>Ga0172378_10000139_pt1 | contig 56425 bp, 46 predicted proteins | sample GrowelOW332metaG_FD_119755 | JGI IMG/M metagenome (GOLD analysis project Ga0172378, IMG submission 119755) | Groundwater microbial communities from an aquifer near a municipal landfill in Southern Ontario, Canada - Pumphouse #3_1 metaG | ecosystem: Environmental > Aquatic > Deep subsurface >...
CAGTTGATTATGCCAATTTGAGAAGAGGGGGGTCACTTTAAATATTTAAATAATCACAGTTGATTATGAGCATTTTAGCTCAATAAAATCGATCTTTTTATATTTAGTCGGACAGTAGTGATACCATATATCTGTTGCATCATATCGGAAATCATGGCAAGGTCGGGTTGTATTTCCTTCCAGCTCATCACTTCTAAACCAGGGAAAGCCTCCCTGAGCTGTAGGGTCATGACATTGGTTATTTCATTGTTATCAAGCCTGATAATAATCCGGTGGAACACACCTTCTTTTAAACCGGTCAGTTCCCTGAGTTCACTGGCAGGGACAAATACCGAAGAAACTTCAAACAAGTCATTATTGGTGCGGTAGATACCACACACGCGGAATGCTGCCCCCGTTTGCATTTCATTAATGTCAAGGAAGGTGAGTATGAATTTGGAACCCTCTCTGAACGACCATGCCGCTTCTTTGATCTTCAGACCGTACTTTTTAATTTCAGATGGATCAAGCAGTCCTTCTATAGTCTTAGTGAACTTCTTGTCAGAAATGAACCGTTTTCCGGTAATAGGTTCCAGTTTGCGGGTAACTGTAACCGGTACTTTTTCCTTAGCAAGGATGATGAAGTCATCAGGAGTCAGTACATACCTGATAATATTCAACTCTTTAGCTAGTTTTTCGCCTATAAAAGCTGTATTGAATTTAGTATCAGACTCAAAGTAAGTACCGGTACCCGGTATTAGTTTGTCAGACAAGGTGAACATTTGTTTTTCCTTTTTAACATCAATACCCGTTATCTCCACACCAGTACTTTTAACAGCGGTAGAAGCTATTCCTCTTACAATCAATCGTCCGGTAACGGATTCCACTCCGTTAACTGAATTCAGTAGACCAACTACAGAGTCATAGTTAAGAATGGTATCCTGAATGTTGCCGGTGCTTCTGAAATCCTTATTGTTAATCTGAATGTGCGAGAGTTCCTGATTAACGGCTGCATCGATCCTTTGAACAACAGAGCTATTCATGGCCGCAATAGAAAACACTCCTGCAAAAACGCCTACCGCCACAGCCGATATGACAGTAAGACTCCTTGATTTATTTCGCCAGACATTTTTCCAGGCTATGGCTGTTATCATAACAAAGGATTTATGCCCTAAGGGCGTTTACAATCTTAAGGCGGAAAATTCTTCGATTACTATATATGATGGTAATGGCCAGGATTATGACGACCACTAGTATCTGCCACAGATAATAACGATCAGGTAGCATGGTAGGCATAACAGGATCAAACCCAAAGTCTTCATACATTTTAGCCCAGGAGCCAGTAAATCTTACAGGATGAAAATGGCCATAAAAAACCACAGGCAGGGATACCAACACTCCGGCGGCTATTCCGAGGCAGCCTGTCATAATCAGTTCGAGCGACATCACTGTGGCAAGCCTTCTTTTTTGCATACCGATGGCAACGAGCACACCGAATTCCCTCCGCCTTTCGGCAAGCATCATCAGTACAGTTCCGAATACCCCGAAAGCTATCACAAGGTAAAGAATCCAAATCATAATGGCTCCGCTCCTGCTGTCAGCCTCCATCTGGTTAATAAGTAGTGCATTGAGTTCATGCCATGTACGAACAACATACTGTTCGGGCATCTTTTTATTTAACCTTTGTGCGGTCAACAACATGTTATCATCATCATTATTATGAAGACTAATCACGGCTGATGTAGCTATTTCACTTGCCCCATACAGTTGTCGCGCTGCCTCAATGGGCATATAAACGATTCTGTTATCAATGTCAGGGGCAGGTACCCGGATGATTCCTTTTACGCAATATTTACCTGCTGCACTCATACCATGATAACCCTGCCCCATAATTACGATGGTATCACCAATACCGATACGGAGGTAATCAGCCAGCCCGTCGCCCAGCAGAACGCTGTTCAGTTTATCATGAGAAAAGAATCCGTTTTTAAAGGAAGCATGCCGACGTACCAAAGGAAGAATAGTCAAAGAATCCTTTGCATCTATTGCCAGGTCAGCCATCAAACGACCGACACCTGTATAAGATTCATTGATAAAAGCATCAAGCAGTTTTTTAGTTCGGTTGGGAATAGGTTCGTTTTTAAGACCCTTGACAGCTTCCTCTGTCAGTTTGAATTTCACCAATCTGCCTTTAATGCCTGATACCTTGTCTTCTCCTTCAGGATCAATACCCATTACCATAACTCCCTGAGTAAGACTACCTGCAGCAACCAGTGCAAAAGATTCAAGCCTCTGCACGATGGCAATCACATTTGGATCAGCCTGTATCTTTATAATGAGTGAAGGTATGAACTCGAAACTGTTATCAAGAATGGGATCATCAAAATAATCTGTATTCTGCAACTGCAGATAACCGGTGTAAGATTCTATCACGTTTTTAAACAGCCTGTCGTATGTACCAAGCTGAAACGACCGCATGACCAGTGCAAAAAACATGGCAAAAAATACAGAAGCAGCTGTAATGAAAGTCCTTCTTTTATTACGCCACAGGTTTCTCCAAGCCAGCTTTAGATCTATCATTAGTTTATCGTTTCGATATTGATTAATAAACTGTGCTTCCTTACAATAGTATTAAGTTGTGCTCATTATTACTTTATGCACCCATAACTTATCGGACTCGCTTCATATTTTGTTGTGAGAAGTAACTGTCAGACAGTTCTATATTGAATTTCATCTCATTGATTTTCACGACGGTCTTTTGATCAGGATCTTCAGCAGGGATAATTTCCAGGATAGTCGGTAGTAGCCTGCCACCCATCATTTTGACCTCTTTACCATTTTCTGTCCGAACCAGGATACCGTCCTCATCATACAATTCTGCTTTGAGGACGATAAAATCATTTTTATCGACCCACCACAATTGGTGTCCCCACAGAACGTCAGCATCTTCGCGTGCGTTGAGCCTGATTTTATAACACCTGTGATCACCGATTATCTCCTCACCCAAGAGGGAATGGGTATAGTCATTCACGACCGACGACTCTTTAAGGATATCATCATTGGTATAATCTGAACCCATCCAGCCTTGCGACATCATAGAGGGTGGCAGTTTAATCAGTTGACTGATGGCAGGGTTCCAACTCCACATCTCACTCTCACGCTTCAGGAACGACTGTCCCTTTTCACGTGCCGGGGCGGTAATCAGTGTCAGTGAATTAGTAGTTCCTTTAGACCAGGACTTGAATTCGATAGTACGCTGCCATTTAAGTCTGATGATAGTCATCGTCATTACCGAATAAGAAGACTTTTCTCCCCTGAATTTCTCATCAGCTTTTCGTACGATGTCAATAGCCTTCAAGGACTGTGCATATAATCCGCAGGAAGTACCCGCTAAAACAATTATTAACAGTATGCCTCTGAGGAAGATCGATAAATTCATAAACCTATTCATGCTAAGTTTATAATACATAACTGGTTTGTACTACATTTCTACTGTAAAGATAATACAGTAAAAACAATTTCCAAAACAAGTCGAAGAAAACAGGATTACAGTGTCGTCATACAACATAAACGAGTCAGAAAGATAAAATGAGCAGACTGAGTTGATTTTATCTAATTTTGCAGCCTGATTAAGTCGAAATGAGAACTATAGTATTACTGATCTGCTCCAATGTCTTTATGACTTTTGCATGGTACGGACACTTGAAATTTAAAGATGTTGCCCTTTGGAAAGTCACCCTGGTAAGTTGGTTCATTGCTCTTTTTGAGTATATACTGATGGTACCTGCCAACAGAATAGGCAGCGAAACATTCAGTGTGGGCCAGTTAAAGACCATACAGGAAGCTATTACTCTGACTGTATTTGCCTGCTTTTCCTTCTTCTTTCTGAAAGAGCCATTAAAGTGGAACTACTTCGCCGGTTTTGGATGTATTGTGCTGGCGGTTTTCTTTATCTTTAAGAAATGGTAAATCTTAAAACTCTACAATAATACCGATGGATGGTAAAACATTGCCAGATGTACCGGGCACCTCTTTAATGAGGTAACGCGACGAATCTCCGACAACTATTAACTTATCACCGTTCTGATCTTTTTGAACTACCAGGAAAGATGGTTGTTCCGAATGGAAATTATAGACGTTTTGTATATCGACATATAGGGTTAACGACCACCGATTGAAAAAATACTGTTTATCAATACGCAAATCCAACTGATGAAAATTTCCCAGGCGCTCCGTATTATACCGACTATAATCAAGGTATCCTTTAGGCTGCATGTTCCAGGCTTCGATTAAGGAGGAACGGTAAAGATCATAGGGGGTATAGGGAGATCCGCCTACAAACCTCCATTTAATCCCGGTATCCCAGTTCTTGTTGAACTCACGCGAAAGAGTGATATTGAGTATATGACGGTTATCCCATGAGGAAGGCATAAAATTACCGTCACTATTTTTGAATTCACTTCTGACAAAAGTATAAGAGGCTATAACATCTAAAGCCCCCATGATCTTTTCACGAATATAGGTCTCAAAACCAAATGCCTTGCCTTTCCCCGTTGATGTAACCTCTTCGTTACCGAAGATACCGTATTCGCCTCCCTTATTGGCAAGAGATATAGAATCAGTAACGGATACAGGATAATTGGAGTACCATTTGTAAAAGCCCTCCATGGTTATTTTTGAACTTTGAGTACGACAGTATTCCAATCCCAGTACAAAATGGTCGGAATGAATGAATTTCAGGTTATTTGCCTTGTTTACAAAATCACCATCATTATTGCGGAAGCCTAAAGTGGTGTAGGCAGGTTGCTGAATATAGCGGCCGGTGTTCATGTTTACAAAGAACTTATTAGTTATGCCATAAGCCATTGAGAACCTTGGCGACCAGTTAGTAAGCATTTTCATGAACTCTTTGGAATAATTGTTAGCATCAGTGCGCAGGCCTGCCGAAACAACCAGTCGGTCGTTTTTAAAGCCCCTGCTTATCTGTGCAAAGGCATTCCATTTAAAAAGATCCATATTGGTCATAAAGCTCAATGACCTGAGGGTATCCTCAGCAAGGGGTATAAAGACCTGCTGATAGGAATTGGTAATATACCTGGAATACTCTGCCCCAGCTCCTAGTATCACCTTGTAATCATTAAAACGTGCCGTGTTTTCAAACCTTAACTTATTTTCAATCTCCTGTGATACAAATTTTTGAATAAAGGGTCTGCTCTCGTCATTACTTTCATGCTTATAGAATTCATTATTGAGCATGTTCCTGCTATAAACCCAAGTATCGTAAGAGTTTTGACGGTAATGCTTATACACGGCACCCATGGCATAATTCCATTGCTCGAAAACCGGCAGGTAGTTCAAGAGGTATTGCTGGTATTCATCAGGATTCTTTAAATTTGTATTAAGTTTAAACTGGTCAATGGCGCCTATTCCAAGGATTGTCAACTCATTCTTTTGGTTGAAAAAGGTTTTTACCTTGAACTGGAAATCATTATATGTGGGTAAGAATGGTAAGCCGATAATATCAAAAAGAAATTTGAGATAGGATCGTCGAGCCGAAAACAGGAAGGTAGTCCTTTTAGATAACGGTCCATTCAAGGCAAGTGACAGGTCGGTTGCCCCGATAGCCCCTTTTGTGATCAGCTTTTCCTTGTTGCCATCAATCTGCTTCATTTCAAGAATGGAACTTAAAGTGTTTCCCCTATTGACAGGGAAAGCACCCGAATAGAAATCAACTTCCCTGATAAAGTCAATGTTTATCATTCCCACAGGACCACCGGAGGCACCCTGTGTAGAAAAGTGGTTCAGGTTGGGTATCTCCATACCATCCAAATAAAATCGGTTTTCACTAGGTCCACCACCCCTCACGATGACATCATTCCTAAAGGAAACTGCTGAAGCAACACCTGGCAATGCCTGTATTACCCTGCTTACATCACGATTGCCACCAGGGTTTCTTTCCATGTCCCTGATACTCAGCGTACGCATTGACACGGGGCTTTCTTCTGTTTTCCTGTAAGGGGATGCCTTTACTTCAAACTGCTCCAGTTCAATACTGGTTTTAATGAGAGGAATATCAATAAACGCCGTTTTAGAGTTGGTTACCATAATTTCAGCACTGACATACTTATGATAGCCTACCGAAGAAGCTACAATTCTAACAAAACCTGGATTAATACTTGTGAAGATAAAATTACCGTCCAGATCAGATGTAACACCTACAGAGGTTCCGAATATTATCAGGTTCGTGAACGGCAGTGGTTCATTGCTGCTTACATCATATACACGTCCCTTAATGGCCCCACGTTGCCCGTATGTACTGGTAACCAGCAGAATCAGTAATCCAGTAAGATATATGATAAAATATTTTGTGATGATGGTTGGCCTAATAGTAAAAAACATCATACTGCTTTATATGTGTAAGAAACCATCAAACAAAAAATGAGCAGCATGGTTCAATCATGATGAAATTTAATAATGGGTTCCATCAGGAGTTCAAATCCTGTATAATGTCCCTGACATTTTCATCTAATGTACCTGATAACCATTTGATGGGCACACCTCTCTTTTCCATCCGTCTGAACCAGGTCATCTGCCGTTTGGCGAACTGATGAATGGCAGTATTCAGGCTTGCGAACATTTCTTTATAGTTAAGTTTACCTGTAAGATACAGTGTGATATATTTATATTCCAGCCCGTAATATATCAGTTTTTCACATTCAACTCCCTGATCAAGCAACATTTGCACCTCCTCAATAAGTCCAACCTTCAATCTCATGTCAAGGCGCGCAGTGATACGGCTCCTGATTTCCTGCCGCGAGAGTTCAATACCGAAAATGTGATCTGTTACAGGAGGATTATCATATGCAGTACTTTTATGACTTGTATCTGTAAGGTTGTCATGACCAAAAATTTGCCGACCTGTGTCAGTATGGTTTTCATATTCTGATCTTTGTGCTGATGAAAGATTTTCAGCCCTGGCAATTTCCAATGCCCTGATCAGGCGTCCCCGGTCAGTGAAATCAGTGGTATTGTGAACTTTCTTTAACAGCCTCAACTGCCTGATTAGTTCTTCGGTAGAGACGGATTGGGCGTATGCACGGAAATCCTTATCCTCATTGACTTGTTGCAGATTATAAAGCCCGAGTGCACTCTCAAGGTACATCCCGCTTCCCCCGCATACAATGGGTATTTTGTTTCTATTGATGATGTCTCTGTATGCTGAATCAAAATCCTTTCTGTATTGGAACAAACTGTATTTTTCACCAGCATCAGCAATATCAATGAGGTGTGACCTGATGGCACGACCATTCACAATATAGTCGTCCTTATCTTTTCCTGTACCTAAATCCATACCTCTGTATACCTGGCGGGAATCGGCTGAAATGATCTCCCCCTTAACCCGGTCGGCCAGCAAAACTGCCAGACGAGTTTTACCAGTTGCTGTAGCTCCCAAAATCACGATCATAGGACTTTTTTTCATACTGCCGGCATTATTCATGCTGTCTGGAATATTCGTCATGCTGAATGGGAAATTTGACCTATTGTCTGAATTATTTGTCATGCAGTCTGGTATTTTTGCTGTAATTGTCGTTCAATAACAAACATAAAATCCCTAACTAAGTTGAGCGTGGCAACCGTATCTTCCTTAAAATTCAATTTTTCAAGTAGTTCGGATATTCTTTTCTCAGGATAAAAATTTTCAATCATGAAGCTGGCAAGTTTACCCTCTGCCGAAACAGTATGATCTTTATCGGATATTTTAAGAAACTGTAGTATCCGTAATGCATCAATCTTTTGAGTTGCTGCCTTTCCGAATTGAACGGTATTAGTACAATTTTGACGAAGCGGTTCCCATATGGAAGCTGTTGCACCTTCTTCCATTAAACAAGCATCCATAGGGGTTGGAATATCCTTTGTGTACAGCCGGTCAAATAGGTCGAATGTAGTTTTCACTTGTCGGAAAAGAGACTGATCATATATTGGGTAACTAGACCAATCACCGGTTCTTCCTTTAATCATGGCAGGCCCGGTACCAAAATAAACTCTGTTGGAGAACCTGGATGCCGGGTATATGGTCTCTTCATTATCAATGATAATCGGGCCCAACTTACGCAGTTTTTGTATGAAGTAAAAATCTTCACCGCTCATCTTTGGTGTCAAGCCCCTTATTTTACGATATATTCTGGCTTTGCAGGCCATACCTGAACCAATTGCCGAAAAGCAGTAAGGATTTCTAATCAGAAGCATATTCAGAGAATAGTTACGCATATAAATCTCGTACCTCAAAATACAACGGTCTGCAGTTTCATCACCGGTTAACAAATGGTAGTATGGAGAAGAAAACCCAACAGCCTGCGGATTGCGATCGAAAGAATCTATCACTGATTTAAAGTACCGGGGCGGATAATAAGTATCAGCATCTACGCTCAAGATAATATCTTCATCTTCGGCCATTTCATTTGCGATGTCCATTGCAGTCTTACGAGCCCATCCGACCCCATGCTTCTTCCCGATCCATCCGTTACCGGGGCTACATTTATCAATGCATGTAATTCCCGGGCTGTGGAGTGATGATAAATATTCAAGGGTTTCCAGATTATTCATGCAGGCTTCCTGCTTATCTGTCATTCCCCACCATTCAGAAGGTTGATTCACACATATTACCAAGCCAGTTTTTACGCCCTCTTGGTTAAGCAATTCATCAATTACCCTTTTAATATGTTCTGGTTCATTTAATACAGGTAATGCTGCATAGACTTTGGTCATGCTTTCGATAGTCTTTATTGTGATTTATCACCTAATAATGGAACAAATCTGAAAAAACCGTGCTGAGTAATCTCAACAGAATCATCCGAATTCTTTGTGACTAGAGTCATTATCTGGTAATCATTATCATCAACAGGGATAACCATCTTTCCTCCCGATTTTAATTGATCAATAAGTTTTTGGGGAATGTAAGGTGCTCCTGCTGTTACTAAAATTCTGTCAAATGGCGCAAAAGCAGGCAATCCATTATAACCGTCACCAAAGTGTACTTTTACGATACATCCTATTTTAGGTAGCATTTCTTTTGCTTTGACATACAAAGAGCGCTGCCGTTCAATAGAATGTACTTTACCTCCCAGATGGAAAAGGATACCAGCCTGGTAACCTGAACCTGTTCCTACTTCCAGTATTTTATCACCCTTTCTGACATCCAGGAGCTGCGTTTGAAAGGCAACAGTGTATGGTTGTGAAATAGTCTGCCCTGCGCCTATTGGAAAAGCATTGTCTTCATAAGCAAATTCAAGGAACCCCGAGTCAAAGAAAAAATGCCGTGGTAAAGTTTCCATAGCTTTGAGAACTCTCTCATCTGTAATACCTTTGGCTCTTATCACTTCAATGAGTTTTTTTCGTAGCCCTTTGTGCCTAAAAGTATCAGTAAGATTTGTAGTCATTATGAAAAGTAAATTTATAATTTGCTGCTAAATTACTAATTTCGCCCTGTAGAAAAACAACCAAAACCTAAAAACGCTTGTTATGCTAAAAATTGGTGTTGTTGGAGCTGGCCACCTAGGCAAGATTCACATTCGATGTATAAAACAAATTACGGAATATCAGTTGATTGGCTTCTTTGATACTGACCCTGAAAATGCAAAAAATGTGTCGGAGGAATTCGGGATTCCCTGTTACACAGGGATTGAAGAACTGATAGATGCAACTGATGTTATTGACATCGTAACACCAACCCTTTCACATTTTAATTGCGCTTCCACAGCACTCAAGAAATTCCGTCATGTATTTATAGAAAAACCTGTCGTTACTACACCGGAAGAAGCAATAGAACTAATACAGATAGCTGAAGAAGCCAATGTAAAGGTACAGGTAGGTCATGTGGAACGCTTTAATCCTGCTTTTGTAGCAGCTTCAAGCCATATACATAACCCGCTATTTATTGAAACACACCGTTTATCTCAATTTAATCCCCGTGGTACTGATGTTCCGGTAATACTCGACCTGATGATCCACGATTTGGATATTGTATTAAGTGTGGTTAAATCAGGCATACATAAAATCGCTGCCAGTGGCGCAGCTATTGTGAGTGATACTCCTGATATAGCAAATGCACGAATCCAGTTTGACAATGGTTGTGTTGCCAATCTGACAGCAAGCCGTATTTCATTGAAGAATATGCGTAAATCGCGTTTCTTTCAACGGGATGCTTATATTTCAGTTGACTTTTTGAATCAAAAAACTGAAATAATAAAAATGAATGAAAATATAGATATACAAGATCCTTTTGCCATGATTCTCGATTTGGGTGCCAATAAAAAACCCAAACAAATTACAGTGAGCAAACCTGAGATAATACCCTCAAATGCTATATTGACTGAACTGAAGAGCTTTGCAGATGCCATTATTTATAATACTATACCTCCTGTAACCATCAATGACGGTGTAAATGCTCTCGATCTGGCTTACCGGATTATTGATAAAATGAACTCCTCCGCAAACCTGATTTTGTAAATTTCCTCTTGTTGATAAATTTTATCAAAGCTTAAGCAATAAAAAAATATTAAAGCCGTTGAGTATTCACGGTTACATTATGAATATTAAGCAAATCATGACTGTTAAAAAACGCACTTTTATTATTTATCTTAGTTCACTTTTATTACTCGGCACTATATTAAGCAGTTGTGATTCCAAAGATAACGATGACCTGGTTCCCTCCTATTTACACATTGAAAAATTAGATCTCTCAACAACATTTAGCCAGGGGACTGCTTCCTCCTCTATCACTGATGCATGGGTATATATTGATGGAACCCTTATAGGATGTTTTGAATTACCGGCAACCATTCCTCTCCTATATGAAGGCAAACAGAACGTAACAGTTCGACCGGGTATTAAAATAAACGGAATTGCCAACACAAGAAGTATTTATCCTTTTTATGCTGATCTCAAAGATCAGATTGTGCTGTTAAAGGACAGTGTGATAAACTGGACAAAAAATACGGTTACATATAAGTCTAACACTCTTTTCCCATGGCAGGAAAATTTCGAGCTTTCAGGGATTTCTCTTGACACAACGTCCAAAAGTACCGTAGACATAACCAAAACTTCTGATTCTGAATTAATTTTCCCTGAACAGGATAACTTCTATTCAGGCATGATAACCATGGATCAGGATACTTCCATATTTGAAGCTGTGACTGTTGAAAAATTTGAATTCCCTAGTAGCGGCAATTCCGTTTTCCTTGAAATGAATTACAAGATCAACCATAACTTGGTTGTGGGAGTATTTTACCTGGCTTCAGGACTTCAAGTTCAACGTCCTCTAATAATTCTTAACAAAACTGACGAATGGAAAAAAATCTACATAAACCTTACTGTTCCAAAATATGATACACCAAGTGCTACTGACTTTCAGGTATTCTTTGGTGCAGAGAAAAAAGATGGAACTGAGAATGCAGTTTTCCTTCTTGATAACATTAAGCTCGTGCATTTTAATATGACAAAATGAACAGAAAATTACAAGTTGCACGGTATGTAATTGCTGATTTATTAGCTGCGTTTATTGCTTGGGCAATCTTCTTTGTCTATCGCAAATACAGTGTTGATCCTAATATTTTCGATCACCCTGAAGCTATTTACCAGGATACCAATCTTATATATGGATTAATCTTCATCCCGATTTTTTGGTTATGCCTCTATATCATGATGGGCACCTACCGCCGAATATTTCGGAAAGCGAGGCTTAGAGAATTAGGGCAGACTCTGCTGATTACGATTATAGGTGTTATTATCCTGTTTTTTGCTCTGATAATTGATGATGTGATTACCGAGTATCATCATTATTATAATTCAATACTTGTTCTTTTTTGCTGTCACTTTATTCTCACCTATTCATTACGGTTATTATTAACTTCAGTTACTACTTATAAGATTCATCATAAATTACTGGGTTTTAATACTATTATTGTAGGTAGCAATGGCAATGCAATTAGTATTTACAATGAAATTGAAAATCAGGAAAAGACAAGTGGGAACCACTTCGTTGGCTTTGTTAATGCAGCTTCCTATAAAGATTATAAGCTTGAAAAATTTCTGCCTCACCTTGGGCAAATTAACCAGCTAAAACAGATTATAATGGAACATAATGTGGAGGAAGTCATAATTGCCACAGAAAGATCGGAGGTTAAGACCATCGAACAGATTATTACAGAAGTTGAAGATACTAACGTCATCATAAAAGTCATTCCTGATATGCAGGACTATTTACTGGGAACCATACGCTCGACTTCTATCTTCCATACGCCATTATTAGAAATTTCGCCAGATTTGATGCCCGCATGGCAACAATCAATTAAGCGAATAATTGACATCTGCGTTTCAATTATTGCAATGATTATCCTTTTCCCTGCATATATTTGCGTTGCTATTGGGATTAAAATGACTTCAAGGGGTCCTGTCTTTTATCGCCAAAAACGCGTTGGCATACATGGCAAGCACTTTACCATGGTTAAATTCCGCAGTATGTATTGTGATGCAGAAAAAAACGGGGTGCCTCAGTTATCTTCCAAAGAAGATCCTCGGATCACTTCATTTGGACTATTCCTGCGTAAAGTTCGTCTGGATGAGATTCCACAATTCTGGTCAGTACTTATAGGAGACATGTCATTAGTAGGTCCTCGCCCTGAACGACAGTTTTTTATTGATCAGATTGTACAGTGTGCGCCTCATTACAGATTACTGCAAAAAGTAAAACCGGGTATTACCTCATGGGGACAGGTTAAGTATGGTTACGCTGAAAATGTTGATGAAATGGTTGAGCGCTTAAAGTTTGATATCCTTTATATTGAAAACATGTCATTAGCTATGGACTTTAAAATACTCATCTATACCGTACTGATTGTATTACAAGGCAGAGGTAAATAGGATCTGCTGATTAAGTAAAAAAGCCTTGTCCGCTAGCGGATTGTTTCTAAATTTGGGGTAACTAATGCATGGATTTATGAGTAAGACCCATAAAAAGCTTGTACCGACTCCCAAATATGTCAGTCCGGCGCAGTTGTATCAAGAAGGATTTGAGACACCCTTTGATCGTTTACTCAACCCAGGGAACCGTTAGGTAGTATTGGCACTATTGATTCCATGGGATGAGATATGTAATATTTGTCTTAATCACATTGGCATCAGTTCCACAGGTCGGCCACCTATAAGCTTCAGGATAGTCATCAGATCCCTTATTATTAAGTATTGCTGTCCGGTAAAAACGTAAAAACATAAAATATAGGTTCATATTGCCCGTAAAATGGTAATCCTAACTATTTTTTTGAAAAGTAAGCCCCTCTAATCAAAAAGAGACGGTTCTGGAGGTGAAGAATTAAACTGATGAATGATTGGTAGCCAGGCCTTTTCTGAGAAGCAGTCAGCATTCAGTAATCAGCAATCAGTAGTCATCACTAAGAACCAAGAACTCACTACTCACTACTCACCACTCACTACCCTTTGGCTGTTCGATACGGTAAATATCTTCCCCTTCCCTTCTGCTCTCTTGAAGGTAATGAATGCATACAACTCTTTCCCTACTGCTTCGGCAGGTAAATCCAACTCGATGGTTCCATCCCGACGGATGGCAGCATGGGTGTTTACGTGACTGTATGCTTTATCAGTGGTGGCGACTGACAACATGACGATGTCATCATCACGGAAGCCGAGGTCGGGCTGGGTGCCTTGCCAGGTGATGGTAAGCCGGTTGGGAGCGGCGAGTTCTGCATGCAACTCCCCGGCACCCGACAGCCGTCCTTTGCTCACGGTGAGCCAGGCCAAACCTTCGGCTTTCTGCTCCCGAAGGGCATTGTTGTAGTTGTCCAAATTGGCCGACATCGCTTCCTGAAATGCCGAGCGCCTATAAGCTGCTTCGCCATATCCTATGGTGATGTGTTCCTTGAACATCTGCATCAACGACATCACGAAGGCGAAGTTACTTTGCGCCTTTTTGACTTTGGTGGAGTTGATTTTACGAACACCTGTGGGTAAGGTGCGCATAGCTTTCTTACCGTATATTTCATATAATACCACCTGTCCGACGGTGCCCGACAGGGTTTCTCCTTTTCTTACGATGGCCATTGTTTTCTGTATTAAGTGTAATAATATACATCAAATATCGTGCCAATGCGTACTCATTTAGGATTAAATACGAGCTTCAGACGCATTTATACGTATATAGTCCGTGTTAAGTTCGTATTTAATCCGCGTTAACTAAAAATTTGAATGATATGTAAATTCGGGTTGGCAGTTTCAGGAGTTCAATTTCAAAAGGTCATGATCGTTAAGTCGGGTGTAACGCAGGTTCTTCTTCATTTTGGTTACATAGAATACCCCATGCTTACAACGATTTCACGAAGAGAATCATAGCGCATCAAACCTGCAAATAGCATTATTACAAAGTGAGAGTAACCATCAAGTTTTTGGGTATAACGATCGTGACCTCCTTTTGAGCTTAATCGCACTATTTCTTGAACATCGGTCAATTGTAATAGTTATGCATGGAGCGGCTGTCGGGTAAAATATGCATTTTTGCCCATAAATATGTCCTTTTGGGTGTCGTAACTGCAAAGGAAGTAAAAAAGGCTGGATTCCAAGAGAGGAAAACAGCCTTGATTTTTTGCCCCACTCATTTTTACCGGACAGCAATAATTATTAAGCACCTATGCAACCTGGATGACCGGGAGACCGTAGATAAAATTTCGGAGAACCTCTGTATGCAATATTTTTCGGGCATCCCGGCTTCAGCTATAAAGCCCCATTTGATTTCTCACTGTTAACAGATTTTCACAAAAGATTGGGCATAAAGTAGGTAAATGCCATTAATGAGCGAATCATAGCTTTGAAAGCTAAGCTTGAATCGCAACAGGATAATGCTCTTCAATCTGAGGATAAAGACTCTTCACAAGGCAATGTTCAGGGATCAGACAATATAGACCGGTTGATTTTTGATACACCAGCTTGCCCACAGGATACTTAACCCGCTCAAACAGATAGGCCTGAAAGAAAAGTAGATCAAGCTTTTAGCAAGGCCACTTGGCAGACCATTGACAGTGTCAATTCACTTTAGTCAGGGAGAAAGGAATCCAATAGAAGGTAAGTTCGGGCATTCTGAGACTGATTAAGGGTTAAACCGCATTCCGGTAAGGCTAAAAAAGGAACAAACGAAACGTGGATTGCGGGTATAATATTGGTGCTCAATCTGGTCAAACACGCACTGTTGGGTATAGAAAAATTAAGCCATCCGCCTCTATATCTATGCCATAGTAAAAATGCCAGTTATGAATAGCTCACTTGCTGAATCCATACGACATTATTGATAAAGTCAAAGGCGGAGTTTTTCAGCAGCTCCAACATAAACCTTTTCTTTGAATTTATCTTAATTTACTTTGATTGTCTGGGGTCAAGCTTAATTTATTTAAATGTATCCAGTCAGATTGTACCATTTTCAATCCGTTGTACAATAATCTCAATATCCCTGTCATTCCCTTTGGGATCATATTTTTCCTTTAGATTATAACCAAACAGACGACTTAAATTTTGCCAGAAGAAGGCCACAAAAGTCCCTCTCAATTCCTTGACTATATGATAAGTTGGATCTCCTGTCTCCCTGTCGACTAGTTTTAGAAGGATTCTTCCCTGTGTAAAAGTTAGTGATTTTATCTCATCACCAAATTCAGCTTTCAAGTCATCCTCTGCTCTCCTATATAATCGTTTTTGCTCCTTTTCAGACAGGCCTGCCATCATTGCATCATATTCTCTGAGTTTGATACCGGCAAGTTTGGCATACGGATATACTTTCTTTACGTTACGGACCAAACGGTCGTAACGCCTTTGATCTGATGGCGTACGGTAGATAATGTAACTCTTGATTCTGACGACTGGTAAATCAATCATAGGAATAGTGTCACCATCCACTACTTTTGCTTTTACAATTAAGAATTGATTTGATTGTGAGAAGGCAGTGGGTAGCAGGAAAAATAGAAACAATATACTGTATAGCAAACGGTTCATGAACCAACTATTTTACAGTCTATACTAACAAAAAAAGTGCCGATTTATAATAAATCAACACTTATATCGATTTTTTTAACACTATTAGGCAACAAGCAATCTTGAATGACTCACCTTACTGAGTTTTTCTTCAGCATATGGACGAGTTAGTTTAAACTCTTTGATGGATTGATCAGAAGGAAGCTCATACATTGCATCAGTTAAAATGGACTCCATAATAGATCTTAAACCTCTTGCACCTAATTTAAACTCAATTGCCTTATCAACTATGAAGTCATACACTTGCTCATTGATAGTCAACTTGACCCCGTCCAACTCAAATAACTGCGTGAATTGCTTAACCAACGAGTTCTTAGGTTCTGTCAATATCTGGCGGAGCGCTGATTTATCAAGAGGACTCAGATAAGTTACTACTGGCATACGGCCCACGAGTTCAGGAATAAGTCCAAAGCTCTTTAAATCCTGAGGAGCTACATACTGCAACAGATTTGTTTTATCAATCTCCTGTTCTTTATTGGTAGAATATCCAATTACATTAGCCTGAACACGAGATGCTATATTTTTCTCTATTCCGTCAAATGCCCCTCCGGCAATAAACAGGATGTTTTGGGTATTTATTTGAATCATCCGTTGTTCAGGATGTTTACGACCTCCCTGGGGAGGAACATTTACGACTGCCCCTTCCAATAATTTGAGCAGAGCCTGTTGAACACCTTCACCCGATACATCACGCGTGATGGAAGGATTATCACTCTTACGAGCTATTTTATCTATCTCGTCAATAAATACAATACCTTTCTCTGCAGCAGCAACATCATAATCTGCTGTCTGCAGCAACCGTGACAGGATACTTTCAACATCCTCCCCTACGTATCCTGCTTCAGTAAGTACCGTTGCATCAGCAATGCAGAATGGAACATTAAGTAACTTAGCAATTGTACGGGCCAGTAATGTTTTCCCGGTTCCAGTGGCACCAATCAGAATCAGGTTTGATTTTTCAATTTCAACCTCATCCAACTTTGTTGAAGGTTGATTGATACGTTTATAATGGTTATATACCGCAACTGCCAAAATCTTTTTGGCATCATCCTGCCCGATAACATACTGATCAAGGTATTGCTTGATCTCAACAGGTTTATGCAGTTTGATTTTAGAAAAGTCTTTATCCTTGATTGCCTTTGATTCTTCTTTTATTATATCCTCTGCCTGCTCTACGCAATAATTACATATGTGAGCATCTAACCCCGAAATCAGCATATTAGTTTCGCTGCGTGGTCTGCCACAAAATGAACATCTTTCTTCTTTCTTTGGCATTTCTTATTATTTAGTGACTTCTCTTTTCAAAAACAAACTTACTTGTTTCCTTTTAAAAGAACCTCATCAATCATTCCGTATTCCTTTGCCTCGATAGCAGTCATCCAGTAATCCCTATCAGAATCTTTTTCTATTTTCTTAAAAGTTTGATTGGAATGATCAGCAATGATTTCGTATAATTCTTTTTTAAGTTTCAGGATTTCGCGTGTTGTGATTTCAATATCCGAAGCCTGACCCTGTGCACCTCCCATAGGTTGGTGGATCAGGATGCGGGAATGCTTCAGAGCTGTACGCTTTCCTTTTGCACCAGCACATAACAACACAGCTCCCATAGAAGCGGCCATACCTGTACAAATTGTAGCAACATCCGGTGATATATACTGCATGGTATCATAAATACCTAAACCGGCATAAACACTACCACCGGGAGTATTAAGATATATTTGTATGTCCTTCTTTGAATCTACCGACTCAAGAAACAGCAACTGCGCCTGAATAATATTGGCTACGTCATCATCAATAGGGGTACCCAGAAAAATAATTCTATCCATCATCAGACGGGAGAATACATCCATGGTGGCAATATTGAGCTGACGTTCCTCAATAATGGTAGGTGAAATGTAACCTGCAATTGTTGACTGGAATTTGTGCAGACTCAGACTGCTTATTCCTAAATGTTTGGTAGCGTATTTATTAAATTCATTTTGTTCCATAACTTCTTTATTTTGATGAAGCCAGCTTAATAAACTCCTCATAACTTAAGTTTGCCTGAATAGGTTGAATTTTTTCTTTCAACAAAGCAATAAGTTTAGTTTCAAAGAGTTGATTTTTGATTCTGCTTGCATCTTCTTTATTTTTCATAAAAGATTCAGCAATACTGTCAATTCTATTTTTGGTCTCTTCGTCCATATCTACCGATCCCGGTCTACGGAAATATCCTCTGAAGACGTCTTTAACTTCCTCGTCAGATACTAAAATTCCATGTTCAATGACTAATTTGTTTTCAATTAATTGCCAGCGTAACGAACGTGCGTATTCCGAAAAATCTCTTTCAACATCCTCAACAGTTAATTTTTCCTGGTTTGTTTCAACCAGCCATCTCTTTACAAATTCATCAGGCAGCGTAATATTTGCTTTTGAAATTAGCTTTTCAATAGTGTCATTAAGGAACTTTCTTTCTGATTCAGTTGCAAATGACTTACTAATCTCAATCTTTATCCGATCCAATATTTGCTCTTCAGTCTTGATTTCTTCACCCGGGAAAATTTTGTCAAAGAATTCTTCATTCATTTCAGCCGGTTTCATGCGGTTTATACCAGTAATGGTAAAACTGAAATCAGAATTCAATCCTTCAGCCTGTTCAGTCTTAACACCAAGCATAGTTGCTATTTCATTAACATTTTCAGTAATCCTGGCGGGATTAACTTTAACAGTAGTACCTACAGTTAATCCTGTAAATAAACTTACTGCCTGCTCGGCTTTAAGAAGTGAAGTATTTATTGATCCTGATGATTTAATGCCTTCCTGTTTTTCAATTCCATCCTGATTTAGTTCAATAAAATCACCCTTTACAAAGTCGTTCTTCTCAACAATGTCAACGTCAATAGTCTCTCCCTGTCGGTTTCTGATATCAACCAGATAGTCAGAAGCCATTTTGTCAGTTGGTTCTATATTGTATAAGGGTACGTCCACTTCAGATGAAAGATTTACTTCAAATGAAGGAGCCAAACCAAGGTCAAAATAAAAGCTTAATTCATTTTGATTAGTCCAGTCAACTTCTTGTGTTTTATCAGTATTTGGAAGTGGATTTCCTAATAACTGAAGGTTATTATCTTTGATATAATTCTCAAGCGCATCACTTAAAAGTTTATTGATTTCGTCAGCGGTAGCAGCTTGTCCATACATTTTTTTCGTAAGGCTGAAAGGCACTTTACCTGGTCTGAACCCCGGCATCTGAGCTTTCCGTTGGTAATCCTTCAATACTTTATTAACTTTCTCCTCATAGTCGACTGGCGACAAATCAATTTTAAGAGTTGCGGTTAGCTCACCTGTTTTCTGAAGTTCAATATTCATTTTTTTAATAATAAAATTAAAATCTCTTTTAGTTTTTTAACCGGATGGTCCTCGGTTGATTGTGCAAAGATAGTGATTATAATTAAATTAGAGCCTTTTTACTCGTTGCGACGTATCACCTCAATAGTAAAGTTTGCGACAAGAGCAGCTAAAGCACCAACAGCAGCGAGTACCGGAGCAAAAATCGCACCAATCACTCCAATTGTCACAGGAATTTCCATATATACAGTACCATCCTCGTTTTTAATGATAATACGGCTAACATTACCTGCATGAATAAGTTCTTTTATTTTACCAAGAAGTTCTTCACCTTTTACCTTAAACTCTTCTTTTGTTTGCATGGTATTTGATTTTATGTTACGAAGATACATAAAAATAAGCAAAAAAATACAATCAGAATGCTAGTGCATTACAAGAATCAACACTCATTTTCATTAATCAAAGTCACAAAAAAATTACTACATCGTAAGATAAACCTACGATGTAGTAAATAATTAAATCTTCTGAATATTAAAGACCTGAACTGATAAGGAATGTTGTAGCAAAAGCAACAATAGCATAAAGCTCGGGAAAAACGGCAAGTACCATCGTCTTACCGAAGACATCAAACCCCTGAGCAATTGAAGCAATACCATTAGCACAAACTCTTCCCTGTACAATTGCAGATATCAAACCAACAGTACCGAGTATCAGACCGCATGCCAAAATAGCCATTCCTTGCAACATGGTTATTTCCGGTGTGATTACTCCTGATGAATTTATAATAAAAAATCCTGCAAAACCATAAAGGCCTTGCGTACCTGCGAGTGCACTTAAAAGCATATAGCTACCAAAAGCATCATCTTTTTTCTTCAGTGCTCCAATGGTTGCATTGCCCCCAATGACCACGCCAATGGAACTTCCGACTCCTGAAAGGACTACCATCAGAGCAAGGCCTATATAGGCCAGAATTAAAGCTGTTGACATAATTTACTCTCCTTTAATTAATTGTGTTATTGTTTTGAAAATGGGTTATATTCTTTACCGCCTCCTTCGAAACCGGCATTTTTATAAAACTCTACAAAGGTTAAACGCATCGGATGAACAAATGCCCCAAGTCCTGATATAGCAATGTTCGCAAAATGCCCGACAATCATAATAATCACAAACAAGATAGGACCAAGAACTGGAACGCTATGCAATATCGGCAATGAAATACTATTGATTACAAATCCAAGAATACCTCCGGAAGCACCAAGTGCAAATAAACGAATATAAGATAATACGTCACCAAATATCCCTGTTATAGCACCATATAAATTCCAGAGCCCAATACCAAACCTGACAAAGATATTTGCTTTAGGATCACTCATGAAAAGCATGAGAAAAAGTCCTGCATATATCAGATAAACTGAATACCCGGCTCCTATTTTTAATAAGAATAAGTCAAGTGTTCCCAATACTGCCATTATAACACCAATAGTCGAAAGCGAATATATAAATCCAAATTGAGCCGCTCTTTGATAAGCCTGGATACACATTCCAAAAATTACCTGCACAAACCCAATCCCTAAAGCCAAATAAAACATGTTCATCTGACTTAGAACCATAAAATGCATAGGTTTTAAAAAATCTATATCACGCATACTGAACCCCAGGATAGTACCGGAAACAACTCCAAATATCATAGTCCCAATACCAAGAAATATTGCCAGGGTGAGATATGGTTTTAATGATTTGGAGACCCTATTCCTTAACAAGAATCCAGCCAGTACAAATATGACCCCATAGGCAAAATCGCCCATACAGAATCCAAAAAACATCATAAAGAATGGAGCAAAAAATGGAGTTAAATCCATCTCTCCATACCTGGGCATTGAGAAAATACCGCCAATGGGCTCAAACAAACGAGCAAATTTCCCATTCTTCAGTAATATGGGAGGTTTGTCATCAGGTACTGATTTTTCTCTGTAATGAATTATATCAGATGCAGCCAGATAATTGTCCAATTCAGCATTATCCGTTACAGGAACGTACCCAGTCAGGATACATAATTTATTATCAGCCTCGTGTACTGTTTTAAGTAATACTTGCTGATACCCGACTTCGTGAAGTAACTTGTTCCTTGATTTATCCAAGGCAGAGATATGCTTTGCAGCATAATCATCCAGTTGCTTATTTGCATCTGAAATATCAATTTCTGTTTGGTTCAGAATAGTCTTTAACTGTGCTGGTGAGTATGCAGGAATTTTGATTTCATCAGCATCAATATCAACTTCTTCATCGTCTTTCTGAACCACTACAAAATAGACCTGAGTCTGAAATCTGTTAACTACAACAACGTTTTCCTTTTCAGATAACTCATCAGGAAATGATCGCTCGGGGGTAATAAAGAACCGGATAGTGTAACCTTGATCATGCAGCTTGCTGATCAGCTCGGTTGAATAATCTCCCCATGGTGCTGCTAAAGCTATCTCTTTACGAAGTATGTTAGTTTGCTGTGATAGCTTTTCAATCTTAGCCTGAATTTCCTTGACTTCTGCAAATACTACAGCTCCGTCTTTAATTTCATTTGCTTCAATCGGTTCTATCTTCCGGTTTTTTAGTGATTTTATCAACTCACCCAAGTGTGCATCAATCAGCATCTTGTTACGAACAACATCATCGATATCATTCCTATTGATAGACACATCAACAACTCCCAATTTCTCAATAGATTTCAGGAATTCAGGGTACTCACGATGATACACCACAAACGAGTACTTATACATAGGTACTATCATTGTGCCACCTCCATCATTTGACGCGTTTTTACTATTTTCTGAGCTGATTTTGAAAGATTTTCTTCATCTTCCATAAATCTCTTAATTTTTCTAATGGCCTCTTCGTAACCCGGAATCTGTACTTTTTCATACAAGTTTACTTTCTGGGTAGTTTTGCGTCGTGCGTGATCAAGTAATTGCATGGTTCTATGATGAAATTCACGTTCGATGCCCACCTTTGCCAAATTCTTAACGATCATAATTCCTTCAGCAAACCAAGATGGTTGATTGAAAAGACTATATTCACTTATGGTGAACTTTACATCATCAAGTACCGGAATTCTAACGCCTGCAATCTTCTTAATAGAAAGATCAACATCCTCTACCTTTACCAAGTTTTTATCAAACTCACTCCATAAACGCGACATCCCTGCATAAACATTAACACTTTTCTCCATGTCATGCCCAAGCTTTAATGCAGCATCCTTAGCTTTTTTGACTTCCATCCTCAGGGCAGATTCTTTATTCTTAATGGTCGGCAACGCACGCACACGCACCTTCAATTGCTTATTAAGGTCTTGAAGTGATGTTTTATTATATTGGAATTTTATTGCCATTTCATTACTATTAAAACTTCAAAAATAAAGACATTAAGTTTATTTTACCTCTTTAGGCCAGTATAAATCAACAAATTCTTGTTTAATACCGACTTCAGCCTTGGTAAAGAATTTACTTAATAATTTCCAAGCTGTATCAAGCATCTGAGTTGTATCAATATTTACGTCAATTGCCAACAGGCTGTTTGAATACTCACGAGCAAACTTCATGGTTCTTTCATCATAATCAGTCAGATCAAAACCATTCTCAAGTTTTGTCTTTGCATTAGCAGCATCAGCATATAAACGGACTGATGCATTCATAACCTGTGGATGATCAGCACGGGTTTGCTTACCAATAACCAACTGTTTTAATCGTGAAAGCGATCTAAAAGGATCAATAATAACCTTGCCGATATCAGAATCCTTACGAAGGAAAAGCTGACCTTCAGTAATATATCCAGTATTATCAGGTATTGAGTGGGTAATATCACCACCCGAAAGTGTGGTAACCGCAATAATAGTGATGGAACCTCCTTCAGGGAACTGGACTGCTTTTTCATAGATCTTGGCCAGGTCACTGTATAATGATCCCGGCATACTATCCTTTGAAGGGATTTGGTCCATACGGTTGGATACTATACTAAGCGCATCAGCATACAACGTCATATCTGTTAAAAGTACTAATACTGTTTCCTTTTTATCGTATGCAAAATACTCAGCAGCAGTCAGAGCCATATCAGGTACCAGCAATCTCTCAACAGGAGGATTCTCAGTAGTGTTTACAAAACTGATTATCCTGTCTAGTGCTCCTGCATTATCAAATACATTTTTAAAGTAGAGGTAATCATCATTGGTTAGCCCCATACCACCCAGAATAATCTTATCAGCCTTAGCACGAAGGGCAACCATAGCCATTACCTGATTGTAAGGTTGATCCGGATCAGCAAAAAAAGGTATCTTTTGACCGGTTACCAGAGTGTTATTGAGGTCAATACCAGCAATACCAGTCGGAATAAGTTCTGAGGGTTGCAAACGACGAACAGGGTTTACTGATGGTCCGCCAATTTCACGTTCTTCACCTTCCGGCTCAGGTCCTCCGTCAATAGGTTTTCCGTATGCATCAAAAAATCGCCCTGCAAGGTCATCACCTACCTTAAGCATAGGTGGCCTACCCATAAAAGTAACCTCAGCATTGGTTGGAATTCCTTCCGTCCCTGAGAATACCTGAAGTGTAACGTTATCACCATTAATTTTAACTACTTGTGCTAAGCGTCCGTTTACTTCAGCCATTTCGTCGTAACCAATTCCTGTTGCTTTTAAAGAACAGGTTGCTTTGGTAATTTGGTTAATCTTAGTGTATATCTTTTTAAATGTTATAGTTTCCATCAGGCTGCTTTCCTTTCGTTTATGATGGCAGTTAACTCATTTTCAAACTTATTGAATGCTTCCGACCTGAATTCAGAATAGTTCATCTGTTTGAGAGTGTTTATCAACCGTTTAAAATAAGGGTTAACTTCTTCAAATGATTCAAAATTTAAACTGTCGTTGCAAATGCCAAGTACCATCTTCAACATATATTGTTGGCGTTCCATCGGAGTTGAACTATCAATTTTGTCAAATGCATCCTGTTGAAGGATCACAAAATCGATAATTTCAGACCTCCAGTAACGTAGATGATAATCAATAGGCACTCCATCATCTCCTAGAATATTAATCTGTTCATTTGCTTCCTTACCGCGAAGCAATAAATTACGGGCTTCTTCAACATTGTCCATCCATTGTTCTGAAACATGACTTGCTAAATATTCCTGTACTTCAGAGTATTCGAGGTACTTTGAATAACTGTCAATCGGATCGACTGCTGGATAACGTTTACTATCAGCACGCTGTTGCGAAAGTGCATAGAAACACCGAGCTGCCTTTTTGGTTGATTCAGTTACAGGTTCCTTCAAGTTTCCTCCAGCAGGTGATACAGTTCCAATGAAGGTGATGGAGCCGGTTGCTCCGTTATTAAGTTTCACATACCCTGCCCGAGCATAGAAGTTTGAAATAATAGCCGGCAGGTCCATTGGGAAAGCATCAGGACCTGGAAGCTCTTCCATACGGTTTGACATTTCACGCAAAGCCTGTGCCCATCTAGAGGTAGAGTCAGCCAGCAGAAGTACTTTTAAACCCATAGAACGATAATACTCACCAATGGTCATGGCAGTATATACGGATGCTTCACGAGCTGCAACAGGCATATTAGAAGTGTTGGCAATAATAGTCGTCCGTTCCATTAGGTTCCTTCCGGTACGTGGGTCTTCAAGATGCGGGAATTCATAGAAGATTTCCACTACTTCATTAGCTCGTTCACCACATGCAGCCATAATAATAAGATCGGCATCAGCCTGTTTTGACAATGCATGCTGAAGTACCGTTTTCCCTGACCCGAAAGGTCCAGGAATAAACCCAGTACCCCCTTCAACAATAGGATTAAGTGTATCGATTGTACGGATACCTGTTTCCATCAACCTGAAAGGTCGGGGTTTCTCAGCATATGCTTTTATGGCAACTTTTACCGGGTATTTCTGAACCATGGTTACCTGAAATTCACGACCATTATCATTTACAACAACAGCTATCGTTTCCGAAGCCGCAAAATTACCTGCTTCTGCTAACCATTTAACTTTATATCTCCCTTCAAATTTGAAAGGAACCATTATCTTATGGTTTATCCAGTTCTCCTTAACTTCACCAAGCCAGGCACCTGCATAAACCTCATCCCCTATTTTAGCAAGTGGCTTGAAGTCCCATTGCTGATCCTGGTTGATTGCCTCAGTATATTCCCCACGATGAAGGAATGTTCCTTCCATTTTATTAAGGTCGTGTTGTAAACCATCATAGTTTTTGGATAAAATCCCTGGTCCGAGTGTCACCTCTAGCATATGTCCGGTAAATTCCACTTCATCACCTACCCTTAAACCACGAGTACTCTCAAATACTTGCACATAGGCTGTTTCACCTACTATTTTAATCACTTCTGCCATCAAGTGAACACCTGATAGATTAATGTAGCAAATTTCATTTTGTGAAACAGGACCATCAACTTTCACCATCACAAGGTTGGCAATGATACCACTTACTACACCATTAGTCTGTTTATTTTTTTCCATCATTGACATTGAATTCTTTAGGAAATTCATAACTTGATTGTAAATCACCCAATAAACGTCTGAATAACTTCTCTCCTTCTTTAGGATCGAGTTTTAGCCATCGTTCTATAATGGTAAGCTTAATAATGTAACTAACAATTATTTCGATAGAGAAATAATTAAAAGTATTCATTTCATTCAGGTAATTCCATTTCAACTGGTCTATTGCTTTCTCGCGGACAGCAATATCCCCACTTTCAAGCGCTTGGTTTACTTTTTCATAATAAAGCCATTCTGCGGCTTCCCCAATATCACGCCCTACCTTCTGTTTAAGTGTCGAAGCTATTTTGTTGTTACCAATCAGATCCTGATCACAGGAAAGATTGTACTTCTGTGCCGAAGAGAAAAGAATTAAATTCCTTAAATTAAGATCAAACTCAAACCATGCACGCAGGAAGTCATTTTTAACTTTAAGCACCTCATTAAAATAAATCGTTGTAAGTTCATTTTCAGGTGTCTTTTCTGGCATTAACCTGATTTCAGACTTAAAACTGGCAATAAATTTAACCATGTAAGGTTTTATTTGATAAGGCTCTTCAGTAAAGGCCATTTCCATTTCTTCACGAGTGTAGATTCCGGCTTCATCCCAAACAAAATCTTCCTTGTTGAGCAACTTTAGCAGATTCTGATTATCATGAGGAAGAAACAGCCATTCAATCAATTCATAATCTTTGCGATGTAGCTGCGTTTTCAGATACTTCCTGAATTCAACACTACCAAATTGGAGTTTTCCCTGATCAATAGTAAGATCAGGTAGCCCGGCAATTAAATAATAATAATTTCGACTCGCCATTACTCTTCCCCGAATAGAAGTTGAATTGTCTTAGAACGCATAAAGCCTTTGAAATAGTTTGCGAAGTCCTCATCAGTAAAGCTTATGATGTAATTAGCATCTTTTGGACTAATCTTGAAGCCAACCTTAATATTTTCATCAAAACTAATCTGCAAACTTTTCATTAACTCTTTGGAAGTGTTATCATTAAAGTATGCAGTGAGCTTATCTTGATCAGCTTCAGGCAAAACCAGTTTAGCATTGTTATTAAATGAACTGGCCACTTTTTGTATAAGTGAACCTACAAATGCCTTGTCATCAAATGCATCTTTAACAGGTTTATCGATAGCTTTAACAGAAATCATGTTGATAATTTGCTGCTTTAATTTGCTGATAGCCTGTTTAGAGGCAATCCTTATCTCTGATTCACCATTGCGTTTAATTTCATTAGCATTAGCTTGCGCTTTGCTGATAATTTCCGATGCCTCATTCTTTGCAGCTTTGGTAATTTCATCTGCTTTTTTCTGAGCACCTTCTATTATGCGGATAGCATCTTGATTAGCTTTCTCTATCCCTTCAGAGTAAATCTTTTGCGTTAGTTCCTGAAGCTTATTTTCCATAGTCTAAACCTTTTCAGTTATATGAAGGGACAAAATTAAGATAAATTCTCAACCTCCAAAAATATTTGTGAAACTATTAACAATTAACTTACGCTATAAAATATCTTCTGACCCATATACAAACCTGACCGATGCCCTGATCGCCATTCTGCCTTTAATTTTTTTTCAAGCCATTTGTCTGTAATAAATAAAACTTATCTCTGATTTTAGCATAAGCAAATTAAAACAGAATAACGAAAATGTCCCTTACAATGAACTGATGGATAATTAACAATTAACCCGTAACTTTGCAAATTATTCTTTAGATGTTAAATACTTATGCGTTGGTTTAATATATTTATAAGCTTAACTGGCTTGGTTACCATAATGGGTTGTTCCGGGTGTAGAAATAAGTCAATAGAAACATCGGTTAAAACTATTACTGTCAGTATTCTTCCTCAAAAATATATGGTTCAAAAAATTGCGGGAGACAAATTTAAAATCAATGTGCTGGTTCCCCAGGGCAGTGGACCCGAAACCTATGAACCGACTGCTATGCAAATGCAGAGTTTAAGTAAATCAACCCTGTATTTTACTATCGGGTTACTTGATTTTGAAAAAGGCTGGCATAACAGGATTAGTGAATTAAATCCTGATCTGACTATTGTAAATACCTCTGATGGTATTGAATTACTTAAAGGACATAGTGATAAAGGAAAGAATGGTCACAGTAATGGCGAACACGATGGTCATCATCATGAGGGTATTGACCCACACACATGGCTGTCATTAAAAGCAGTTAAAATACAAAGTCTGACGATCAGGGATCACCTGATTAGCATTGATCCCGCGAATAAAGACTTCTATACAAATAATCAGTACCATTTCAGTCGACAACTTGATTCAATTGATGCCTTGATCATCAACAAGTTGAAAACTGTTCACTCACCGGCATTTATGATTTATCATCCATCATTAAGTTATTTTTCGCGTGATTATGGAATTGAGCAAATACCCATCGAATTAGAAGGCAAAGAACCCAGTCCAACCTATATGTGTGAACTGATAGATATTGCAAAGCAAAAGAAAATAAACACTATTTTCTACTCTCAGCAGTTTGATAAACGAAGTGCTGAAATTATTGCAACTCAGCTAAAAATAACACTTTCTGGTTTTGATCCTTTAGCTGAGAATATTGAAAAAAACCTGTTAACAATAACAAATCAGATTTTTAACTCCACAACTAAATAGCAGGCAATGCCTATTGTTGAACTAAAAGAGGTAAGTGCTGGATACCTGGATGACATCATTCTGAAAGAAATAAGCCTGGTGGTTAATCCTCTTGATTTCATTGGTGTGATTGGCCCGAATGGAGGAGGTAAAACAACGTTGGTAAGAGTGATTTTAGGGCTTATAAAACCATTTAGAGGCGAAGTAATCTGGTATCAGCAAACAGACAAGCCACTGCTTGGTTACCTACCACAATCAAATCAGAATGATCGTCAGTTTCCAATCACTGTAAAAGAAGTGATTCTTTCCGGATTAATGTCAGTTAAGCATTTCACAGGGAAGTATACTAAAAAGGATGTTCAAAAAGCGATTGAAGTACTCGAATTAATGGGAATTCCTCAACTGGCAAATCGGAATATCGGGGGACTTTCCGGAGGTCAAATGCAAAGAGTATTGCTTGGCAGAGCAATAATTTCAGATCCACAATTATTAATACTTGATGAACCCAATACCTTTGTTGATAATAGTTTTGAACATGATCTGTATGAATTACTTAAAGAATTAAATAAGAAGCTAGCTATTATTATGGTGACGCATGATATTGGCACTATAACCAGCTATGTCAAAACTATTGCCTGTGTAAATCGAAATTTGCATTATCACCAATCCAACATTATCACCCAAGACCAATTGGAATCATATAATTGTCCGATTCAGTTGATTACACATGGTCAGGTTCCACACACAGTATTAGGTGATCATGAACATACTCATAACCATGATTGAAAATATTTTATCACTGTTTAAATACAGATTCTTCGATAACGCTCTATTAGCAGCATTGCTGGCAAGTATTATATGTGGTATTATCGGTTCATATATCGTAGCCAAACGAATGGTATTTATAAGCGGTGGTATTACACACGCTTCATTCGGTGGTATCGGAATTGCTTATTTCATGGGATTAAATCCTGTTCTAGGTGCTGCAGTATTCAGTGTAATGGCAGCAATAGGAATAGAATGGGTGTCCACTAAATCAAACATTCGAGAAGACTCTGCAATTGGCATCTTGTGGTCATTTGGGATGGCAGTGGGTATTATCTTTATTTTTATTACACCTGGTTATGCTCCTAACTTGATGTCATACCTGTTTGGCAGTATCTTAACGGTAAGTAGTCTTGATTTATGGATGCTGGGAGGGCTCGCTTTAGTATTAATTATTGTTTTTACATTATTCTATCATCTTATCCTTTTTATAGCATACGATGAAGAATATGCACGATCACACAAAGCACCAGTTAACCTGATAAAGTACCTGATAATTAGTTTAGTTGCATTAACGATTGTATTAAACATCAGGTTAGTGGGAATTATCCTGGTGATTTCATTCCTTACTATTCCCCAGTCAACTGCAAATATCTTCACCCAGCGATTTAACTATATCATTTGCCTTTCCATCCTTTTCGGAATTATCGGATCGTTTGGTGGTTTATTGATTTCTTATTATTTCAATATTCCTTCAGGGGCTACTATTATTTTCTCTTTCGTAATTCTGTTTATTTTGGCTAAAATGATTAAGATAGCCCAGGTAAAGATTAGAATAAATAAACAGTTTAATTAACTTTAACCCTTTGGTAATCACTATACTTATAGACTGAAGTAGACTGATTTTCGTATCCTCCGTCAGGTACTTTATAGAATCTAAAATCGTTACTCAAACCTGAGCAATTAATTGATTCCAGACATTTAAGAAAATCACCTCCATAATAATAGAGTGCATTCAGGAAATAGAAGGTAGCATCATAACCTAAAAATGCATATTTATCAATTTCAGGCTCAGCAATATAACGATCGCGGAATAGTTTTAAAAAGTGCTTAACACCCGGATTATTATAATCAACAAACCAAGGTTTGAAGAAGTGAGTATTCAGTTTCATCAGGTAATTATAATCCAGTTCCAATTCTTCCCATTCAGATAAACCCACCACTGTTATCTGATATGATTCTGCTTTTTCCGATAATTCACGCAACAATGACGATAGTATAGCCTGTTCAGTTGTTACTATTACAATAATGTTTTGTTTCCCGGAAACTAGTTTTTTACTTAAACCACTCCATCCTGAAATGCTGTAGATTACTTCTTTATATTTGACAGAATTAGCACTATCCAATGTTAGCGAATTCTTTAGCACCTGTGCAGTACCTTTATTGTCCTCTCCATTACGACGTAAAATAATAATATTGTCTTTACTGTGGGCCGATTTAAGATATTGAGCCAATGCATTTGTTTGCGACCAGGTAGAAGGCTGAAGCTTAACTACATTTCCATTCCCTTTAGTAAATTCAGACCTCCTTGAAAGCGGGTTAATCAAAGGAATATTATGTTGCTGTGCAAATGGCAAAACCAAGTTAAAACTTTCAGCAAAGAAAGGACCAATAATCATATTCATATCATCAAGTTCACGATTATTAAGCAGTCGCCTGGTTTTATTTACATCATCACCAAAATCACAATCAAACACGTGCACTTTCACTTTCATACCCAATGAGGCCATAGAATCAGCGGCTATTAATGCACCTTCATAGAACTGAATAAAATCGAATGAAATATATTCATGCGGACTCTTGCTTTCCGAAAAGCTTTCCAAAGAAATACTGTCCATCAGTTCAAGTTGCATGGGAATAAGCAAGGCTATATTATATTCAATATTATGATTTGCAATTTTAGAGCAGGATTTAGTCGCAACCATAGTATTTGCCTGCCTGTTGATGGCTCTGCCCATAATCACAGAATCAGGTATCGGTAAAGGCCTGACGTCTTTTAATATTTTGGGAATCTTTAAAATATAACCTTTACGCAAATTGCCATCTAAGCCTGGATTTGCCTTAATTATATCATTCATCTCAACATTATAAAGCCGTGAAATCCCATACAAGGTTTCTTTTCGTTCTACGGTATGATTGATAAAGTTAGTATCAGTAACCTGAATTGACAAAGCTGTTGGCGCTTCAGCAAGCGTAGCCGGTACACTTAAACCTGACCTACCTTAAGACCTTCATTTAGAACAGGGTTTAAACGAATTAATTCTTCAATTGTAGTACTATACTTCTTCGAGAGACTATAGAGTGTTTCCTGGGGAAGTACAGTATGCTCTGCATGTCCGGAGGTAATCACCTTCAATACCCCTGATACTTTTGGAATACGTACACTCATCCCTATTTTTAAGGTATCAATGTCAGGGTTAGCCATAATTAACTCTTTCACTGGTACTTTATAAGTCCTTGAAATGCCAAACCAGGTTTCATGAGGCTGCACGATATGAAAGTTGGAATCCGGAACCGTTGGTTCATTAACTTCCTGATCAGCTTCTGCAACATCAGGGTGAGTGCTTTTAACAGGAATTCTTACTATTTGATTTGGTTGTAAACCTGAAGATATTTCAGGGTTTGCCCTTAATATCTCTACATTTGAAATTCCATATAGCAATGCCAAGGTCTGTATGGTCTCCCCTTTATTTACAAAATGCATATAGTACTGCGCTCCTTTATAAGTTTCTATAATAGATGATTTTTTTGATACATCTTGCGGAAACAGACTTTGGATGCAAAGCAGACATACAAAAGCAAAACTCAGGAATACTTTCACTTCTTTCAAATATTAATTAATAATTATACTTTATTCCCACTCAATAGTAGCAGGTGGTTTTGAACTAATGTCGTATACAACCCTGTTAACCCCTTTTACTTTGTTGATGATATCATTAGATACCTTGGCTAGAAATTCATACGGCAAATGGGACCAATCGGCTGTCATTCCATCAGTTGAGCCTACAGCACGAAGAGCAATCACATTATCATAAGTCCTTTCATCACCCATTACACCAACTGATTTAACAGGTAACAGAATAACGGCTGCCTGCCATACCTTGTCATAGAGTTGAGCAATTTTCAAACCTTCAATAAATATATGATCAGCCTCCTGCAGAATATTGATTTTTTGTGGGGTAATATCACCCAGAATTCTTATTCCCAAACCTGGTCCCGGGAATGGATGACGACTAAGGATACTGTCACTGATACCGAGTTTATAACCTACTTTACGCACCTCGTCTTTAAAGAGGCTCTTAAGTGGTTCTATTACCTTAAGCTTCATATAGTCAGGCAAACCGCCCACATTATGATGCGACTTTATAGTAGCTGAAGGACCATTTACCGAAATAGATTCAATAACATCAGGATATATAGTACCCTGCCCGAGCCAACTTACATTTGTTATCAAATGTGCTTCCTGATCAAAAACATCAATGAATGTCTTACCGATCGCTTTACGCTTCAACTCAGGTTCCGATAAACCTTCAAGAGCTTTAAGAAACGCAGCCCCAGCATCAACTCCTTTTACATTGAGTCCCATGTTCTTGTATGATTCCAATACTTCAGGATACTCATTCTTCCTGAGTAACCCATTATTAACAAATATACAATGCAGGTTGGAGCCGATTGCCCTGTGCAAAAGAACAGCAGCTACTGTTGAATCAACACCTCCTGACAATCCCATTACTACCTTATCATCACCTATTTTTTGTTTAAGCTCTTGAATAGTTGTTTCTATAAAGGAGGCAGGTGTCCATAGTTGAGAACATCTACTGATATTAATTACAAAGTTTTGTAGAATAACACTTCCCTGGATTGAATGGTATACTTCAGGATGGAATTGGATACCCCAGGTATCTTCACCTTTTATCTGAAAACCAGCAATCTCAACATCGGCAGTACTGGCAATGATATCGAAATTATCAGGTTTTCTCAAAATAGTATCACCATGTGACATCCATACTTGACTTCCTTTGGAAATACCATTTAGTAAAGGATTTGAGTCATCTACATATCCGAGATTCGCACGGCCATATTCCCTGGTTTGTGAAGCTTTTACTTCTCCCCCATAATTATGAGCAAGGAATTGTGCACCATAGCAAATTGCCAGCATGGGTACTTTGCCCTTTATGTCTTTTAAGTCAGGATAAGGTGAATCAGCATCGCGTACCGAAAAAGGACTACCCGATAGAATGACACCCTTTACGTCTAAGGTAATTTGAGGTATCTTATTAAATGGATAAATTTCACAATAAACATTCAGTTCCCTGACTCTACGGGCTATAAGTTGGGTATATTGTGAACCGAAATCTAAAATAATAATTGTCTCTTGCATGTGTGCAAAGGTAGTGGTTAATGGTCAATTGATTATTAGTTGAAAAAACATTTCTTTAGGAGAAATTCATGAATTTCGCCATTATACTCCAGCTGCTAATTTAATAATCTTAATGGTGCTAAACACATCACATTCTCATCTGTTTAACTATTACGCCAACACCTTGTAGAAATTAGTACACAATATATCATCTACTTACATACTTTGTATACTATTGCTTTACAACGATTTAAATAGCACTATTGAGTTTGGCTCTACTTTTGATGAAATAAACAACATAACAATTGGAAAACTCTCACAAATCATGAAAAGACTTATCTTATTATTAGCGCTAATCCCTTTCGTTTTTGCAGCATGTGAAAACAAAGAACAAACTGCACAAATAAAACAGTTGCAGCAAGAACAATCAATGTTGATTAATGACGCAAAAACAAAAGATTCATTAATTAACGACTTCATGCAGACTCTAAACGAAATTGAAGCTAATCTCGCTGAAATTAAGACTACTGAAAAATTAATCAGCAAAGAAACTGCATCAGGAACAGAATTAAGCTCTTCAGCACGTCAACGTGTCAATGAAGATATCAGGCTAATCAATGGGTTGATGTCTGAAAACAAGCAAAAGATCGCATCTTTAAATCATCAACTTAAAAAATCAAATCTGAAAATTGCAGAATTTGAAAAAATGGTTGAAGCTACAAACCAACAACTTGCATTAAGGGTGCATGAAATCGATTCTTTAAAATCCGAGTTATCTACGCGTAATTTCACCATTGCAGTCTTGAATGATACCATTTCACAGATGTCAAATCGTACCAGAAATTTATCAAGCCAAATTACGCAGAAAACCAATGAATTGAATACCGCCTATTATATTGTTGGCAATCACAAAGCTCTGATTGAACAAAAAATTATTAATAAATCAGGGGGTGTTCTTGGTATAGGTAAAACTGAAAATGTTGCAGGTGATGTTGACCTTAATAACTTTACTAAAGTGGATATCCGTAATTTGAAATCAATACCACTAAATGTTAAAAAAGCAACTATAATGTCAGTACACCCTGCCGGTTCATACGAATTAGTGGGTGATAAGAAAAAAGTCACTGAACTTAAAATTAAAGATCCGGTTCTTTTCTGGGAAAAATCAAGGATGTTGGTTATCTCAACCGAAATTTAATCACTGCATTTTTATATATTTATCCCCCCGGCAATAATTGTCGGGGGGTTTTTACGTTGTATTAATCTACGTATCTGATAAATAATGAAAAAAACGAAGACAACAGTTAATATCAAATGGAAGATTGCCACTGGTTTCCTATTACTACTGATACTCGTTTTTGTTTCTGTATTGTCAGTTAATAAGCTTGCAACCCAACTCACTCTTCCTGATTCCGGAGTTTCTTCTTCTGTAACTAAACTTTCTATTACCAGCAACCTATTATCAAACCTTATTGAAACTGACGGAAAGGCTCGTGCATATATAAGCACCGGGAATATTGAATATCTGAAGCAATATCAACAACACGAACTTGAAACCCGGTCACTGTTAGATTCGCTAACTTTAAGCAGTATCAGCAATACGAATCAGTATTTACGAATGCTGGCTGTTGACAGTCTCCTTGATTTAAAGCACATGATCCTGACGGAGTTTATTGAAGCCAGGCTTCAAAGTTCAAAAAATGACACTTATAATTTAGGCAATATTGTTCATAAGTATGGTGATTCTATCAGAGTTACCAACCATACTATTTCAAAGACGATCACTAAGCAAATCCTCACTCCCCCGTTAGAAAAGCAAGGCTTAATAAAAAAGTTATGGAAAAACATAACCGGTAAGAAGAAGTCAGATACATTAGTTAAAGCCAGTCCTTCTGTCCATGTTGAGTATGATACGTTATTAATCTCTAAAGCTGTTCGTGACACCACTTTAGGACATGTGAAGTCACAGCTTTTAAAGATAGAAAAGCGGGAAAAGATAAGCAGACAATTGGCTATTGAGCATGAAATGATGCTTATCCAGGCTGATCAGGATATCATGAATGAAATCAGGGCTGTATTATTGCTATTTGAAAAGGAGGAAATCGCCCGCGCTATTAAAGGAACTGAAAACAGCCGTAAAGTACTCGACAAATTATGGATAACTGCTCTAGTTCTTGCTGCAATCGGACTCATCACTGCATTGTTTTTTATAGTCATGATCTGGAAAGACTTAGCAAAAAGTGCGTTTTATCGAAAGCAATTAGAACAGGCCCGGTCACTTGCTGAATCATTGTTAAAGGTAAAAGAACAATTTCTTGCCAACATGAGTCATGAAATCCGGACTCCTCTTACCTCAATAATCGGATTCACTGAAAGGTTATCAGAAACAAAGATTGACAAGGAACAAGCCAGTTACCTGAAATACATTAATTCTTCCTCCGAGCATTTACTTGAACTAATTAATGATCTACTCGATTTCACCAGAATCAATAGTGGCAAACTCACCCTCGAATCAAAACCATTTGCTCCTGCCGATCTCTTTGAACAGGCCTTTGATACTTTAGAGCCACGAGCACGTGAAAAAGGATTGGAAATGATCCTTCAGCAAAATTTCCCTCCTTACCTATTTGCTGGTGACCCTTTGCGTTTAAGACAAATAATTTACAATCTCCTCAGTAACAGTATCAAATTTACCCAACAAGGCAAAATAGTATTACAAATCAAAGCCAAAGAATCAGAAAAAGACAACCTGGTTAATATAATTATAAGAGTTGCAGATACAGGGATTGGCATTCCTGAAGAAAAACAAAAAATGATATTTGAGGAATTCACCCAAGTTGATCACAGTATTACACGTAAATATGGCGGTTCAGGCCTGGGACTGGCAATTTGCTGCAAATTGGTAGAGATGATGTATGGTACTATCAGTGTGATTAGCAAACCTGACCATGGTACTATTTTTACGATTAAACTTGCTTTGCCCATATATAAGGGCGACAAATCAGTAGTTGATACCAGTTCCCATGTCAATAAAAACTCTGATTTGAGTAAGCTCACAATCTTACTGGCAGAAGATGATAATACTACCCGTATGCTGCTTAATGAGCTTTTAGAAAGATACAAAGCTAAGGTCTACCAAGCTGAAGATGGATCATCAGCATTTCAGATATTCAAAAAACATGCTGAAATATTCAATCTTGTGATAACGGATGTACAGATGCCGGGGCTTAGTGGTCCTGAACTACTTGATAGAATCAAAGAATGGTGTTTAAAACAGAATATAGAAACTCCAATTGTTATAGGTCTTACAGCTCATGCTGATAGTCATGAAATAAACGGCTATAAGGCTCGGGGCATGGACCATATTATTATTAAGCCTTTTAAGCGTGCTGATTTGTTACGAGTCCTAAATTTGGTTGCCACTAGTAAACTCAAAAACTCCACCAGTGATGCCTTGAATGGCAGCAAAACCAGCGATGTCACAAACAATACCGAGGAGACCAAAACCAAAGATAGTAACGTCATCGTTACTGCTATAAATGACAGCAAGCCTGAAAGCGACCTTATTACCTCTGAAAAGGAAAGTAAACATAGAATCGGTATCACATCAGAAGATGATGATGATATAGATATAACAAACTTCCAAAAATTTGCGGGTAATGATCAGGATGCTTTGAACCAGATAATTGTTTCCCTGACTGAGAATATAACTGTTACATCTAAACAAATGCAGGACGCATTTAAGGAAAAGAACTTCATGGAATTATCACTTCTGGCACATCGTATCCAACCTAATATCCGGTCACTGGGAGCTAAAGATATTGCTTATTATTTACGAAACCTTGAGGTTATTTGTAAAGAAGTACCTGTCAAAGAAGAAATAGTAAGCCAAAATCTCATCAAATCAGTAAAACACTTGCAAGAAATAAAAGAAAAGCTCAAGAATAAAATTACCAACTAAAATTCTTTACTATTACCTAAGTACAAAATCCATGTAATTCAACCATCATACCTGTACCTCAACCATCAAACCTATAACTTAACCATCCTACCCATAACTCAACCATGATATATAAAATCCACAGCTTAATAAACATATAGTTTTGGCAGTGACGCTGCCTCCGGGATTCATAATGACCCAATTATTAACTAAAGGGTGGCAACTCCATTATTAGCAAAAGCACTTGAGTTCACTTGCTAACTTAAGTTCTTGCAGATCACCCCGGATTACAGAGGAATATTATACTGTTTCATTTTATTGTAAAGGGTTTTTCTATCAACATTCAAGATTTTAGCTGCTCTTGATTTATTAAATCGCACCTTTTCAAGAGTAGAAATAATCAATTCGCGTTCACTTTTGTGTGCAGCATCACGCAAATCAACAGCAGGAAGCTCTTCAGTTTGCGGTTGATAGTTCGAAACAGGTTGCTGAGTAGTCAGGGATAAATTCCTGGTTATGTGTTGCATTGCTTCGTCAATTATTTCATCAGGAAGAGTGTTTTTATATACAATATTCCCTTTTGTCAACAGTACCGATCTTTTGATAATATTACGGAACTCTCTGAAATTGCCTGGCCATGAATACCTCGAAAAGACATCTATTACCTCATCATCAAAAAATTCCACATTCCTGTTAAGTTCAGTATTTGCCTGTTTAAGAAAGTGATTTGCAAAGAGCATCATATCCTCAAGTCTTTGACGTAATGGGACTACTTGGATAGCAAACTCATTTATACGGTGATACAGATCTTCTCTAAAATCTCCCCTTGCTACCGCTTGCTTAAGGTCTTCATTGGTTGCTGTGATAATCCTCACATCAATAATGGTCTCATTGTTTGAGCCAATACGCCTAATCCTGCGTTCCTGAATTGCCCTTAATAGTTGAATCTGAATATCATAACCCAAATTACCAATTTCATCAAGGAAAATGGTGCCTCCGTTCGCAGACTCAAATTGGCCTTGTTTATCGGAAAAAGCACCAGTATATGATCCTTTAAGATGACCAAACAACTCGCTACCTGCCAAATCACGCGGGAGTGCACCACAATCAATAGCTATAAATTTTTTGTCTGCACGCTGACTCTGCAAGTGTATTTTCCTGGCGATAAATTCTTTACCTGTACCACTCTCCCCCATTAATAATACCGACATATTAGTAGGTGCAACAAGACTCACGTGTTCACTTATCTTTTTAGCAGCAGAACTATATCCTTCAACAAAGAAGTCTGACTTATCTTTTGATATTTTACTCTCAGCAATATTTTCAGTGGAAGGATTAAGTGCTCTTTTAATAGTAGCCAATATCTCATCAGGATTAACCGGTTTAGCCACATAATCAAATGCTCCCATTTTCATAGCCTGAACGGCAGTGCGAATATCAGCATATCCAGTCATGAGAACAACAGGCACCTGTGGCCTTTCACGCATCACAGTTCTCAGCATTTCCAGTCCATCCTGATCCGGCAATCTAAGGTCAGTTAACACAATATCAGGTTTGAAAGCAATCATTTTCTTACTTCCATCACCATAAGAAAATGCTTGTTGAACTATAAAACCATGCTTTGTAAGAAAAGTATTCAGCATCAGGCAGAAAGTAACATCATCATCAACAACCAAAACTTTACTCATGCAAGGTAATATTATCATTTAATTTATCATTAGTGCACCCAAAATTAATCAGTTACCTATCAAGGCTCTAACGCCCGGCAATAGTCTATTCTATTCCTGCAAAGTGTTTCATAAACTGCACACGCTCAAATGCTGCAGGGTTTTCAGCTTTTTTCATGCTTAACCTCCCAATGAATTCATCAGTGTTTTCATAATTGTGCTTCTGCATCCACGCTGATAACTCATTATTCATGGTCGTAATTCTTTCGAATCCATTTTGATAAAGTGTTGAAACCACCTGTACAGCTTTAGCGCCAACCAGTAATTGTTTAATCAGGCCCTTCCCATCATGTACCCCGGTAGAAGCACAGGCATCGCAATGAAGTTTTTGTGAAAGCATTGCTACCCATCGCAGCGAATTAGTAATCTCATCAGGGTTACTGAAAATACTTGAAGGAACAACTTGCATTGTATCAATATCAATATCAGGTGTATAGAACCTGTTAAACAGTACAATTCCTTTAATCCCTGTCCATGATAACTCTATTGCTGTCTTAGCTAATGATGAAAAGTAGTAACTCATTTTAATGGAAACAGGAATCTTCACATTTTTTATTACTTCCTGTACTATATCAAAGTAGACTTTCTCATTTCTTTTACAGTCCATAGAAGGATCACTTGGCAAAACAAAGATGTTTAATTCAATAGCATCTGCACCAGCATCTTCCATTTTTTTTGCATAAGCAATCCACTCATCCGTTGATATACAGTTAATGCTTGCAATAATCGGAATACCGACATTTTTTGAAGCTTCACTGATCAGATCAAGGTACTTAGCCACTTGTTCTCCCCTGCTGTAATGTGCAATATAATCATAAGCTTCCGGATAAGGGATAATAGTGCTGTCATCAGTGAACAGATGTGCTATTTCATGGCGAATTTGTTCCTCAAACAATGATTTTAAAACAACAGCTCCGGCACCAAGTTTTTCAAATTGCCTAATATTTTCTAATTTATTGGTTAGTCCTGAGCTTCCAACAATAATTGGGCTCTTAAGAGATAAGCCCATATAGGTTGTTCCAATGTTTACCATGGCTGCGAATAATTAAATTTAGTCTACGTTTTAGCTAACAAATATAAAACTTATTAAACAATAATATCTTAAAAATAATGAACCTGCCCAATCATAAAATCTGGCAGGTCTCATTATTCCTAAAGTTAGATCAATCTAGTAAGCTATACTTATTCAATCTGCTTTGGCCATACCTAATCTATCGCGCTTATAGCTATACTGAATCAGTCATATTACTGTGCAATACTTAATTTCAGGAAGAAGGTTTTCTGTTTCATTACCTCTAAAGCTTTCATCAACTCATTGTCGATTGGACTGATGATTTCAAAGTAGCTATTAGTATCAAAGAGATTTCTGGCAATCATTCCTTTCAAAATGTATCTGATTTCATTACCTGATTTTTCCATCGAACCTTCTTCAGGAGTAACACCTTTTGCTGAGGCGAAATCCAGGAATTGCTTCATAAAAGTTTCATCTGTTTGAAAACCTGCTTTAAAAGCACTGAAATTTTTAAATTGTTTATTAATCTCAGTCCGGTCTTTTTCCAGGTAATTCAATATAAAATCATTGAATATTCCCTTACGCCACAAATCAGTATAAAACTTTGAACTTACCGTAGTATCCATTGGGATAAACACATCAGGCATAATGCCACCTCCACCATACACTACTCTCCTGGCAGGAGTGTAATATTTAAGAGAATCAGGGAATTTAATACTATCTGCTGAAACGAACTCTCCATGTTTAAATCTGTTACTCAAATCAGAATAGTAATCTTCCGAACCTCCTTCATAAGGCTTTTGGATACTACGTCCTGAAGGAGTATAGTAACGGGCAGTAGTAAGCCTTATCACAGAACTGTCAGGAAGGTTAAACGGACGTTGTACCAATCCCTTTCCAAAGGAGCGTCTGCCCACAACCAATCCACGATCCCAATCCTGAACGGCACCTGCTACAATTTCACTGGCCGAAGCACTTCCCTCATTAACCATCACAATTAATTTGCCCACTTCAAAGTCTCCCGCTGCCGTAGCTTTAAACTCCATTCTAGGGCTTCTTACACCTTCTGTGTACACGATTAATTTTTGTGCCGGTAAAAATTCATCTGCCAGGTCAACTGCAACATCAAGAAAACCTCCTGTGTTATTGCGCAAGTCAAGAATCAAATCCTTCATCCCCTGCTTTTTCAATGCCTTGATTGATTCATCAACTTCTTCAATAGAAGTACGGGCAAAACGAGTTAGCTTAATGTAACCAACCTCGTTTGAAAGCATAAAAGTAGCATCAATACTGTTTAAGGGAATTTTATCGCGAACAATAGTGTATTCAATCAGAGGCATTTTATTACTCCTCAATATCCCTACCTTCACATGTGTACCCTTTTGACCCCTAAGATGCTCCATCACAAAGTTGTTGGTTATTTTCTCTCCAAAAGCAGGCTCACCATCTATTGTAATGATCTTATCTCCAGCCAATATTCCAAGTTTATCTGAAGGTCCTCCCGGCACAGCAGCAATCACCAAAATTGTATCGTGATAGATCTGGAATTGTATTCCAACTCCTTCAAAATTTCCTATCAATGGCTCATTAGCTTTCTGAACTTCTTTTTTTGATAAGTATATAGAGTGCGGATCTAAATCTTTTAACATAGCCCTTACAGCCGTTTCTGTTAGCTCTGTCTGGTTAGTTGAATCAACATAATAATAGTTGATTATTTGCAAAAGTGAAGCAAATTTCTCAACGCTTATGCGTGTTTCATTACGCTGTGCATAAGTGTAACTACTATTAAAAATAGCACCAAACAGAAATAAACAAATTACTATTTTATGGATTACTTTGCTTTTAATCATGGTTTAGTTTTTTTCATTTAAGCATAACAAAATTACGCTTTATTGCATTGTGATTGTGGTTTTCAATTTAATAAAAAAGGAGCAATTAACAAATATTAGCAGTATTTTTACAAATTATATTGCCTAAGAATATTAGTAACCTATGGATGAAGACAAACGAAGACTGCTATCAGCAAGTATGATATTTGCCATAATCGTTTTTGTATTATGGATCATAAAGGCAATTGAGATGGCTTTTGATCTATCTTTTGCTGAATTTGGAATCTTACCGTTAGAGATTAAAGGTTTAAAAGGCATCTTGTTTGCCCCTCTTATTCATGGTAGTATAGCTCATCTTGCATCTAATTCCATTCCGCTCTTTCTTTTAGGTACAGCACTATTCTATTACTATAGACCTAAAGCCCCGGAAATCTTTATATTATCCTGGCTATTAACAGGACTTTGGGTATGGCTTTTTGCCCGTGGTAATTCTTATCATATTGGTGCCAGTGGCGTAGTTTACGCTTTGGTTTCTTTCCATTTTGTAAGTGGCATTATCAGGCGCGAGCCCAAACTGATTGCATTCACCCTGCTAGTCACTTTCCTTTATGGAAGTTTTATTTGGGGAATATTCCCCGACTTTTCCATCAAGGAAAGAATCTCATGGGAATCACACATGATGGGTGCTATAGCCGGTTTAGTATTAGCTTTTGCTTATCGCGATGTAGGCCCTCAAAGGAAAGTCTACGAGTGGCCCGAAGATGAGGAAGATAATGAAGATGATGAAGAGAATAATAATGGAGAAAAAGTAGTAATACAAGATATTCCTAAGGATGATAATGTCACAATTGCCTGATCATTATTCACTTACTACATCATCCTAAATTACCTCAATAATTATACGCATACTACATCACCTTAACTTACCGTATGGAAAGATAAGGTTTAAGTCGGCGGTACTTATTTTGATTTATAAGAGCAATGGTTTTCAGGTCTTCAACCGATTTAAATCCACCCTGCTGTATTCTTTTATCCATGATAGCCTTAGCCATGTAATAATCAATATAGGGATGCAACCTCAATTCTCCCAATGTTGCCGTATTAATGTTAATCACTGAAACCAGCGAGGTATCAACAATAACCTGATCCATAATAGATGAAAATCGTGTACTATCCATCCCATAAACTTCTGCTAATTGAGCAATACCAGAGTACCCTCCAAGTTTGTCCCTATATTTGATAATTCTCCGGGCAAAAGTAGGTCCAATTCCTCTAATTTTCAGCAGTTCTATTGAATCTGCACTGTTAATCTCCACCTTGTAGACATTACTGCCGGTGTATTTAGATAGGTCAGATTTGTTCACTACTGCATCAAAACGTTTATCCACTATTCTGTCCTTTTCATCAATCGTAATATAGGGCTCAAATATCCTATATACTTCATCATCAATGATAAAGAGTTTCTTAAAGTCTTCTTTCTTTGTAAAATGACCACCCTTGCTTCTGTATTTTATAATCACATCAGCCTGCTTCGGTGAAAATCCCATTTTGACCCATCCGTCCTTATCGAGCCTGTTTGGATTAAATACTACAGGATTAAAGCGAGACACTTTCCTACCAGATGATTTGTCTTCCTGCCATTTGTTTTCATAAGATTCATTCACGCGGTCATCTTTTAAAAACTTTTCAATCTCAATCTTATAAAGCTCTGAAGAGACTTCTTCCGGTTTCTTATCAGCTACAAAAAAACGTGGAATAAATAATACTATAATAATCAGTGAAAGAAGGATTAATATTCCATTTCGTTCAGATTTAGTGAAACTTAAATAATCCTTTATGTGTTGTTTCAAGGTTGGTTGTTTAGTTGGTTTTCCGTTTCTTCATCATCTTTAGGCTTTATAGTCAGTACTTTCCAAAAGAACCAGCCTGTAAGAATGGTCGCAATAGATTCAACCGTAACCATTAAAATCAAAGCGCTTGTGTTCATTTTTCTACCTCCTTTCTGTTTTTGCGTTTAAAAGCAAAGTGTACCATAAAGCTAATCGACAGGAACAGGGTACAGAGTAACAAACGTGCCATGTCAAGATAAAACACCTTATTGATAATATTTCCTGTATACAGCGTTTGACCGACTGATACCTTTTGTCTAAAGTTCACTTTTAAACGGTGTTTTTCAGGGTTAAACGAGTAAACCTTTGACTGATCATTTCCTTTAGCAGTTTGCCCACTGATTATTAAATAAGATTTGTTTTTAAATGTGTAAACCGAATCCACCATACCGCTATTCTCAGCGTAGAAGTCCTCAGCAAAATATGTATTATTCGGACCAATACCCATATGCTGAAGTTGACCAATAATGCTTTCATTATGCAATTGCCAACCTCTTAAACTTATTAAACTCCAGTCATCATTTACAGGCCTTACCAAAGCACCCATGAAAACAATAATCAAAGCAAAGGGGGTAATAAACTTAATTATAAACTTATAAACAACCGGAATTTTAATATCAGCTCCAATATTAATCTCTCTCCAACCTTTTTTCATACCAAATATCCATGAGAACAGAATGGATTCCAAGAGAGCAAATACCACCAATGATACCGTCCCTGCCCAGTAGTCATATTCATCAAAAACCCCCTGGTTAAAGAATAGTATAGTAGGTAAGCCCATTATCATTACTATGATTCCGAATGCTAAGGCGGCATTCTTTCTCTTCCAGTTAAATTCATCTCTCAGGAAGCTGAGCACAGGTGTCCCCATTGCCAGTGATGAAGTAATCCCTGCAAAGAACAATAAACCAAAGAAAGCCACTCCGGCAATAGCTGAAAGCACATTACCCCATTGTTCAAACAGGAACGGCATAGTCCTGAATCCAAGTCCCAAGCCACCCAGATTAGTAAGTTCTACTACCTTATCAATACCAAGATACCCTATTGCAATAGGAATAATTATAGAACTACCCAGTACAATTTCAACAAATTCATTCATCCATCCTGCTGACATTGCATTAAGCGCTATATCCTGATTTTTTTTAACAAATGATGCATAACACTGAATGGAACCCATTCCCACCGACAGCGTAAAAAATATCTGTCCTGCAGCCGCCAACCATACTTTAGGATTCGAAAGTGAAGTGAAATCAGGGGTCCAAAGAAAATTCAGCCCTACAGTACCACTATTAACAACTCCTTCATGACCAGCTTTAAGGGTAACTCCTTTTATTGCCAGAAACAATCCGAACACAATCAGCAGCGGGACCCCTATCTTAGCAACTCTCTCGACGCCGTCAGTAAGTCCTTTGCTTAAAATGTAGGTATTTAGAGCCAGACATAACAGGAAAATAACCAATCCCTCATAAGGTATACCTGTAGTTGAAGTTGTAACATCCAAATAATCGCTAAAAAAAGCAGCTACCTGCGTTTGGTCCATTGAATTGAATGTACCAATAACTGAATGATAGATATATGAAATAGTCCAGCTTTCAATATAGCAATAGTAAGCAGCAATAGCGATATTTGAAAAAATTCCAAACACACCAACATACCTCCATATTTTCCTCTTATCCATACTGTTAAGGATAAATGGAGTGGAATGATGTCCTAAGGAACCTCCATACCTCCCTGAAGCCCATTCAATAAACAAGAGCGGAATTCCCATTAACAGGAAAGAAACGATGTATGGAATAATAAAGGCTCCTCCTCCATTTTGTACTGCTTGTACAGGGAATCTGAGAAAGTTACCGAAACCTACCGCATTACCTGCCATAGCTAACACCAAACCTACCCTTGAACCCCAGCTATCATTGTTGACTGCCATCACTAAAATTTTATAAACCCGTGAAATCTGAATCAGTATTTGAAGCTTTGTGCAATATTAAAAAAGATTCTTTACATATTCATACTAATGTACATAATTATTAAGGAAGCACATAAAAAACATCGACTGTTACCTCAACACAAAGGATGAAAGACAATTCATAGTAAATGTAATCAGGTGGTTTGAATGTCAGTTCCTTATAAAAATTCATGCTCAGTGAAAGCAGGATTTTTAATAAGAATATTCCCTATCCTGCAACTCAGGCATTTGCGTTTATCACAATAGGAGGTTTTCAATTCCATCAACGCTTGAGTATGGTAAGCAGTGGATACATCCAAACCAGCAGTTTGCCACTCCCTGATCACAAAGTTCTTCTCCCCGGGTAATTTTTCAAAAAGGCTTAATGTTTTATTGCAAAGGGTGTCATTTGACATGAAAGTACCATATACAAACCTAAAAGGCAATATGGCGTTCATAATGACTAGTTGGATAGCTGAAACACCGGTATGTTTCTCTTCACCGGTCGATTCTTTATCAAATACATAGTGATCATCCCAATATGCAGAAGCTTTTACCTTAAAAATTTCCATCATTTCATCTATTGTATCCATTGACAACACCCGAGCCAACAACCCGGCGTTCTTACAAATAAATGCAGCAAATTGTGATAACCTGATGGTAGGGAAGTTTACCGGTCTTAATCGCAAAAAGCGCCACAATGAAGCAGGTATTGGCACTAACTGATATTTCTTTCGCAGGAAGCAATATTCATTAAAAAGTGCTTGTCCCCATGGATCCACCAAGTCCTGGGTCAGCATTCCTGCCTGCCCGAATATTAACGCTTCCACCTGCATAGGATTATCAGCATGGTGCGCCAATATCCTAAAAGGTAATGACCGGGCCAGCATTTCAAATGGCAATGCATTAATGCTAAAGCCAAAACTCCGTGCAATAATCTGATACAATGCATCCTCCCAATCGTCGGTTGAACCGTTCAGAGCATCCTGAATAAAGTCGGCCCTGTGTTCAAGCTTTTCAATGAGCATTCGTTCAAGCCACAAGACTAGTTCTGATTCAGGTACATCCCTGATCATATTAATACAGGGCACAAAACGTTTGCTTGTAATGAATTGTTTATATGCTTCAAAGAGATTCAGGTCAATCATATTGGCAAGCTCGCAAATGGGCATTCGAGGAAATTTATTCTTTGCATCATGGTTAAATACCACATGCAGCACAACATTCTGATAAGCTTCATCATGATCATGCCCGTGTTTGAACCAATCAGATGAATTGACATGAATTTCCACATTACCCGCCCACAGGGTATTATCAATACGAAGCCTTGCATCAGAAAAGTCAGGGCCGGCATTAAAGTTATGATAACCAGTGTTTAGCACCTGAATGTCTTCGCCCCGGATAGTGGTAATCGGTTTAGTAAACAATCTGTTTTGCCATAGGTAATGCAAAAAGTCTTCTGTCATGGTTTTAAACTTTATTAAAATTATGAATTATGTGCAAACAAGCGAAAAATTGACTATATTTGAAGTAGGAAAAGTACGGATAATTGAGGTGGCAATTTGCCAACTTTAATATATCTTTGCAGCTCAACTAATGTTTTCATGAAAAGTGCAAGTACTTTAATTGCAGGTATTGAATACAAGATTCGAAATTTAATAGAAAGAATCGAAAAACTTGAAAATGAGAATTTAAAATTGAACAATAAAATTGAAGAATTGAATACGATGATCAAAGATCAGAAAAATCTGATTAATGAGCACCAGGAAAGAATAAAAATACTTAAATTAGCAAAATCCTTGAACAAGGAAGAAAGCAAGACAGAAGTTAAATTAAAGATTAATGAACTTTTGCGGGAAATTGACAATTGTGTAAGACTTTTAAATAAATAAACTGTTAAACAAATAATGGATGAACTCTCAATAACAGTTGTAATTGCTGATCGGCCATATAAACTTAAAGTTGATCGCAATGAAGAAGAAGGGCTTAGAAAAGCCGCAAAGGTTATTGAGGAACAAATGGAAAAATATGCGACCTACTTTCAATTTAAAGATAAACAAGATTTGCTCGCTATGGTAGCATTACAGTTTTCAGCCAGCACTATTGACCTTGAAGAACAAGTAAAATACAGGGACAACGAAATGCTGGAAAAATTGACAGATATTGATGAAGTGTTAACAGCACATTTAGATTAAAAAGATCAGACATTAGTTCTTTGAAAAGCATTAAAGTATCCCGCATCAGATCGACAAAGTTTGTAAACTCAACATTTTCAACTTTGGAGCAACGCTCAGCTTTTGGATGACAAACAGGCCTTAATCCGGCTTCGGCCGGTCTCTCTTTGTTGAGAGCATCGGAAGTTTAACCTCCCTGGCAGCTCCAATCATGTAGTTTTGGGGTTTACCAAAACACTAGATCTATGCGGGTTTTTTTTTGTCTTTCTTTCTCCAATTAATATATCATAAACTAACTAATTAACCAATGGAGACAGTAATAATAAGTATCGTAGCAGTCGCAATCGGACTCATTGTCGGCATAACGATAACTAGTACTTTTCTACGGAAAGCCATAGAAAAGAAGAGTGAGAATATCCTCAAAGATGCCGAAGAAAAAGGCGAAATGATCAAGAAGGATAAAATCCTTCAAGCCAAGGAGAAGTTCCTTCAAATGAAATCAGATTACGAAAATGCATACCAGGAAAAAAACAAAGAAATACTTAAAAACGAGAATAGGTTAAAACAAAAAGAAGCAACAATCTCACAGAAATTTGAAGAAATTCAACGTAAACAAAAAGAGGTAACTACCATTAAGGATGGCCTTACTGCACAACTTGAAATCTTTAATAAGAAACAACTGGATCTTGATAAAGCTATCAAGCAGCAAGTTGATCAACTGGAGGCCATTTCAGGTATGTCAGCCCAAGAAGCAAGGACACAGTTAATTGAAACCTTAAAGGATGACGCAAAAGCTGATGCTCTGGTTCACATAAAAGATATCGTTGAAGAGGCTAAATTAACAGCCAATACCGAAGCCAGAAAAATAGTTATTGAAACTATCCAACGTACGGCTGCTGAACATGCTATTGAAAACAGCGTTTCGGTATTTAATATTGAAAGTGAAGAAATCAAAGGTCGTATCATTGGTCGTGAAGGCAGAAACATCAGAACACTCGAATCATTAACCGGTGTTGAAATTATTATAGATGATTCTCCTGAAGCAATTATTCTTTCAGGATTTGATCCGGTACGCCGTGAAATTGCGCGTTTGTCACTTCATAAACTGGTTACTGACGGCCGCATCCACCCTGCTCGTATTGAAGAAGTGGTTGGTAAAGTCAGAAAACAGATTGAACAGGAAATCATTGAAACAGGTAAACGCACTACCATTGACCTTGGAATCCATGGTTTGCATCCCGAATTGATCAGGATGATCGGTAAAATGAAATACCGTTCTTCATATGGTCAAAACCTGCTGCAGCACTCCAAGGAAGTAGCCAACCTGTGCGCCACTATGGCTGCCGAACTTGGTTTGAGCCCTAAAAAAGCCAAACGTGCTGGGTTACTGCATGATATAGGTAAAGTGCCTGATAACGAGCCCGAATTGCCACATGCTATTCTTGGTATGAAGATTGCCGAACGCTATAAAGAACCTGCTGATATTTGCAATGCAATTGGCGCTCACCATGATGAAATTGAAATGGAAAGCCTGATTGCACCCATCGTACAAACTTGTGATGCTATTTCAGGAGCTCGCCCGGGTGCCCGCCGTGAAGTGGTTGAAGCTTATATTCAACGACTGAACCATCTTGAAGAATTGGCACTCTCCTACCCCGGTGTTGTTAAAACCTATGCTATTCAAGCAGGTAGGGAACTCAGGGTTATCGTAGGTGCTGATAAAGTATCAGATGATGACGCTAACAAGATTTCATACGACCTCTCACGTAAAATCCAAGATGAAATGACTTATCCGGGACAAATTAAAATAACGGTCATCAGGGAAACCAGGGCCATTAGTTTTGCCAAGTAAGAGACCAAATTTAATATACCGTATCTTTAGAATAAGAGAGCACTTTGATAACAGAGTGCTCTCTTTATTATGAGTTAACGTTACTATGGGGAAACTTCTATTCCTTAAAGAGTAATGATATCATCTATGATGGCCACTCTCCTGTATCGATCAATTACTTCCGCTGGATCCATCATCAATTCCCTTACTGTTACCGATAAATAATTTCCTTTTGATGAATGACGCGTTGTGAACTTTGATTCATCACTGAAAACATTCCTAAGTATAGCATAGTTCCTGCTATTATCAACTATAATAAACTTAAACATGTATACTTGTGGCCAGGGACCATTACTTACTAATTGTGATTCAAGATGGCTAAGGAATTCTTCATTAATGGTCATCAGTATAAAATAAAAGTATTGAGTCACTAAGGTAATAAACAAAAAACTTACATCATCTTCATCCTCTTAAGCAGGAAAGGTAGTAATACTTGCTTAATGCCAAGGTTTATATCAGCTTCAACAAATTCAATATGATATTGTGCACACCGATGCATCAATTCACTTTTAAAATTTGAAACCCTCTTAACATATTCATCTCTGATTTCATGTGGCCGTACTTTTATCTCCTCTCCTGATTCCAAGTCAATGAACTTATAAGGCTTATTATCGAATGAAAAATCAATTTCTGCACTTTGGTCTGTTACATGAAAAAGAATTACCTCATGCTTATTATGCTTCAGATGCTGCAATGCGGAGAATAAATCTTCATCAATCGCATGATCAAACATATCGCTAAAAATAATTACCAGTGAACGCTTATGAATATTATCAGCTACCTGATGCAGCGCTTTTGCTGCCAAAGTAGAATTGCCTGTCTTTTCAGCACCTTTTTCAATAAGTTCATTTAACCTGCTGAAAAGGAACTTACGATGTACCAGATTTGAGTGTGCCTCTGTATGTAATTTAACCTCATCGGTAAAAATGGTCAATCCTGAAGCGTCTCGTTGACGGTGAAGCAATTGAATGATAGCAGCAGCAGCATATACTGAAAAAGTCATCTTATCAGGATGCTCTAGAGACGGTTTGTCAATCATTGGGAAATACATGGATGATGACCCGTCTATAACAATCTGGCACCTTAAATTAGTCTCTTCTTCAAACCGCTTAACATACAAACGGTCAGTACGACCAAATAGCTTCCAATCAATATGTTTTATTGATTCACCCTGATTATACAGCCTGTGCTCGGCAAATTCAACTGAAAAGCCATGGAAAGGACTCTTGTGCATACCTGTAATAAATCCTTCAACCACCTGATGTGCAATCAGTTCAAGTGGCAGTAATTCATCAAACCTGGCTTGTTCAATAGGCATGGTACAATGTTAAATCAATTAATAACAAATGCCGGGATGCAAAGCTTCGTTTGATCCCGGCACAAGCTTTTATGCCTATTATAATAATTTCTCGAGCTTAGAAGCTAAGACTGACTTTGGAGATACCCCAACGTGTTTATCCACTACTTCCCCACCCTTAAAAAACAGAATAGTAGGAATGTTTCGTACGCCATATTTTGCGGTAATAGAAGGATTACCATCAACATCAAGTTTGCCAATCACAGCTTTACCTTCATATTCGTGACTTAGTTCTTCTACTATAGGGCCAACCATGCGGCAAGGGCCACACCATTCAGCCCATAAATCAACAAGTACAGGTTTATCGGATTTCAGAACGATTTCTTCAAAATTCGCATCAGTTAACTCAAGTGCCATATCTTTTGTTTTTATATTGTGTTAAAAATAGACTTCAAAGATAACTCAATTAATTTTAGCCAACTTCAAAACTGCATGGAATATTTACAAAATAATTTTACAGCTCTGTCAGTTCAATACCACATCCACAAATTTCACCTTCTTCACCACCTCCGCCACAAATCCGGGCGACACCTGAGTCTTTGATACCATCCTGACATTCACTTTATCGGCTTCATCTACAATCTCAATGTACAAACCACAGGTACCTTTATGTTTCTTTTGTATAGCGGAGAGCATTGAAATCATTTCTTTATCAACTAAAAAGGCATCAATCCGCAGTGTTACCTTTCTCGTTAAACGTTCCAATGCTTCAGCAAGCAGAGTCATGCTGCTTATCTTAAACTCGAAACTTCCATTATTCCTGTAGCTTTGCTTGAAAGTACCATTAATCATAACGGCAGTGCCTTCAACAAGTAAATGCTTGTAGCGCAGGTAATCCTCTGAAAATAGTGCCAGGTTCACGGTATCCATCATATCCTCCAGGTTGAACATGCCAAAAGCTTTATTCGTTTTAGATATCAGGTGCCTTGGACCGGTAATAATACCTGCCACTATCATCTGAACACCCACGAACATCTTACTATTCTCTTCCAAAAGATCATTCACCGTATTCTTGCAAAAGGAGTTTATTTCCAGATCATAATCATTCAAAGGATGACCTGAAATATAAAAGCCTGCTATTTCCTTTTCATGCTTTAACTGCTCATAATTACTCCATGGCTCACACTCCGGCAAATTTATTTCAGGCATCTCCACTTCCGATAATTCTCCAAACAAACTTACCTGCATACCCATTTTCTGCGCCTGGTATTCTGAGGCATTCCTGATTACTTTTTCAAGGAAGGTAGGTCCGTCAACTGATTCCTTATAAAAATACTGTGCTCTGTGTGAATTGGGGAAACCATCAAAAGCGCCTGACATAGCCAGCACTTCAATGCTCTTACGATTAACAGTACGCAGGTTAACCCTTCGCGTTAAATCGAAAATATTATGGTATGGCCCGTTTGCCTCCCGCTCTTCAATCAATGCACTAACGGCATTTTCCCCTATTCCTTTAATCCCGCCAATTCCAAATCGTATTTGATTCTTTTGATTAACAGTAAATTTATTCCCCGATTCATTCACATCAGGCCCCAGAACTGACATACCCATCCGTTTTATTTCATCAATAAAAAAGGTAATCTTTTTCTGGTCGTTTAAACTGTGTGTTAACACAGCCGCCATATATTCAGCAGGGTAATGCGCCTTCATGTAGGCAGTCTGGAAAGCCACGAATGCGTAACAAGTAGAGTGCGACTTATTGAATGCATAGGATGCGAATGCTTCCCAGTCAGTCCAAATCTTTTCCGATATTTTATTTGAGATGCCGTTAGCAAGGCAACCATCCAAAAACTTTGCCTTGTTCTTAGCCAACGCATCCATATTTTTCTTACTGATGGCCTTTCGCAACCCGTCGGCATCTCCTTTTGAAAAACCTGCCAATTTTTGCGAAAGCAACATCAACTGTTCCTGATACACCGTAATGCCATAAGTTTCCTCCAGATATTCCTCCATTTCAGGAGTATCATAGGTAACTTTTTCGCGGCCTAACTTACGTGCAATAAACTTAGGAATATACTCAATAGGCCCCGGACGATACAACGCATTCATGGCAATCAGATCCTCAAACTTATCAGGTTTAAGCTCCCTCAGGCTTTTTTGCATCCCCGGCGACTCAAACTGGAAGGTCCCGTTAGTTTCACCTTTTTGATACAACTCAAGGGTTTCCTTATCATCAAGTGGTATTCCGTTAATATCAAGCGTTACATGATGATGTTGTTCAATCAACTCCAGGGCATCTCGTATAATACTCAACGTTTTCAAGCCCAGGAAGTCCATCTTAATCACCCCTGCTGCTTCAATTTCCTTTCCTTCGAACTGAGTAATCAACAAATTCGAATCCTTTGAAGTCAATACGGGGATGATATCAGTCAAATCACAGGGAGCAATAATAATCCCTGCTGCATGCATACCAGTACTGCGCACACTACCCTCCAGCGATACAGCTTCTTTGAGCACTTCAGCTTTCAGATCATGCCCGGCAGCAAGTTCACGCAACTTTTTAACAGCTTCAATATCATCAGGTCCATACTGCTCCTTTTCTTTCAGGCTATTTTTACCTAAAAGCGGAGCATTCATTACCCGGTAAAGTTCCGTACCCGGTTTATCAGGCACCAACTTTGCTAATGCATTTGAATCACTGAGAGGTAAATCAAGTACGCGAGCCACATCTTTAATCGAACTCTTAGCAGCCATAGTGCCAAAAGTTACTATTTGAGCCACCTGGTTCCTGCCATACTTCTCCACTACATAATCAATAACTTTTTGCCTGCCCTCATCATCAAAGTCCGTATCAATATCAGGCATACTCTTTCTGTCGGGATTTAAAAAACGCTCAAACAGGAGGTTATACTTCAACGGATCAATACTGGTAACTCCTATACAGTAAGCCACCACTGAACCTGCTGCAGAACCACGCCCCGGCCCTATATATACTCCAAGTTCACGCCCGGCCCTGATAAAGTCAGATACGATAAGGAAGTACCCTGTAAAGCCCATGGAACGAATGGTATTAAGCTCAAAGTGAAGCCGCTCCTCAATTTCAGGGGTGATGGTCCCATATCTCTTACGGGCACCCTCAAAAGTAACCTGATACAGGTACTCAAATTGATCTGTTTTCCCGTCGGGCAAGGCGAAATATGGAAGCATGATGTCCTTTTTGAGGTTCAGCAGTTCCACCTTATCCGTTATTTCATTGGTATTATCTATAGCCTCCGGCAAATCGCTGAATGTGTCAGCCATTTGTTCCGTGGTCTTGAAAAAGAATTGATCATTGTAAAAAGCAAACCGCTTCCCTTTTGCTGAAACATCATCATCATTGTAATCCTTCTGCGATGGCGTACTCTGAAGCTCATTGGTATTTACACACAGTAAAATATCATGTGCATTATAAAAGTCCTGTTCAACATAATGTGAATCATTGGTGGCAATCATCTTCACACCGTATTTGCGTGCAAACCCTACCAGTACCCTGTTTACTTTCTCCTGATCAGCAATACCGTGACGCTGCAGTTCCACATAATAATCTTCACCAAACAGGTCAAGCCACCATTTAAATATCTTTTCAGCCTCCTCTTCCCCTTTTTGAAGAATGGCACGTGGCACTTCAGCAGCAAGGCAACAGGTAGTAGCAATAATACCTTTATGGTATTTCAGGATCAATTCCTTATCAATTCGGGGGTATTTGCTGTAAAAGCCATCAATGTAACCTAAGGAACAAAGCTTCACCAGGTTATTGTAACCCTCTGTATTCTTTGCCAGAAAAAGCTGGTGAAACCGCTGATCTTTATGCTCCCTTGTAAATTGTTTCTTATGCCGGTCTTCAACAAGATAAAATTCACATCCTACAATAGGTTTAATAACCGGAGGCTGCCCTTTTTTATTGTATTTTTCAGCTTCCGCTACAAACTTGAAAGCACCAAACATATTGCCATGATCGGTTAAGGCAATTCCGGGCATTCCGTTATCTACTGCCTTTTTAAACATTTGTCCGATATCAGATGCTCCATCCAATATCGAATATTTTGAGTGTACGTGTAAATGTGAAAACCTGCTCATTCGTTATTTTAATCTGTGCTCCTTAGTATCAATAAGGTATGTTTTTTCAATTCTGTTGGTAAAATTAACTAAATACCCTTGCCGGAAACCCGATGTTCATAAATATTATAAACACTTAACCGCGCTTTAATTGTTATACTTTAACAGGTTTTTGAAAGCTTTATTAACAAACATATACCTAAAACATCCTATTTTTGCCCAAAATTTCATACCTTGAATCACTCATTTACTAAAAGGCTCAGCAGGAACAAAGCTATACTATTATCCATTACGGCAATACTTGTGCTTTTGGTAGTGCTGTTTTTCACCTTTCGCAATACCATTTTGCGCAAAGTGATCAATAGTAAAATACAGTCTGTTGAAAATAAATACAACTTAAATATAAACTACTCGGATGTCGGCTTTTCAGGATTAAGTACCGTAAATATATCCCGGATATCCGTGGTGCCTGTAAACAGGGATACATTAGCCTCTGTTGAAGCCATATCCGTTAAAATTAAGCCCTTTGACCTTTTGCTCAATCGGTTACGATTTGCTAATTTAACGGTTACTCGTTCGCTCATCAGTCTTAAACGTACCGGCACTATCAGCAATTATTTGTTCCTGCTTGATCAAAAGAAGGATACCTCTGTCTCCATCGGTCCTTCTGAAAAAGACTATGGCTCACGGATATCCGTTCTGGTAAATGCTATTTTCAACCATGTTCCTTCAACAACGGTTATTAATGAGTTCAAGATTACGGCATCGATTGATTCAAACTCCTTTTCGTTCTATTTTCCCAGGTTGCAGGTAAGCAACAGATATTTCAGCACAACAGCCCGGGTTACTGATGACCATGCCAGCCAAAACTGGAAGATTGCCGGTCTCCTTGATTC
>Ga0172378_10000140_pt1 | contig 56025 bp, 52 predicted proteins | sample GrowelOW332metaG_FD_119755 | JGI IMG/M metagenome (GOLD analysis project Ga0172378, IMG submission 119755) | Groundwater microbial communities from an aquifer near a municipal landfill in Southern Ontario, Canada - Pumphouse #3_1 metaG | ecosystem: Environmental > Aquatic > Deep subsurface >...
ACTCGGAAGAAAAAACTGGCTGTTTTCAGGAAGTCCTGATGGCGCCCGTTCATCGTGCCTGCTGTATTCGCTGATTGAAAGCGCGAAGGAAAACGGACTGAATCCGCAGGAGTATCTGCGCTGTGTATTTGAACGTGCTCCGTTCTGCTGTACTAAAGACGACTGGCAGAACCTCATGCCGTGGAATATTCAGCTTACTCCCTTTATTGACCGTGGGGTGTGGATTAATTGACGCTTACATATATGAAGCATTATATTACAGTCTTCTTTCAAGGCTCGACAGAGAAGCAAAAAAATCAGCAGAACAGAAGCTTTATGCAATGGACGCCACAACGATCGGGCTGTGCATGCACGATTTTCCCTGGGGCAAGATTCCGATCCACCAAGAGCGGAGTGAAGATACACGTGAAGTATGATGTCGGTGAATCAATCCCGGAATATCTTTTCGTCACAAATGCAGAAGAGCATGAGAACAGCACACTTGAAAAGATGGGACTGAAGACCGGCGACATTGTTACATTCGACAAAGGCTACAATAATTACAGGCAGTTTGCCAAATTTTGCGAACAAGGTATCTATTTCGTTACGAGACTTAAAGATAATGCAGATTACAAGGTAGTTAAGAGACGTAAGACATACAGCAGATGCATAACATTGGACCAGATAATCAGATTCACTGGACTTGTTTCAGAAAAGAAATGTCCCTGCAAACTTAGAAGAATAGGCTCGGTCGATAAAAAAACGGGAAAGAGTATCGTGCTTCTCACAAATATGCGCAGCTGCAGTGCTGCAAAAATATCTTCTATCTATAAGGCTATAAGGAAACGCTGGCAGATTGAACTGTTCTTCAAGACAATAAAGCAGAATCTGAAAATACAGCGTTTTTACGGAATATCTGAAAACGCTGTGAAGACTCAGATATGGATTGCTATGATCGTATATCTGCTCTTCATGATGCTTCGCCGTTTGAGCGGCTGCGCGTCTAAGTGTGTTTTACACACTTTATTTCAGAACAGTCTGTTGTGCTGTTTCAGCATTGCGGTCTGATGCGGTGTCTTGCCGGTGCTCCTCCCGATATCGTTTCGAATGAAATTATTGATTCTGCTCAAATGGAGTTAGGCTTATGAACTTATCTTGAACACTAGTGAAAAGAATTCACTAGTGTTCAAGATAAGTTAGGTACTAATTAAAGTCTATAATCCGTAATATTATCTGGCAATAAAGAAAAAAATAAGGCACTTCCGGCTATCGAGAGGGAAGAGTCATAAGATCAAGGTCGCCTAAATGAAAAAGAATGGCATTATTGAAACGTTCCCGATTACGAAATCCACAGGCAATCTTTTTTATCGTAACCTTCAATTAATCCACACGCCGCGGTCAACGAAGGGTACAATCTGAATATTCCATGGCATGAGCCTCTGCCAGTCGTAGTCATTTGTACATAAAGGAGCACGTTCAAATACACAGCGCAGATACTCCTGCGGGTTCAGTCTGTTTTTGGATATTCGCCCATCGTATGAGCAGTCTGTCGCATATGGTATGAGCACCTTCCATTAGAATGAGAAGTGGTACGAAAGTATCAAATCTTATTCTAATGGAAGGTTGGTCAATGGCCATACCGAATTACCGCGATATTCTATTGCTGCATTTCAATAAAATGAATGGCAAGAAAATCGCACAGACGTTGAAGTGTTCGAGAAACACAGTCACAATAACCATCAGAAGAGCAGAAGAACAAAAACTGCCACTGCCTGTTGCTGACAGCATAAGCGATGAGGCGCTGCGCGGAATGCTTTTCCCGGGACGCGTATACAAGACTAAGTTTAACATCAGCTGTGATAACATCAGCAGCAGTCTTGCCGCCGATAAAAATCTTACACTGAAGATTCTCTGGGAAGAAGACTGTGAAGCAAAGCGTGCATCTAAACACAGCGTGCTTACATACTCGCAGTTTTGCCGCCACTATCAGTCATTTACAAAAAGTCACCCTGCTGTTTCCGGTGCTGTCATCAGGAAACCGGGAGAATCATGCGAAGTCGACTGGGCGGGAACAGTAATGTACTGGCAGGATGAATGGACCGGAGGAAAGCACAAAGCTTATCTTTTTGTAAGCTGTCTTTCATTCAGCATATTCATATATGTCGAAGCATTCAGTTCAATGAATATGGCAAGCTGGCTTGCTGCTCATATCCGCATGTTCAAGGCATTCGGAGGTGTCACGCAATTCATCATATGCGACAATCTCAAAACCGGAGTCGTAAGCCATTCTCACGGCGAAACGAAATTCACGCAGGGTTATCTTGACCTTGCACGGTACTACGGAACCGTACTTTCAGCTGCCGGCGTGCGAAAACTTAAAATGAAACCTGACGTGGAGGACACGGTCGGAATAATTTCAAACAACATCATTGCACGCTGCCGGAACATTCAGTTTTTCTCGCTGGAAGAAATCAACAGAAAAATCTTCGAGCTGACAGCACAGCTTAACGAAGCAGCTTTCGAAAAAAGAACGGGCAGCAGGAAAGAGTTGCTGGAGAAGGCCGAAGCTGCCGTCCTTCTGAGTCTTCCTGTCCGCCCGTATGAGATCGCGGAATGGTTTGATAATCATACCGTCGCCTATAATTATCACGTAAAGATCGGCGAGTATCAATATTCGGTTCCGTTCCGGTACACAGGCATGAAGGTGAATATCAAACAGACGCTGACAGCCGTAGAAATCTACTGCGGCAGCGAAAGAATTGCCTCTCATCCGCGAAACTACAGTAAATACATGCGTTACAGTACGTTACCTGAACACATGCCGAAGGAGCAGCAGGATGCTGCGCAGAAATGGAATGAAAAACGGTTCATCGCATGGGCTTCAGTTGCAGACCCATGCACTTCGCGGGCAATACGTTATATCCTCACATCGAAGCCTGTGATTCAGCAGACATATTCATCATGCATGGCGGTTCTCAATCTTGAAAAGAAATACGGTCGTAATAACCTGGAAACCGCATGCGAAAAACTTTTTGAGAATTCACTGAACGCTTCATATACGAATATAAAAGGTATTCTCGAAGCTGCTGCAGAAAAAAGCAAAAAACAGTACTCACAGTCAGATAAAAATAAAACTGCAGAAAATACAGATGACGGTTTCATAAGCAGATATTCGGAACTTTCCGGAAAGGAGATGTTTTGAATATGATCAACAGTGAGACAGATCGCAAGCTCAGAGAAATGAATCTTTCACGGATGGCAAAGGAGTATGCACGGCAGAACGGCAATATAACAATGGACACCATTCCGTTTGAAGACCGCTTCAGGATGCTTGTCGATGAAGAATATAGCGGCAGAAAAGATGCAGGAATAAAACGTCTGATAAAAAAATCCGGCATTCTGCTGACAGATGCATGTCCTCAGAATCTGTACACGGGCGCAGAACGTCAGCTCGCATATATTGCTGTGCAGAATCTTTCAACATGTAATTTTATCAGAGAAAACAGAAATGTCATTATTACCGGAAGCACAGGCAGCGGTAAAACATGGCTTGCATCATGTATCGGGGTAAACGCCTGCAGACAGGGAATACCCCTCTGTGTCAATATAGATGTCGCCCAGTAGGAGGGGCAACAATCTATGAAATACAGTAAAAGTTTTAGAAATTCAATTCTGAAAAAGGTACTGCCACCGTCAAACAGGAGCGTGTACTCAGTAGCAAAAGAAGCAGGGATTTCAGCGATAACAATCAACAGCTGGATGGCAAAGCTGAAAGACGGTAAACTTGAAATAGAACAGGACGAAGACAATCCGGCAGGAGAACGGAGCATGAAAGAGAAACTTGATCTTCTGCTGGAATACCAGAACGTACCGGAAGAAAACAAAGGCGAATGGCTGAGGCAAAAAGGACTGCACAGCGAACATCTGCCTCTGTTCCGACAGGAGATATCATCAATTATGACAGACAGAGCCGATGAAAAAGAAGGAAAAATAAAAGAACTTGAAAAACAGCTCAAAGCGAAAGACAGAGAACTTCAAAGAAAGAATGATGCGCTGGCAGAGACGGCAGCCATCTATGCATTAAAAAAAAAGCTCGACAGGAACCATGGGATTACGGACGGGGACGAATAATGAGCAGAGAGGACAAGCAGGAGATTCTCACTTTTGTGAATTTCTATGTTGTCCTCGGAATCGTACGGCTTGAAACACTGTGCAGATATATCGGAGTATCTTCACGTACCATTCAGCGGTGGAATAAATCCGGTATAGATGACAGACGCAAAGGAGCAGAAAAGAAAGTACCGCGGGCATTCACAAAAGCCGAACGGGAATATATTTATAAAACCACATGCAGTGACGAATACAAAGACATGAATCCTCATGAGATATATAATTCATTGCTTGATAAAGGAATATATCTTGCAAGTGAAAGTACGTTTTACAGGATACTGCGGGAGCATAAAGCACTTGAGCACCGCAGTGAATGCCGTGGAGGAACGTCAAAGAAAAAACCCGACGAACTTACGGCGACAGAAAAGAACAAAGTATGGATGTGGGACATAACATGGCTCAAGACTGACGTAAAGGGGATCTATCATTACGCGTATGTAATCGAAGACCTGTTCGACCGTTCAGTCGTTGGCTGGATGATATTTGAAAATGAATCGGATGAGCATGCAAAAGAATTGTTCAAAGCGGCGTGTGAAAAGGAACATGCCCATCCTGATTTTGTACATTCTGATAACGGAGAACCGATGAAGGGAATTACACTTGTCGCTTTTTATTACACGCTCGGAATTGTTCCGAGTTTCTCACGTCCGAGAGTAAGTGACGACAACCCGTACATAGAATCATTCTTCAGGACGCTCAAATACAGGACGGAATATCCGAAGTTCTTCACAAGCCTTGATCATGCACGTACGTGGTTCGCAGATTTCATCGACTGGTATAATAACAGGCATATGCACTCAGGCCTTCAGTACATAACACCGATGCAGAAACGTACCGGTGAATATATTTCGATATTCAATAACAGAAATATAGTAATTCAGAATGCCCGTGCTGCTCATCCGGAACGGTGAGGAAAACGTGCTGCCCGTAAATATGAAATCCGGGTTGCCGAAGTATTGAATCCTGTGAAGAAGAATGTTGCATGAAATATATAAAAAAACACGTCAACTATATTGACACATTCCGGAAACGATATAGGCGGCGTAAGGGATTTGAACTCCTGAAGCTCATCATTGAAAACAAACCATTTATAAATGTTGTTTTGGTGGAAAAGGCTGCATGATCGAAACTTTTCTATCCACAACAATTGACAATAACTCTAGGCTGTTTAAAACAGCCTATTTTAAATTATAATGCGTTTGCCCTGTGAAACTTCTCTGAAAGACATCGTTATTTTATGCAACTATATACTGCTGCTATTACTGCTGCAAAAATACATGTAGTAACAATGTATATCCATGCAGGAAGTGAATTGTCACTTTTTAATATAGATGTTTTTTTATTCATAGATATCTTGAATGCATGTTTTAGTTTTCTTTTTTTTGATAATGAAAAAAATTTTCTGTTGGTTTTACCATTACGAGCTGTATATGAAATAGTCTGTATGTTATTCATAGCATAACCGCAATTTGGACACCCCTTATCAAACATCGAAGCAGGACCTGATGCGCCACACTGAGGACAACGGACAGATGAAAAAAAACGGCCGCAGTATTTACATATACGTGCATTCTCCGGAACTTCCATACCACAGTTTTCACAAAAAAATTTTGCATGTTGTTTTTTCGTTTTCATATGGATATACCAAGTCTTAACATAATCATTTTTCCTGTACTCACTATATCAGCCGTACAGTATGAATAATTATTACCATTTCTAAACGATACTTCTTGTATATGATCACCAGCGGTTAATTTTTGTACAAGAAGCGGAATGTCAGGTTTGAATTCAATTTGATCATTTTTATATGAAATAACTGTACCTGTAATAAAAGCAGCTGTTTTTGGATGTGTAAAAATTAGATAATATATTTTTTTTTCTGGATTCATTACAGTTACTGCATTCTCTTCCTTCTTTGGGGACTGTTGCGTAATAATATTTAATAATGAAACAAATTTTTCCATTCCTGATTTATCTATAGATGAGAATGTTCCTTTTATTCCAAGAGTAGAAGCCTTTTCTACTTCTGTTACAGGAAAAAAATCTGGTGTATAAAGAATTATCTGTGGCACATTACCGCTTATGCCGCACTTAACGAACTGTGAAAATGTTTTCCAGTGTCTTGGGTAATCACAGGTACTAATAACAACAATATCAGGACATATTTCTTCGACATTATCAAGAGCCTTAAGCAGCCAACGGTATATTATTGTGTCAAAACCATGAATAATAAGTGTATTATTAATTTTTTTAATAACTTCATCATCATCCGAAATAATAACAGCTTTCATTCCGTCCCCAGATTAACAACAGTATAATCATAGATCTGCCAGATTCCATCACGCTGACGGACTTTATATGTATAACTTTTCTTTTCATAGTATGTACGGTTATTGAACCATTCTGTAACAAGAACCGTACCTTCTGTTTGCGAATAGACTGTTTTTTCAATCTGAAATTTTTCAGGTATAGCAACTATGTCACCGTCTATACGGGATTCCATAAGATCTGATTTATACGCTTCGATCATCTGCTGACGTTCATCCGCAGAAACGCTTCGAAATTTTCGTTTTGCTGAAGGAGTTCGTTCAATCATGGATTCGATATCCATATACAAAAAATACTGATCCCACAATGATTTTTGTCTTGCAATAATAGTCTGTTCGACAACTTTGTCCGGAGAAATTTCTTCAGGTTTTAGAATTTCCGCTGTGTTTACTTTGATAGGAATTATTGAAGATGAAGCAACTGATGGAGAAGGGCGTACTTCAAGAGTGAGACGATTAGATGTAATTTTAATATTTTTTGATTTATATAACTCAGGGTAGAAACTGAGTTCAATATAATAAATTGATGGTTCACAGATATCAAGATAATCCTTGATGTTTTCAACGAATGAATATTCCTCTCCGGATTCAAGTGAAATTTCACGAAAATAAACAGTCTGATTTGTTGTACGTTTTCTTATGAGCGATTCAGTTTGTTCGAGTTGTGTATTTTTTATTGTGTATGCATTAAAATCTACACTAAACATACGATCGTCGGCAAGTTTAAAGCGTAACGTATCTGTCCCATTGTTTTTTATTGAGATATGAATAAAAACAGGATTGGTGTCGGTACTGTAGGGATAATACATTGTCTTGTCATAAAACTTTATTGAGACTGACACAGTATTGTAAGAATCCGTATTTTCTGTTTGTGCATAAAAAGTCTGTCCAAACAATGCTAAAAATGCTATAATTAAAAAAATTTTTTGTTTCAAAGTCGTTCTCCAGCAAGGTATATAAAGGTATATATATGTTTAAAACAACACCTTTCTTTTATTATCGGACAAATTGATGAATATATTATCAGTAAATTCTATTAAAACATTTATTCGTACCTGGACGGACGTGAAAAATGGTATTGAAACACTTACAAACACTTCTTGTACATTTCCTGTAATTGTACGAGGTTTACAGGGATCTATGTACAGCTATTTTACCGCAGAATACTGCGAACAGGCAGCGCAGCGTGCTTTTTTATCATATCAATATAATACAGCAGGTAATAAAAAGAAGCCTCAAGAAAAAAATCGTGCGTTCGATTCGCATGCATACGATACTTTAATTGTCGTTCCTGACGAATCTGAAGCAGACAGGCTTGCTTCAGATTTAGCAACAATTTTTCCTGAAGCCGAAACAATTATTCTTCCATGGTGGGGAATGGTACCTTATCGACCAGCCGCTAAAGGATCTTCTGTTTTCGGTACTCGTGCGGCAGCTCTTGCAAAACTTGCAGCTACTAATATAAATGGAACACTCAGAAAGAAACTTCGCATTTTTATTCTGACTCAGCGTGTATTTCAGTCTCCTTTACCACCTCCTGAACACATTCGCAGTCATACATTTAGTCTTGAAAAAGGGCAGCAGATTAACACTATAAAGACAGCTGAAAAACTAACGACTATTGGTTATATTCGTGTTCCCCGTGTTTCTGTTCGAGGTGAATTCAGCCTGCGTGGTGAAGTGCTTGATATTTTTTCACCAGGGAACGATTTTCCTGCGCGGATTATTTTTGACTTTGATACTATTGAGAATATAAAATATTTTAATTCAGAAACTCAGAGTACGATAGGGTCCATTGATAATTTTCTTGTGGTACCTATGAAAGAAGTGATATGGGATACATCACTTACAGATTTTCTGCGAAAAAAATTGACGAGATATGAGTCAACATCTGTATCCGACGATGATGAAGCAAAAAATCTTGTTGATAGCGACGTACATTTGCCATTTACCAAGACGGCAAAAGAAAAACTTACTGAGATGCTTGTGGAACTTGAAACAGAGAAAGAAACGGAAGGTGAAGAACTGTTTTATCCAATTCTTTGGGATAGAAAGTATTCTATTGCTGACTATGTAAGTCCCAAGTCAACGATTTTCTTTTTTGATTATGACCGCCTGATAAATGCAGAAGAAAGTATTATGCGTGAATATGGTGGAATGTACCGACGTTCACGTATTGAACTTCCAGTACTACCGCCGTATGAAATGATAATGAAATTTCATACGGCGGTAGGAGCCTTCTCAAAGTGTGTATTTTTTCGTACACTTTCACAACTTTCTGATACTAATGTTCAGAAAGTTGATTCTGGTACTACGTCAGATATTGTTTTTGCGTGTGAACCAGCACGAAGTTTTTTTGGTAATATAAATTTTCTAAAAGATGAACTTGAAAAACTACAAAAAGATGACTGGAAAATTTTTATTTTTGCAAATGGGGAAAATCAGTCTTTTCGTATAAAACAGATATTAAAAGACTATACCGGTATAGAACAAACGGACGAAAATACCTCTTATAAATATTTGAATCCTGTTACAGTTCTTCCAGAATCTGTTTCTGAAGGATTTTCAATTCCTGATATAAAACTTCTTATAATACAAGAGAACGAAATTTTTGGCAGACGGCGTTATGTTCCCAAATCTCTTCATAAAGTAAAAAGTGCGGCTATAGATACATTTATCGAACTTAATCCTGGTGATTATGTTGTTCATGTTGAATATGGTATTGGAGTTTTTAGAGGTATTGAACGTGTTAAAGCAGTTGGAAATGAACGCGACTATATCAAACTAGAATATGCCGATAGTGAATATGCGTTTGTTCCGATTGAACAAGTTAATATGGTTCAACGATATATTGGAAATGAGGGTGAATCACCAAAAATAGATCGCATCGGTAGTAAAAATTGGGAAAATAGAAAAAATAAAGTTCAGAAAGCTGTTGAAGACCTTGCACAGAAGCTAATTGACTTATATTCACGCAGGAAAGCATCCCCCGGATTTCCTTTCCCGAAGGATACTGAATGGCAGGCTTCTTTTGAAGCCTCTTTTCCCTACGAAGATACACCTGATCAGGCAACAGTCACAGAAGAAGTAAAACGAGATATGGAAAAACCTGTACCGATGGACCGGCTTGTGTGTGGTGATGTTGGTTATGGGAAAACAGAGATTGCCATGCGTGCTGCGTTCAAGGCTGTTATGGGGGGAAAGCAGGTCGCTTTTCTTGCACCAACTACAATTCTTGCAGAACAGCATTATGAAACATGTATTGAACGTTTTCGAAATTTTCCTGTGAAAATTGCACAGTTATCCCGTTTTGTAGCTCCTGCTGAACAAAGAAAAACATTGACAAAACTTATTACTGGAGATGTGGACATATTAATTGGTACGCATCGTATAATTCAAAAAGACGTAGTATTTAAAAATCTAGGGCTTATGATAATTGATGAGGAACAACGATTCGGTGTCAAGGATAAAGATAAACTAAAGGAAATGAAAGCTAATATAGATTGTCTTGCATTGTCTGCAACTCCGATTCCCCGTACACTTCATATGAGTTTGCTGAAAATACGTGATATGAGTTTATTGACCACACCTCCTCAGAATCGGCAGTCTATCGAAACTGTGATTGAACCTTTTAATGATATTCGTATTGCAGAAGCTATCAGGCGTGAAGTAGAGCGGGGAGGACAAGTATTCTATTTGCATAATCGAGTTGAGTCGTTACCGGAGACTCGTAGAAAACTTGAAATGCTTCTTCCTGAAATGCTTATTGATGTGGCTCATGGTCAGATGACCAGTGAACAACTTGACGATATTTTCCGTCGTTTTAAAATGGGTGGTTTTCACGTGCTTGTTTCAACTACGATTATTGAAAACGGAATAGATATTCCAAATGTAAATACGATAATAATTGATCGTGCTGACATGTACGGTGTATCGCAACTTTATCAACTTCGAGGACGTGTTGGTCGCAGCGATCGTAAAGCTTATGCATATTTATTCTATCCTCAAAATGTATCATTGTCAGAAGTCGCCATGAAACGTCTTAAAATTATAAGTGATTTTACAGAGCTGGGAAGCGGATTTAAAATTGCTATGAAAGATATGGAAATTCGTGGTGCAGGTAATCTGCTTGGTAAAGATCAGTCAGGTGATGTTTATTCCGTTGGATTTGAGTTATATCTACGGCTGCTTAATGAAGCAGTAGAACGTCTTACTATGAAAAAGGACTATAAGATTCAAAATGAAGTACTTATGGAAATGGAATATACTGGATTTATTCCTGATTCCTACGTACAGAATACTCAAACAAAAATGGAAATATACAAAAAAATTGCATCCATTCAGACTGACGAGGAATTTTGTGGAGTTGTAGATGAATTGAACGATCGTTTTGGTCCTGTTCCTGACGAAGTATCAAGCCTTTTGTCCCTTGCAGAAATTCGAATTTTATGTAGAAAACTCAATATAAATTCAATAAAAGAACATCAAGGGGTTATAGGAATTTCATTTACAAAAGTTTCAGATATATCCGTTGATAAGGTTCTACGACTTATTAAAGAAAGTCCAGATACCATAGCACTCGATCCTATGCATCCAAATATGATTTTTTTGAAACTAGGAAAAATTGGACTTAAAGAAAAGAGTGAATTTATTCGTGAAAAACTGGAAAAAATTGTATAGAGAGTGAGTCGTTTTATTTCAAGAGAAATAATGGGAAAAATGGACAGATATTAATATTGGTAGACAGAATATACATTATAGTAAGTTTAACAAGCTTTTCTAAATTAATGTAATGTAATGTATATATCATATCTCTTGTAGAATTAATATGAATGCTTCTAAAAGATTGACAATCATTTAACGAATAAGTCATGTTATAATATTATTAAGATTTTAAATTATTTTCATCCGTGGTTGTAAATATAAGTTTTTTTCCAGTAAGAGGATGTGGAAAACAAAGCATGATTCCTTCAAAATGCAATATCTGTTCTTTATTCGTAAAATTTGTAGAAGAAAAATTATACAGTCTGTCACCTAAAACAGGAAGGCCAAACCATGCAAGATGGCAGCGGACTTGATGACGATAACCGGCCGTAATTTTGCATTGAACTTTTACAAATTCTCCTTCAACTTTTTCTATTGCAATTTTTGTACAATATATTGCTGTTCCCCCCTTACGTTCTGCGGACATCCCTGATTCAGGAGTTACAGGACGTACCTGTTTGTGTCCTTCTCCAAATGGTCTGAATGTAGACCTTGCAATAATTTCTTGACCATTAAACATATTCATCATAACAGGAACAGGCGGAAAACCTCCGAGCGAGCCTGCATTCTCCACGTTCTGCACACAGATGGCACTGTATATCTTCTCAAAATTACCATTCTTCTGTGATTTACATAATTCGTCATATGCCAGCTGAGTAGACGCTATAGCCAAAAGTCCACTTGCATCATTATCAAGCCGATGAATCAAGCCATGTTCTATTTCTTTTTTTCCGTGAACACTTAAAATTTCCGGAAATAAATCAGCCACATAACAGAATGCGTTGTTTCTATCGTCCTCAGTAAGCGGTGCAGATGGCATTCCGTGTGGCTTAGACAAAATAACAAAAGGATCTTTCTTTGTAGGCATATGCAGTATTTTTATATTATTTTCATTCATTTCAAACTATCAGGAACAATCCGGGGATATTTTTTTCTTAAAATTTCAATTACATTTTTGAAACGTTCAGGTATGTCAGCACGAAATATTTTAAATTTTTTGTTATCCGGAAGCCTTATAATCAATTCACGTGCATGAAGCATAAGAGTTGCATCAGGAAAGAGTTCATCTTTTTTTCCATATATGGAATCTCCCAAAACAGGACAACCTATATACTTCATGTGTACACGAATCTGATGAGTTCTGCCAGTCTTTAAACGTATCCGCAAAAGTGAATAATTTCCGTAACATGCAAGGCAATGATATAATGTTTCCGCAGACTTCCCTTCCTCAGTTCCTGTCACAGCCTTATATCGCTTTCGATTTTTTGGGTCTCTTATAATTTGTGTACGAATGTCGCCGGCGGATGCCGGTGGTCTGCCGCGTACAATAACAATATATTCTTTACGCAGCTTATGCAATTTAAACTGAGATTGAAGCCATTCTTCTGCATCTCTGTTTTTTGCAGTAATAATAACACCAGATGTATCTTTGTCCAGACGATGTACTATTCCCGGTCTCCTTGCTGCAAGCATTTCTGAAACATTACCGTCCTTTATCTGTACAACAGAAGATCTTCCCCAATGATATAACAAAGCATTTACGAGTGTACCAGACCAATTGCCAGATGCAGGATGAGTCACCATACCCTGTTTTTTATTTATTACAGTAATATTTTCGTCTTCATAAATAATATCTAAAGGAATATTTTCCGGCATTATATCGTCGGGAATATTATCCTCCCATTCTATATCTATCTGATCCCCTGCTTTTACTTTGAATGAAATCTTCTCACGTTTACCATTAATGAGTATCTCAGAAACACCAGCTTTTAATTTTGAACGATTCATACCGTTCGAAAGAGATGCAATATATTTATCAAGGCGTACAGAGCCACAAAAATCGTCAGAAACTTTAGCGCTGAAAAATGGCATTCTATTCTCCGGTAAAATTGCCTTCGAGATTATCACTTATACCAGAATTCGACTGATTTTCCGATATTTTATTCTGATCAGAAGAAGGTGGAGAAAGTTGTATTTGAATGGCATCTTTATCCTGTTCAACAGGTTTTATCATAATAGGAGCGGTATTTTCATTATGTTTCTTATATTGAACAATATTACGACGTATAATATTAACAATAAGATCTGTAAGACCAATTCCTACGCTTATACCGATCGAAGTAAGTAAAATTGTTTTCTGCTCATCTTCCGTAAAACCGTTACTATCCGAGGTTTTTGCAAACGGATTCGGAACATAATCAGACGAAAAATCATGCTGACTGTACCGTACAAAAGAATAACCTAATGTTGTGTTAAGCGTAACAAAAGGCATTGCACCGAAAGTTATTATTTCAGTCCGGCGTGCATCCTTCATAAATTGAGGAAATTCATCATTTGTATATGGTTCAGGTGTAGTACTCGTCGTGTCATCGGCAGATAATAATGATATAAATATGCACAAAGAGAGAAATATCAGTATTGTTTGCCGCATTTTTTTCATGACGTGGGATACTCCCTCTCTCCAAATATTGCTGTACCTATACGTACTTCTGTCGAACCTTCTTCAATTGCTATGCGGTAATCTCCTGACATTCCCATCGACAAAGTTTTCATAGAAAACTGAGGAAATTCCTGGTTAATTTTTTCTGCAGTTGTCCGCATAGTCGAAAAAGATGTATGAATTACTTTTTCATCCTGAGTAAAAGGTGCCATAGTCATAAAACCAGAAGGAATTATATGAGGAGATTTACCTTCAGCACAATAAGCGACAGCTTTCTCCAGACTTTCATAGGAAGTAAATCCCGATTTTGATTCCTCCCCGGTATGATATTCAAATAATATACGTATCGTTTTATTATTATTTAAACAATATTTCTCTATTTCCTGAATTAACTCTAATCTGTCAACAGACTCAATACACGAACAAATCTGTACTGCATGTCCAACTTTATTCTTCTGCAGTGTACCGATAATATGCAATTCGGTTTTCGGATATGTCCTGTAAATTTCCTCAAATTTTGAAAACGCTTCCTGAACACGATTTTCACCAAACATCATCTGTCCTGCTTTTATTGCATCTATTACAGATTCAACCGGATGGAATTTACTCACTGCAAGAAGTTTAACACTTCCGTTATCCCTTCCTGATAAGCGTTCCGCATCAGAAATAATATTCTTTATTTTTTCAAGATTTGTTCTGATATTGACACAGTTCATAGTTATAGTATATCAGCATTCAATATGTCAGACAACTCCAGTAGTTTCTTAACTGTAAGTGATTCTGCACGTACGGAATGATTGATATTTGCCTTCTCAAGAGCAGAGACAGCTCTATCCGCATCCGACAAAAACATAGTCAGATTATTCTTGATATTTTTTCGCCGTGATATAAATAATGCACGTTGCATTTTCATAAACAATGATTTATTTTTGCAACAGGGAAAATCACTTTTTCGTTTCATGACTACTGCTCGCGAATCTACGTTCGGTCTAGGCCAAAAATTTCCAGCCGATAAATCCATAAAAGGATAAATATCATATGCCCACTGACATAATATCGAAAATGACGAGTAGTCATTTGTATCAGGAAGTGCTGCCATACGCTGTGCAACTTCTTTCTGAACAGTGACTATAACTTTGTCAAAGCGGACATCCTGCTCAATTGTATCAGCAATTAAAATCGCAGCAATATTGTATGGAAGATTCCCGAAAAAAAACTGAGGTTTACCGTATTCTGTCAAAACACTTTTCCATGTTTTAAGAACGTCTCCCTCTATAATTCGAAGTTTTTTCTTTTCCAGATACGAATTAAAAAATTCTTTAAGCATCCGGATAAAACCTCTGTCTATCTCAAAGACTGTAACGTTTCCTCCTCGTATAAGAAGTTCTTCCGTCATCGAACCAAGTCCAGGGCCTACTTCCCAAACACTCACCCCCTCAGAAATCCCAAGCTGATCTATAAGTTTTTTCCTTGCCGTTGCATTTATCAAAAAATTCTGCCCGAATTTTTTCTGCATCGACATTCCCGTGCTGTCAAGCAAAGCTTTTAATGCCGTCGGAGAATTATAATCTGGACGTTCCATACTTATTCCTTATTTTCCTATATTTGAATTGATATTCCCGGTATATATGAAAATACCACAACAATTATTTTTATAACAGAATATACACTATTTAAAACAATTCCTGCAGGTATGGCACACACCGGGAAAAACAGACAGAGAATAATAAACAAAAGCCCTATATAAATAAATATTGTAATAAAAGGTGACACAACGACCGATGCTATAATTCCCCCTGGGAAAAAAGTCCCAAACAGTTTAAGTGATACAGGCGTTGTAAAAGTCTGAGCAGCAACAGCTGTGGAAAGGCTGGAAGAAATACAACTGGGAAATATATATGACAGCTTACCATTAATTAATTCCTTAAAAAGAAATATTCCACCCATAGCACCATAAGAAAGCATGAATGAAGCGTTCATACAATCAGAGGGAACTACAGCAATATGACAAAGAAATGCAGCAGACAATACAGATAGCATGTCGATTTTTTTTATTCCACATAACGACAAAATCATTAAACCGATACTACAGAAAAAAGCCCTCCGCAGAGAAGGAGAAAATCCTGCAAACCAGACAAACAATAAAATCGCACATACCTGAAAAACCTGAGCAGCTTTCTTTCCGCATATGCCATACCCTGCATAAACTGCAAGATCTGAAAAAATAGAAAGATGCATGCCAGACAATGCCAGAATATGCGACAAGCCTGCATTTCTGAAAGCATCTACCGTCTGTTGTTCAGTATACTCTTTTATTCCAGAAAGCAATGCGAGGAGGAATCCTCCTGCAGCTCCCCATGCATACATAAGCCGTCTGAACTGAACACGGAACAACGCACGTACGTGAGTAATTTTTCCAGCCGTTGTACAAGGAAAACCTTTCGAACAACCGCTGTCTGCAAAAAAAATATCGTCATCTCCCGTTCTACCGGATAATTCCGCAATAGCTCCATTTTCACAAATGAGTGTTCCTTTTTTGCAGCCTTCGGAATAAAGCTTTCCCGGAAAATATGCTTCCACCATACTGCTGTCAATCATAACAGAAAGTATACCAGAACATGTACTTACAATTCCATTTGAAGTTCTAACAAATTTAGGTTCAAACTGCAACAAATATTTCTGCGTCCGTGACGATTTTACTGGATTTGAAACTATTTTCCCTTTCATAAAAATGATATCAGACGGAGATACAGTAGAGCTGAAATGCCTTTTGTTTCTTACAGAAATACTACCAGAATATACTGCTGTGGCACAAATGAGTGCACCAAAAACAAGAGGATTTTTTACAATTCGAAAAATTACCATTTAAGCCTCGCGAGCGCATCGCGAGCGGCGGCTATAACATTTTCAGGATAATTTACATACGTAACATATAACAGAGAATCAAATGAAGACTTGTCGCCTATTGCTCCGAGCGCATTGATTACTGCAAGCACAACTTTATCACTCAATTTAGTTCCGTTTTCGGTCTGCTTGTTCAACTCCATCAAATATGTCGAAAGGACTGATGAACTGTCAATAGGTGCAACGTTAGCAACACCGTTTATGACTTCTGCAAATTCATCGTCAGTCATAACTTCTGCAATATATTCACGCTTTGCAAGGTTAAAGAAAGAAATCATTACTGATGAAGAACGGGTCCATTTTAACTGAGAAATAATGCGCATTGAGTCAAGCTGAATACTCACAGTTTCTTTTGTCACAGTTGAAGAGTTGTCTGCTAAATATATAGTCTCGGAGAGCACATTTTCAGCGATTTCTGCTTTAAAAGATGAAGAATTTTGACTATTTCTGCAAAAAAGATCAAACAACAGGCGTATAGTCTTGGTATTTCCATCCTGAATAATACCAATTATCTGTGGAATTGATTTATCAGCAAGAAGAGAAAGTGAATTGTTCATCTCTGTCGTATACTGAGGCCATTTTTGCTGCGAAACACAGTCATAAATAACTGAAAAAGACTGACTGTCTCCTATCGTTCCCAGTGTATTAACAGCAGCTTTTATTACCTCATTATCAGGAGTGGCACCATCAGAGTTCTGCAGAAAATCATTGAGCATCTGCACAAAAGAACCAAGTGGAACGGCATCCTTAAGTATCGCCGTTTTGTTTATAACAGCAATTCTGACTGTATCACTGGCAAACTCCGTAAATAATTGTCCAAACTTATTAACAAGAGCATTCTTCATATTTTGATCATATGATGCAACAAATGCGGACGGTAATGCAAGCACTCCGGCAACTGCAAGACCGTCAAGATCGCGGTCGTCTCCAAGCTCAGCTTTATTTGCGAGAGCAAAATCAATCGCAGCATTTGCAAGATCAGCAGCTTCGCTGTCATCAGAAGCTTCCCGTACAGCCGCAGTCTTTTCGCTTATATTTCCTTTAATAAACTTTATCCGTCCGTTACTACCCGCATATAATACACATATATATGCTGCGTATATCATCATAACTGAAATAATTTTTCTCATTTATACCTCGTTCAGTATATCATCATTTGAAACTGTTTCAGCTGCATTTACTGCAGTCGGTTTATTACTATTAAACCTGACATCTTCTTCTTTTTTTGAATATAATTGTGTTTCCTGAGGCAAATCAGGCGAAAAATCATCTGCCGAATTCTCTTTTTCCAAGTTCCCTTCAGAGTTCTGTTCTCTTATATTGTTCAGCTTATTATCTTCACTGCTGTTTTTTATTTTTTTATCAGCCTCATCTCCACTCTCGCTCTGATCTTCATTTGTAAGAGAAATTGCATCATAAATTTCTTTTTGTTCCTGCGGCATGATGTTGTAAACAAAGCTCAGTACCTCGTTTTTCATCTGTGGTTCAATATGAATACATTCAAAATGAAGACGAGATTGATTGATTGTTTCATTATATTCAATTGTACGAACAACACCAAACATAACAATAAGTTTATCTTCAAGAGTAAATTGAAGTTTTATCTGTATGTTCGGTACACCTTTTCCGCCAATCCGGACCATCGCACCAGACTCTGAAATATCTTCAATAAGGCAACGATAACCTGCTTTAGTTTCAACTGCATTATAATTAATTACACGGTCTTTGATAATAAACAGACTTGCATAAATCCGGCACTTTACTCGGACACTGTTTCTTTTTTGAGTACGGAGCAGTTTATCTGTATGCCGCAGATAAAGAGACGGCTTTCCCAGAAAAAGTCCTTCCCCCAAAACGATAGTATCAAAAACATACCGGGCATCACCTTTTCGCCACAGATACACATTTATTGTTTTTCCTATCCAATCATTTCCCTCTACTGGAATCATACCTTTCTGCGTAGGAACACTAATCGTCAATTCACGAGCATTGTTCACAATCCGGGAAAAGAATACACCTTTTCCCGGAAGAATAATTCTGAGACGTTGATCCTTATCAAGCGAATGAGTAGATTCTAATCCTTTTTTTTTATCTGCTTCTTTTTCTATTTTCGTACGGTATGAATATAGTTTTGTAAGAAGACGCTGCGAATAAGAAAAAGTCATTTTACCGATATTACGGTCTGCATCAGTCTTTATCTGTGAAATACATCGAGTTAAAGAAGCGAGAGACCAATACAGAGAAAGAGGCTGCGCTATATTACAGATTATTGCTGTTTTCCAAAGCAAACTGATTTCAGAGAATGTAAATTTCGAATCAAAACCTGTCAGAAAAAACTTTATTTTATCGTGATAAATCCGGCAGAGTTTTACTGCAACAGCAATAATTACAGTTGCAATTATTATTCCAACAATATACACAAATGCCTCAGTAGTATATACTTTAGCACAAGTCTTTGTTTTTTCATAGTGCAATAGTTATGGATAAAAAATCATTTACAGACATACTGTTTTTTTCTCTTATTTTCTGCCTTGTCATTTTGCCTCCATTGTTCGTTAATAATGCTGCTACAGAAATATTTACTACATGGTCATTTCCATCTCAGCAAATTATCTATGCTTATATAGCAGGAATGATTCTATGGGCCTTTTATATGAAAAACGACCAACAAAAAAGAAAAAAAACAGTAAAAAATATCACATTTTTCATCAACTCAGGATATACGCTCGTTACATTCGGTTTGCTTTGTACTATAGCTGCAGTTACAGAACTTTTTTCTCACCTTACGGGGCTTCAGCCGTCTGTAATACCTGTACGCCCAGTATCTATGTTACAGTATTTTTTTTGTATTCTGGATTTTGCTGCGGCATCATTTTTTGAAGAAGTACTCTATCGTTTGTATCTTCCCGATATGCTGTTCAGATTTATTTCTCACATTCCCCTGCTTACTTTTCGCTCTTCTAAAATTATAAGTGAAAGCGCGGTTGTAATTATTTTTGCATTTTCACACCGCTATCTAGGAGCGGCATCTGTCGTCAACGCAGCTATTGCCTGCATCATTCTGCGGATATGCTGCAAAAAAAGCGGTTCCGTCTGGACAAACACAGCAGCACATTTTGCCTATAACATACTTTCGCTGATTCTTTTTACAGTAGCATGATTATTTCTTCAAAGATGGAAACAATTCTTCAATTTTGCCAAATGTCCAGCTGCTTATCTTAACTGCGTAGTTGTAATCATATTTTTTTTCATCAAGAGTATTTTTAAAAGTATATGCCAAAATTTTTCCTTCAACAGAATTATATACATATATATAGAGAGAGAGACCATCACCTGACTCAACTTCAATCGAATATACTTTTTTCCCATCCTTCGGAATTGAAGATATTTCACCATGTCTGAGTTCTGAAAGCTTAGCACACTTTGCTTCAAAACCTTTGTCTTTTTGATCATAAATTATTCCGTTTATTCTTATACGTTGTATATCATCAACGTATGACTTTGTAACATTTCGTGGAATTACATATGGATCATACCAGAATGATTCTCTTGCTGTAAGAAATACATCCAAATCAGAATCTATTTCATATGAAGAAATTTTATTCGCAGTTCTCATATAACGTCTGTTTTTTGTAAAATTCTGTCCACCAAAGTAAATTTTTGTAGACATATTATTATCGATTTTATATACCAAAGTAACAGCCTGCTGGTCTGACAATGAAAAAGAATCCCATTTATTTTTATTGTCAGATATTTTATACATATTGCGAATCTTTGTTAATCGAGAAATAAACGTTTTGACCTGCCTGTTATCTACCGGAAATACAACGTCGTCACACATACCTTCCCATAAATCATTCCCATTCCGGCGGTACAACTTCATAGAAATATTTTCTCCTGATATCACCATTTCAGTCAGCATATTTTCGTATTTTCGGTTCATAAGTACAGATTGAAAATGTTTTTCCTCATTACGTCCACGAACCGCTGAAATAAAAGAAATCCCATAAAATACTATTAATACTGCAGATACATATACTAATAGAACACTATTTTTTTTCATTGAGCAGCCCCCTGAGGAGTTCTTTATTCATCTTTCTGCGCCGAAGAATAGTAATTATATAAGCAACTGCATACAGTAACGGAATAATGAGAAACAATAAGATATACATTCTTGTCATCATGGTTTTGAATGTTACCATATCTGAAAATTTATATAATGTCGTCGATGATGCATTTTTGTTTTGTAGAGATTCCAATCCTTCTTCCCCATCGAGTTTTAAAACCATATGCGTCAGAAAATCAAGATTACGATAATCACCGGAACTTCCACCCGCATATTCCATCATCAGGCTGTCGGCAAAGTACTGATCTCCAACGACTGCAATTCTTGTTTTTACACTTTCCTGCGGAGTAAAATATCCCCTTATTTTTCCATCAAGGTATGCACCGAGAATAAACTGTTTTTTGCTTTTGTTTGTCTGTAAATTTCGAACAATAAATGGATTTGTTTCAAACAGTTTTGTTCGGTTTGAATCATCTTCATCTATTGTCCACGCAGAAGTACTCGAAACCAAAAGAGGTTCTATGCTTTCATTTTCAATAGACAGAGGGCTTGGCCAGAATAAAGTCATCCCCTGCCTTTCTTCTTTCTGCGGAAGAAGACTTATCCACAACGGATAATTAATCTGTTCTGAATGAGATGAATCTGAGTATTTACCTTTTTCATCTGTATCGCTTGTCATTGTTATTCGTGCACAAGAAATATCTGCCACTATTTCCGGGGTAAAACTGAACCCATACGAAGAAAGCATTTTCAGTAAAACACCGTTATCCTCTTTTGTAATCGACCAATTTCCGGAAACATCCGCCACATATGGTGATACCGCAAAAAAAACTTTTCCACCGCGGAGTATAAATGATTCGACAGCCGCCGCTTCGTCATCATTAAATTTTGAGGAACCAAATACAAGCAATACTGTATCAGTATCTGTTTCTGCCAGTTTTTCGGAGATATTTTCAATATATATTTCTGTGCATATTATCCCCTGCGATGTAAGCCACGGAATAACATAGGTATAATCGCTGGTTGTATTTTTTCCGTTACCGCAAAGCACTGTAACACTCATTTTTTTCCCTGTCAGCAGTGTATCAACGCAGCGGTCAAGATCATATTCGAGTGTATTTACAGAAATTATGAATGGAATAACCTGATTCTTTCCCCCATATTCTATAACCACCGCAGAGTATACATTTAAATATTCAGTCTTATTTATTCCACCAGTCTGTATCTGTTGACTCTGAATACCATAATTATCCAGCAGACCGGAAACTTTTTCTTTGTCAGGATCAAGAAGCTTCAGACTCACGTCTTTATTTGTAGAAGCGTACTCATCAAGATAGTCATAGATATCGCGAACCTGCGGATAAAGCTTTACGAGGGCTGGCGAGCGAAAATATGTTATTTTAAGAGGATCATCAATCCGTGATAAAAGCTGAGTACTATATTTTGATATTGTAAACTGTTTATCGCGCGTAAAATCAATACGGCAATAATACCGTGTACTGTCCAAAAAAACAAAAATAATAACCAGCAGCATGAGAAAAAAAGTTTTTTTATTCTCTTTTGTAATTTTTTTTCCTTTTTTCTTTTCTCGAATATAAACAGCTGTCAGAAGGAAGAAAAACGTCAGACAGACATAGAAAATAATATCGCGTGTGTCCAGAATTCCTTTTGAGGCAGCATCGAAATGATAGGTAAAACTCAGTCGCCGGAAAGAAACAGCAAGCTGAATAAAATCCGTTACTGCAATAAAAAGTGCAGAAAAAACGAATGCAACGCCCCGGCTGAAAATAAAACCGGCAGCCAGACAGAACGAAATCACGCACGCTTCGTAAATTACAATAAGGAAAAAACCAGTGCATATTTGTCCCGGATCAACATCACCGAACAGACTTACGCACACAGGCAGCAGCAGCAGCGTCATACTCATGATACAAAACTGTATAAGCATGGTAAGAAATGAAGCTATGGTGTACTCTGCAGAAGAAAGAGGAAATGTACCGAAAAATCCAGAATCATCGGTTCCCGACGATATAACAGGAATGAGCAGTATGCTTACATACGGAATGGCTGCAAAAAAAAGTCTGAGATCAGTACTACCAGTACCGGAAAAAAATCCTGTTCCTTTAATATAATAAAGTATGCATGCTGCATTATATAAAACTGATACAACAAAAAAAACAGGACGCCGAAGCGCAGAAATAACGGAATAACGAAGAAATTGTTTAAATGGTGTCTTATTCATCTTCACCCCGCGTCAGCATCAGAAAAGCTTCTTCCAGAGTCTGAACTCCGCATGAATCCGCAATAGTCTGTTCCGTACCTTCTGCAACAAGCCTGCCGCGCGAGAGTATGACGATTTTACTACATACCGCAGTCACTTCCTGCAGTATGTGCGTTGATAAAAGCACTGTTTTGGTACGCGAAATTCGTTTTATGAGCGAACGTATCTGAGCAATCTGAACGGGATCAAGTCCGCTTACCGGTTCATCCAGAACAATATCAGGAGGATCGGCGACGAGCGCCTGGGCAAATGAGACACGCTGGCAGAAACCTTTAGACAGAATTCCTATTCTCTTTGTATATACCGGTTCAAGAGAGCATTCCGTTACAACACGTACAACCGCGTTTTTTTTATCTTCGCCATACAGACCACGGACATCTGCACATTCTTCAAGCAGTTCTGCAACAGTTAGTTCTTTCGGAAGCATTGCCTGCTCGGGAACAAATCCGACAAGTCCTTTTACAACAGAGGTTTCCTCTGCAGCATCATGCATCACGCCGTCATTTCCGCTTACAAAAACATGTCCGGCAGATGCATAATGCTGTGCACATACGGCACGTAGTATTGTTGTTTTCCCGGCACCGTTGGGACCGAGAAGTGCCGTTGCACAGCCCTTCTCGGCAGAAAATGTTACATGTTCTGCTGCAGCGAAGCTGTTTTTCCCGCTGCCGTATGTTTTGGAAAAATCAGCAAGTCTTATCATCTTTTCCCTTAATCAATATACGGAATGTCAAAATGCATGCGGTCCTTTGAGAGCTCCGCGGACGGGTATATTTTTCTGGCCTGTTCAAGAAGTACATTAAGCTCTTTATCAGTATACCGCGGACTGTAATGAATCATTGCCATCCGCCGTACACCCGCATCACGGGCGATTGTTGCAGCCTGACTTGCTGTCATGTGCTTTTTTTCACGTGCCTGATCTATAAGTGCATCCTCGAACATTCCCTCGCAGATAAGCAGATCGGAACCGCGTACTTCATCTGCTATAGAACTCCTGTAAAGCGTATCGGTTACATAACTGAATTTTCGTCCGCTGCGTGCAGGTCCAAGCACCTGTTCCGGCATAATTGTTTTTCCGTCTCCGGAAATGACGCTTATGCCCTGCTGGAGTTTTCCCCAGAGCGGTCCCATAGGAACGTTAAGCTCTTTCGCTTTTTCAGGACAGAATTCGCCCGGCCGGTCAAGTTCTTCCAGCGTATATCCTACACAGGTCTTCGTGTGTTCAAGCGGAAATGCTCTGATGTAAAATCCGTCTCCACCGTGGACAACACAGGGAGCCGTAATTTCCTTTACGACGACAGGATAATTTATATACATATCCAGTACTTTTCGGCTCGTTTCAATATATTCAGCGATTTTCGGCGGCCCATAGATATACAGCGGTTCCGTCCGGTCAACCTGGGCAGACAGCATCATGATTCCCGGCAGACCCGTCACATGGTCAGCATGTGTATGAGAAACAAATATTGCATTAATTTTTTTCCATTTAAGATTCAACCGCCGCAGTGAAACCTGCGTCCCTTCTCCGCCGTCGAAAAGAAAAAGGTCTCCCTCTCGTCTAAGAAGTACTGATGTAAGATGACGGTACGGAAGCGGCATCATTCCTCCGCAACCTAAAACAAATGCTTCCATGTTCATTATTCACGTCCTGTGCGGGGAACCGCGCTGCTGCGGGTAAACAGTTTCTTGATTCGCTTGTGATAAAAGGCCCGGATATCTTCCGCAGCTGTATACAATTTATACAATGCAGAAACAGGTATATCGATTGAACCCGGCCTATGTACGATTTTTCCTCCAAAACCGGTTTTAAACAGGTATAAGCCGTACATTGGATGTTTTTTGTCATCCGATGGAGGCATTCCATAAAAATCATATACAGGAGAACCGTATGCCTTTGCATCGTTTATTGCCGTCCACTGAAGAAGATATGCCGGCATAAGATTACGTTTTACGTTGTTTGAAGCACCGTATAAGTATACAGCTTCACGTTTTGAAAACAGTGTAATGATAGCGGCAAGCGTGTCGCTACCATGTGACGCGACATAGAGCGTAATAAGCGGAGCACCTGATGTGCGCCCGGAAGCACTCAGAGAAAGCAGATCTGCATAATACCGTTTTGAATGAATCGCTATACAGTCGCGCGATGCGGTTGTCCTGTACAAATCGTAGAAGACAGTAAGTGCGTCATCAGTACCGCTGTCACCCGCTTTATATGCGTGCACAATAACACCTTTTCTTTCTGCGAGACGAATGTTGTACCGCCATTTGCTGCGCATGGCACCAAGCATTGCATCGGGATTCTGCGTAATATCCAGCAGCACGGTATCCGGCGGCTGAATATCGACTTTTGTTTTTACAATTTTCAAATGATCTGCAGATGAAAACGATTTCAGCGAGTTCACGAAAAAATCACGGTCTTCGCACGTATAAAAGTCAAGAGGGGGATCAAAACGCACACAGATTGTATTTTCCGGAAGATACTGCTTCAGTGCAGCTGCAAAATCAATAAGCAGATGTGCATATTCCGCGGTCTGTCCTACCGAATCATGGTATTTTACAGGCAGTTCCACCATCATGGGAATATAAGCGATAGAGAAACAAGCATGTTTTTTCCCGAATGTACGAATCAGAACGGAACATGAAAAAGAAAATGATACATCTGCGTTCTTGACGCTTGCATCAAAATAAAGCGGCTTCCAGCCGTGTTCTGCTTTGAATGCCGCCCAGAACCCCGATTGCAGAAAGCGTCCGCCTGAATCTGCACATGATACAGTCTGAGACAGTTTTATTTCAAACGTAAACACTTTTCAGTTTACTCCGCTATTAACAGCACAGGTTGTAGTAAGAGTCCTTCCATCTGCAACAAGTTTTTTGCCGGCAATCATTACCTGACGGTCGTTTACCTTAATCTCTACCTGAAAAAAAACATCCACACTGATTTCCTTTTCTTTCAGGACTGCAGGATCTGTTCCTTCCAGAACAACGGGAGTTCCCGGTGCCGCCCACGGCGCTGTAAGCGGTTCAACACACGCTTTTCCGGTTGCATCGGTATAGTCTGCTGCAAGAAGCATTCCCCGGCTTTCAACCCCACGCATTTTCCGCGGAGCAAGGTTGTCGGCAAGTATAATGTGCCGGCCCAGCAGATCCTCGGGTTTTAAATACGGGACGAGTCCGCTCTGGATTACGCGTTCATTTCCGCTTCCATCGTCAAGATGTTCAATATATAGTTTGTCTGATTCAGGGTTACGGTCAACCTGAATTATTTTTGCAACTTTGAGCGCAATGTATTTATTAAAATGTGACGGCATATCCGCAGCAAGGGGAAGTTTTTCTTTTGGTTTTTCAGCTTTTTTATTCTGATGCCCAGTTTTATTCCCGATTTCCGTCCGGTTTTTCTGATTTCCGGAGAACTTTTCGCGGAATGCAAGCATAGTTTTCTGATCCATCGGTGTAAAAAACACTTCTGTTGGTCCGATTTCTGTAAGTCCGTCCATTTGTCCAAGATCATTCCATGTAAGAGCTCCGGTTGAAGAAGGATATCCGGTCCGGCTGTCAAAAATAGTTTTTCCAAAAAAAGACATGATTTTTTGCGTGTACTGGGGAAGGTACGGTTGTGCCATAATCATAAGGTCTTTTATTACATAGCACAGGTTATGAATAAGCCGCGCTGCTGTTTCCGGTTCCGTAGTACGTTTCTTCCACGGCTCTGCTGCCTGAAACGCCTTATTTGCAATATCGCTTATGACAAACAACTCGTGAAATGCATCCCTTAATTCTGCCCATTCAAGCAACTCTGTAATTTTCTGTTCATGTTCGCGTATTTGTGCCCATAATTCTTCATCAACAGGAGCAGCAGGAATTTTACCGTCATAGTATTTACTGACAAAAAGTACCGTACGGTTTACCAGATTTCCAAGATTCCCAATAAGTTCACTGTTATACTTCTCCTGAAAATCTTTCCATGTAAACTGATAATCTGATTTTTCCGGACGGTTATAAAAGATATAGAAACGCCATGCGTCTGCCGGGATTCCACTTTCCATCGCATCGGTTCCAAACACGCCTACGCCGCGGGATTTACTGAACTTCCCGTCTTCGTAGTTAAGAAATTCAGTAGAACTCATATGGTATAGTTTTGTCCAGTCACGTCCGGAACCAATAAGGCTCGATGGAAAAATGACTGTATGGAACGGTATATTATCTTTTCCAATGAACTGAAAAAGATCAACTTTCGGTTTTCCACGGGCTTCTTCAGATTCTGATGGCAACCACCAGCTTTTGTAATCAAACGAAACTTTTCCAGCTGCCGTAAGTTCATCAGCCAGCTGTTTCGTTATGGAAATATAACCGATGGGAGCATCAAACCATACATAGAATACTTTGTTTTCATATCCTTCTTTAGGTACGGGAATGCCCCATTTCAGGTCGCGGGTAATGGCACGTTCATTAAGACCGTCGCGGATCCACGCTTTTGTCATTTGGATTGCATTTGCGGACCACTTTCCCTCTACACTGGCTTTTTCCATCCAGGCGTTAAGTTTAGGAGCAATTGATGGAAGATCTATGTAAAGGTGTTTTGTTTCACGTACTTCAGGGGTTGCACCGCATGTGTTGCACCGGTGATTTTTGAGATCAACCGGATCAAGCAGTGTACCGCATTTGTCGCACTGATCACCACGGGCATCTTCATAGCCGCATTTCGGACACGTCCCGCGCACATAACGGTCTGCAAGAAACATTTTACAATGAGGGCAGTACAACTGCTTCGTTGTATGCTCGTGAATATAACCATTTTTATCCAAGTCGCTGAATATTTCCTGTGTAATTTCTTTAATCTCTTCATTCGACGTACGTCCGAATTTATCAAACGCAATGTCGAACCAGTCATAGATTTCCGTATGCAGTTTGTAGTAATAATCACAAAGTTCGCGCGGGCATTTATGCTCTTCAAGCGCTTTCGTCTCTGTTGCCGTACCATATTCGTCTGTCCCGCAGATGTACAGCGTGTCATAACCACGACTGCGGCAAAAACGTGCAAAAACGTCGGCCGACAGCATTTGTATAAGGTTGCCCAGATGAGGAACATTGTTTACGTAAGGTAAAGCTGAGGTAATAAGTCTTCTATTCATATTAGATCATTATAGATTTTTTAGGATATATGGTCAACGTAACAAAAATAACACCTATTTTCGCTTTTCAATTTTTTTTGAATTTCTTCGATTTAAGTTAAGAATACTAAAATTGACAGTTTTCTCCATTTCCATACCCGGTTCCAGCTGTACCGGCCACAACATTGCCGTAGTAAAAGTCATTTCAGCAGGAACAATCTTTGTTCCATTATACTCCGGGCGCATAAATATTATCGGTACAAAGTAAAACCCACAGTTCTCATTCGGTTCGAACATAAATGAAAGACCATTCTCATAATCTGAAATCTGAACCACGGAAACATCAGACAACGAACCAGATCTGTCGATTTCGCTTGCTGATTTTGTTGTATCGATTTCCTTTCGCTGTGCAGAAGAAACAATTTCCACTTTATAAGGTACAAAGTTTCCTTCAGTATAATTTGTCTGAGCAAAATTCGATTCAACGACGAAATTTGCATGCAAAGGAGAACTGCTTTCATTTTTAAGTATATATTGAATAGTAAATCCGTTGGAGTTAGCCAGATATTTTTTACGAAGGCTGATTTTCTGTTTTCGTTCACCAAATTCTGCCTGAGCAAAAAGCTGAATCTCATTGTGCTGACCGGAAAAACGAGTTTCACTGTACTTCAACTGCGAAAAAATTCCAGTACCAGAAGGTTCATTTTTCAAATACTTCCCAATATCATTATCAGAAAAAATATGGTCTACAAACATTCCACGGTAATAACCATCGGTACAACCGTCAAATTCTTCAATTCGGCTCGGATTATCCGCATAGTTGCTGGCACTCTGCATAACATCCAGTTCGTATATTTCGCCGCTAAGCAACTTTATACATGACGTATAATTGAGCATACGGCATATGTATTCATCAGTCCCATCACCGTCATAATCAAAACTTGAAATAGATTCATCAAATTTACCACAATCACGCACAATCATTTCTGCTTCATTCAGACACCGATATGCTTTTTGCCTGTATGTAGAATTAACAAGAGACCCTTTTGAAGTACAGACGAAACCTTCTCCGCTCTGTGCCGCCCACAATTTCTCACGTGCAGCTTTTTTTCGTGCTTTATCGCCGTGATATTGGTTTATAAGCATACTTACATACAACATGCGGCAACAAAGCGCAAGACTCTGCGGATATGTTTGCAGAAAATCGTAAATCGTAACAGGATATCCGTCATTTTTTGTCACCGATGTATAAGGGATCTTTGCCCATTGTGCAATATCAGAACTTAATCCCGCTGTAATAAAAGCAGGGACTCGTACCGGAGCAATTCTACGGTACGACGACGGATACGAAAAATGAATTGTACTGCTGAATTTCTCTTTTGCTGTTTCATAAATTGAAAAAAGATATCCACTTTTGAGCAGTTGATGGAATTCCTCATGGGAAAACAGTATATCTACATACCGTTCATTTTCATCTCTGTCATAACAATCGCCGTGAACATTTTTTTTCACTGATGAAAACAGCAATGACAGATATTCTTCTGCAGAAACTTCTTCCGACGGTTTATATTTTCTATAAAACGGAATGATATCAATCGATTTTCCCCTGTCAGACATAATAACAGGCAGGTACATTAGTTTTGAAGGCGCAATAATAGAACTGTCAAGCAACACATACTCAATACCGCATGTTTCAAGACTTGTCACAAGCGATGTATCCCAGCTGCTGGCACAAACCGTCATACCTCTTGGACGTTTACCTGTCGTTTGGCGTATCTCTGCAGAAAGCATATCGACCTGTCCACTGCGATCAATCGGAAAAAGCAGTGGAAAAACAGGATTATAAAATCCGCCCCCAAGAACTTCCACCTGCTTTCTACTTGTAAGTTGCTGCAGAATTTCTAAAAACTCAGGATGTTTTTTCTTAAAAAATTGAAGTTGATTTCCACTAAAAGAAAAAGACAAACTGCAATCAGGATGAGAATATAAAAATGTTGCTGCGGGTTTATACACATCCAGATAATCTTTTTCACTATCGGGAAGTGTCATGCCGGCTGGCGCAGATTCCAGACCGAAACAGACACATAATGAATTCATCTACTTTTATTAACTAACTCCTGGTAATTATTCTATAACAAGTCTTCCATATTTTAAAGCCCTTTTTCACAGGAATTTCTATATTCTGTGTTTTTTGGTAATCAGAACAATGACTAAGACTTCCTTCAACGTTACAGCATAATCGACATTCATTCGTTTCCAGAGGCATAAGTTTTATTATATGTTTAGGACATTCTTCAATACAGCTTCCGCAACCGCAGCATAAATTTGTAACAACAGCCGTATTATTTTTTATAATAATCGCTTCCTGTGGACAGACTTTCACACAATCACCAAGCCCAATACACGAAAATCTGCAATCGTTGATCGACTCATATATCTGACTGACAGTTTTACAGCTCTGGCCCGGATTATAACTCAACCACAGATTATTGAATTTTTTGTTTGGAGAGCATAAGACTACAGCATGTTTTGTTACATCCTTATGCTGCTCTATTTCAGGAATAACATATTTTAATTCTATCTCCGAAAAAAGTGGATTGTCTACAGAAAAAGATACTCTCTTCATTGCCGGTAATAAAATGGCAAACATAAAAAACAATATAAGTAAAAGCAGGAGAATAAGTAAAAAAATGAAAATAAAAGAAAGTACCATCATAATACCCCCTGATTAAACCACGATACATTCCAAACTGCAAGACTTATGATTATTACTGCCATTGAAAGCATAATGAGGCTTTTCTTTTTTATTTTATCATTTTTGGGACGAGCTACTTCAATTCTTTTCCTTAATGAAAATAAAACGGGCAAAATCATAATGAAAGATACCATGCAGCTTACCGCAATAACAATTGAATCTATTATTCCTAAACTTTCATTCAGTGTAAGTAAAATTATAAGATAAGAAACAGTAAATTCTGAAGTTATAAAACCAGTAGTAATCCGCATGATTATTTCAACAAAAACGGAAAGCGATATAAAAATCAAAAGAGCAATAAGTGGATACAATTCAACTAATTTTGCAGGAATAAGCAACTCTTTTATTATTATAAAAGTCAGCACAGTTGAGCAGAGAATCACTATTGTACATTTTATCAACTGAAAGAAAAGCGTTTTATCCAAAGAACGGCTTAAAACAGCTGTTCTGTTTAATCCTATTCCGTAGATGAGTACTGCCGAGCAATAAAGAGAAAAATAAAAAAAAGTATCAACCATTTATCTGCTCCACATTCTCAAGAATTTTAAATTTGTTAATTACGTAAACATGCAGAATAAGGATAACTGAAGAACAAACGAGCGCACCGGGAATAGTCCCCAAAAAAACAAGTGCACTGATTTTACCCGAGTCGAACAGGACTTTCTCATATATGCCATGACTTGTTAACAATGTTATTGTTCCGAATCCTACAATATCTCTAAACAGAAAAAACACGAGTGCAAACACTGAATAAAATAAGCTGTAAAACATATTACATGAAATTTCTCTGCACAATGGCAACTTTTCGCTGCCAAACATATATCCAATTAAGAAAGACGATACCGTCGGTAAGTATAAAACAAAACCAAGCTGAAGAGCCATTAGAGGAATCGTAAGTACAAGTATCTGCCGGACGAGCATCGTTGATGCAATCAATACAGACAACAAAAGAACATTTTCCATTGTCTGTAATTTAAAATGATATATAAAACTTTTAACAAATGTTCCCACCAGCATAAGAAAATTGAGTTCTAAAACGAGTATTATGCCACAGACAAAGCGCCCCGGTGCAGGGACTACCATTGCAAGTGTTGCTGCTATATACACATATATTGATTTCTTATTCATTATTTCATCGCTCCTACTCCATAAAATGCAGGTTCTTCCGCGTTTCTTACTATATCAGGTATACGCTTAATCCAATAATTAATCTTCGCATCATTCTTTCCGTTCCCAATTACTTTCCGGACTCTTCCATGAAGCCCCGCTATACCTATAAACTGTGCAACCGATTTGTCGTTGTATAAAAATACGGCAGGCAAAGGACCATATATTGTTTCAATTCTTACTATCAAGGCATATTTCTTTGCTCCGTTATCTTTTCTGCGAACTTGAAAACATGCAGAACTTAAGGCTACCGGCGCATTAATTTCAATGTACTCCCCTACTATCCATTCTCCAGGGGCCTCCTCTTCCAATACTCTGCTGATTTCCTCTTTAAGTCCATTCTGCCATTTATTCTCGGACAAAAGAATAACGCAAGTAAGTAATGCGAACAATCCCACAATAATCCCCGCAAGTGCTCCATATTGTTTTAATAATTTTTTTGAAGAATTTTCTGTATCCATCATCTGATACCTTCGTCTTTTAAATTTTCATCAAGCATGCTGTATAAAGCTTCTTTATTGTTTCTATCTTCAACAATCTGAATTATAGGAGAAATTATGTTCGCACAAAGAATTGTAAATACCATTCCAACAGAGGATGTTCCGCAGCCCGCAATCAAAAAAGCCAATATACCACATATAATTCCATATATAGTTTTCCCCGCATAGGTAAGAGGTGTTGTTCCATACCATTGAATAACAAATATACTGCAAAAAATCGTCCCACTTGTAAGGAATGCAAGAAGTAAATCACCCTGACCTGGAATACCGCCACAAAAAAAAGGTCCTGCAAATCTTATAAGCAACCCATATGTTGTAATGAAACACGCAGGAATCAGCATACTGAGCATTCCCGATGAAAATAATATTATTGAAGAAATAAGCGTAATAAAATTGAATCTGAATGCGGGGATAATTGAATGCGTATCCCATAACATTGAAATGTATCCATCAGGAATAGACACTTTTAATATTCTAAAAAGCGAATTATTCAAAGCCTCCGTAACAGGAGGATCGAATTTGAAAACAGGAAATACCCCATTCTGAATCAAGGTATATGAAGGATTTCTCATTTGCAGTAGATTTTTTGTTACTATCAGTCCCGGAAAAGCATTCATACCGATAATCCAACAAACCGCAATTGTAATGACAGCTGTATTTCCCCATGCATTTGCAAAACCACCAAACATGTATTTCAAAAGAATCATTGTAAAAAAAGTAATAAAAAACACAGAAACAGGCGGAAACGTCGACGGTAAAAGCATTCCAATAATAATTCCCTGCACTGCACACGTCACATCTGAAAAATGGTATGATTTATGATACAGTCTGTCTGCCGCTTCTGCACATAAGGAACCAGACAACGAACAGCCGATAACAAAAAGAGCATTATAGCTTTTCGTTAGTAAAAGCATAAAAATCTGCACAGCCAGAAGAATTACTGAAATAAGCGAAGAATTTCCAACCGACTGAGATGCATATATGAACGGACGCATAAGCATTTTACTATATAAAGTATCTTTTGATTTCCCTGACATCATTTTACTCCTTCATCTATTTGCTGCATTTTCAGCATTTTTACCGCCTGACTCACAGGAAGCCGCGACGGACAAACAAAATTACAGAGACCACACCCCGAACAAAGCAGCGCTGAACGAATATACGCTTGATCATTTTTTATTCCACCCGTTGCATACCGATACAATACATCCGGCGTTAATTTTCTAGGACATATATTACGGCATATTCCGCATCTGATACAGGCAAACTGCCTCTGTTCCGGTACTTTAGCTGCAGGAAGAAATAATACAGATTTTACATATTTTGTTATTGGTATATCAAGACTACCTGAAGAATATCCACTTATAAGGCCATTAATAATTATCGCAGCCGGAGGAACGATAAAACCTCCGCACTGTTGTGCAAGGAACCGGACGGTTGTTCCTATTCGTACTTTAAGCATTCCCGATGCAGGGATACATTCACCGGAAATATATACATATTTATCAATAACAGGAATACCATCCTTAATAACACTGCATACTTCATACATTGTAGATGCATCTGTGTACAAATCGTCAGTCGCTATATCTGAAAAAGGAAGCTCTCTAATCGATTTCTTTACAGCTTTTCTTATCTCTTTTTTAAAACCGGCAGGGTATTCTGTAATATTGATTTTAACAAAACGAATTGGAATTACCTCCGGTTCATTTATTTCCGGTACAGGAGATTTTGAATCGATTACAAAAACAACTCCACTTGCATTCATTGCCCGTGCAGTTATAAGAGCCCCTGTGTATATTTCATTCAGAAACATCGACGACAGCAGGGAATCCGTTACACGAGTTGGATCATCGTCATACATACGAACTACTAAAAGACGATTTGTTTTATTTCTCACAGTATCAATTTCCATTGCAAGAGAAACTGGTTCCGATGTTTTATAAGTGTTGACAACTCCTCTGTCAGAAAGCTGTTGAATGATTGTAGCAGCCGGGAGCATGGTCCAGTCAACGGTAATCTTCTTCTTACCTAAATACGTAAATGACCCGGACATCTTTATTCTTACAGCCTCTACCTGTCGACCATCAGGTCCTGTACATAATACTATCTCTTGAACAACTCCCGGAACAGGAGAATGTATTTTCGCCGGATTTTCAGATGGCAGACCTGTATTTGGAATTGCAATAATCTGTCCTTCACGTACTATATCTCCTTTTTTCACGAGACTTGAGCACCTGCAACCGGCTTCCTGGGTGAGTGGTACCGTCACAATTCGTGGAAGAAACGCATTGACCGCATCCTTAAAAAATTTTCGCTTTTCAGCATACACAACAGGAACTATTTTCATCGATTCTTACTCCATCTGCCGTCCAATAAATACATATTTATAAAAAAACACAAAGGTATAAAAAAAGAAATAATCATAAGAACAAGATACATCATTCCTCCTCCGGATGATGAAAAGGCATATCCTGCATGAAAATATTTCCCCTGTTTTTTCAAAAGCTTCTCAACTGCAGGAAAATCTAAATTGTCGATTTGTGCCAGGACACTGCTGCGGAATGATGCATCGAATTTCAATGATATATTACTTTCTGTTATACCTTTTTCATCTTCAGCATATCGTGGAAATACGACTGTATCACCATTCTTTGGTTTTTCATATATGGTTTCCTTATTAGAAGAATAAAGTGAACGATATGGCTCTGTTCTTGCATTCCAACACCATACGACATAATCATCAAGCGACGGGAATCCATCAACAATACAGCCAGCATGTGACGAAGGAAGCTGCATCCGTGTTGAAGAATGGGAAAAATCTGCAGAAACCAGAAGGATTGCTGTAAGCGCAATAATAAAAACAGCACATGCAGCCATTCCGCGCTTTGCTTTCTTAGTTTTAAACAAAGTGATATCCGCAACACAAATCATAACAGGAACAAAAGAATATTTTTTATTATGTTTTTTTTCTGCCTGCAAAACCAGATACATAACTGCCGCAGTACCGGTGACTGCTACCGCAAAAATCAGACCGGATCGAAGCGAAGTCATAATTGCAATTATGATAGATGAAACAGTAAAGAATAAAACAGTAATATTCGTCAGGACAAAATTCATTGTATTTTTTCGATTCCATACCTGCTGTACAAGGAAAAGTGCATACAGCAAAAGACAAACCGCCGAAGCACCAGAATACGAAGGTGCACATATCGAGAAAAAAACAGGAATAGCCGAAAAACAGACAAAAATAACACGATTTGTGGCAAGTACATCCAGTAAAACAGCAAACAGAAGACAAACCACCGGAATCAACCACGGATATCCTGTTTGTGTATTTATCCCGGCACTGATTCCGTTATGCTGCAAAAACTCAACTACGGTTTCAGCTTTATTTACCTCACCGTCCGGAACGTAATAAAGCTGATATTTTCTACCCTTGTCAAAAAAATATGTGGTTCGTCTGGCAAGATATCCATTTTTATCCTGAACAGCTGAAGCAAGAGACATTTCAGGTGTATCGACCGGGAGTGAAAGAGGAACATACTGTGAAGCAAGATCAATGACTCCGCTGCATCCCGTTTTTTCAATAGCAGTTTCAATATATTTACTATCACAGCCAGTCGAAACATACACAATCCGATACCCCTTCCATAAACTGCCCGATGGTATCAGTCTGAACAGAAAAATAATAATAACAGAGACCACAGCAATAGCTGTTGAAATGGATTTTTTATTCAGCGATGAGTACATACGCTTATACTTCACAAAAGCGAAAAAGCAAGTCCAATAGAAAACCCCAGCAGACAACCTACAAAGACTTCAAGCGGCGTATGTCCCTGAACTTCTTTCATCTGCGTGTATCGTAATATCCCCCTGCAATCGAGCGTTTTTCCTATCTCGTTAAGTTTTCTGGCCTGAATACCATTCGCCCGTCTGACGCCAAGTGCATCCCGTATAGTTACAAGAAAAAAACAAAGTGCAAGAACAAACACATCAGAATTTATGCCAGAATGAAATGCAATTGACGTGCAGAGTGCTGACACCATCGCTGAATGACTGGAAGGGAGTCCCCCTGTTCTCCAGAACATCATTTCAAATAATTCATTATAACTGTGGATTCTGCCGTAGCAAAGAGAAACTATTGTTTTCATGAACTGGGCACAAAACCAGCTGCATATACATGCTAAAAATACAGGATTTACGAAAAACAGCCTGAGCTGTTCTTTTACTGACAATAACATGTAATTATTTTACCATTACATCCCGTTTTTTACTAGTCCCGGCTGTATTCACTGGACAGAGACCTATCGATTTTCATTATACGGTAGTCACTTTATCGATTATGATGTTTACTTCCTCGATAAAAATTCCGGTACTACTTTCAATCTTATCGATTATTTTTTTCTGCAGATTATCGACCCGTTTTGTAAGCGGCAGATCTGTCGAAGCAAAGTCATCCGATGGTATATCGATTGTGCTCACCAGACGGTATCCCCTGCTGTCAGCTCTGACAATCATTTTCTTTACACGTATACCGCTGTCATATTCTCTGATACAGTTCATCGACATCTGAACAAGCGCAGCCTCAGAAATGGCGATACGATTTTTTTTCGAAAATTCCGGCTGAACAATCGATTTTTCAACAACTTTACTATCCTTCTTGTTGTCAGCCGAAACAACTTTTAATGGATTCGATCTATGAAAAGTAAACCGTATTCCGTTTGAAAAAATATTGGGATAGCGACGTTTCACTTCGATGGAAGCTACCGGTATAACATGTTTTCCTTCTATTTGACGCGATTTTACTGCAAGTTCAATATCTTCTTTTGTTGCAATATCTTCTATGCGTATAAATTTTGAAGGAGACGGCAGCTGAAGACGAGTCGCAATTTTTAGTACCATTTTTTCAGACGTACCTAGAATAAGTATCCGCCGGATGTGATAATGTTTAATTTTCCGGGCTATTTCATCGCGGTGTTCTTTGCTGTCAAAAAGTGCAACCCGGACAGCCCCCATGTACGTCTGCTCACTTTTTGCAGAGCGTCCGGCAAGAATCTTGTCATCCTGAATAAGCAGACCGTCATCAATAATAGCATTAAGTCCATATCGTTCTGCAACAAGTTTTGCATTATAACTTTTACCAGTACCACTTTCTCCGACAAGCGCATAAACTGTATCTGTTGTAAAAGGTTGAAGAAGTTCTTTTAAAATTTTATGGAATAAATGCACAAGAGGAACCCTAGCCTAAAGTATAATCGAGTTTTTCCTGTTTATCAATATTTTATTTAACATATTATTAAAATTTGTCAGAATAGGAGCTTTCAAAGACTGAGGCAGACCAAGTTTATTGTCTCCAACATCTACTTCATATGCATGAAGAAAAAAATTCTGCTCTTCATGAATTGCAGTTCCTCCGTATGCAGTATCTCCCAGCAGCGGATACCCATGGAATGCCGACTGGACCCGTATCTGATGCATGCGTCCGGTACTAATTGTAAACTTTACAAAAGTTACAGGAATACCATCATATATACCGAAATCCAGTGGCTCTGCTTTTGTATGTGCATATTTTCCGTAATTATTCACAATCCGGACTGTATGGAACGAAGAAATCAAATCATCTTTTTTTTCAATAAAATCTTCCCATTCTTCAGTTGAAGAAAGCTTTCCCTGAACAAGAGCAAGATATATTTTCTCAAATACGTGTGCCGATATCTGACTGGAAAACCACCGTGCACCTTCCAGACTCCACGAAAAAAAAAGTATTCCCGTCGTTTTTCTGTCAAGTCTGTGCAGCGGTCCCGGCATAAACGACAACGATTCCATTCTTTGTCCTCTGATAATCTGGTAATAATCAGCAACAGTCTCAGCCAGCGCATGTCCGCAGGTTTCAGTCTGCTGTACAGGAACATCGTACGGTTTATTTATGACAAAAAAATGTTCATTTTTGAAAATAATTTCATAGGGAAAGTTCATTCCCATTTTCTTCCCTTTGTCAGGTATGCCCTTTTCTGACAGGAGAAAACACGCGACAGACAGTATATCACCTTTAAAAATATGTGTTTCAGGTTTTATCCGCCTGTCGTTTATTCTGACATACCCTTTCCGGATTGAACTGTATATTGACGAAAGACTTTTATCGGGTAGAAAACGGCGTACAACTCTGTCTATGCGTCTGTCGTCGTCTCCGGGACCTGCCTCAAACTTACTGAACTCCACTTTTCAACTCTGCAGACTTTATCTGATGTCTCCGTCTAGGCAAACGGACAGACACACCAAGCGATGACAGTGCTGTACGTACAGCAAATTCAAGTTCACTACGCTGAGGATTCATAGGCAGCACAAAACGACGGCATTCGCTCCATGTACGCGCATACAATTCACCAGACGAAGAATCTGCTGAAATTTCTTTTTTCCAGTCAGTGAGTGTCTTTACAAAATCAGAAATAAGAAAAACAAGTTTTCGACCTAAACGGATATCATTTTCTGATCCGGAAAGTTCATCAAGTTTTTTGAGACTTTCCATGTATGCATTTTCAAAATCACGGTCTGCATACATCAAAGCTGTTGCTGCCGGCTGAAGATACATATACAAATCTGTGTCCAGTGCCTCCCGGACAATATCATAGGCATGACCACTGTTAATGATTTTCAACAGCTCCTCCGTAAGACGGGAAGGAGAAATATCTGAAAGAAGATTTGCCGAACGGCGTATCTTTCTGCGAAGAACAAAAGACATTCTGGTACTTGTCGTTGCAGAATATTTTACGGCACGAAGCATTCGTACCGGATCTTCAATAAAAATCCGGTCCATAGCGATAACAGGACGCAGTGCATGTTTTCGGATATCGCGCACACCTCCGACATAATCTATAACCTGTTCCCTGGCAGGATCATAATAAAGCGCATTCAGCGTAAAATCTCTTCTGCGAACATCTTCATCCATTGAACCGAAATCGTTTCCGATAGAACCTTCCACCGTAGAACGAAACGTACTGACTTCAAAAATCTTCGGACCGACAAGAACGTGAACAAGGCGGAACCGTCTGCCGATTATCCGGGAATTTCTGAAAATTTTTTTTATTCTCGATGGAGTCGCATCGGTAACAATATCAAAATCCTTGGGGACATTGCCTACAAGTAGATCGCGTACAGCTCCCCCGACAATATAGGAATTAAAACCTGCATCACGCAGGCGTTCAACTATACGAAGAGCATCATTATCTATTTTTTCTTTCGGAATACCGTGTTCTGATTTTGTATAAATTACAGCTTTCTTAACAGGCTTACCGTTTTTATCAGTTCCATAACGAATCAGCACAATATATTGATAATATGACTTGTAATGCCATTTCGTCAAGTCAAGGTTTTATTCTACTGTTAATCCATAACAGAAAATCGTTTGTCACCGTATCTTTGTCGATTTCATTAAAAATCTCATGACGGTCTTCTGGATATTCTTTCAGGGTAACGTCAGTTATCCCGTTTTTCCTGTAAATATGGAATAAGTTCTTGACACTTTTTCCATAATCTCCAACGGGATCTTCACTCCCGTAAGCAATAAGTACCGGCAGAGTATGCGGTATTTTCTTCAAATTCGATGCAGCATGTATCTTTTTAAGTCCCTGTGCCATATCACAGAAAAAACCCGTCGTGGGATCAAAACCACACCATTTATCGTCCATGTACATCTGTACGTTACTCTTGTCACGGCTCAACCATTCCAGCCCGTTTACAGAATTGGAAATATGCTTTGTATATGAGCCGAATGCCATATGTTTCAAAAATGGTGAACAGTATTTTCTCCCTTTAAACAGCGCTACAATATGAGCTGTAAAACTTCCTGCCATTACAAGAGGAATACGAGGGCCGGAAGTTCCACATAATGCGCATGCATCAATATGACTACCGTATGTTTCAATATATGCCTGTGACACAAAAGAACCAAACGAATGACCAAGTAATACAACTTTCTTCTCTGGAAAATCATTCTTAATACGGATAATTACTTCATTCAAATCACCTGTAACACGGTTAAATCCATCTTTTTCTGCAAGCATACCGAACATACCTGTTCCGTCGCTTTCAGCTTTCTGCGCCGTCTTTCCATGCCCCCGCTGGTCATAAGCACAGAATATCCATCCGTTTTCAGCAAGGATCGATCCCAACCGGTCATAGCGCATCGCATGTTCCATCATACCATGACACAACTGTACTATTCCATTTATATTATGGTCTTTATCGGGAATCCACCGGTTTACCGAGATTTCCATTCCATCGCTCATTTTTTGATAAAAACTCTGCATCTGCATGATTACTATCCCCCATTTAAAAAATCTGATACACTAGTATAAATGTATATACATCCTATTATTATAACAGAAAAAATAGTTTTCGGGGGAAACTGTATAGGAAAAAATACCGGTAAAACAGTTTTTGTACCGTATGCGGTTCCCGGAGAAAAACTTGAAGTCGAAATTACAGATTCAAAGCGTGACTATGATATGGCCCGCATAGTGAATATTCTTGAACCGTCACCTTACCGAATACAGCCAGTCTGCGGGTATTACGGCTTATGCGGTGGATGCAATATGATGCATATAGAACCTGCATACCAGAAGGAACTGCGGAAACAGGTACTTTCCGACTGCTTCAGACGCTGTGGTATCGTCATACCTGAAATAACCGTATTTTCCGGACCAGATACAGGGTACCGCTGTCGATTTCAGTTGAACGACGGAGGACTTACAGGTAAAAACAGCAGCACAATAATTCCTGTAAACAGCTGTTCTGTTGCAAATAAAGAAATAAACAACTGGTTTTCGCTTGTAAAGCCGTCTCAGCGTCCTTCAGGACGAATCCATCTCTTCGGGGCAGATCGTGTCATATCGGCTGGAGGAAACGATGGTAGTAAAGTAGTTGTTTCTCTTCCTGAATCAGATCCGGCTCAGACACATACCGGAGGCGGAAAAAAAATAATAAAAAACCGTATTGTAAAACATTTTTCAGGTACAGTTCTTTCTCCGGAAAATATAGTGACAGTTTCTCTACTTGGTAAAAAAATCAGCTTCGATGTACGGGGATTTTTTCAGTCTAATCTGACGGTACTTGAATCTGCCATACAGGCGCTCTGCAGCGGACTAAGCGGCTCTAATGTACTTGATATGTACAGCGGCTGCGGTACGTTCTCGGTATTTCTTGCAGACCGATTCAACAAAGTAACGCTTGTTGAACATAACCGCGATTCACTTGTATTCGCCGAACAGAACATGGCAGGAAAGAAACATACAAGTTTCGGCGTAAGCGGTGAAAAATGGGTACAGCAGTTCGCTGCGGAGCAGCCGGATTTTGATGCAGCAGTGATTGATCCTCCCAGAAACGGCATGGAAGATGCAGTCTGCAGATGGCTGTGTACAAGCAGAATTCCGGTCATCCGTTCACTTTCCTGCGACCCTGCAACACATGCACGTGATATATCCCGCCTTATTGCAGCCGGTTACAGACTTGAATCACTTACGCTGCTCGATTTCTATCCGAATACCTGCCATATTGAAAGCCTGGCATCGCTTGTTCTGGAAAACAATAATGGAAAGACTGTCTGAAATTATACACATCTGCATAGTATTTTTAGTTGTTTCAGCAGAAATACCTTCTCTTTCTGCTGAAACAACTACTGTAAGACAGATTATGGTTTCCTCACAGGAAGCAAACTGGAATGCAGTGGTAAGTGGTGAAGCTGTATGTGCTCCGGAACTGACATCTTACGGATTTGCCGTTCTCACAGACGGACGGATGATTTCAGCGTGTACTGATACAGGCACAATCCTCTGGCAGCGTGCGGTTCCCGGCAGACCGGATCCATTTCTCACAGTGCTTGACGGTGATTTTCTTCTCACGGTAAACGACGGACAGACACTTTCACTCACTAATCCCAGCGGGCTGACACTCTGGTCTTCAACTGTTCCCTTTTCAATAATTTCAGCTCCGCATAAAGGACGAGACGGTCGTATCTTTGTACGCGGCAGAAAAAATATTGCCTGTTACAGCATAAAAGGAATATGCAAGTGGCATCTTTCAACAGAACAACAGAGTCAGATCCCTTTAATGGAACTTCCGGACGGCAGCCTTGTCGTATTTCTAATGCAACCGGACGGCGGCAAAACAGCGGCAGTACGTATCTCTCCGTTCGGTGAAATACTTGAACAAATAACTTTTACAGGTATTGTAACATCAGCCGCGTCATGCAGCGACGGGCTGCTGCTTACATTTACCGGAGGAGGTGCCGGTTTATGTTCGATTAAAAATAATAATGTACACTCAGTATGGGCTCTTTCTGCAGACAACAGTATATTTTCGGGAACAACAAAAAATGACAATACGTTCTTTCTTCCATCCCGTTCTTCCCGGGCTGTTCTTGTGCAGTCTCAGTCAGGAAATGCAAAAATAACGCTGTTCAATACCAGAAGCGGTGCAGTTTTATCAACACTTACAGTTCCAAATATCAACACGAACAGAACCGTATATACAGCAGTGTCTGAAAACGGGTTCTTTATCGCAGATGACAATCATGCTGTGTATATTTCTGACAGCGGAGTCTGTAGATGGAGTGCCATACTGCCTCTTAAAAACAGCAGCAGCACGGCATGGAATTATCTCACATATACAACGAGTGGTTTTCTTGTGTTCTGCAGAACTTCATGGGCTGTCACCGGGTACCGCATTATGCAGGACCTTCCATCAACACAGAACTTTGAAAAAAAGCTTCCAACCCCAAATTATGACTCATTCATAAGATCAAATGAACAGAACGATATACCGCTCAAAATCTGGTCGATTACCAATGACCTCGGAAGCGGCTTGACAGGAGACGGGCGCCGCAGTGAGCTGCTCAATGGAATGTACGGTAGAAACGAAATAAAATGGACGAATGAGCTTCTTAATGCTGGACGCGAATATCTCTCTTTTCTGCGTAATTCAAGTTCAGGCGGTCGTCCAGAATCTTCTGTATTCAGTACCGACATAACAGGGACAGACCGCATGTTGAGTCAACTCCCGCTGTACGGTACAGACACATTCCAGCCTCTTATTGCGCAACTCATTAATTGTGAAAGAAACAGGACACATATGCATACACTGCTCGAAACAGCAGCCGTTTGTGGATACGATCCGGATGACAAATTGCTTGATTCACTTGACAACGCACTCTTTTCCATATCCGTACAGGACGACGTACTTCTTTTTTCCCTGTGCGATGCCGTCTATTCGATATGCCGTTTTATGGGAAGGCCTGCTTTCTATAAGCATGGACGGGAAATACTTTCAAAACTACTGTATCCGCAGTACGACAACCGTGTTCATGTATATGCACGGAATATTTTAACGAATATTTCCGGTCTAAAATTATAAGTAGCTCAAATACAATTATGATGGTATACTTTTTAACATAGTAATTAATAGAAAAGTGCTTTTTCGGAGGAATTATGAACAGACAGTATAATTTATCAAATTTTTTTTTAATGGTAATCTGTACTCTTATTTTTATGTTTCCTGTATCAGCCCTTGAGGTGGATAAATCCGAACTTGAAAGTGCAGGCAGTCAGAATACTGTCGTCTTCATAAATTATACCGGACCGCACGCAGTCATAGATACGGTATCCAGCATCAGAGCTATAGGCTCCGGTATGGGAACTGTCGTAGGGAAAGGACCGGCATCCGCATCATCCACAGGAGAAAAAAACAGATACTATGTCGTACATGCAGTTGATCCGTCCGAAAAAGGAAAACTTGATGCCGACATTCTGTTTATAGGAAAAGATGCTACAGTCGACCATATAGTCAATCTGCGGCGCATTATTTCGGCATATCTTTCAGCAGCATATAATTATTCAGCTAAAGATGCAGATACGCTTGCTGTATTCATAACCGTCTATAATGCTGTATACCGCGGAAAAATTGATACATATCAGGCAAAATACAAAAACGTCGTCATGACAAATCTTACGGCCACATCGTGCGGACTTGCATTAAAATACAACGAATGGCCGGGAAATACGCAGATTGTTATACCACTCTTTGATGCAGCTGACGGCGGATTAAGTACAGTCGATACATCCGTGATCAGCGACACAAAAGTCGTAAAATCAATGCAGGAAGACAACGGTAAAAATATTGAAAACCGTAAACAGATGGTCGATATAAAAGAGCGGGAAGCGGACAATGCAGCCGGAAAAGCACAAGTTTCACAAAAAAATGCGACCGAAGAACAAAAAAAACTTGTTAACGAACAGAAAAAAAACGAAGAAAAGAAACAGGAAGCTGTTCAGGCACAAAAAGAGGCTGATACTGCAGTAAAAGAAGCCGCTGCAGCACAAAAAAACGCGGAAGCAAATCCAAACGATAAACAGGCACAGTCAGCCGCACAGGAAAAACAGCTGGCAGCTGACCAAAAACAGCAGACTGCTGGTCAGAAACAGGCAGATTCAGAAAAACAGCAGCAGAAAACCGATGAACAGCAGCAGAAAACCGACGAGGCAAAGCAGCAGGCAGCAGCTGCTCAGACACAGGCCGATAAAAAGCAGACTGAAGCCCAGACAGAACGTACAGAAATAGCAAAAGACCAGCAGAAGGTCATGGATAAGTCCGCAGCTGATTCCAAGACATCTGCTATATATGGTATGCAGCTTATCGATGATACAGAATTACTTTCCGGAATGGTAAAAGTAAATGCAGAAACAGGTGAAATAATGCAGTCTTCTCCCGTGACATATATCAGAGGTAGAACTGTTTATACAGCAGGGAACAATTTTATTGCAATTGCCGGTGAAAACAGCGGTAACGGAGCTGTAAAACTGATTCTTCTTGATCCAGCCACTATGGAAATGACAAAAGAAAGCAACGAAACGGTCTCTGAAAATTCAGTACTCGTACAGGACGGCAGCGACTTCTACTGCATCATACAGGACAGCAATATCTGGGTACTTGGCAAATATGACTCCGCTCTGACGCTCAAACTCAAGTCACCAGTCTCTGTAAAAAACAGCACTCCTGTCACAGTTTCCGGTGATAAAATTATAGTTACCGGAAGCGATGGCAAAATCAGACTGTTGTCAAAAAACGATCTTACGGAAGTAACATCAGCAACAGACACAAAAAAGTAAAATAACTCAAAGTTACTGTTCCTGTTTGTTTTCATATTTTGTACAGGCTGGAACAAATACGATATCTACAGGCCCTGTTGCTCCGTTACGCTGCTTTGCGATAATCAGTTTTGCAGGCTGGACAGGATCTTCGCATTTCCGGTCGCGGTGTATAAAAATAACAACATCGGCATCCTGTTCGACGGAGCCGGAACCGCGTAACTGGGCAAGGTTTGGTTCTTCACCTTCTGCCTCACGAGAAACCTGAGACAACGCCACAATCGGGATATCAAGTTCACGTGCCAGCGCTTTCAGCGATTTTGATATTTCTGCAACCTGCTCATATACAGGAGCAGATGCATCTTCCGTCGTAATAAGACCTATGTAATCGATAAAAATTATTTTTACGTCGTGATTGGCAACAAGCCGCCGTGCCATTGCACGTAAATCTATAAGCTTCATATTCGGCGTATCAATAATAAAAAGAGGAGCTTTAAAACACCGTCCTGCCGCGTCCTGCAGTTTCTGAAAATCCTTAAGTTGCAAAAGGCCAGACTTGAGTTTACCGCCTGGAATGCGGGATTCCTGAGAAAGAAGACGCTGCCCTATTGACTGATACGACATTTCAAGAGAAAAGAAACCACATGGAATATTTTTATCGATTGTAATATATTCCATCATTGAAAGCGCAAGTGCCGTTTTACCTATTGAAGGACGGGCACCTATAACAATCAGTTCAGAATTCTGAAAACCACTTGTCATCGTATCCAGCTGATGAAATCCCGACGGAATACCGGTGAATGCATTTTTACTCTTATACCGTTTGTCTATAAGATCAATCGTAGTTGTCATGACTTCGTTCATATCATGAACTTTAGTCGTCTCATTGCGTTCAGACAGAGCAAAAATCTTCTTCTCTGCTTCCTCTATAAGTATCTGACTGTCATGAGTTTCATCAAACGAAGATGCATGCATTTCCGACGATATCTTTATAAGATCACGACGGTATGCCTGGTCAAGTACAATTTGTGCATAGTATTGAACATTGGCACTTGTTGGTACGGTATCTGTTAAAGAAGCAAGATACGCTGCACCACCAGCTTTCTCAAGGTTTCCTTCTTTTGTAAGTTCATTAATAACAGTAAGTGTATCGCCTTTAACGCTCTGACCGAAAAGATTTATCATCGCCTGATATATAATCTGGTTCTGAAGAGAATAAAAACGGTCGGGACGCAGTATAGTGACAATATCCGATACAGCGCTCCAGTCAAGAAGAAGCGCTCCCAATGTTGCCTGCTCTGCTTCCATACTGTGCGGCGGTACTTTGTCTTTTAATTGTGTCCCGTTTTCCATTACAATACTCCTTTGTGATACTTATAAACAGGATATCAACAACTTTTTAACATGATATCCACAAGTAGATACATATTCCTAAAGACACAGAAAGCCGGCAGTTTACAAAACTGCCGGCTTTCAAAACCAACATTCCGCTGACAGATTATTCTGCGTTATTTTTTGCCGTATTGGTATTTTCTCCCATTGCGGCACTTTCTACCGGTTCAGCTTTTCTTTCTTTCCGCACTTTCTTTGACGTTTCTTTAGGTTCGTTTCCTTTATCTTCCTGACCTTTTACAGCTATCTTCATTTCAGCTGTCTGAGATTCATACAGTTTTACAGAAAAATGATAATTTCCGACAGACTTGATTGTCAATCCAGGAATATCAATCCGCTTACGCTCAATTTCAAAACCCTGTTTTGAAAGCAGGTCAACAACAACCTGTGTCGTAACAGCTCCAAAAAGTTTACCGTTCTTTCCACACGGCATAACGATTTCAAGATTGAGTGCTTCAAGTTTTTCCTTGAGGCCTGCAGAAGCACTGCGTTTCTGTTCTTTACGAGTTTCAATCTCAGCCCTGCGGCTCTCGAAAGCAGCTACCGTTGCATCATTGTACGGAACTGCAAGATTACGCGGTCCAAGAAAGTTGCGGTAATAACCATTAGCAACATTCTTTACATCGCCCTCTTCACCGAGGGACTTAACATCAACATTCAGAATGACTTTCATATCAAGCTCCTATTTTTCTTTCAGGCTGCGTCACCAGGAGTTGGATCGCCGCCTGATATTTTTTTAGTCAGCAACAAACGGAAGCAGACAGATTGAACGTGCACGTTTGATTGCGCGGGCAAGCTCTCTCTGGTGTTTTGCACATGTACCTGTTATGCGGCGTGGAAGAATTTTGCCCCGTTCTGTTGTAAAACGACGGAGACTGTCGGCATCCTTATAGTCGATTTTTGCCTTATTTGCGCAAAAACGACATACCTTCTTGCGGAAATATGTCTTGCCCTTTCCACTGCGCCCGTTTCCGTCGCGCTCTTCACTGTCATTTCCATCGCGGTCAGTATCATTATTCATACTGACATCGAGGTTTGCATCAGCCATTTTCTCATCAACAGGGGCATTTGCCTCTGTTGCATTATCTTTAGATTCGTCTGCCATATTTTTCTCCATTAATCAGAAAGGAATGTCTTCAGGAAAACCGCCGTCAGCAGGCACTGCATTATCTGCAGTATATGTATTGTTCTGCATATCATCCAGCTGTGTATTCATTGCAGGTTTTGGCTGGAATTTCGGAGCACCCCCGGCACTCTGGCCGCCATCCGATTTTCCACCAAGAAGCTGCACAGAGTTTGCGACAACAGTAATTTTACTGAAATTCTGTCCATCCTTCTGCCAGCGGTCCTGTTTTAAATAACCGTCTACAGCAATCTGCTTTCCTTTCATCAGATACTGCTTAAGATTTTCAGCTGTTTTCCCCCAGATCGTTATATCAAAATAATTTACTTCGTCAGTCCACTGGTCGCCTTCTTTTTTGCTTCTGTTTACAGCTATGCTCACATTAGCACGAGCCAACTGACCATTCCCTACATATGCAAATGAACGCTCATCAGCACCGAGGTCTTTTGTAAGACGTCCTATAAGGAATACGTGATTCATATCTGTCATACTTCACCTCCAGTCTTCTGACTTTTCAAATATTTTTATTTTGCTTCTTTTTCATCAAGTCTTACGAAAAGATATTTAAGCAGGTTCATATTGATTTTGAACTGCCTGTCAAGGTCTGAAATCTTTCCGGGATTAAGTTTAAGAGTGAACAGAATAAAACGACCACGTTTCTGTTTGTCTACTTCGTAGGTAAGATCGCGGTCTCCGAACGGTTCTTCTTTTTCAATTTCCGCACCATATTGTGCAAGAACACTATGCACATCGTCGGTGCCTTTCTTTGACTTATCCTCATCGATCGGGAAGATAGTCATAAGTTCATATTTTCTCATATAATCTCCTTATGGGCATTAGGGAACTCACAACGAAGTTCCAAGGGGTGGATTTTATAAGAATAACAGAACTGCACACAAGGGTCAAGATAAATTCGGAAATTAAAAGAAAAACACTTCTCTGACAACCGGACAATCTGAATAATTTTATCAGTACTTGCTTCTATTCCTTTTTGCATTATATAATATAGTATGATTTTGCAATCAGAAAAAAATATAATCCGTCTTTTTTTTCTCTTTCTTATTTTTTATACCGTATCTATGGCGAAAATCTCCGCGTCAGATAACAGCAGCTCATACGATGCCCTTATAGAAAGCGGATCGGTAGAGGACATAACAAAAGCACTCAAAAAAAACGGCGATCTGATTACATATACAGTCGGAGAAAACAATGACACGCTTCTTATGAGTGTTATTTTCCGGAAACGCAGTAAAGATATCATAAAACTACTGCTTGACGCAGGTATCAGTCCTGCAAAAAAAAATAAAATCGGACAATCTGCAGTTTCATATGCCTGCAGGTACTGTGAAGATACTGATACAGCTGCACTTATTTTATCATATGGAACTTTTTCAAAAAACCAGATACGGACACGACTCATGTCAAAGGATAAAACAGGGAAGTATGCTGCTCAATACATTGACGAAAACAGCTCAACAGAGGTACAGCAGCTCGTAAAATCCTATCTGCATGAAAAAGATATTACACTTTTGTTCAGTGGGAGTACCGGAATTTCTTCTTCGAATGATAATCAGGAGGACATTCCGGCTTCTGTACCGTCGTCAGCTGCCGCAGTTTCTGCTGCTGTTCCGTCCGGCGTACCACACACCGTTCCCGCTCTACCGGCTGCAGGCGGTACACCTGAGGCAATCGGTAAAACAAAACCGGAACAGAATTCTCCGGCAGTCCAGCAGGACTCAATACCTCCTGTCGCTGTTCAAAATCAAAACACAGCAGTCCGGCTGCCACCATCAGACACAGAAGCAGTCAGACCGTCAAAAATTTCTACCTATAAAAGGACATCTCTTTATGATTATGCCGGTGACGATTCTGCCGGTGCAGATATCCAGAAATCGTCTCTCAAAGAAGAATCTATTCCAGATGTAAATATTTCCGATGCAAACGGTGTAACACCGCTGATGACTGCACTCAAGGAAGGTAATGACTGGGAAGTAGATTCACTGCTTTATTCAGGTGCGGATGTAAATGCGGCAGATTCAGAAGGATGGACTCCTCTTATGTATGCAGTTCGTTATCAAAATAACGAAACGCTTGTACGCACACTTATCACTCATGGTGCAAATATCCGTGTACAAAACAACTATAAGGCTTCCCCTCTTACCATAGCTGCCCAATATTCAGATAATCCTGAAATACTTTCAGATTTACTTACTGTATATTATCCGTCTGAAGATGATGTATTCAAATCATTCATATATACTATTATAGGGACAACTTCTTCAGAGAGAGTATATCTTGCAAAAGTACAACTGTTTCTGGACAAAGGAACACCGCTCAACAGATTCTGGGAAGGAAAAACACCGCTTATGTATGCGGCAGAAAGCAGCAGTTCTACATCGCTTATTGAACTATTATTGAAAAATGGAGCTATAATTTCTACTCGTACGGCAGACAAAAAGACAGCCTTTGATTTTGCCGGAACTAACACACGGCTGCCACATGACCAGATCTACTGGTCGCTCAATGCAGGACGGTAATAAAAATGCGTATAACTGGTGGTCAACTTTCAGGAAGAACAACAAAATGCCCGGATGGAGTTATTCGTCCGGCTATGGACAGAATGCGTGAATCAGTCTTTGCCGTTCTCGGTGATTTAACAGGAAAATCATTTCTTGATCTTTTTTCCGGTTCAGGGACAATCGCAATCGAGGCTGTCTCCCGAGGTGCGGTTCACGTCGCACTCTGTGAAAAGGATAAAATAAAATTTTCTACTATTATTCAAAATATTTCAATCACAGAAAAAGACATGGGCATAAAGATCCAATGTCACTTTATGCCTGTCGAATATTTCATAAAACGCTGCAGAGATAATTTTGATTACATTTTTCTGGATCCGCCGTTTGCATATAAATATCATGAAGATCTGGTATCAAAAATTTTTGAAAAAAAAATGCTTGCACAGGGCGGTATAATTCTTGTTCACCGTCCCGAAGAGCATTTCATGCCAGATAAAATCCAAGGCCTTCATCGGAGCGATCAGCGTATATACGGAAGATCGATTGTTGATTTTTATTCATATGAAGAGGTTAATACCCCTATTCAGAATGTTAAGGTTGTTAATTCCTGTTGATTTTGAAAATTCCTTGACTTTTGCACAAAAAATGTTACCATATATAAGGAATATCGCTTTTTTTTCAAGAGAGTTTCATGACTGACGATTTTAAAAAACAGATAAAAAATAAACAGGGACCTGAAGGATTTATAAAGGTTACAGATTCACCTGTATTATCGCTAACCTCAGAACAAAAAGCAGTTTTGAACAGAAAAGGTAATATTCTTTATAATCAGGGAGACATTGAAAGCGCCCGGAGAATTTTTGTCACAACCGGATATTCGGATGGTTTAACAAGAATTGGTGATGCATATATGCAAAAAAAAGAGGGAATAAAAGCTCTCAAGCAATACGTTCTTGCTCATAATGTAAAAAAGTCTGAGCCAGTCTATGCAGATCTGGCAAAAATCATTTCAATCATACTAAAAGAAGATTGATTTAAAAAAAAGGAGCATTTGTATGGACACTGAAGATATTTCAAAAAATGAACAGACATTTACAGCAGATGCGTCATTTCCAGCTGAAACTGACGCAGAAAAAGCTAGTGATCCGCAGTCTGATAAAATTTCAGAATTTTCAAAAGAAGGATATCTCCTCTTGAAAAGCAATAAAATTCAGGAAGCGGAAGATGCATTCCGTAAAATTCTTCAACTCGAAGACAACAATAATTATGCACTTGTTGGGTTAGGCGATTCAGAACGTAAACGCAACAATTTTAATGAGGCTATCCGCTTCTATCAGTCATGTCTTTCGTATCATCCTGGTAATAACTATGCATTATTCGGCCTCGCAGACTGTTATAAGGCACTCAATCAGTATCATAAAGCGATTGAAATCTGGGAACAGTATCTTGTCCACGATGATCGTAATATAACCGTTCTCACGCGTGTTGCAGACGCATATCGCAAAATCCGTGATTTCAAAAAATCAAAAGAATTATATCTGAAAGTGCTCGACATGGAACAAAACAATGCATATGCACTTATTGGACTCGGACACCTTCATTATGACTTCAAGGAATACAAAGATGCGCTTTATTACTGGTCAAAAATGCTTGAACTCAATAATGATGCTGTAGATATACGCGTACTTACATCCATAGGAAACTGTCACCGTAAACTTAAAACATTCGATCAGGGAATTTCATACTTTGAACGTGCGCTTGAAATGGATCCAAATAACTTTTATGCACTTTTCGGTCTGGCTGACTGCTATCGCGGTATGAATCAGCAGTATCGTTCAATAGAATACTGGAACCGTATACTAAAACTCGATCCGAACAACAAAGTAATTCTTACACGTGCAGGTGACGCATACCGTAATACTGGTGACTATAAGACGGCTGCCCAGTATTACAATAAAGCACTTGATATTGATTTCGATATTTATGCAGCCCTCGGACTTGCTCTTATCTGTAAAGGTGAAGGTAAGTACGAGGAGGCCGCTACCCGACTTTCAAATCTTATTCGTAATGATTCAAAAAATTACCGTCTGTATATCGATCTGGCGGATTGTTATGTCAAAATGAACAGAAGACAGGATGCAATGAGCAGCCTTGAAAGTTTTCAAAAGCAGGGTATCCGAAGCCAGCCTGTTAACGAAATGCTGGACAAGCTGAAAACAAATAAATCTTTTTTTTGAGACTGCAGTATAATAATATGGAGAAAATCCCTCTTGCCGGCCTTATACCGGAAGAAATATGCAAAGTTCTTTCGCTTTCTCCGTCGTTCCGGGGTGTTCAGATTTTTAAATGGATCGGAAAAGGTGTAGAATCTTTTGATGAAATGACAAACATCAGTGCGCTGCTCAGAGAAGAACTGAAAAAAAAAGCTGTACTGCGGTCTTCATCAATTACAAATACGTTAAACGATCCGGACGGTACGATAAAACTGCAGATTACACTTCATGACGGACTTGCCGTAGAAACAGTCTTACTCACTGACCGTGAAAACAGAAAGACTGCCTGTGTTTCGTGTCAGGCAGGATGTGCTATGAAATGTGCCTTTTGCAAAACAGGAACACTGGGACTTGCCCGGAATCTCACCCCAGAAGAGATCGTAGAACAGTTTTTCTTTCTTGAAAAATCTGCAGGACCGCTTGATAATATTGTCTTTATGGGTATGGGAGAACCAATGATGAATCTTGACAGTATCCGCCGGACAGTATCCGTTCTTACAGACAATCGGGGAAGAAATCTCTCTGCCAGACGCATTACGCTCTCTACATCCGGTGTCATAAAAGGCATATATGATCTTGCCGACAACGGTCCATTTCTAAGACTTGCAGTTTCTCTTACAACCGCCGAAGAAGGACTACGTTCAGAACTTATGCCTGTCTCCCGTGCAAATCCCCTACCTGAACTTAAAAAGGCGATCGCATATTATATAGAAAAAACCGGAAAACGAGTTACTCTGGAAGCTGTACTTATTTCCTCTAAAAATACAGGACCGGAAAGTGCGCGCCATATGATTGACTTCGCAAAAGATCTCGACGTAAATATCAATCTCATTCCCTGGAATCCGGTAGAAGGATTGCCTTTTACAGAGCCAGACTCTTCAGAATCTGCAGATTTCGTATCCAGACTTCTGAATGCCGGTCTTAATGTTACACTCAGAACACGGAGGGGACGTAAAATTGGAGGTGCCTGCGGGCAGCTTGGAAATACTACCACTTGAATATATAAAAGTTATATTTTATAATTACTTTACAGGGGCTTAATATGCAGAAGAAAATCTATGTTGCAGGTATGTTCGATGATGCTACAGCTAAAAAAGTAGATACAGCTGTACGTGGAGTATCCGGCGTAACAAATGTCGCTGCTAATACAGCAAAAGCACAGGTTCTTGTCGATTTTAATGATGGAACCTCTGAAGATGCGATCGACAGTGCAATAAAAAGCACTGGTGTCGATGTATTGAACTAATATGAAACTAACAGTTCTTGACGGCCATGCATTGAATCCTGGTGATCTTACATGGGACTCTTTTAAGCAGTTCGCTTCTGTTACTGTCTATGAACGTACTCCTTCCGATTCAGTAATTAACCGTATCGGTGATTCAGATGCAGTACTTTTGAATAAAATCGTAATCAATGCGGACATTTTTAAACAATGTCCGCATTTAAAATATATAGGGATACTTGCTACAGGTTATAATGTTGTTGATGTAAAAGCAGCGCATGACTTCGGAGTCACTGTAACGAATGTGCCATCTTACAGCACCATGTCTGTAGCCCAGCATGTCTTCTCCTTTATTACAGCCTTTTCAAATCATGTCCAGCTTCACAGCGATGGTGTTATGAAAGGAAAATGGACGGCATGTCCTGACTTCTGCTATTGGGACGTACCTCTCTCTGAACTCGCAGGTAAGACTCTTGGAATTTTCGGCTTTGGTCATATAGGCGAACGCGTTGCTCTAATTGGGCAGGCATTTGGAATGAATATTATATGCTGCCCACATCATATAAAAGACGGAATACCATCCCCGGTATCCCGCGATGAGCTTTTCCAAAAATCCGATTTTCTGACACTTCATGCACCTCTTACCCCCGAAACGACAGAGGTAGTTGACAGACGGACGCTTTCTCTTATGAAAAAAAGTGCATATGTTATAAACACTGCACGAGGCGGACTTGTCAATGAATGCGACATACGTACAGCGCTTGACAGCGGCAATATTGCAGGATATGCATGCGACGTTCTTACTACCGAACCAATGAAAAAAGACTGTCCTCTTCTGGGTGCACCTAACTGCCTTATTACTCCCCATATAGCATGGGCTCCAAAAGAAACACGGATCAGGCTTATGGATATTGCACTTAAAAACTTTGAATACTATTTAAATGGTAGTCCTCAGAATGTCGTATCATAACTAAACCTCAAACATACATACTATTTTATTGACTATTGCACAATATTTATTTATACTAAAGTTGTTCAGTACCACTAAAACAAGGAGCATTTGTATGGGTAAAACAATAGCACAGAAAATATTTGATTCGCATCTTGTAGATTCTCCATTTCCGAATACGTATGTTCTCAGACTTGACCGGATATTCTGCCACGAAATTACAACGCCTGTTGCAATAAACGATCTTGTCGAACGCGGAAAGGATAAAGTCTTTGATAATACAAAAATCAAGGCAGTGATCGATCATGTAACACCGGCTAAAGACAGTAAGACTGCAGCTCAGGGAAAAATTCTCCGGGAATGGGCACGCCGCCAGAATATTAAAGATTTTTTCGATATTGGTTCAAATGGTGTCTGTCATGCCATTTTCCCCGAAAAAGGATTTGTCCGTCCGGGATTCACCGTCATTATGGGTGATTCACATACCTGTACGCACGGTGCGTTCGGTGCATTTGCAGCAGGAGTCGGTACTACGGACCTTGAAGTAGGTATTCTTAAGGGAGTATGTTCTTTCCGGGAACCAAAATCAATAAAATTCATACTTAACGGAAAACTGAAAGAAGGCGTATATGCAAAAGACGTTATTCTTTCTCTTATAGCGAAAATCGGAGTAAACGGTGCAACAAACTGTGTCATAGAATTTTCAGGCCCCGTTATCGACAGCTTCGGCATGGAAGAACGCATGACACTCTGCAATATGGCTGTCGAAGCAGGCGGAACATCAGGTATCTGTTACCCGGATATGAAGACCGTCGATTATCTGTGGGATTTCATCAAAGACGAATACAAAACAAAGGAAAACGCGCTTGCAGATTACCGTAAGTGGGTATCCGATCCGGATGCAGCATATGAACAAGTATATACTCTGGATCTCTCTGATCTCGAACCAG
>Ga0172378_10000142_pt1 | contig 54966 bp, 41 predicted proteins | sample GrowelOW332metaG_FD_119755 | JGI IMG/M metagenome (GOLD analysis project Ga0172378, IMG submission 119755) | Groundwater microbial communities from an aquifer near a municipal landfill in Southern Ontario, Canada - Pumphouse #3_1 metaG | ecosystem: Environmental > Aquatic > Deep subsurface >...
GGTAAAAAAGCTTTACCATCTTTAAAAGGCATAGATACAAAAGGTTTATTTGATGGATATACTCTATAATGCAATACTGCATTAGAAGCATCTAAATCAATTTCTTTATCTATTATTCCACCACTTCTAGGTAATTTTGCTGTATACTCAACTCCATTTTCTAAATAAGTTAGTTTTTTAGGATAAGTAGGTCCTGTACTTTTTTGATATACACTCGCTGTTATAGTCAGGATTATTGCTACAATCCAAAAATATAGTTTTTTCTTCATTATTTATTGCTTTTATTTTCTTTTGGGAGTACACTAAAAATTAAATCTTCCTTTCCTCTACGAACTTTTACAGTAATCAGTTGACCAATTTCCAAAGTATTTAGTATATCCATGTAAACATAAACATCTTTAACGGGTCTATTGTTAATGGATAATATTATATCTCCATTACGCAAACCACCCTCGTATGCAGGTTTCCCTTTTACAACTATATCTGCTATCATACCTTCCTCACATGCTCCTGTAACATCTGGCATTAAACCTAACTTTACTTTAAGTTTACCATGACTCCTACTAGACTTCATTTTATCTTCTGTACTAGTAAATTTTAATCTATCAGATCTATTTCCTAAATTTTCGACTAATTTATCAATTACTAATATCACAGAATCCATACCTGGATAATAAAGTTTATCAGCATCATCGAACGGCGTATGATAGTCTTCTTTTGCTGGAGTGTGTACAAAAAACACCGGAATATTCTTTAAATAAAAAGAAGTATGATCCGAAGGACCATAACCACTAGCACCTTGAGAAATATGTAAATCCAAAGAATCGACTAAATGTTCAACTAAACCATGAGACTCTGGAGAAGTACCTGTTCCATCAATAGAAAACCAACCATTTCTCAAATGCCCTATCATATCTACATTGACCATAGCCATGTAATAAATAGAATCTTGCCCAAATAAATACTTATTCATATCCTTAGTAAATGCTTTAGAACCTATCAATCCCATCTCTTCAGCCCCAAAGGTTATAAAAAGCAATGAACGTTTTGTAGGATGTACTGCAAACTTATAAGCTAAAGAAATAACACTAGCACAACCAGAAGCATTATCATCTGCCCCATTATGTATGGCTAAGGTATCTGGTTTGCGAGATGGTGAACCAACTCCTCCCATTCCTAAATGGTCATAATGAGCTCCTATAACTATGATTTCTTTAGAAAGTTCTGGATCTGTTCCCTTAATAAAACCAGCTACATTTTGTGTCTTATAACTAGCCTTGGGAGTCTTTGCTAGAAATGGAAGAAAATATGAAAAATTAGATAAGGAATCCATATTCATATCTAATGGTATTAAGCCTGCATTTTTAAAATTCTGAGCTATATAAGCTGCAGCTTCATTACAACCTTCAGTACCAGGGAAACGTCCCTTTAAACTATCAGAAGCCAAAAAGTATACAATATCCTTAGGTGAAGGTACACTTATTACAGATTTAGTTTTACACGAAGTAAATATCAGGCAAAACAACAAAAAAAGACAAGATTTATTTTTCACGATTTTATTTTTATGGGTTACTCCGCAAAAATACAAAAAAAACACTTAAAAGCAGATTAAAAATTCATTTTATTATATATCAAAATAGAACTATCACCTTAAATCAATAAGGCTAAATGTTAAATTTAGCCTTATTAATTTTATTTTTTCCAAAATATATTAGTAATATCTTCTTTACAAGCATTAATAATCCTATACATACGTTGATTAGTTGTTTTAGATTTAAGAGGCCCAAGTTCCTCAATATAGGGGCCAATTTTATAATAATCGAAATTAGCTAAATCAATACACTCTGGTTTTTCAGTATCTCCAGAATACCAAGCCACCTTATAGTTTAAAGAATGTAAATACTTAGCAAATTCTTGCACTTCTTCAGGATGTCTATCTCCTCCCATAAAACATATACAAGTAATGTGTTTTCCATATTTCTTTAGAAGTTCCGAAAAGATATCAATAGTCAATTCCTTACCTATCTTAGTCTGTAATTGAGGACTATGACAACCCTTACAGGAATGAGGACAATCCGAAAGATTCAAGGATAAAGTAACTTCCCCTGGAACTTCTTGAAATACAATATCATAATCACTAATGAGTAGCATAATATCTTTTATTTGCTTCAACTTGACGGGCTGCTGAAAAATTACTAACTCTTTTCATATAACCTATAACACGTGTTAAATAATCTACATTCTTACTATGACAATGAGGACATTCTTTTAGATATCTTTTATCTATAGTACCACAATCATTACAAATTGTATTTGGAATATTAAAGGTAAAATAATTACATCCTTCAGTAGCAGCAACTTTCAATAATTGAGCATATTGCTCTTTACTTAAATGTTCTTCCAAATTCATATGCAAAGCAGAACCTCCAGTAAGATGTTTAATATATTCTCTACCATGAACCTTAAATCTATCTAATATATTCATAGAAGTATCTTCAACCAAATAAAAATAACTATTATAACAATCTCTTGGAACTACAAATCCATCTTCTTTATCCCATTTAGCATGCTTAACACCGACATTCTCTGCTGGAATCATTTCACAATTAAACATTAATTCGTCAGTACGATATTTCTTATTATATTTTTCAATCAAACCTAGTACATCTTGAACAAAAGCCAAATATTTAGGATTATCATTGATTTCTATTCCTAAGAATTCAGCAGCCTCTACAAGTCCATTAATACCTATTGTAAGATATTGTCTTTTCATATTAATATAACCTGAAGAAAATAGAGGTAACATTCCTTTATTGTAAAATTCTTTAAGATTTTCGTTATAAGCTATCTGCACCTTATGCACAAGATCTACAACTTCCTCTAGAAAAAACATGTAAAATTTTCCTGTTTTTGCAGCCTGCTGAACACATCTATTAAGATTTATAGTCAATACACTCTTAGAACCAGTAGAAACACCACCAGCACCTAAAGTATAACTAAATTCATTATCTTGAATTTCATTTCTAAGTCTACAACAACTGCTCAAAGAATCTGCATTATCACTCAAATATGTAAAAAAGGAATGGCCTTCTGAATACATTTTTGCTGTAAAATCACCATATTCTTTATCAAGAGGTTCTCCATCTTTTGTTAATAAAGCCATAGTTTCAACTGGGAAAGTCAAAACAGATCTTGTTCTCTCTTTATTAAACCAAAGCATAAAACGCTTTTGAAGCCAATTCAAAGAATCCCAATCTGGTGCACTACCATCTGGGAATACAAAATTTTGGAATAATGACTCAAAATAATATTTATCATAATAAGATATATTCCAAAATACTGCCTGAAAATTTCTAGCCCCAGTAGGTTGATTTATAGAATACACAATTTGTTCAAAACAATCGGTAATCATTTTATCAAGAGTTCTATGTTTATTAGAGAGATCTACAACTTTATCTGCCTCCTTGTAATAGTCTTTACCATATTCAAGTTGTACAAAATAATTCATATACATAAGAAACTCTGGAGTTGCACATGCCCCACTTAACATACTTGACACCATAAAAACCATATTCACAAAACCACCACAAAAAGACTTAAGATTTGTAGGTACTGTTGAATTTCCCCCTATACTAGTAGTTCCTCCAATTAACCAAGGATACATAGTAATACTAGCACAATAATTAGCCAAACTAGTTTCGTCATTTTTATATATAAAATGATTTGTCAACATTTCAATATATTTATCAGCTAATTCTTTACCATAAAGCTCTTTTATTCTATCGGTAAGCATCTTTCTATTCAATCTAATAAAGTTAGATTTAGGTAATTCCCCTATTAATGTGGCAATGTTTTTATTTTCTACATTAGCATTCGCATCATATTTACTTCCAGTCGCAGGATTTGCTGCATCACAATAATCCATAAGAAAATTGAGTTTATCCAACACCTCCCTATCTTCCAAATGCTTTTGTCTATAAATCATGTAGGATTTAGCAACTTTATAATAACGTTCAGCCATTAAAGCAACTTCAACCTGATTCTGTATTTCTTCAACACTAGTACCATCTGTAATACTAATACGACTAAGTATGTTTGTTAATACTCCTTCCGTAGCAAAACTCCCTACGGAAAGGAAAGCTTTAGATATTGCACTTTTTATTTTTTCTAAAGAAAAAACTTCTTTTTTACCATCTCTTTTTGTAATGTAAGTTTCAGTAAGACTCATTTGTTATAAGTATTATGTTAACTATTTATCAATAAATAGCTTTAAATTTAATCGTTTTACTCTCACAAAGGTAGGTAAATTTATTTGATAATAGTATGAGTTTTTAGAGTAGATTTATGTTAAATATTTTGGCTATTTGTATCCTTGTGATTCACAAGTGTTTGTAAAAAACTTTTAACTAAAATTATTTTTATTTTTATTTTATAAGATTTAAAACATTTTTAAAATATAAAAAAAGGAAAACTTTTATATAAGAATAGCATTTTACCATATTAGATAAAATGCTATATATCTTATACTTATAAATAAATACAAGTTCCTTTTTGGACAACTTTATTATTTATTTAAAAATATTATTAAAGTTTTTTTGAATTGATAATTTAATATCATTCATATTTACATCTTCATTCTTAGCTAATTCAGTCTTTATTGAAGTGACTCCCTTATCCTTAAATCCACATGGATTAATTTTATCGAAATAGCTTAAATCTGTATTGACATTAAGAGCAAATCCATGTGTAGTTATAAATCTAGAGCAGTGTATGCCAATAGCACAAATTTTACGAGCATTAGCCGAATTTTTATCAAGCCAAACTCCCGTAGCCCCCTTTAATCTATCTCCTATTATATCGTAATCTTTAAGAGTTTCAATTACTACTTTTTCGAGATTATAAACATAATCCTTAATTCCCATATTAAAAGCTTCAAGATCTAATATGGGATATGCGACTAATTGTCCAGGCCCATGATAAGTTATATCTCCTCCTCTATCAACTCTTAAACATTCTGCATGAGTAAGTAAATTAGATATATCTCCACTTTTCCCAAGAGTATAAATATTATTATGTTCAACAAATAATATTTTATTTTCCACATCTAAACCTTGCGCTTTATTTTCTTTACCTTTCTCTAGTATCTCTTCTTGCAATTTCCAAGTCTCTTTATAGTCTTTAAAACCAAGATCAATAAATTGTAAATTATTCATAACTTTTTTCCTTAATTTATATGTCTTTCTGCATGATAGCTAGAACGTACAAACGGACCACTTTCAACATGTTTAAAACCCATTTCAAGTCCTATTCTTTTATATTCCTTAAATGTATCAGGATGTATATATTCCTTTACATCAATATTTTTAGCCGAAGGTTGAAGATATTGTCCCAGTGTAAAGACTTTACAACCTACATCAAAAGCATCTTTCATAGTTTCTAGTATTTCCTCTCTGCTTTCACCAAGACCTAACATTATTCCAGTTTTCGCAATGATACCGGAATCTGCAATTTGTTTAAGAACAGCTAATGAAGTATCATATTTAGCTACACTTCTTATACTTGGAGTAAGACGTTTACTTGTCTCAAGATTATGAGAAATAACATTAGGTTTTGTGTCAATAATTCTTTGCACTAATTCTTTTCTACCCTGAAAATCAGGAATAAGAACTTCCATTGTTATTTGTGGAGATGTTTCTTTGACTTTATTAATAACTTTTACCCAATGTCCTGCACCTAAGTCATTTAAGTCATCTCTGTCAACAGAAGTTAACACAAGATGCTTCATGCTTAATTCTTTAATGGAATTAGCTATGTGTTGAGGCTCATTTTCGTCAAGATCTCTAGGTAAACCAGTCTTAACATTACAAAATTTACAAGACCTTGTACATATGTCTCCACTTATCATAAAAGTAGCAGTACCACACCCCCAACATTCAGACTTATTTGGACACATGCCACTAGTACAGATTGTGTTTAATTTATTATTTTTTATAGTATCTATTACTTTAGTAGATAATTCTCCCATGGGAAGATTTATCTTAAGCCAACTGGGTTTTCTCCTATTATTTATCATTACTTGCTATATATTATATAAAAAAATATTTTATTTCGAAGTTGACAAATTTACCATTTTTATCATCAAATAAAAAAATATAAATAGAAATGTGCATATTAAAAATCATATAGACTTTTAGTATGCACATACTTTATATTAAGAAAATAACTAGATATAGCTAGAGACTAAATAATTTATATTAAACAAACTATTTTATTTTCTTATATCCATAAATAGCTAGTTCTCCAAGTTCTTCTTCGATGCGAAGTAATTGATTATATTTTGCCATTCTATCAGATCTGCTCATAGAACCAGTCTTAATCTGACCACTATTCGTTGCCACTGCAATATCTGCAATTGTAGCATCTTCAGTTTCTCCAGAACGATGAGAAGTAACAGTAGTATATCCATGACGATGAGCCATCTCAATTGTATCTAATGTTTCACTCAAGGTACCTATTTGATTTACTTTTATTAGAATAGAATTTGCACAATGTAATTTAATTCCTTTAGATAAATAATCTACATTAGTAACAAAAACATCATCTCCAACAAGTTGGCATTTACCACCAGTCAGAGCAGTGTGTTTTTCCCATCCAGCCCAATCATCTTCTGCCATACCATCTTCAATTGAATCAATTGGATATTTTGCAATAAGAGATTCCAAATACTCAACTTGTTCATCAGCATTTCTCTTAGCACCTTTTTCTCCTTCAAAAATAGTATAATCATAAACACCATTCTTATAAAATTCAGATGCTGCGCAATCCATACCAATAGTTATATCTTTTCCAGGAACATAACCTGCAGCTTTTATTCCTGCAATAATTGAGTCTAGAGCATCTTCTGTTCCTGTTAATTCAGGAGCAAAACCACCTTCATCACCAACTGCTGTACTTAAACCTCTATCCTTTAATACTTTCTTTAAAGCATGAAATACTTCAGCACCCATACGAAGTCCTTCTCTAAATGAAGGAGCACCTATAGGACGTATCAAAAATTCTTGAAATGCAATAGGAGCATCACTATGAGAACCTCCGTTAATTATATTCATCATAGGAACTGGCATAGTGTAAGCATTTGTTCCTCCAATATATCTATATAGAGGAAGGCCTAAATATGCAGCTGCAGCTTTTGCAACAGCTAAAGAAACGCCCAAAATAGCATTTGCTCCTAATTTAGATTTCGTATTTGTGCCATCTAGTTTTACCATTCTCATATCTATCTCCCTTTGGGAAGAAGCAGGTATTCCTAATATAGCAGGAGCTATAACTTCATTTATATTATAAACAGCTTTAAGCACACCTTTACCAGAGAAACGAGCTTTATCCCCATCTCTAAGTTCTAATGCCTCATTTTCTCCAGTTGAAGCTCCAGATGGAACAGATGCTCTACCTACTATTCCACTAGCAAGTGTTACATCAACTTCTACTGTTGGATTACCACGTGAATCTAAGATCTCTCTTCCTTGTACATTAATAATTTCCATAATCTTTAATATTTAAATTTAATGTTTTAACATTTTAAACAAATATACAACTATTTATAATAATAAGTATATAACAAATGTTACATTATCTGAAAAGATCTAACAAATACCATATTATGAGTATATACTAACTATTTATCATACTAGAAATTTGGTCAAGATAATCTGGAGAACTTATTAATTCTTTATATCTAGATCTAAAGATTTTTTTTACATTTTCTGGAACAGCTCCATAATTTTGCATTATCATATTATTTGCAACATCATCTTGTATCTGAGAATTTAATTTCAAGCTTAGTAATTCATCAATATAAGCATTAAAAAAACGTGCTAAATCTGATTTCAGATTATTTACCTTTGCTAATAAATAATTATTCCAATAAGAAACCTCATAAATTTTATACCTATAAACACTATTGTAAACATATATATCGTTTTTAGGTAATTTACTATCAATTATATTAAAGCCTTCTGGATACTCACTTTTATCATTTGGAACCATCATACTATGATACATGGGATAACTATATATAAATGGAGTTAAAGAAACTAAACTCTGAAGTTTAAACATGGATACAAACTTAGAATTTATAGATTTATGCTTTTTTGCAAATTTATCTATAATAGCTAAATTATGTTCAGAAACTTCTACCATTTTGTTTTTAAAATCTACAGGAGTCAATTTAAAAGCTGTTTGAGAATCTGGAAATGCTTGACTAGTATAGTATACTAATAACATTTTAGTCTCAGCACTTGCATTACCCTTAATTTTAACTTTAGAATAATCCCCCTTTAATACATTTTCTACATCAAAGCGTAATCTCAATTTAACCTTAGGAGCAAGATAAACAGGAACCGTAGCTTTACCTATCACAACTCTCACATAGGAAATGTCTTTCATCATAATCCTATTTTCAAAATGGCCTTTTTCATCAAATTCTATAGGTAAGACTCTATTCCCGTTTACTATATTTATAGCAGCCTTATGTCCTTCAAAATTTTTAACATCTCCTGATAGCAGAGCATAATCAGATTTATTGTTTTGTGCTAAAGTTGTTTTTGTTATACCACTAATTGTCATAAACACACACAACAATATTGATAAATATATAGATTTTTTCATTGTTTTATTTTTTGTTGCAAATAAATTTGCTTTAAGAATTGAGAACGCATTATATAACACGTTCTCTTTAAACTATTTTTTAAGATTAAAATTAAAATCAATTTATATATTAAAAATTAGCTTCATTTTATTTCTTTGAATTTTATTCTTCTACTTTCTTAAAAGTATATTTAAGTAAACTGTAAGGCAAAATAGGAGGAGTATCCGTAACCATACCATAATCTATAAATAATGTAAAGAAATCGGTTGGATAAAAGTCATTAATAATAACTTGTAATGTTTTCTTATCTTCAGATAAAGCAAAACCAACCATACCCACATGAATATTCTCACTTGTAGATGAGAAGAAGTAATTAACCTCATCTATATTCATATAAGTTACATTTAACTTCTTAGGTGGCCATGAATTTCCAACAAATACAACATCTTCTTTGGCGTAAGAGTAGTAACTTGTACGAAAATAATCTTTTAAACCACTTTCTAAATGAGGAATAAGCTTACTCTTCCCATTAAATACAAATTCCAGAGTGTCAGCTTTAGATGGGACAGGAAGTTTAGGCAAATCGTCATCTAACATATCACCCCAACTAGCTCTAAAATCTTCTTTATTTGTTTCACTATCAAATACCCATTTACCATAAAGAGCTCCCTCTGTTGTGGGTCCTAATATTGTTACAGTTGTTTCGTCATAAGTTCCAAGTATTATATTCTCAGCAAATTCTGTTAATTTCAATACTAATTTATTATGATCTCTATCAACTTTATTATCTACTCCTATAAATGCAATTTTAATAGTAGCACTACGTTTACCTGGAGCTACTACAAATTCTGTAGCATTATCAACTATGGTAAAATTAACACCTTCAACTGCTGTAGAATTTTCAGTATCAATAGTAAAAGGGATATGAATCTCACTCAAAGAAGTATAACCATATTCATCATTATAACCTTTAAAATTCATTTCCACTTCAACAGTATCTTTTACTAAATAATTATCTTGAGTAAAAGAAGTAATCAACTTCTCTTTCTGTTGAACTGCTATAGATGTAACCATATTTGGTCCAAAACTATACTCACTATTAGACTCTAAACGTAATACGATATTTTTGCTATCATCATAATTATCTCCAGGAGTAATAGTTACTATACCAGCTGAAGTTCCAGCTTTTATAATAACTTGTTTAGATGAAATAGTATAATCACTATTTTCTTTAGCAGTACCACTTATGGTGAAACTGATAGTTAAATCTTTTTCAAGTGTTTCTGTAGAAGTAATAGTTACGTTTAAAGGTTCCTCCGCGGATAACCTATATACACTATTGCTAAATGAGACCTTAGGTCCATTTGAACTATCTGTACAACTTGCTAGTCCTATGAACAAGAGTACAAACAATATATTTATAATTTTTCTCATATTAATATTCGTTTTTATATATTATTGTCAAATAAAGACATATTACAATACAGAATTATTATATTCTTCTCTTTTAGCCTTTATTATTTCTCTCTCTGTAGAAGTTAAAGGAGTAGCTCGAGGTAATTCAAAAGTAGTCGTAATACCTTCTGCTCTAGGTGGTACCTCATCTGATTTATCACATGAGACAGTTACTAAACAAGCTATAACTATCATTAAATATGTAAATTTTTTCATATGTTTAATTTTTAAATTATTATTCTATATTAATTCAAGATTAATTATTTGTAACTACATATCCAGGATTTTGTCTAAATCCTTCTACAAGATCTGTCTCTTGCATTGGTATAGGAGCTGTATACAAATATTCCGATGTAACATATTTAAGTCCGTCACGAGATGACCAAAATTCGGGTCTTCCATTACGTTTAAGTTCAAACCATCTATCACCTTCCATAAACAATTCTTTTTGCCTTTCTATCATTATTGTATATAATAATGGAGTAAGAGCTTCTCCGTTAAAATCCTCTTTTATAAGATAATTTTCATCTACCTCAGGAAGATTATCCATAGTATAAGGAGTATATTCTGAGATTCTATTTTGTCTCAACATATTTAAGTATACTAAAGCTTCATCATTAGATTTTAGATGATAATAAGATTCAGCAAGAATCAAACACATCTCAGCACTTCTCAATCTAGTAACTACATATTTTGTAGATTTTCTCTTAGAATCAAAAAAGAAATTATAACGTACATCATTTTCCTTTTCTGTAAAAAGATCTATAAAATCTTTACTTATTGGACAATTGCTATTTATATATGAATTAGCTGATTGATTTGCAATATCTCCACTTCCAGAATAAATATAAGATTTCAATAATACATTACCTTTTTTACTAAGTTTACTCTGTATCATTTCTTCATATACATCTCCACTTACTAAAGGATAATTATCTAGTACTTCTTTAGCATATTTTGCACTATTAGTCCAATCTCCTTTCCAAAAATAAGCTCTTGCCAAGTAAAATTTAGCAACGTCAACTGTAAAAATATATTCTTCATTAGTTACATTACATTCTATAGCCTTATTAAAGTCACTTATAATTAAGTTCATAGTACTTTCTAAATCAGAACGTCTTATTTTAGCCTCCATATCAAATTCTGTTACCAAAGGCATACCTAATTGATTTATTGCATTATCCTTTTCATAAGGTTCACAAAATAGTTTAACTAGTTTCAAATAACAAACAGCTCTCATCGCATAAGCTGTACCAAGAACAGTCTTACCTTCCTCTGTATTACGTTCACTATCATCCATCTCTTCAATAATAACATTACAATCTTTAATCTGAGAATATAATGTTGCAAATTTCTGAGATAAAGTGTTAATTTGAGTACCTACGTAAATAGGTAGTACAGCTTGTCCACTCATTAATGAAGTTTCCATATTATCAGAGTAACAGGCATAATCTGTAATAGAACCTGCACTATTGATAATGTCATCTTCTATACCTAAATCTATATTATTAAGTGTTGTGTGTAAAATTGCAGAAAATTCTTCTGCTGTCTCTGGTATTGTCTTACCATAAGGCTTTAAATCCAAATAACTCGTACATGACGAAGATAATAAGATAAAAGCCAATAGTATATATAAAATTTTATTCTTTTTCATACTTATATTTTTATTATCAAATTTTAAAATCCTACATTAATAGCAAAAGATAATGAACGAGTCAATGGATAGGTTGCACCTGGAGTCTCTGGATCTATACCTGAATAATTAGTAAATGTAAAGAAATTATTTAAAGTCAAACTTGTGCTCAAACTAGATATTCCAACTTTATCCAAAACTGAATTTGGGAAGGAATAAGAGAATGAGATATTGCTTATTCTTAAGAAAGAAACATTTTCAAGGAAAGCACCATTAGTAACTCCTGAATACGTAGGATTAATTAAGTCTAAATTTAATTTTTCTCCATAAGTATTAATAATTCTAGGATATTTAACATCAGTCGTATTATCACTTGTCCATCTATTTGTAAGCTCTTTTCTTACATTAAGGTGAGAAACATATAAATCATTATATTTTGTTGGGATAGCTTCTCTATCAATACCGCTAACAGAACTATTTTCCATTACCGATGAATAATTTGCTGGAGAATTTACATCATCTAATATATGAGCACCCATAGAGTAAGTACCACCTACATTTAAGCCAAATCTCTTATAAGAAAAACTAACATTAAAACCACCTGTATATGGAGCTGTAGAAGTTCCTAAATAAAACATGTAATTTTCTGCCTTACTTAAATCTCTTTCATCGTAAATTTCTGAATCAGGTCTAAGTTTAAATCTATAAATACCTGTAGAAGGATCTATTCCAAGAGTTTTTCCTGAAAATATTGAAGCAAGAGGATAACCAACAATATTACCACTATAATTTACTCCTGTTGGAGAATTATAACTTTTTAGATTATTTTTATTCCAAGCAAAATTCACACTAGCACTTAATTTTATATCTTCTGTAGTTAAAATTTTTGTATTTAATGTTACTTCTATACCTTCATTTTCTAATTCTGAAGTATTATAACCTTGGGTACTATAACCTGTAGTATAAGGTACAGTAACATTAGTAACAACATCTTTACTTAATCTATAATATCCTTCAACGGAACCTGATAATTTACTATCAAATATAGAAAAACCTACAGCAACCTTATAATCTTGTGTCTTTTCCCATCTCAATTTAGGATTAGGTGCAGATGAAATGGATCCCATTCTATAAGTTTCATCATCTGTCTTTCTAAAAGAATTAGAATAACTCATAATCAATTGAGGATAAACAGATGTATTAATATTACCTGTATATCCTGTAGCTACTCTCAAAGATAGATCATCAAAGATAGAGGATAATTTCTCCATAAAAGGTTCTTCCATCATGTGCCAAGCTAATCCCAAAGACCACGTTGGGTTAAATTGTTCATCACTACCAAATTTATTAGAACCATCTGTTCTAAAAGAAAAACTAGCTACATATTTTCTATCATAGAAATAATCGACAGAACCATAAAAGGAAGCATATCTATCTTCAGAAACACTTTGCCCTGAAAGTCCATCTACAATAGCAGCATAAGATTTTAATTCATTATAGTCTATTTGATCTGTAGATGTAGGTTTTTGATAGATAGGAATTGAAGAATTTCCAGTAACAGGATCATAACCATATCTCTTTGCAAATAAACTTTCTGCTTTCTGTCCTCTAATCTCAGAACCAGCAAGTAATGAGATTCTATGTTTTTCTGTTAAATTTTTTGCATAAGAGAACTGACCTCTTAAACTATAGCTATTATTATTAGCTGAAGTTTGGGTTATAGAACCATAAGTCCTTTTAGAAGTAACTAAGTCATCAAATGGTCTATCTTGAAAAGCTGTATAAGTGTCCTTACCATTAATATTTTTAGTCTTATTATTTGTATAAGAATAATTTAAAAGACCAGAAAATTTTAGTTCATTAGTTATATTATAATCTAAATTAAATCTTACACTTGTAGATAAATTATCTGCTCTTGAAGATGTTTCATTAATTTCTCTAAAAATATTAAAACCATTAGGTGCAAGAGCAATGTCTGTACCTCCATTTATTCTTTTTAAACTAAAATAAGTATTATCACTACTATAAGATCCATCTTCATTATAAGGTTTTTCGTAAGGATTTGCAAAATAAGCATAACTCATAGCATCAACTCCCATACTTGAACCATTAGCTCTTTGATTTGATAAATCAGCACCTATTCCTATTCTCAATCTACCATTAGGCGTTAAGTTTAATTTACCGCTTAAATTATATCTGGTATAATCAGTCCTTTTTATTAATCCCTTATTAGAAGAAAATCCACCAGAAACATAATAAGTAGCTTTATCAGTACCACCAGAAACAGATAAATAATGATTATGAGAAATTGATTCTCTAAATAACTCATCTACCCAGTTTGTAGAAGTTTGAGATAATTCCTCTAAATAACTATCTTGCTCTTCAGTAGTCATACCAGCAAATTGCTCAAGTCCACCTCTCACCATTCCTGTTATACCAATAACTGGAAAATATTGATTGTTTTCATATGAATCTTTAGAAAAATCATCCCATAATTCTTGTTCCCAAGCCAATTTTTCCTTAGAATTCATTAAACCTTTATCTCTTTGAGGTAGTAAATCCATAGATAATGTCATAGCATAACTCACTTTTATCTTTCCTGCTTCTCCTTGTTTAGTAGTAACAACTATTACTCCACCAGCAGCACGAGACCCGTAAATAGCAGTAGCAGAAGCATCCTTCAAGACAGTTACACTCTTAATATCATTAGGATTAATTCCAGCTATACCATCTGTAAAGATTGAAGTAAAATCTCCCGAACGAATCTGTCCTGTAGAAATACTTGGTATGTTTTTTTGTAAAGCAACACCATCTACAACCCATAAAGGAGATGCATTACCAGTAATAGTATTAGTACCTCTAATTCTTACTTTTGCACTTGTTCCAGGACGTCCTGATGTTTTAGTAACAACTAAACCTGCAACTTGTCCTTGAAGTAACTGATCCACATTTGGAATAGGTTTATTTTTAAATACTTGTTCTCCTACAACAGCTACAGATCCCGTAGCATTTCTCTTCGTTGTCTGAGTATAACCAGTAATAACAACCTCATCAAGTTCTCCAATTTTCTCCTCCAATACAACTATCATCGGTTTTCCATCTTTTGGAATTACTACATCTTTACTTTCCATTCCTATAAACGAAAATGTCAATACTTTAACACTTGAAGGAACATCTACTGTAAATTTTCCATCTATATCCGTACCAACACCAGCATTTAGTCCTTTAAGTAGTACAGTAACACCTGGTATAGGAACCCCTGCTTTGTCTTTAACAACACCTACAACACGAATTGATTGTTCCTGTTGAATTTGTGCTACTTTAGGTAGCAAAATAATGATTCCATTCTGTATTTCGTAGGTTAATCTAGTACCCTTTAGGGAAGCTTCTAGAGCATAGTCTAAGCTTACATTTTCTATATTTAGAGTTACTTTATCCAAAGTTTCAACGAACTTTTCGTTATAAATAAAGTTATAACCGCTTTGAGCTCTGATTTCTTTAAGAACTTCAATAAATTCTACGTCTTTTACTTTAATCGTTAATTTTTGCCCGACAATACTATCTGCAAAAGAATTCTGATTTATTATTCCAAAAAGGAAAAAGATCAGAAGTGATAATTTTAATATTTTATTCATAATTTAAATTAGATTATTATAAACAAAGACCTCTATAAATTAGGTAATATTACTTTGTAAGGTCTATTTTCTCTTTGTACTAAACTTATATTAGTTTATATTTAGGTAATTGTGGTCTTTTATTATGCCTGTGCATTATATTAGTTATCATTAACTTTCATTTATATACACATAGGTCGGCAGCCTATTTGGTATATTTTAATCTCTCTATTTGTGAATTCTCACATTTATTTTATTCAAATCGTTATTATTTTAAAACTATTTATTAGGAAATTTTCTTATATCCCTCTGTACATATAATTTTTTATTCTCATATGTAAATTTATAAGGAACAGAAGATTCTATTGATTTTAAGACATCCAATATAGGCTTATCCATAGATATATCTCCAGTAAAGTATTCTCCTTGAAGGTCTTCAGATGATATAATTTCTATATCATAATTAAGTTGCAATCTTTTTAACACATCTACTAAAGATGTCTTTCTAAAGCAAAACATTCTATCCATCCAAGACACATACTCTTGAACATTGGCTGAGGTAACTTTTAAGTCTTTCTTTTTTTCATCAAAAACAGCTAATTCTCCTGGTTTTAAAAGAAAATCCTTATCTTCTGTATAATTTAGACTAATACTTCCTTCAAGCAATACTGTTGAAATATTATTGTTATCAGCATGAGTGTTTACATCAAATACAGTTCCCAACACTTTTATATTTATACCTTTAGCATGAACAATAAAAGGAACATCCTTATTTTTTTGTACTTTAAAATAAGCTTCACCTGTTAATGATACTGTTCTTGTATCACCGACAAAAACTGTTGGATATACAAGTTTAGAGTCAGAATTCAACCAAACATTAGTTCCGTCAGACAAAATCACATGATAAAATGAAGCTCTGGGTACAATTATGGTATTGTTTTCTACAACCTTTTTTAAAGAATCATACTTATAAACAATCCTTTTATCTTCATTATTTATTGAAATATTATTAATTGTACTATCTCTACTTATAGATTGTAAATCAATATTTTCGCCATTGCCTAAAATTAATTGAACCGTACTAGGTTTGTATTTTTTATAAGCAATTTTATCATTTTTATTAGGAGAAATATTTAATAAAATTGTAAAACTTAGAAATAAGATTATTATGGCAGCACTACTAATAATAAAAATTAATCTTTTGGAATTTTTAGGTTCTATTTTCTTTTTATTTACATTAGAATTAAATTTATTCCACTGTTCCTCAGTATCTATAATATCATATTCAGATTGAATCTCAGAATAATCTTGCTTAGAAATATTATTATATAATTTTCTATTCTTAGCTGAACTTAAAATCCAATCTTCAAGAATCTTTCTGTCAGAAAAGGATAAATCTATAAACTTTTGCTTTACAATAAGTTGTGCAATTTTTATTATTGAAATAATATTTTTCATAAATAATCTGAATATATAAGATTAACTACATTCTAATTTAACAATGTATACTCTTATAACAGATATGTATGAAAATAGTATGAATAAATATTTAATATTTTTTTGATAAAATTACAAGTAATAAAGAAATCTTTCTAATCTCCTTACGTAAAAACTTATAAGCCTGCATTTTATGACTTTTTACAGTAGAGATAGAAATTTTCATTATTTCAGCAATTTCTTTATTTTTTAAGCCTTTTAAATGAAGTTTAATAACTTCACTACATTGAGGAGTAAGATTTTTTATTGCTTCATAAATAATAAAATTAGTTTCCTCGGATAACACAGAAGCCTCAAGATACTCTTCACTCTTAAATTGTTTTAATACATCGGCACTATATTTTTCTTTTGTTTTTGTGTGCTCTATAGAATTAAGACATTTATTTCTAACTATAGTATAAGCGAAGGCTAATAATTGTTCTTTTGAATCAAAGACCTTTTCATCTGATTCCCAAATCTTAAGAAAACTATCTTGTACAAGATCTTCTGCAATATAAATATCTTTGACATATTTAGTAGCAAAGTGCGCCAATTTTGAAAAATTATTTTTAAAAAAAATCTTAAAGAGTAATTTTTCTCCATTACTAAAAACTATATACGATTTATTATTTATTTGCACCTTGTTTTATTTAACTTGATAAGTAACAACAGCTAATGTAGCACAAAAATATTTATTTTAATTATAAAAGAAAAATTATTAATAAAAATTAAATTAATATATCAAAAAAATGTTTAAATCATAGATATAATACTAAATTTTAGATAAAATACTAGATTATTAAATAATATAACTCTTTTCAATATAAGGCCTAAAATCAAATGAGATGTACCAAAATTGATACATCCCATAGTTTAAAATTTATTTTGAATAAGAATGCTATAAATCAACATTATTCATCTTTATTCCCAATAAATTCTCTAAAAAATAATATCTTATTAAATTTATGTAATAAGGAGAACCAAGTCCATGATCTTTACCTGGCATAATAAAAAGATCAAATCTCTTATTATTTTTTATTAAAGCATCTGCCATTCTTAGAGTGTTAGCCATATGAACATTTACATCTACATCTCCTGTAATCAAACATAGGTGTCCTTTAAGCCTACCTGCCAATTCAATATTTGTAGGTATTTTTGTAGAAAATTTATATGTATCTACACCATTCTTTTTATCACTCTTTACATCCTTAGAATCTTTTGTATTAGGAGATTTTTTCTGAGACTTTATTGTTTCCATCTTAACTCCATGATGAGTTTCTCCCCACCAAAGAGTATAAATATTATTGTCGTGATTCCCTGATGCAGAGACTGCCACCTTATAAAAATCAGGATAAGTCAATATAGCAGCAGTTGACATAAATCCACCTCCTGAATGTCCATAAATACCTACTCTATCTATATCTATAAAATTATATCTCTCGGCTAATTGTTCAATTGCATATTTGTCATCAGCAAGAGGATAATCTCTAAGATTTCCATAACCAAAATTATGATACCATTTAGGTCTATAAGGACTACCTCCTCTATGACCTACTGTTATTACTATAAAACCTAATTGAGCTAAAGATTGATTATAATTATCATCTATGGCAAAAGATCTTTGAACATATTCAGCCTGAGGTCCAGGGTATACATTAGAAATTATAGGATACAATTTGGTAGAATCAAAATCGAAAGGCTTATACATAACTCCATATAAATCTGTAGTATTATCAGCTGCTTTTACTTTAAATCTCATAGGTTTTTTCCATCCTGTAGCATACAAAGAACTCAGGTCATACTTTTGTACCTTGGCAATAATCTTTCCTTTCATATTTCTTACTACCTGAACAGGTTGCATATCTACTCTAGAATAAGTATCAAATAAATATTTTCCATTTGGAGAAATTTCCACATTATGATAACCATCCCCAGGAGTAAGAAGAGTAAGACCAGTTCCATCTAAATTTACCTTGTAATATTGTCTATAATAAGGATCCATCTTCTTATCCTTACCATAAGCTTCAAAAATAATACTCCTTCCAACTGTATCTATTTTTAAAATTTTACCAGCTACAAATTCCCCCTTTGTTATAGCATTTTTTAATTTACCTTCTTTGTTATAGAGGTAGTAGTGACCATAACCTGTTCTCTCTGACCACCATATAATATCTTCACCTTTGTTTAATATATCATATTCAAATAGTTGGTCCATCCAATAAGGCTTACTTGTCTCACTTACGATCTCTGTTACTTCTGCTGTTTCAGTATCAACTTTACATAAATCAAATTGATCACAAGTTCTACTCTTTCGTGTAAAATATAAATATTTAGATTGATGCTTTAGATTATAAAAACACATTTTAACCTCCTGATCTGGATATTTTGCAATATCTACCACTTTATGTTCTAAGTTACTAGGATAAAATAAATGCAAATCATAAGTAAACACATTTTTTTCTCCGGGCATAGGAAATTTATATGTTCTAAGACTTGGACGAGGCATAGTAAGGCTATTTATAACCCATAGATCTTTTACATTTTTAGAATTTTTTCTAAAAGAATAGAAATATTTAGAATCTGGAGACCAATGAATACAAGCACCTGTTTTCTTATCACTATCCTCTCGACTTCTATAGGAATAGGAATTAAATTTCTCACCATCCTGGGTAAGTTGATATTTAGTTGTATCATTTTCCCTTACCAAAAATAAATTATGATGATATGCATACACATAACAGCTACTATCTGGAGCATATTTAGCAACACTTGAAGAATAGTTAAAAGATTTACCTCTTTTTTCCTTAACTTTTTTATAAGTTTGAAGAACTCCTGTCTTCATATTGTATTTAAAGTCTTTTCCATCTTTGTAAAAGTAAAGCAAATTTGCATCATTTTTATCAAATTTAATTGACCTTATTCTCATATTAGGAACATTGATTGCCTTATGAGTAAATTTCATTATTTTTGAGGCTAATTCTGAATTCTTAAACATTAAATATTTTTTATGTCTTTTTAAATCCACATAATAATATTCATTACCATTGTTACCTTCGTAAACATAGTATAAATAATCTTGAGCTTTTGCCCAAGATGGATAAACACTTAAACTCTTAAAGTGCTCTCTCAAATTGGATTCTGTATATTTATCTGCTTTTTTTAAAAGTGAATTTTGAGCAAACATTAATGTAACAGACGTACATAGTAGCAGACATATAATTAAAAATTTTTTCATTCTTTTAGTTTTTAAAGTTTTACACTTAGTTAAAGCATTTAAATAACAGCTTAAACTAGTATAACTTATACAATATTTCGAAAATTTTGACATAAAAAAACTCCTTCACCAGACTTGGTGAAGATTAACGATTTGAATAGGACAAAGGTATAAAAAGATTGGCAAAAAGAAAATTATATAATTTTTTTTTATAAATTTGTGTGTAAATTTAAAAATTGAATATATGAAAAAATTTAGTAACATTATAATGCTATTTTTCTTAGCAATGATTGTTTCAAGTTGTGGCGAAGTTAAAGAAGAAATATGGCTAGATAACGATGAAAATATAAACATATATGTAGATTGGGATATGACAAAAGCTTCCTCAGAAGGAGACGTAGGACTAGGATCCTTACTAGGAATGCTAGGAAAGATGGTTCCAACTAGTGCCAATCAAGCAATGGTAAAAAATATAATGGAACAATTGCATATTAAATACGATGGAAGAAATTCTATTGATTCTACATTATTTTTTAAAGATATTCCTTATTTAAGATATAGTAGTTTGATGCAAATTATGCAGCAAAAAGAGACTAAAAATATATTGAATTCATCAGAAAGAGAAGAATTAGCTCAAGCTGTAGAAAGATTTTCCAAAAATGGCTATATACAATGTCAGATTAACCTAGAAAAAAATTTGTATAAAATGAAAATCAGAACTGGGAATTTTTCCTTAACAGATTTTAAGACTATGAGCTATGCTTTTAAAAAATTAAACACAGCTTATGAACTTAATGCAGACAATGTATTTGCTGGAACTGACTGGGGAATATTCTTTGATATCTCAAAAAGAAAATTCAAAAGAGGTAAATGTGATTATGCTAGAGCTATTAATATGGGAGCAGGAAGTAGATATGCAGATGATCAAAAACTTCAAATGATATTTGGAGATAATAAAAATTATGATTTTATTTCCATAATACATCTTCCAGGTAAAATAAGGAAGTTTAGTAATAATCTATCTAAAATTGGACTGGACGAAAAAAGTGTTATTACAAAAATTCAGCCTAGTAAAATGAGTGCTGGAGCAACTGTTGAAAACGAAATAAGTTTTAGATAATAAGCTAATTGCCCCATGTTTGTCTATCCAAACACCTATACCCTATGGCTTCTGCTACGTGCTCATCTAAAATCTGTTCACTTCCAGATAAATCAGCAATTGTTCTGGACAATTTTACGATTCTAGTATAAGCTCTAGCAGATAGTCCAAACTTGTTTATTGCCACCTTTAATAAAGATATACATGATTTATTTAAGGGGCAATATTTCTTTAGCATATTTGTAGTCATCTGTGCATTACAATAAACTCCTTTTGCTTTTTTATACCTCTTAAGTTGAATATTACGTCCAAGGAGTACTCTTTGTCTGATACAAGAACTCGATTCGGCTTCCTTATTAGACGTCATTTTATCAATTTCTACAGGAATAACCTCTATATGTAAATCTATTCTATCCAATAATGGACCGGATATTTTAGATAAATATCTTGAAATAGCACCTGGAGGACATATACATTCTCTTGTAGGGTGTGTATAATAACCACATGGACAGGGATTCATAGATGCAATAAGCATAAAATTAGCAGGATATTGCACACTAAATCTAGCTCTACTAATAGTAATGACTCTTTCTTCTAAGGGTTGTCTCAGGACTTCAAGAGTAGAACGTTTGAATTCGGGTAATTCATCTAAAAATAATACTCCATTATTAGCAAGTGATATTTCTCCAGGATGAGGATATACACCTCCTCCTATTAATGCTACTTCAGAAATAGTGTGATGAGGAGCCCTAAAAGGTCTTTCGGTAATTAAATGTCCTAAGGAATTTAAGTTCCCTGCCACTGAATGAATTTTTGTAGTTTCAAGAGATTCTTCTTTAGTCAAAGGGGGCAATATCCCTGGCATACATTTAGCTAACATAGTCTTACCGGAACCTGGAGATCCAATTAATAGTATATTATGACCTCCACAAGCAGCTATTTCCATAGCTCTTTTAACATTCTCTTGACCTTTTACATCTTTAAAATCATTGTAGGAAATAAAAGAAGTTGGTTTTTCCAGATATGTAGTTCGCTTAATATTAATATTTCCAACTAAAAAATCTAATACCTGTTTAAGATTAGTACAACCAAAAACATTGATATCAGAAACAAGAGATGCTTCATTAGCATTTACCATTGGTACAATTAGATTCTTAAATCCACTTTTTTGCGCATTAATAGCTATAGGAAGTACTCCCTTTACTGGTCTCAAAGTGCCATCTAAGGATAATTCCCCCATAAAGACAAAGCTCTCTAAAGAATGGGGCGAAAGATGCCCATCCGCTGCCAGAATTCCTATGGCCATAGCCAAATCATAGAAACTCCCCTCTTTTCTTATATTTGCAGGTGCCATATTAATAATTGTGCGCTTCCCTGGTATTTTATAACCTATGCATCTCAAGGCGGAATCAACTCTTTGCTGACTTTCCTTAACAGCTATATCTGGAAGTCCAACAATAATAAACTTAGCCCCTGCTAATATGTTCACTTCAATTGTGACGGTTATAGATTCAATACCTATAATCGCTCCCGAATAAACCTTAACTAACATACAATTATTTTTATATACAAATATAACTATATTATGTTAATTATGTATTTTATTTTGAATATTTATTTAGATAAATTTTACCATCTTCAAGCACAGCATAACTAAAATGGTAAATCCAATCTCCAATATTTAAATATCTGCAATTATCAGCTAAGCTAATATCTAGTATTATATGCCTATGACCAAATATAAAATAGTCAAAATGTTCTTTCTTAAGTTGTTCTCTACAAAAATCCACATCCTCGTTATCAAAGACATAAACAGATTTTTTAGACCTTTGGGAACCTCTTTTTTTCTTACGATTAGAAGCAGACCAAGAATATCCCATAGAATAATTGATGTCAGGATGAATAAGCCAACGATAAAACCATCTTACTGTTTTATTATGAAACAAGGCTCTTAATAAAAGGAAACCAGTATCTTTAGGATTAAGCCCATCCCCATGTCCCAAGAATAATTTTAGATTATCTATAGTTACAATGTCTGTTTTACATAGATGAATAATAATTCCACATTCCTTCTCTAAATAATCTCTTACCCAAATGTCATGATTACCTGTATAAAAATGGACTTCTATTCCACTATCTGTAAATTCACACAATTTAGCTAAGAATCGTACATAACCTTTAGGTACAACATATTTGTATTCAAACCAATAATCGAATATATCTCCCAATAAATATAATGTTTTACAAGAAGATTTGATATCATTCAAAAACGAAATAACCTTAAGCTCTCTTTCTTTATCATTATCAAAAGCTTTTGAACCCAAATGCAAATCTGAAATAAAATATGTATTTTTACCAGTAACCATTAAATACAAATTATGTGAACTGAGTTATTACTTTAATAAATCATTTAATCTATCTGAAAGTGCTCTTCCATATAAATTTTTACCTACAATTTCAAATTTGTCATTTATTAGATAGTTTGCTGGAATATCTTTTACATTCCAAGTTGAAGCAACCATGCTCTTTAATGAAAGAGAGTCTCTTACACAAGTCCAATTTATATCATAATTCTTTATAGATCTCTTCCAGAAAAGAATATTCTGATCAAGACATACTTGGTAAATAGTAAAATTTTTGTTTTTATATTTCTTATACATAGATTTCAAATTATCTATATAAGGCTTAGAGTCTTTAGTACTTAACATAGTAAAATCTAATAATATAAATTTACCTGCTAAAGATTCTAAAGTAATAGTATCTCCCTTAGCGTTTGGCAAAGCTATATCTGGAAGTGTAGCTTCAGAATTATCTATAACATTTTTCAATTGAGCTGTCTTTATACTATTATAAATATCTTTTAAGTGATTCATAATAGCTTTAGTATATACTGAATTAGGATAGATAGCACTTAAAGAAGAAGCCACTATCTTATAAGACTGTAAATCTTTTATAGGATCAAGTATAAAATTTTTATCATCAAACTTTTGATAAAGTGCAAAATAAGAAGATGGAGAAGTTGCATGTTTTAGAATAAATCCTCTTGAAAACTCCTTTTGATTATCTATAAGAGAATCCCATTTTGTTATAACATTTTTAATTTCTGAAGTAATTCCATCTTTTAACGACACATCCTTATATTTAGTCCTAATTGAATCCATCTGAATCTTAGTACTATTTAGTTGATAAACTAGTACCTTAATCCACAAGGAATGTTCAGACCCTTCTACCCAATAATTACTAGCTAATTTATTTAAATCTCCAGATATTATAAGTTTATCATGAGGTTGAGCATAAACTGTTAGAATCTGGTTTTTAGGAAATTTTAAATTATAAAAGAAACCCTCATCTGAATTTAATTCAAATTTGAAATCTCCTGATTTATTCATAACTGTAGAATCGACAATAGTTACATTATCTACATTTATTTTCTCTAAATACACTTTCCCTTTATTTGTGTTTTCAATGCTTCCCTTAATAGTTATATTGGTATTTTGACCACAAGCAACTGCAAGCAATACTATTAAAGCTATAAATAGAAATCTTTTCTGCATAATTTTAATATTATATAGATTTTATGAAGTTGCAAGATAATAATAAAAAATGACAATCGAAAAATCGATTGTCATTTTTTTTGTAACTAAAATTTAGGATAAATAGTTTAGAGTATGTAAAATTTATTCTACAACTGTAATCCAATTAAATTTATCTTCTTCGTCACCATATTGTATAGCACGTAATTTATTGTAAAGTTTAGTACACCATTCTCCTGCTACATCAGGATTTCCGAACTCAATTGTTTTATCATTCTCAACATCTACAATTGCAGATATAGGACTAATAACAGCAGCAGTTCCACAAGCTCCAGCTTCTTCAAATGAAGCTAATTCTTCAACAGGGATATGACGTCTATCTACTTTCAATCCCATATCTTCAGCTATTGTCATAAGACTCTTATTTGTTATAGAAGGTAGAATAGTATGAGAAGAAGGAGTAACATAAGTACCATTTTTGATACCGAAGAAATTAGCAGGGCCACATTCGTCAATATATTTCTTTTCTTTTGCATCTAAGAAGATTGCTGTTGAAAAACCTTTATCATGAGCAATTACACCTGAACGCATTCCAGCGGCATAATTACCACCTACTTTAATATGTCCAGTTCCGTTTGGAGCTGCTCTATCATATTTCTTTTCAAGCATTACTTTCGTTGGTTTGAAACCTTCTTTAAAATAAGGTCCAACAGGAGATACAAATACAACAAACATATATTCCTTTGCAGGAGCCACACCCATTTGAGGACCAACACCTATTAATAATGGACGAATATAAAGACTAGCACCAGATTCATAAGGTGGTACATAATCTATATTAGCTTTAACTGCTTTGATCACAGCTTCCTTAAATAATTCAATAGAAGGAGCTTGCATCATAACATAATCAGCTGAATTTTGCATTCTTTTAGCATTCTCTTCACAACGGAATAAACGAATTTTTCCATCTTTTCCTTTAAATGCCTTCATTCCTTCAAATGCTTCTTGTCCATAATGTAAACATGTTGAAGCCATATGAATTGGAATCATTTCAGAATCAGAAACTTCTAATTCTCCCCATTTACCATCCTTATAAGTACAACGTACGTTGTAGTCAGCTTTTGAATAACCAAAAGATAGAGATGACCAATCGATATTTTTCATAATTAAAATTTATATTGTTAAGTATGACATGTGAATAAATTTAGCCCTATACTAGATAGGGCCATAAATATTATCTCACTATTGTCATTTCATTAATTAGATTTTTTGCACCTGCATAAACATCAACAATCCATAACATATATCTAGCGTCAAGATTTATACATCTTTGCATATTTTCTTCAAAATCAATATCCCCTGACATAGCTTCACTATTACCATCAAAAGCAGTACCTATAAGTTCTCCATTTGCATTGATAACACCAGAACCTGAGTTACCACCAGTAATATCATTATCAGTAATAAAGTTTACAGCTAAATAATCATTTCCGTAATTTCCATATTTATGCTCTAAATATAATTCTTTAAGTCTATCAGGAACTTCAAATTCTCCTCCTTTAGGACCTTCTTTTTCCATCACACCTTTAAGAGTTGTAAAGTAATCGTAAAATACACCATCCTTAGGTTTATAGCTCTTTACCTTTCCGTAAGTCAAACGTATTGTTGAATTCGCATCTGGTGCCCAAGCTTTATTAGGAGACATTTCCATACGACCTCTTAAGAATAATCTATTAGCTCTAGCTATTTCACTTTTAACTTTTGAAGAACTTGCTTGATAAGTTTGATAAGCATCTAAGAAAGCTGTACCAGCTAACATAATAACATCTTTATGTAATACCTTTAAACTTGGTTTATCAAGGAATGCATTAAATTTATCTTCACTTAAGAATATAGATTTCTTTTTAGCTAACTCTGCAAATTTCTTAAAGCTTCCTTTACATTTTTTTGCAACAAAAGCATTTAATTTCTTAGCTTGGAAAGCATCAGCTACATTGTCTCTATATAATGGGAATAAATTTGCTATCAAATCTGCTTCCACATCTGTATTAAAATCCTTATAAAATTCTTTAGCCTTTTCTTTTAAATATTTCTTAATCTGAGATTTTTTATCAGCTGAAAGGTTTTTATCACAATATGTTTCTAGTATTTTACTAGATTGTAAAGCAAATATATGAGCTTCAGGACCAGCAAAAGCTTCATTTAAATAAGAACTAGCTACAGAAAAATCCTTATCATGAGCATAAGCATTTTTTAACATATTTAATACATTACCATACTCTTTTTGTTTTTCAGGATTTTGACTTAACCATTCGGTAAAATCTTTCTCAATTTTCAATTTATCGCCCATTGTATTTAAATTCTTTAAAGCTTCATTTTGAACCTTAGAATATTTCCAATAGTTTGCACATTGTGCATATTTAGCAGCATATTGCAATTTTACTTTAGGATCTACGTTCATATGAGATTTAAGAACATCTAATTTTATAGTACGAACTTTATAACGAACATCATTAGTTACATCCATTGTAGTTTTTAAACCATAACTTGAACTATAACGATCTGTTGATCCTGGAAAACCCATAATCATAGCAAAATCGCCATCATTTATTCCTTTTGCAGAAACAGGAAGGAAGTGTTTTGGTTTTAATGGTACATTATTAGGAGAATATGCAGCAGGACTTCCGTCTGGTGCAGTATAAATACGCATCATACTGAAATCAGCAGTATGACGTGTCCACATCCAATTATCAGTGTCTCCACCAAATTTTCCCATAGCCATAGGAGGAGCAGCAACTAAACGTACATCTTTATATATTATATATAAGAATAAGAAAAATTGATTACCAGAAAACATGGATTGAACTTGACCTGAGTAGTTTGTACCAGCTGTAGCTTTATCCACAATTCTCTTAGAGATTTGAGATATAACTTGAGCTCTTTGAGCCTCAGACATATTATCATTTAAACGAGCATTAACCTCATCAGAAACATCTACCATTTTTTGTAATATAGAAGCTGTAACAGTTGGAGCTACTAATTCTTGAGTCTTTTTAAAAGCCCAAAATCCATCATGTAAATAATTATGTTCTACAGTTGAATTTTTTTGAATAGTAGAAAAGCCACAGTGATGATTTGTTAAAATTAGTCCTTCTGGAGAAATTATTTCTGCTGAACAAAAATGACTAAAAGGTCTTCCTTCATTAGCGAGTCCTACAATAGCATCTTTTAAACTTGAATGATTTGCGGAATAAATATCATCTGCTGATAATTTCAAACCCATTTGTTGCATTTTTGCAATGTTCTCTTTCTTCAATCTTGATAATAACCACATTCCCTCATCTGCTTTTACAACAGAAAAAAGACTTATAGCAAAAACCAATAATAATAATTTTTTCATACTCTCTGATTTTTATTAATTAAATTATTTTATCTATTAGAAATTTTCTTATTCTACAGAAATAACATTCCCGTATTAAATAGTAACTTTTAAATCAAATATACTTCACTATTATAACAACAGCAATTATATTTCTGCAAATATATAATTTAAACATTAATTCCACAACATAAAACTCACCTAAATTGGATATCGTATTAAAATCTTAAATATTTTTATTTTCGCCCTTGATACCTTATCTTTGCAATTGTGCAAACATTTGCATTTCAAAAATAAAAATATGGATAAAAGAGACATTAGAAACGCTAGCAAAGAAGAAATTATAGCATTTCTCACAGCGAATAAGGAAAAAGCTTTCCGTGCCAAACAAATTTGGCAATGGATATGGGAAAAAGGTGTAAATTCCTTTGAAGAAATGAATAATATCTCTAAAGGTACAAAAGAACTTCTTTCAAATAATTGGAAATTTAGTTGTTTAAATGCTGATAATGTTCAAACAGCTACTGATGGCACAACCAAAACTGCTTGGAAATTATTTGATGGCTATAGTATTGAAAGTGTTCTTATTCCTATGAATAATAACAAATTCACAGTATGTGTGTCATGTCAAGCCGGCTGTAAACTAGCCTGTAAATTTTGTGCTACTGGACAATTAGGATACATTAGAGATTTAAGTGTAGGGGAAATTTTTGAACAAATAGCTGCGGCCAAAAAAGAAGCAGAAAAAAGAGATGCTTCTTTATCTAATATTGTTTTCATGGGAATGGGAGAACCCATGCTAAATCTGGATAATTTACTTAAAACAATAGAGCATATCACAGCAGAGGATGGTTTAAAAATGTCTCCTTATAGGATTACTGTATCTACAGCAGGTATTCCCGATGGTATAAGAAGACTAGCTGACTTAAATGTAAGATTTAATTTAGCCGTATCTTTACATAGTGCTAATAACAGAACTAGATCTTCTCTAATGCCAATAAATAATAAATATCCTCTAGAAGAATTAGCAGAATCTTTAGTATACTATGTCGAAAAGACAGGGAATAGACCAACTTTCGAATATTTATTAATTAAAAATATAAATGACAGTTTAGAAGATGCCAAAGAATTAGCATTATATTGCAGACAATTCCCTATTAAAATAAATATCATAGAATATAATAATGTTGAAGATTCTGATTTTAGAAGATCTCCTGACAAAAATCGAAAAGAATTTGTAAAATATCTGGAAGATTGTAATATGGTAGTAAATTTGAGAATTAGTAAGGGTAGAGATATTGATGCTGCATGTGGACAACTTGCCAACAAAAATCAAAATAATTTAAACGTATGAAAAATAAGACAACTTTGCTTATAATGGCAGCAGGTATGGGTTCTAGATTTGGAAGTTTAAAACAGATAACTCCCCTGGGACCACATAAAAAAGCATTATTACATTATACAATATACGATGCAGTACATGCAGGATTTAATAAAATAGTATTTATCATCAGAGAATCTTTTGAAAAAGAATTTAAAACTTTTGTAGGTGAATATTCTGAAAATCTTGTGGAAACAGTTTACTGCTATCAAGATATAGAACATCTTCCTAACAACATGCCTCCCATTGAAAGAGAAAAACCTTGGGGCACAGCTCATGCCATATGGTGTGCAAAAGACTATATCAAAGAACCATTTGCAGTATTAAATGCTGACGATTTTTATGGTAGTGATTCATTTATTAAGGCTCACGATTTTCTGACTGCTTGTCAAAAAAAAGATGAATATGCCTTAATAGGATATCAACTCTCACAAACATTATCTGAAAACGGGACAGTATCTAGAGGAATATGTAATGTAGATGAGAAAGATTATCTTAAATCTGTAACAGAACATACTAAAATAGCGCGTAAGGAAGATAATTCAATTTTGGATTTTGATAAAAATATAAAACTAAATTCAGAGGATGTAGTTTCTATGAATTTCTGGGCCTTTACCCCTGAGATTTTTGGAGAAATAGAAGAACAATTTTCGGATTTTTATACAAGTAATAAAAATAATCCAAAATCTGAATTCTATATTCCAACTGTGGTGGACACAGCAATTAAACAAAATAAAGCACAAGTAAAAGTAATAACTACATCTGCTCGTTGGTTTGGTATAACGTATAAAGAAGATACTCCAGGAGTTAATTTAGCTCTTGAAAATTTTTCTAAACAAGGCAAATACAAGGGTCTATAGATTAGAGCTAAAGAAGATAATATAAATCTCTATAATTGAGTATTATAGAGATTTATACATAAAAAGTGTCGCTTATATAGTCAAATCTATACAAACGACACTTGTTCTTTATAGGAATAATAAAACTTATTATTCATGAAATCTTTCTCTCATTTTCTTAAAGAAACTTTTACTCTGACTTGCACCAGGTCTTCCAAAATCTTTAGCTTTTAGATTTTCTATCAATTTTTTCTCTTCTTTATTTAGATTTTTAGGTACCCAAACATTTATTTTTACTAATAAATCACCTCGTCCATATCCATTAATATCGGGTATTCCTTTTCCTCTCAATCTCAAGATCTTTCCAGGTTGAGTACCTGCTTCTACTTTTACTTTCACTTTTCCATCTAGAGTAGGAATTTCAACACTAGCACCTAGAACAACATCAGGATAACTTGCGAATACATTGTATAACAAATCATTACCATCTCGTATTAGTTCCTCATGCTCTATCTCTTCAACCAAAATAATTAAATCACCATTTACACCACCTCTTCTAGCAGCATTTCCTTTGCCACTCATAGATAATTGCATTCCATCTGCAACACCTGCTGGAATATTTAAAGTAATAACGTCATCAGTTAATTTTATACCTTCTCCATTACAATGAGAACATTTCTCATTAATAATTTTTCCTTCTCCCCCACAAGTAGGACATGTAGAAGTTGTCTGCATTTGACCCAAGATAGTATTTTGTACTCGTGTAACTTGTCCTGTTCCATGACATGTCGTACATTTAGAATAAGATTTACCATTCTTAGCACCCGTACCATTACAATGTTCACAAGCTACGTAACGTTTTACTTTTATCTTTTTTTCAACTCCAGTAGCTATATCGTTAAGAGTTAACTTAACCTTTACTCTTAGATTTTGGCCTCTATTTACTCTTCGAGCTCTAGAAGAATGTCCGCCTCCTCCGAAGCCTCCAAAGCCTCCTCCAAAGCCTCCAAAAATATCACCGAATTGAGAGAAAATATCGTCCATATTCATTCCGCCTCCACCGAAACCACCAGAACCGCCATTCAAACCAGCTTGTCCAAACCTATCATATCTCTGACGCTTTTCATCATTACTCAATATATCATAAGCCTCAGCTGCCTCTTTAAACTTCTCTTCAGCCTCTTTATCTCCAGGATTTTTGTCTGGATGATACTTTATAGCAAGTTTTCTATATGCTTTTTTTATTGTCGAAGCATCTGCATCTTTTGGAACACCTAATACCTCATAATAATCTCTCTTTTCTGCCATTTCTTTTATTATTATAATTCTATCTTATTCGTAAATCTATTAAATTATTCACCAACAACTACTTTGGCAAAACGTATAACCTTATCATTTAAAAAATATCCTTTTTGAACACAATCTACAACCTTACCCTTTAATTCTTCTTTTGGAGCTGGTATCTTGGTAATAGCCTCTTGTTCATCTGTATTAAAATCTTTTTCAATACATTCTATTTCTTTTATTCCATTTTGCTTTAAGAAATCCTGGAATCCCTTATAAATAAGAGAAATACCATCTTTTACAGCAACAACATCATCAGTTTTTTCTATACTAGCCAAAGCTCTTTCAAAATTATCCATTACTGGAAGAACATTTACTAGAATATTTTCGCCTGCATTCTTAATTAAATCCATTCTCTCCTTTAGCATACGTTTTCTATAATTATCAAACTCTGCGGAAAGTCTAACGTATTTATCTTGTAACTCGAGAAGCTTTTCCCCTAGTTCATCTTGACCCTTCTTTTTACCAAATTTCATATCTTTGTCAGCAACTTTTGTTTTATCTTCATTTTCTTTTTGTTCAGACCCTACTTTTTCTTCCTGGTCAGACACTTGCTTTTCTTCTTGATCAGATACAACTTCAGCTTCTTTGCACTGTGCCTTATCTGAACTTGTGTTCTTCTCCTCTGAGCTTTCTATGTCCTTAGAATCAACGTCATCACATATCTCTTTTTCCTGCATAATATCTTTATTTTCTTTTAAATCTTTTTTTGAATTTTGTTCCTTTGTATTCATAATAAGATCTTATTTTATTTATACTACATAATATACCTTGCTAATTTATTTTTACTTCTAAAACAAGAGTAAAACAAAAGCAATAAACCTCCGCAAATATAAACAAAAAACTTGCCAATACAAAAAAGTGTCAATATGGCAATACTTATAAGCCACATTGACACAATATGTTATTAATCATTATTTTTAACCGCAACGAGAAGATCCACAATTAGTACAGATAAGACAACCTTCTTGATAAACCAGAGTCTCATTTCCACAATTTGGACATTTCAATCCTTTAGCCTTAGTACCATCTTCAACATATTTCTTTAGAGCTCTCTCCACACCATTTTTCCAAGTATTTATATTCTCACTATCAAGTTGAAGTGAACCCACAAGTTTTATTACTTGATCTATAGGCATTCTCCAACGAAGCACTCCTGAAATCAATTTAGCATAGTTCCAATATTCTTTATTAAATTTTTCAGAAAGCCCCTCTACTGTGGTTTTATAACCTCTTTTATTTTTGAATTGAAAATCATAACGTTTATTTCCATATTCATCTACATTCTTTATTATTCTTCCGTTAACAACAGACTTAGGAAGAGATATTCCTTCATCATCATCTTGTAAACCTGTGAATATTTCATAAGGACGACCATCTACTAAGCCCACAAAAGCTACCCATTTTTCCTTATTATTCTGGAAACGTATAACATCAGCCTCAAGAACTTTTGGTCTTACTTCCATTATTTCAGGAATCTTAAACTCACTCTTTTTATTAGCTTTAGCTGCTAAAAGTATTCCTGAACGAGAACCATCTCGATAAACAGTACAACCTTTACATCCTACCTTCCATGCCTCTATATATAATTTATTCACCAAGTCTTCATCCACATCCGAAGGTAAATTAACTGTTACACTTATAGAATGATCAACCCATTTTTGAATACGTCCTTGCATTCTAACCTTCATAAGCCAATCTACATTATTTGAACTAGCTTTGTAATAAGGAGATTTGGCAATAAGCTTATCTACTTCCTCTTGAGAATATTTCTTTTTAATGTCATAACCATTTACTTGCATCCAAGTTAGAAATTTATGATGAAATACCATGTATTCTTCAAAAGAATCTCCTACTTCATCAACATAATCCACTCTAGTATCAGAATCATTAGGATTGACCTTGCGCCTTCTTGTATATACTGGCATAAACACGGGTTCAATACCCGAAGAAGTTTGAGTCATTAAGCTAGTAGTTCCAGTAGGAGCTATTGTAAGACAAGCTATATTCCTTCTTCCATATTTTTTCATTTCCTCATAAACAGAAGGGTCTGCTTGAGTTATTCTATTAATAAATGGATTATTTTTTTCTCTCTCAATATCGAATATTTCAAAAGCACCACGTTCACTAGCTAAAAATACCGAACTACGATAAGCCTCAATGGCTAGATTTTTATGCACTTTCTCAGAGAAATCTGTAGCTTCTTCAGTACCATATCTAAGTCCTAAAGCTGCAAGCATATCTCCTTCAGCAGTTATTCCAACTCCTGTTCTTCTACCTTCTTTTGTCTTCTTATATATTTTTTCCCAAAGGTTAATTTCAGATAATTTAACTTCATCAGACTCTGGATCTGAATGAATTTTTGCTAATATCTTTTCTATTTTTTCAAGTTCCAAATCTATTATATCATCCATGATCCTTTGAGCAAAATGAACATGCTTCTTAAATAAATCAAAGTCGAAATAAGCTTCTTTTGTAAAAGGAGCTACAACATAAGAATAAAGATTTATAGCCAACAAACGACATGAATCATAAGGACATAATGGAATTTCTCCACATGGATTTGTAGATATTGTCTTATAACCTAGATCAGCATAACAATCTGGTACAGACTCTCTTATAATAGTATCCCAAAACAAAACACCTGGCTCTGCGGATTTCCAAGCATTATGTACTATCTTACGCCACAAAGGAATAGCATCTATTTCTTTAGTAAAGACAGGGTTTTTAGAGTCTATGGGATATTGTTGTTTATATTTAACTCCATCAACTACTGCATTCATGAATTCATCATCTAATTTCACCGACACATTAGCACCTGTAATCTTACCTTCAGTCATCTTTGCATCTATAAAAGATTCAGCATCAGGATGCTTAATAGAAACACTTAGCATAAGAGCTCCTCTTCGGCCATCTTGAGCAACTTCTCTGGTAGAATTAGAATATCTTTCCATAAAAGGTACAAGTCCAGTAGAAGTCAATGCAGAATTCTTAACAGGAGAACCACTTGGCCTTATATGGGACAAATCATGACCAACACCTCCACGTCTTTTCATAAGTTGAACCTGTTCCTCATCAATTTTAATAATTGCTCCATAAGAATCAGCATCACCATCTATACCTATAACAAAACAATTAGACAAAGATACTAATTGATGATTATTACCTATCCCAGACATAGGACCACCTTGAGGAACTATATATTTAAATCTATCAAGCAAATTAAATAATTCTTGAGAACTCATAGGATTCTTATATTTTTTCTCAATTCTACCCAATTCATTAGCTATACGCCAATGCATTTGTTCAGGTGATTTTTCAAAAATATTTCCATACGAATCTTTGATTGCATATTTATTTACCCATACTCTAGCTGCTAATTGGTCACCATTAAAATATTCGAGAGCTGTTTGAAATGCTTCCTCGAATTTATAAGATTTTTCTTCCATTGTATATTTATAGATTGAATTTTAAGATTAAATTGCCTTATAGAAGTTAAATACTTTTAAAACAATAAGATAAAAAATTTTATTCATTTTTTAATCTCACTTACAAATGTAAAGTTTTTTTTTCAACTAGCAAAATAAAATCACAACCAATTTATAAATACTTCTTTATAACATTCATACACAAAGGAAAATATAAATGTTAGCCATTTTTAACCCTTAATACACTGATTTTATGTGTATTACAATTTATTAGATTACATATTATTTTCTTTTTTGAAAATTATCAATTATTTAGAGGAGAAATAAATATTATTATTTTTCATCAAAAGAATATATAAAAATAATAAATTATCATAACAAACCCTCATCAGCAAAACTAATATATTCATCATGACCTACTATTATATGATCGTAAAGTAATACATCAATCAATTCACCAGCAGATTTTATTTTTTTTGTAATTAATTTATCTGCATTGCTAGGTTTAAGATTTCCACTGGGATGATTATGAGCCACAATCAAGAAGTGGGCTTTTATATCTAAGGCTGTTTTAAAAAGCATGCGCACATCTATAACAGTACTATTCATTCCTCCAGAGGACAATTTTTTACGAAAGAAGACTTTATTAGCATGATCCAAAAATATAGCCCAGAACTCTTCATGATCTAAATCTCTTAAATCTGAAGAGATATAATTATAAGCATCTAAACTGGAACATATTTTAGAAGATTTTATTTTAATAGTAGACTGCCTTCTCGTACCTAACTCCAAAGCAGCAACAATAGAAGTAGCCTTGGCTTGCCCTATCCCAGAAAATTTATTCATCAAATCAATAGCTGAATACTTTGCTAGTATATTTAAATCATCTCCACATTCATTCATTATCCTTTTGGAAAGATCCAAAGCCGACTCATCCCGACTTCCGGATCTTAATAGTATAGCAAGCAATTCATTTGTAGTAAGCACTTTGGCACTTCTCAACAACATTTTTTCTCTAGGCCTATCTTCTAAAGACCATTCCTTAAGTGTTAATTTATTTTTCATTTGCATACATTATGTTTATATATACAAATATAAAGAATATTTTTATAAAATACACTTAATGTAATTATCAAATATGCATCTTTAAATAAATACTTTACACATCACTCAAAGACATGAAAACAAGGAGATGAGAAAACTCACCTCCTAAATATTTTAAAGAGCAAATTAAATCAGTCCTTAGACTACTATAATTTGTTCACATGTAAAGCTATTTCCGACTTAAGATTCGCAGCTTTATTGTCATGTATTATATTCTTCTTTGCTAATTTATCAATCATAGCTACTACCTTAGGCATTAACTCTACAGCAGCTGCTTTATCAGTTGTATTACGCAAGTTTTTAAGTGCGTTTCTCATTGTTTTAGCATAGTAACGATTATGAGCGTTCCTTACAATCGTCTGTCTAATTCTTTTCTTTGATGATTTATGATTTGCCATCTCTACTTATTTATATAAAATATATTCAACTTCTTAAAAGTAGTCCGTACGGGAATCGAACCCGTGTTACAAGAATGAAAATCTTGCGTCCTAGCCCCTAGACGAACGGACCGTCTTGCAAATAAACATTAGTAGATACCACTTCTTTAAAGCGATATAAAACTTAGTAGTCCGTACGGGAATCGAACCCGTGTTACAAGAATGAAAATCTTGCGTCCTAGCCCCTAGACGAACGGACCTTGTTTTATTTGCGGTTGCAAATGTAGAGGTTTTATATTTTTTTTCCAAATTATTGTGAGTTTATTTTACAATTAATTCCAAATTATCTTGTAACAAACTCATTATCAATCGGCTTTGAAAAGATTAAAACTCATGTAAATATAGTATTGCAAACATTTACTCAAGAATATATATGTCAAACCACATTGTTGCGATGCAAATGTAGTGAAATTTCAAATAAAAACCTTACATTTGTCCAATAGAATTATAAAAAAATTATAAAATAACATTTTCCATTTATTACATTATAATCTTTTTAATAAAACTTAAAATAATATGAGCAAATTATATCTTATACCTACACCTGTAGGGAACTTAGAGGACATGACTTTTAGATCTGTAAGGATATTAAAAGAGGTAAAATTAATTTTAGCAGAAGATACTAGAAATACGGGAAGACTACTTAAACACTATAACATAGAAACACCTTTAATTTCTCACCATAAATTTAATGAACATAAACAAGTCGATAAAATTGCCGACAGAATTAACAGAGGTGAAGATATAGCATTAGTAAGCGATGCTGGTACTCCAGGAATATCCGACCCTGGCTTTCTACTAACAAAGACCTGCATAGATAGAGGTATTGCTACAGAATGTTTACCTGGAGCAACAGCATTTGTGCCAGCTTTAGTTAACTCAGGACTTCCTTGTGATAGGTTTTGTTTTGAAGGGTTTTTACCGCAAAAGAAAGGTAGAAATAAAAGGTTGAATTCTTTAGTTGATGAAAAGAGGACTATGGTCTTTTATGAGTCGCCATATAGAATTGCAAAGGCTCTTAACCAGATGAAAGGTGTCTTTGGAGAAGATAGATTAGCTTGCGTAGCTAGAGAGATAAGTAAAGTATTTGAGGAATATAAGAGAGGGACTCTAGAAGAACTAGCAGAATATTATACAGAAAAAGGCATAAAAGGGGAAGTTGTAATAATAGTAGCAGGAACCCCAAAAATTCATCCTGGAGACAAAGACCTGGATGATAATAGCTGGGATGATAAAGCTGCTGATGATGATAAATTAAATATAGTATTTTAAACTACTACGGAAGTAAAGCCGAAATCATACTCGCGTCTTTACTTCCCACATATACTACAAATTTACGCCTTTTGTTACTATAAACTATAGATAGAGGTGAAGATAAATCTTCACTCTTTTCAATAGTATATTTACCATTCTTAATCTTTATCATATATAATCCGTCATTCCCAGATATTCCTATTCTTATATCATTTTCCGAGAATTTATAAACATAAGGAAATGATTCCCCGTTTATGGAACATGAATACAATATCTTCCCATCATTATTTAATATCATAAACTTATTATCCGAGGATATTAATAATTCATCCAAACTACTTCCTACAACGTCTATTACATTGGCATAAACATTCTTAGAAGGAATAACAGATGATAGTTTATAAGCCTTCCCTGCAAAGTCAACAAAATAGAAGTTTTCTATTCCTGTGAAAGCCATTACATTCATACCATTCCTTTTGGTCAAATAAATTTTTACAGAGGAAGGTAAATTAAAGGTAGCTGGTACATTTACCCTCACACCACCTCTCCTGTCTAATATATGTAAACGATTCTTATCGGCATAGACAATATAATCTCTATTACCTACTCTAAAAAATTCTACCTTTGAAGCAATTCCAGCTTTATAATTTCGAGTATTCCAACCTCTCACTTTATTTCCTCTAACATCTAACAAATCTATTTTTCCGTTATCGTAGGGTATAAAAACTCTGTAATTCTTAGTTTTATCATAATCAAAAATACTTATACCTTGAGAACAACTAGAACTCAAATCTTTGGGATAATTAGTAACATTTTTACCATTCCTATCTATCAAATATAAATGGGATTTTGTAGAAAACATATATTGAAGTTTACCATTTTTATAAGCATCTACTTGATATACTTCACTAACTATTCTACCTATTATTTTGCGTTTCCATAATAATTTACCATCCGAGCTCATAAGGTATAATTGGGAACTATTATCTTGGAACAACAACTCATTAGTCTTAGTTACATGATTCAATACGACAACAGGCTTCATTTCACATTCCTTTGCAAGTTTCAATTTAGATAAATTCTGCATACCTACAAAGTTTGTACTGAGCTTAGAGGAGGTTTTAGACTTACTTCCTTTTTCCCCTCCACTAATTAGTTTTTTATCTTCACGCTCTACCTTTTTATCTCCTTCTATAGTATGAATTTTTGAAAACTTATCTGGTTTAATATTATTTAATTTATTATTATCTCCTTTTATTGCTGTAATAGAGGTATAAGTCATGCCTTTCTCATTAGAAAATCTAGAACAAATCCTAGAAATCCCAGAAATAGCTTTGGAATTATCCTCTAATAATTTTTTAATATTAACAGGCAGTGTTTTGAGCTTTGCATCTTTTAAAAGGGACAAATTATAAAATAATTCAAAATTAAAATTTGATGTCATTCTTGCATCAAACAACCTACGATCATCTGAAGAGGAATAATTATTAGAATAAGTATTTATATAAGCCTTCATTTTTTCTTCTGAAGAAGCTAATACTAATACATTGTCCATAAGCATTATATATTCCGATTTTGTATTATTGTAAAAATCCCCAAGCCACACTGTACACAAATCAGAAACAGGCAATTTATAATATCTATAGGATTTGCCCAAATGTTTATAGAAATGAGGTTTTTGAGAATCAGCCGAAGAGATTTTCTTTAGAAAACTAATACAATCTTTTGTAGAACTAATTTTCAACAATACTATATCTGCTACATCTGAATCTCCTTTTAAACCTAAATTATTAATAATAGCAGATTCTCCATCAAATAAATTCTTAAAATCTTTCTCAAGTCCATTGCCAATTATATTTTCTATTTCAATTTTTCTATTTGTGTAGAATACATCTTTTCTTAAATCAGCCCTCTTTACATCAAGTGTTTCAAAGTAAAGGTCTTTATCGGAGAGATTTAATATACTAAAGCATGCAGCGTCACTAGGAATATATGAATATATGTCAACTTCCTTTGCTTTTTGTCCATCCAGCAATTTAAATGGAGAAGAGGCATCCTGTTTATTATCTAGAAATCCTGATAAGGAAATAGTGTTATCATAGAAATCGCAGTCTAAAGTTCCCCAAGAAAATACTTTATTATTAAAACTTAAAGTTCCCATAGATTTTGATAAATCTTCAAAAAATTTGTTACCAATAAACATATGTAAATCAGCATTACCCGAAAATATATTATTTAATAATCCACTATGATAAGAATCTTCATTAGATATTAAACTATTTTGCTTTAAACAATCTTCTATATAAAGATCAGAATTAGATAAAAATAGGAAATTCCATTTAAAAGAATAGAATAAGCTGTTCTTAGCCAAATTAATCTTATATATTTTATTCCCATTATAGCGTCTATAAGTTATCTTAGAATTTAAAGATATTTTTTGTAAATATGTAGATATAGCCTTTTCATCTGGACTTTTGCATTTAAATATAAAAACGCATACGGACTTGGCAGCCCCTTCCTTACGGAATGCAAGAGTTAGACTCTTATCATTAATTTCCTTATGAGTAATTAAAGAATCTGAAAAATTATACAAAGCAAATGGTAAAAATAAAGATTTATTACCCAATAGTAATTTATCTATATCTTGCTTAGATTCACTATTAAATTTTAGCACTAAATCAGAATCTACAGGTATAAAAAAATCTTCTTCATGTGCAACAATTATCTTTTTCTCTCTATTTATATGCCATAATCCTCCTAATATAATGGCAAATATTAATAAGGCAAAAATTGTTAATATAATAGTTTTCTTCATATGTCTAAGTTTTGTCGTTATTCATAAATCATATAATTGGAAACGCATATAAGCTTCATTTCCCTCTATTATAAATTTATTTAAACATCTATTAAAGTAATTTTTTATATAATCTTTACTGTTTTTTATTTTGCTAATATTGAACTAACAGGTAAAAATACACTAAGAATAGCAACTATTCCTAATATAGCAACCAATATCCCAACAACTCTATTTATTGTTAGCAAAAGCCTAAGTCTAAATTTCTTTCTAAAAGCATTTACTAAAGTAGCTAATATATACCATAGTAACATACCTCCAAAAAAGATACCAGCTAAAAGAATTAATTGAGATTTTATAGTAGGCTGTTCACTTATAACAGAAGTTCCAGCAAAAACAGCCATAAAAACGACTATAGAAACAGGATTTGAAACAGTCAATATAAATAATGTCATAAAATCTCCTAACAAACCTGTCTTGGAAATTTTCTTTTTTTGTCTCATGGACTTAAGAGGATTATCGAAATAGATTACCATTCCAACTATTATTAAGAATAATCCTCCTATTAATTGTAACCAAATCTTATGTTCTTCTATAGTGTTTATAACTATACCCAAACCAAAAGCAGCAATTGTAGCATAGAATAAATCTGCACAACTAACACCCAGTCCAGATATAAAACCTGCTAATATCCCTTTCTTGAGTGTCTTTTGTATAATAATAACGCCCATAGGTCCTAAGGGTATAGAAACAAGTATTCCAACGATAATACCTTTAAAGAATAATTCAATAGCTGCCATGTGTCAATGTGTTAAAAATCTGTATTAGAAAAACGGGTTAAAATTGTATCGTCTTTTATCTCTTTGGACAAGGATTCTATAAAACTTGGAGGAATGTCATATAAATCTAATAATAACAACCCATCCAGACACATATTAAACAAAGGATCTATATTAAAACTCACAATTTTACCATTTAAAGATATGTATTTTTTTAATAAAACTGGTATTTTATCTGACTCTATATCAACAATGGCCCTATCCAACATCTTAATATCATCATTTGAAGCATCTAACAAAACATCTATATCTTTATCATTTGTTTCAACCTTATATTTACTTCTAGGTGAAATATATTTTGCAACATCAGCATTCCAATGATTTTTTATAATAAATTTCATTATCAATTCCTTAGTCTCAGAGGTAAATTTACCACTTATAGAAACAGGTCCTAATAAGTAACGATATTCTGGATGCTTTATCAAAAAATATATAATACCCTTCCATAGCATAAATAAGGGTAAGGGTTTCTTCTGATATTCTTTAGTAATAAAAGATCGACCTAATTCTATAGACTCCCTCATAAGAGGATATAAGGGTTTTCTGATCTTAAAGAGACTATTAACATAGAAACCTTTGATACCATATCTTTCCATAATATCTTTACCTTTCCCCAAGCGATAAGCTCCAACTATCTTATTTTCAGTTCTGTCATAAATAAAGAGATGATTATAATACAAATCGTATTCATCAACGTCTGTACTCCTATTAGTTCCCTCTCCAACTGCTCTAAAAGTTATCTCTCTAAGACGGCCTAACTCTTCCATGATTCTAGGGATTTTAACAGTGGGAGCACAAAATATGGAGAAGTTCTTCATATCGAATAGTAGATAGTCCTTCTTAATCTCTTCTATTTCTTCCTTTATTAACTTAGGATCCACAGCATCAATAATCTTTTCAGCCTTAACTTCTTTATTTTCATTTGGTATAAAGAATTTTTTTACTTTTAATGGAGAAGCTAACAAGTAAGTTTTAGCTCTCAAGAATTTTCCATATTGAACGATATCAACCATAGACTCCTGAGTTTTAACAGGTATGGGATTACCTATTCTTATATACACAACCTTATTCTTCTTGTTTAATAATTCTGAAGGCAACTTAGCTGTTCTCAACATAGGATGTATAACTCCCAATATTTGAAATAACAGACTATTAGCTCCCTTAAAATATATAGGAACAACAGGAACTTTAGAGGATTTTATTAGTTTTAAAACAGAAGGGCTCCATTCTTTATCTCCTATACTATCTGCGTCTGCTCTGTACGAAGAAACCTCACCTGCTGGAAATATCCCCAAGGGTTTTCCTGAGGAGATATGTAATATGGCATCTTTTATTCCTGAAGCACTCGAAATATTTCTATTTTCAAAAGGATTAACACCCAAGAAATAGTCCTTTATAGGTTCTATTTTCTTTAATAAGAAATTAGCCATTACTTTATAATCTGGACGTATCTTAGAAATAATCATTATCAAAATAATACCATCAAGACCTCCAAAAGGATGATTAGAAACTGTTATAAATGGACCTTCCAAAGGTATTCTTTTCAATTCTTCGGAATTTACATCAATTACGACTTTTAATTTCTTAATTAATGTTTCTAAAAATTTCTCAGGATTTTCATTATAGGCATCAGAATATAACTTATTAATTTTATTTAATTTCATAAGATTCATTATTGCCTTTGCAAATAAGGATCCCCCAAATATATTTAGCGGTCCCATTATTTTTTTTATATCTTCCTCACTTACTAAGTTCTTTTCCATATTTTTTATTTTACAAAGACTATGTCCTTTATAACATTCAAACCTACTTTATTGTTTAGTTTAATTATTAATGATTCTTTTATCATAGCTATTTCATTTCTCACTACGGAAGAACTGAAAGCCAAATATAATACTCCGTCCTTAATCCATATTCGTCTAGTTCTGGAATTTATCATCTTTCCAACAACTTCTTCCCAAGCCTCAATTGCTAATTGCTCCTTCATTTTATAATACAAAGGAGTATGTCTGAGTACTAGCTCAACCAATCTATCCATTTTTTCCGCTTCTCTATTTCTCATCACACTAAACAAATTACTTCTATAACTAAGCCTATAGTCAAATTCATAGTCAAAATTATTCTATCGATAACAATTAATAATTAGGACAAAATAGCTAATATAGCTATACTCTTACAAATGTATATAATTTTATATAAAACTCTAAATTATAATCTAAATTTTATTTTGATTATAATTATAGACCCTTTATTAAAAATTAATAGCAAATTATATACTAAATCAAATTACCATCCTTTATAGTAATTAAGGAGTATTCCATCTGCTTACTAACAAGTATATCATCTATATGTTCTCTATTAGTATCAGAAATAAATATCTGAGAAAATATATCTGAACTAACTATATCAATAATATTATTAACTCTATCTTTATCTAATTTATCAAAAATATCATCTAGCAATAAAATTGGAGTATCTCCATTTATAGATTTTAACATTGAGAATTGAGCAAATTTCATAGCTATAAGAAAACTCTTCTTCTGTCCCTGAGAAGCCACTTTACGTACTACATAATCTCCTAAAGACAGTATAATATCATCTCTTTGAATTCCTTTAGATGTATATGTTAATATCCTATCACGTTCAAAATTCTCAGTCAGACTTAAAAACACATTCCCATCTTCTATAGAGGGTTTATATTCTATATCTACCTTTTCATTCAAACCTGATATTTGCGTATAGTATTTCTGAAATAAAGGCTTAAATTTTTCAATAAATTCATATCTAGCTTTTATTATATATTTTCCTGCAACACTTAGCTGTTCATCCCATATTTCAACATCCTCCCTCTTAAGATTTTTGCCCGAGTTAGACTTAAGTAAACTATTCCTTTGCATAAGAGCTCTATTATATCTAATCATGGAATTTAAATAAGAGCTATCATATTGAGAAATCATTCCATCTATAAATTTTCTTCTCTCCATACTTCCTCCAGTTATAAGAGAAGAATCCTCTGGAGATACTATTACTAGAGGTATAAGTCCAATATGCTCAGATAATTTGACATATTGTTTGCTGTTCTTTCTAAAGATTTTTTTACTACCTCTTTTAACCCCACAATAAACATCTATCATATCTCCATCTATATCATAACTGCCATTTAATATAAAGAAAGATTCATTATGCTTAATATTTTGAATATCTGAAACATTAAAATAACTCTTGCACATAGAAAGATAATATATAGCATCCATAATATTTGTCTTACCAGCTCCATTTTTTCCTACAAAACAATTTATTCCAGCACAAAGATTTAATTGAATTTCGCTAATATTTTTAAAATTGACTATGTTTAAGTTCTTTATGATCATATTTCTCTTTAAAAAATTATTTTATATGCAAAATTACTATTTTTTTGTAGTTATAATGAAATTAATATATAAAAATAAATAATGCTATAAAATTTAACGTCAACAAATGTGGATTTTCACAAAAAAAAGTTTATTTTTGTGCTTTGTTATACTCAATATAATAATATTAGATGTAACATATTTGAGAATAAACTAGAATACAAATAAAACAAAATAAAATGTCAAAGCAAATCAACAAAAAAAAGAGAGAAGCAAAAGCTGAAAAAGGAGAAAATGCTTTTGAGCATATTGAGGGAGCATTAACCAATAGTGAACAATTCATTGAAAAGAATCAAAAAAGGATAGTTAATGTTATTCTAGCCCTTATTGTGTTGGTTGGAGCTTATTTCCTATATCATAGCTATATTGAACTTCCTAAAGAACACGAAGCCAACAACCAAATAGTTGGAGCACAAAACTATTTTGAAAGGGATTCTTTTAAACTTGCATTAAACGGAGATGGCAGCTCATTGGGATTTAAAGACATTGCAGAAAAATACAGCTCAACTGATGCTGGAAATCTTGCTAATTATTATTCAGGAATATGTTATTTAAACTTGAATCAATACAAAGAAGCAATAACTTATCTTAAAAAGTTCAGTTCTGATGATCTATTACTTTCAACTTTAGCATATTCTAATATAGGCGATGCTTATATGCAATTGAAAGACTATAAAAATGCAGCTCATTATTATAGTAAAGCAGCTTCAAACAACGTGAACAACTTTACTACTCCTATAGTTCTTATGAAAAATGCTTTAGCTTTAGAAAAATTAAATGACTATAAAGGAGCTTTGAAGATTTATAACAAGATTGACTTAGAATATCCTAATACAACTGAGGCTAGAAATATAGAAAAATATATTACTCGTGCTAAGTTACATATAAAATAAAAACTTATACTTATATATAAAACGGCACTAGTAAGTGCCGTTTTTTTTATGCTATTATTTTAAAAATTCAAAGTATAATTGAATATTCATTATTATAGTTATCAATAAATTTTATAAACATTATATCTTGCCATATTGGTTTCATCAACTAAGGATGTATAATGTATTGTATAAAAATAGTCATCTGAAAAATCAGATGACTAATATATTTTAAGTAAATCTTAGATTAACCTAAATAACCTTTCATTACACCTCTCTTACTGTTTCTTACGAAGAGAATAATTTCATCTCTTTCTTTAGATGCTGGCATTTCTGCCTCAATTCTCTCGGTAGCATCTGTATTGTTAAGACCAGATTGGTAAAGTATTCTATATATGTCTTGAATTTCATTTATAGTCTTATTATCAAATCCTCTTCTTCTCAATCCAATTGAATTAACTCCAGCATAAGACATTGGAGTTCTTCCACCTTTTACATAAGGGGGAACATCTTTACCAACTAAAGATCCACCTTGAATCATTACATGACCTCCTATATGAACGAATTGGTGCACAGCACTCATTCCTCCTATAATAGCATAATCATCAACCTTTACTTCTCCTGCAAGCTGACAAGCATTTGTTATAATACAATGATTACCAATTTCACAATCGTGAGCTATATGTACATAAGCCATAATCAAGCAATTATCACCAACGGTAGTTTCTCCTCTAGCTGCTGTACCTCTATTTATAGTTGCACATTCTCTTATAGTAGTATTGTCACCTATAACGACAGTTGTTCTCTCACCTTTGAATTTAAGATCTTGAGGTATTGCGCCTATAACTGCTCCAGGAAAAATCCTACAATTTTTCCCTATCCTAGCACCTTCACAAATGGTAACATTAGATCCGATAGTAGTACCTTCACCAATGATAACATCTTTATCTATAGTGACAAATGGTTCAATCACAACGTTAGCCCCAATTTTGGCATCAGGATTAACACATGCTAATGGTTGTTTCATTCGTTTTTGTTTTATTATTAAATTATAAATCAGCCGCAAAAATACAACTATGATATGAAAAATAATAATTATAAAGCATTTTTTTTAGTTTATTCTTAAAAAAAGTGAGCTTTTTTAGCAATTATTTATTAAATCATATACATTAATGCACTGATTCTCTAGTTTTTAGTTTTTGCTACTTGTGCCATCAATTCTCCTTCACATACCAATTTACCTCTTACAAACGCACAACCTCTCATTACCACAATTCCTCTCCTTATTGGAGCAATTATACGTAATTTAAATATTAATGTATCACCAGGAACAACTTTCTGACGGAATTTTATATTATTCATTTTCATAAAATAAGTCGAATAGTTCTCTGGATCAGGAACTCCTTTTAATACTAGTATTCCACCACATTGAGCCATAGCCTCAACGATAAGCACTCCCGGCATAACTGGTTCTTCAGGAAAATGTCCTACAAAAAATGGTTCATTCATTGTTACATTCTTAGAACCAATTATCATATCAGAACTAAATTTATATATTCTATCAACCAATAAAAATGGAGGACGATGTGGCAAAAGCGAACGAATACCATTTACATCTATCAATATATTTGTATCATTATCTATATGTGGACATACATCCTCTTTACCTTCTTCTAATATCTTTTTACGTACCATTTGGGCTATAGCAGCATTTGCTTTATGACCTGGACGTTCTGCAATAATCTTACCCTTTATAAATCTACCACAAAGAGCTATATCCCCAATTATATCTAATAATTTATGTCTAGCAGGTTCATTCTCGAATTGTAATTTAAGATTGTTTAGTATACCTTTTTGAATCTTAATATTTTTATATCCAAATTTTTCTCCTAATCTAATAGCCTCATCCTTAGAAATCTCTCTATCTACAATAACAATTGCATTATCTAAATCACCACCCTTTATCAAGTTATTATCTAGTAACATTTCAACTTCTCTTAAGAATACAAATGTTCTACAAGGAGCAATTTCTGTTGCATAATCGTTCTCTCCTTCAATAAAAGAAGCATATTGCATAGATAAATATGGAGAATCATAGGATACTATTGATGTTATACTGAATTTATCATCTGGCAACAATGTGATTCTAGTATTAGTCTCCTTATTATAGTACTCTATTTTTTCTCTAACTTCGAAATATTCTCTATCTGCCTCAAGAGCCTCTATACCAACTCTACTAATCTCATTTACATAATACTTAGAACTTCCATCTAATATAGGAAATTCTTCACAATTAAGTTCTATAACACAATTATCTATACCACAACCATAAAGTGCTGATATAGCATGTTCCAGAGTATAAATCTGAATACCATCCTTTTCTAGACAACTTGCTCTATCAGCTAATTGAACATTATCAGATAACACTTTTATTTCTGGTTGTCCATCTAAATCTACACGAACAATTGTATAACCTGTATTAGCTTTAGCTGGTTTAAACACAGCTGTAGCTTCTTTCCCAAAATGAAGTCCCTTCCCGCTTAAAGAGAATTCAGATTTAATTGTATTTTGATTTGTTATTGACATTTATCTTCTTTTATTTTTTTTATATCTTTTTCTAACTTTCTAACGTTTTTACTAAGCTCAGCCAAATTATTGAAAACTACTAAGTTCCTATTGTATTTATGAACTTCTATAGCAGGAGAACCTCTCAATAAAGCTTTATCTACTGTGGTTTTTGAAACTCCACTTTGAGCAGCAACCTGAGTTCCATCTCCAAGTTTAAGATGTCCCACAACGCCTACCTGGCCGGCAATAACGCAATGTTTCCCAATCTTCGCAGTTCCAGCTATTCCAGCTTGAGCAGCAATAACAGTATTTTCTTCTATAACAACATTGTGAGCTATCTGTATTAAGTTATCTAACTTCACCCCATTTGCTATTCGAGTAGAACCCATAGTAGCTCTATCTATACAAGTATTAGCTCCTATTTCAACATTATCTCCAACTTCTACATTTCCTATTTGAGCTACCTTAACATAAGTCTCACCTTCAGGAGCAAAACCAAAGCCATCTGCGCCCAAAACACAACCAGAATGTAAAATACAATTTGCACCTACCTTACATCCCTTATAAATCTTTACACCAGAATTGATTATTGTATTATCCCCTATAGTTACACCATCTCCTATATAGGCTTGAGGAAAAATTTGTACATTTTCACCTATTACAGCTTTTTTGCCTATATAAGCAAAAGCTCCTACATAAGCATTTTTACCTACTTTTGCGTCTTCCGCAATAAAACTAGGTTGCTCTATACCAGAAGGCTTAGGCATTGCTTTTGAATACATATCCAATAAAGTAGCTATTGCATCGTAAGCAGATTTAACCTTAATCATAACGCATGGAACCTCTTGACTAGGATTAAAATCATTATTTACAAGCACAATTGAGGCTTTAGTTGTGTATAAATAGTGTTCGTACTTAGGATTTGCTAAAAAAGCAAGTGTCCCAGGACGTCCTTCTTCTATTTTAGAGACATTTGAAACAACAACATTCTCATCTCCAACAACTACACCTTTTAAAAATGCAGCTACATCTTTTGCTTTAAACTCCATAATTTCTATTTTTCTTACAAAAATAAGTTTTTTATTTACAAAGCTAAAGAAAATGCCAACAAAATTGGTTTCTATATGTTACATTTTTATAAATATAGCAGAAAATACACAATAGTCTTTTAAAATTAAATAATTTATCGTACATTTGTGCTGATTTAGATCGCATTTGGTCGCAAATGCATAGAGAGGGGACGATTGTCCCCTCTTTTTATAAATATATAAGTATATATTGAACAATATTTTATATGAATCAAGAAAAAATTAGTAAAATAGCCACTCCAATAGTAGAAGCTGAAAATCTTTTTATTGTAGAGATTAAAGTTTCAAAGAGCAATGTTATAACAATCTATGTAGATGCTATAAAAGGAGTTAACATTGACATGTGTTCAAAGATTAGTAGAGAAATAGAAGCCCATTTAGATAGAGAAACCGAAGATTTTGAATTAACGGTATCAAGTGCAGGAATAGGTTATCCATTTAAAGTGCCTCAACAATTTATTAAAAACATCAATAATGAAGTAGAAATTACAATGAAAGATAATACTACTAAAACTGGCATACTAAAAGAATATTTTGAAAATGAAATTTTAATTTCGTACGAAACTAAAATTAAAGTAGAAGGACAAAAGAAAAAACAGATTCAAAATATTGAAGAAAGAATTTTACTTGAAGATATAAAAGAAATAAAAGATATAATAAAATTTTAATAAAAATGAAATTAAAACCACTAACGTATGGTTTTTAAAGAATAATTTACCTGTATGGAAAATATTAATTTGATTGATTCGTTTTCAGAATTCAAAGAATTCAAGAACATTGATAGAGCAACTTTAATGAGAGTATTGGAAGATGTTTTCAAAAATATGCTTATCAAGAGATATGGTACTGATGAAATTTTTGATATCATCATCAATATAGATAAGGGTGATTTGGAAATATTGAGGAATAGAAAAGTAGTTAATGATGATGAACTTGAAGATTCAGTAAGAGAAATCACTTTGAGTAATGCCAAGAAGATAGACATTGATTATCAAATTGGAGAAGATGTAACTGACAAAATAGAACTTAAAGATTTTGGAAGAAGATCTATTTTGTCTTTGAGACAAAATTTATCTTCCAGAATAATGGAACTTGAGAAAGATAATCTTTTTAATAAATATAAAGAGAGAATAGGTCAAATCGTTATTGGAGAAGTATATCAAATATGGAAGAAAGAAATTTTAGTTGTAGATGATGAAAACAATGAATTAATTCTTCCCAAAACAGAACAGATACCCACAGATTTTTTTAAGAAAGGAGATAATATAAGAGCTGTTGTTGTAAATGTGGATATGAGGAACTCTAATCCCCGTATAGAAATTTCGAGAACATCTCCAATCTTTTTGGAAAGGTTATTTGAGAATGAAGTTCCTGAAATCTTCGACGGTCTTATAACTATTAAAAAAGTTGTTAGAGTTCCTGGAGAAAGAGCAAAAATAGCTGTTGAGTCCTATGATGATAGAATTGATCCTGTAGGAGCTTGTGTGGGAATGAAGGGTTCTAGAATTCATGGCATAGTACGTGAATTACGTAATGAAAATATAGATGTAGTAAATTATACTAATAATATTCAATTATTTATTACAAGAGCTTTAAACCCAGCCACAATCAAAAAGATTGTAGTTGATGAAGAAAATAAAAAAGCAGAAGTTTATCTTGACCCAGAAGAAGTTTCTCTAGCTATAGGTAAAGGAGGATTAAATATAAAATTAGCTAGTCGCCTTACAGGTTATGAAATTGAAGTCTATCGCGAATTTGACAAAGCTGTCGAGGAAGAAGATGTTGATATCAATGACTTTAAAAATGAAATAGATCCATGGGTTATAGAAGAACTTAAGAGAATAGGATGTGACACAGCAAAAAGCGTATTAGAATTAAGTGAAAGTGAGCTCGAAAAAAGGACTGATTTAGAAACTGAAACTATACAAGACGTTGTTCGAATTCTAAAAGCAGAATTTGAAGACTAACATTCATACAAAATTATTAACATTGAAAAAATTCTAACATAAAATATGACAAGATTGAGTAAAGCAGCTCGCGATTTTAATGTGGGCATTTCGACTATCGTTGAATTTCTTAAAAAGAAAGGTGTCAATATAACTGGAGATCCTAATGAAAAGATATCAAAGGAGGATTATGATCTAGTTGCTAAGGAATTCACTTCTGATAGGAAACAGAAAAACGAATCTAATAAAGTTGAATTGAGTAGCCATAAGAAGGCGAAAAATATTAACAAGAAGGAAACTAGTGAGAGCAAGAAAAGTACACCAAGTAACTTTATCTCCGTTGAAGACGAAGTAGTTAATAGTAGCAAAATCACAGTGACAGGACACATAGATTTGGATAAGATTTCAGGTAAAACTTCTAAAGCAAAAGCTAAGAAATCACCTGAGGAAGGAACTAAGAAAGTAGATTTAACTGAAGCTAAGGAAGATAAAAAAACATCCCCTAGAGTTAAAAAAGTTATAAAACTTGGTAGCTCGAAAAAGGTAGAAGACACACCTGACACCGAAGAAAAAGCAGTTGTTGAAAAAGATTCAGAAGTAAAAACTGAAGAAAATATATTTAAAAAAGACACTCCTAATATTCCAGACGTAAAAGTTATTGGAACAATAGATTTGGATGCCATTAATCAGAGAACTAGACCTCCTAAGAAGTCTAAAGCCGAAAAAGAGAAAGATAGAAGGGATGCTAGAAAAACTAAAAGTGGAAGCACCTCTAATAATAGGAATAACGGGACTCACAAAAATACTACAGATGGTACTAACCAAGGTAGTAATGCTAATAATCCAGATCGTAAAAAGAGAAAGAGAATTGTTAGACAAGGAGAAAAAGTTATTATTAACCCAAATACCCCTGGAGACAAGACTGCCAGAGCTAATGATGGGAAAAAGAAGCTTAAGAAGCTTAAAAAAAGGAAAAAAGATAGAGCTGAAATAACAGAAGAAGCTGTTGATAAGCAGATTAAAGATACTTTTGCACGTTTTACTAGATCTAGATCTAACACTTCTCGTCACCGCCGTGATAAGAGAGATGCTGTTCACCAAAAGATTCAAGATGTAATAAAATCTGAGGAGAAAGAAAGCAAGACCTTAAAACTTACAGAATTTGTTACTGTTGCAGAACTTGCCTCTATGATGGATATTGGTGTTACAGACATTATTTCGACTTGTATGTCCTTAGGTCTATTTGTTTCCATCAACCAAAGACTTGATGCTGAAACTATCAACTTAGTGGCTGATGAATTCGGATTTAAAGTTGAATTTGTAAGTATAGGTATTCAAGAAGCTATTGAAGAAGAGGAAAAAGATAGTGAAGAAAATCTTGTTTCACGTCCTCCTATTGTAACCGTTATGGGACATGTTGACCATGGTAAAACTTCCTTACTTGATTATATTCGTAAAGAAAACGTAATCGCAGGTGAAGCAGGTGGTATTACTCAACATATTGGAGCTTATAGTGTAAAATTAGCCGATGGTAGAATAGTAACATTTTTGGATACCCCAGGTCATGAGGCATTTACTGCTATGCGTGCCAGAGGAGCTCAAGTTACTGATATTGCAATTATTATTATAGCTGCCGATGATAATGTAATGCCACAAACTATAGAGGCTATAAATCATGCAAGTGCTGCTGGTGTTCCTATAGTTTTTGCTATTAATAAAATAGACAAACCTGGAGCTAATCCAGATAGAATAAAAGAAGAACTTTCTAAGATGAACTATCTTGTTGAAGAATGGGGTGGTAAATATCAAAGTCAAGAAATAGCTGCCAAAAAAGGAACTAACATCAAAGAACTACTAGAGAAAGTGTTGCTTGAGGCTGAAATGTTAGATTTAAAAGCAAATCCTAAAAAGCGAGCTTCCGGTTCAGTTATAGAATCTTCCCTTGATAAAGGTCGTGGATATGTAGCCACAGTACTAGTACAAAATGGAACATTACATGTAGGAGATATTATACTTTCAGGACAACATTATGGTCACGTTAAGGCTATGTTTAATGAAAGAGGCGAGAAACTAGAAGAAGCAGGACCAGCACAACCAGCATTAATCTTAGGTTTAAATGGAGCTCCACAAGCTGGAGATAAATTTAATGTTATGACTGATGAAAGAGAGGTTAAGAATCTTGCAAATAAACGTGAGCAATTACAAAGAGAACAAGGTCTTAGAACCCAAAAACACATCACACTTGATGAAATTGGAAGACGTATCGCAATTGGTAATTTCCAAGAATTAAATATTATTGTTAAAGGTGATGTTGATGGATCTATAGAAGCTCTATCTGATGCACTTATCAAACTTTCAACTGAAGAAATTCAAGTAAATATTATTCACAAAGCTGTAGGTCAAATTTCTGAAGGTGATGTAACTCTAGCAGCAGCATCAAATGCAATTATTGTAGGTTTCCAAGTTCGTCCCTCCCTAGAAGCTCGAAGAATAGCAGAAGCTGAACAAATTGATATAAGATTATATTCTGTAATATATAAAGCTATTGAAGAAATCACTGCAGCTATGGAAGGAATGTTATCACCAGAAATAAAAGAAGAAATCACATCTACCGTTGAGGTGCTTGAGATATTTAAAATTTCTAAGGTTGGAACAATTGCTGGTTGTATAGTAAGAGATGGTAAAATTAATAGAAATAGTAAAATTAGACTAATAAGAGATGGTATTGTAGTTCACTCTGGTACGCTAGCTTCACTTAAACGTCTTAAAGACGATGCAAAAGAAGTTGCAAAAGGATTTGAATGTGGTTTAAATATTAATAATTACAATGACGTCCAAATTGGAGATATGATAGAATCATATGAAGAAGTGGAAGTTAAGAAAACATTATAATTCATTTAACATTGTTTTTTAAATATTTTTATTTACTTTGCTTTAATAATTATATAATAAATTAATATTATGAGGAAAATAATTACTTTAATGATTCTGATTGCAACTTTTGCAATGGAATCGAAAGCACAGATTCTTACTCCTGTTAAATGGAATGTAACTTGCAAAAAGGTAAGTGAAGGCGTATATGATATTATATCAACAGCAACTATTGATGCAGGATGGCATATGTATGACGTTAAATTACCTGAAGGTGGACCTTTATCAACATCTTTTAATCTTTATGAAGATGAGACATCTGGTGTTACTCTTGTTGGAGAATTTAAGGCTACTAAAAAAGCTGACGTTGAAAGAAGTGAAGCTTTTGATATGGAGGTGAGATACTTTGAAAAAACTGTAACTTTTATACAAAGAATAAAGGTTAAAGATGACAAAGGTGTTATTTCAGGTTATATTGAATTTATGGCTTGTTCTGGAGGACAATGCATACCTCCTGGAGAAGCTGAATTTGAATTCAAATTCCCTTATAAAGCACCAGTTGCTAAAAAGAAATAAAAATCAATTTATTATGTACATTGTACATTAATTGATAAATATATGAGGGTGTCCAAAAAGTTTTGGACACCTTTTTTTTTGCATAAAAATTTTTGTCAAATCTGTATTTTTTAGTATCTTTAAACAGTTGAATACAAAAAGAATATGGCAAAAATCACTTTTAAA
>Ga0172378_10000143_pt1 | contig 54960 bp, 47 predicted proteins | sample GrowelOW332metaG_FD_119755 | JGI IMG/M metagenome (GOLD analysis project Ga0172378, IMG submission 119755) | Groundwater microbial communities from an aquifer near a municipal landfill in Southern Ontario, Canada - Pumphouse #3_1 metaG | ecosystem: Environmental > Aquatic > Deep subsurface >...
CTTTGATGAGCGTCTCGGCATTATTGCGGGTTCAATTGCATCGGGAACAGCTGGTTTTTTTCTCATCAGATCCAGCTTGAGTCCTGATGAAGGTGGTTTGTCAGGCCGTTAGGCGCTCCGGGTTGCAGTCTTCACTGGGGAATGTGTCGCCCTTATTCCCTGGATGTCCTTCAATGCAGCCCTGGACAAGAAAAAAAACAGGGAAATCTGCTATTTAATAACCAGGGAACATCGAATAATCGCCCATCTTCTTCGTTGCAGTCAAAAAATTATCCTCAGAGGTAAGCGCTAAGACTCTGATATCGAATATACACCTCCGGTAAATTTGAATATGAACGAAATACAAGCTGTTTCAAGATCCCCTGAAGATGTTGTCCGATGCACTGTCCCTGCCTCCATGCTGATCTGACAACTGGCTTTGTGGAATCTCTGGCCGGTGAACGGGTTTTCCTGGATATTGGCGGTACTTTTGGGTGCTTGATCTTGACTGATGCTTCGCTTCAATGCTCACTGGGAGAATGTGCTCTTCTTTCTTGAAGACATCCTTCGTGTTCCCACTTTGGACCACCGCTGAAAAAGTTTCTCCACTGTTCCCCACCACACGCTATTTGCACTTTTTTTTCTCACATTGACCATGTCTTTACTTTCCTCTGGAATGCCCGATTTGAGGCGAAATATGGGCTTTTCCAAGGGCAAAAGGGTTTTTTTTCTGAGTTGTGGGAATCTACTCTGCGCAGGGTTCTCCACTTGCCGATCTACTACCTGTTGTGTTTTACCTGAAATAGACAGTGCAGCCCTATGCCGTCGAAAGTCCGATGGTTTTTTCCTTGACCCCCCCCCCCCGATACGATAAAAAGAAAGAAAGTGGTACAAAGTGGGAGAAAAGGGAAGACAATGGCGAACGACAGATTTCGCGGACATTCGATACATACGCTGGACGGAAAAGGGAGGGTCAGTATCCCTGCAAAAATCCGTTCTGTGTTGACTGTGCTGAATGCAGCTTCCCTTGTGCTCGTTCCCTGGAACGACCATCTCCGGGCCTATCCTGAAGATGAGTGGGCAAAGTATGAAGACAGACTGCTCGGCGACGGAGTTAAAAAAGGTATGGGACGGCTCTTGCGGGCGCTGGTAAACAGCTCAATTACCACCTCGGTTGATAGACAGGGGCGTCTGCTTATTTCTCCGGCACACCGGGAAAAGTTGAATTTCAAGAAGGAAGTGGTTGTGGCCGGAAATGTTCACTGGTTTGAATTTTGGGACCCGCAGGTTTACGAAAAAGAAAATGCGGAGACCCTCGAGGATTTCAGCAAATACGAAGAAGAACTCTCAGAAATAGGGTTGTTGTAAATGTGTGATCCGGCATCCATCCACGTATCTGTCCTGCTTGAGGAGTGCATGGAACTTTTAAGACCCCGCTCTGGTGGACTTTATGTGGACTGTACACTTGGACTTGGTGGCCACACCGAGGGTATCCTTCAGCGCTCCGGGCCCGATGGCAGAGTAATTGGTTTTGACTGGGACTCCAGTGCTCAGCAGAAAGCTCAGCAGCGACTGGTGTCCTTTGGAGAACGTTTGATCCCGGTTCGGCGAAATTTTGCCGAGCTGGCAGAAGGGCTCGACGACCTGAACATTTGTGAAGTTGATGGCCTGCTCCTCGATGCAGGTCTCTCCTCCCTGCAACTGGACTTGCACGAGGGGCGGGGCTTCAGCTTTCAGCGGGATGAGCCGCTTGACATGCGTATGGATAATCGGCGCAGTGTTACAGCGGCGTCCATCCTCGCTCGGGCGGACGAGTCAGAACTTGCCGATATTCTTTATTATTATGGTGAAGAGAGGCAGGCGCGGAGGATTGCGGCGGCAATCGTGGCCGCAAGGAAAAAGGAGAAACTTCAGACAACCGGGCAACTGGTGGAGGTCGTCAGTGCGGCCGTCCCGGGAAGGTTTCACCCCAAAAGAATTCATATCGCCACGAAGACCTTTCAGGCCCTTCGCATTGCGGTAAACGGGGAACTGGAAAACCTCGGAAAGGCCCTCGACATTGGCGTCCGTTACATGAAGCCGGGGGCAAGATTCTGTGTCATTTCTTTCCATTCCCTCGAAGACCGGCTTGTAAAAAGGAAGTTTCGAGATAATCCCGCACTTGAAGTCATCACTCCCAGGCCCGTAGGGGCCTCCAGTGAAGAAGTTGAGAGAAATCCCCGCTCACGCAGTGCCCGCCTCAGGGTGGTGCAGAAGCGGGAACAACCAGAGGAGAATAAATGAGAGTTTACAGCAGTACTCACGCATATGTACACCCTGGAGGGCGATATGGGCGGACAGGTTGCCGCGGAGGTCTTATCGCCTTCGCCACCCGTCTGACGGAACCTTTTATTGGGTGGGTTGCCGGACTGACGGCAAGTGGGGTAATGGGCAGACGTTTTGGGCGGGTTGCCCTTGTTGTCGTTCCCGTGGCGCTGGTTTGTAATTTGCTCTGCATCTCACTTATTAACGGTTCCGACGCCCGCATGGCGAAGATGACTGAGCATTATCAAGCTCTGGAGATGACCAATATTTCCCTGCTGGCGCACCGTGCTCGAATATGGGGTCCCGGGAACATGGCAAAATTGGCGGAAAAACTTGATTTACATCCGGCTGCCGATCGACAGATCGGAGTCTATGACTCGAGTATCGACAAGTTTCGTTACTCTAGACAATGAGGCATGGCTGTTCGCAAAACACGTATTCGCCTCTCCCGCAGGATTCGGAGTCGTCGTCTTCTGTGGTTAGTGGCAGGGGCGCTGGCGCTTGCAGTTGGAATCTGGTTTCTGTTCCGTGGCGGCAATGGGGACGAGAGACTGCACCCACCGGCAAAGGTTGGAAAAAACTCTGCCGGTGAGTGGGTTCGTGGTACAATTTATGACAGTCGCAAAAAACGTCTTGCTGAGACCATTGAACAGGTTTCCGTTTATGTAAGGACCCGTGAGGCAGGCTCAATTTCAGAGACAGCGAGGCAACTCGCATCAGTTCTTTCTCTTGATCGTAATTCCCTGGAGGGGAGATTGAAGCGGGGGGCTCTGCGGGTCTGGATTGCCAGACAGATAAGCCAGGAACAGGAAGACGCTCTGGGCAAGCTGGCCTTGCCCGGAGTTTATCTGGAGAAGGAGTGGCGCCGGAGTTATCCTAACGGGGCCATGGCCTCGCACATGATTGGTTTTTCCGATAACGGCGTTGGCCTTGCAGGGGTCGAATATCAGTATGACAGGTTGCTTTCAAGGATCAATGAGCAGGGTGCGGAAGGGCGAGAGATGCGAACAGATCTGGTCCTCTCGCTTGATATGAAGATCCAGCAGCCGCTGGAAGATGTTTTGGCGACGGTGCGGAGCTGGGGCACCTCCCGTGGTCAGGATGTGCGGGTCGTTGGCTGTGTTCTTGATGCAAAGAGTGGCAGTATTGTTGCTCTCGGCCAGCTCCCCGGTTTTGACCCCAATGACTTTGCTCTCTATGGTTCGCGAATTCTTGGCAGCATGATGTTCAAACCGATGCTGGTTCCGGAGACAATTCGCGTACTGTTGCGGGATTCGGCAGTATTTCTCAAGACGGATGATGAGGTTGAGGCGTATGGAGGCTGGTCCCTGATCCCGAAGGCAAAGGCTGGCAAACAACTTCAGCTTATTACTGCATTGAATCTGGACAGAAAAATTTACGCGGATTTCTATAGTGGGCCGCGTGACCAGAAGCCGTTTGCCGGATATTTGCTGCAGCGGGATCGGAATCGCGGTCTGGATATGATGCCCGAGGTCTCTACTCCAATGACACTGCTGGTCGGTCTGAGCACTCTGCTCCATGGGCTTCCCGCAGGTGAACCGGCGGTGATTGCGCAGACGGTTAAATCGACAGATCAGGTTGGGCAGCCGGTGGAGAAGATTCCTTTCCCGGGACCGCCGCCCGTGCTGGTACAGAAGGGGGTTGAGGGCCTCTTTAGTGCAATGGGGGAAAAAGGCAATTTTTCTACCATATATCTTGAGGGTAAGGCCCTGGGGACGATTCCTGAAGAGAGTACAGGTGATGTGTTTCTTCAGGACGATGTCGTTTTTGCCGACATTCCTTCTGGTGAGAGGCCGATGGTGCTTCTGCTGGTAGCGGAGGTGCGCGGTTATGCTCCTTTCTCCCGTGAAAATACTCTTGAGGCAGAAAAACTCAATATCCGTCGCCTGATCGACGAAAAAATGCGGCGGATGGGAATCCTGCACATGGTGTCCGCAGGTGCCTCCGATCTGCTCCCTGCGGAAGAGGGGGCGGAGGGGAACTGGCAGAGCAAGGGTACCATCGTAGTGCAGGGCGACAGTGTAATAAATCGGAAAAAAGGCAAGAAAGACGAACCTGTTAAGATGCCTGATATCATGGGCAGGAGTTTGCGCAAGAGTCTGCGCATGCTTGAGGGAATTCCTCTGAAACTCTCAATCGAAGGTTCTGGGCGGGTGGTTCAGCAGAGCCCGGAGGCTGGAACAATTCTAAAAAAGAATGCTTCCTGTCAAATTATTTTGAAACAGAAACATCTGGATATATTTAAAGCTGTGAATGAAGAAAAAACAACACGGTGATGAAGTGCCTGCAGCAGGAACGGCTCTTCTGAATGAGTGGAAAAGTTGAGGCGGATAATACATCTCTCTGCCTTATGGTAAAAGGGTGTCTTGAATAATCGCCCATCTTCTTCATTACAGGTAAAAAAATTTTCCTCGGAGGTGGTAAACAATAGACTCCGATATCAATCATGGCTGTAATAAATTTCCTCCTGTGCCTCGAAGATGAACGAAATACAAGCTGTTTCAAGATCCCCAAAAGGTAAAGGCAATTGTAAAAGGCAAAGGCAAAGGCAATGACAGGACGAACATTGGATTCCCTTTTTAAGCGACTCGGTGACCACGCAAAGTCGTCGAAAAATGATGGAATCGAGAATAGCACATTGACCGCTCTCACCTGTGATTCCCGCGAGGTGAAGAGCGGTTCTCTGTTTATTGCATTGCGTGGGACTTCTGCTGACGGGCACTCCTTTCTCGCCGATGTTGCTGACAGAGGTGCGGCTGCAGTTGTGTGTGAGGGGGAGGGCATTTCGGCAGATATTCGTCTCCTTCTCGCGGAGAAAAGCGTCGTTGTCATTGAGGTTGACAATACTTCTGCCTGTTGTCCCCTTATTGCTGCCTGGTTTTACGGGGATCCGGCGAAGTCCCTGCGTCTGGTGGCAGTTACCGGGACCAACGGAAAAACTACGGTCACCTCGCTGGTTGAGCAGTTGCTCCTTGCAGACGGGAAAGCTGTCGGCGTTATCGGGACGGTGAATAATCGCTGTACGGTGAACGGGAAGGCCCTCTCTTTTCCGGCACACCTCACCACTCCGGAACCCCTTGAATTACATCAATTGCTTCGGGCAATGGTTAACGCCGGTACGGAGATTGTGGTGATGGAGGTCTCTTCTCACGCCCTTGTCCGTGGCCGGGTAGACGGGTTGCAGTTTGAGGCGGCGGCCTTTACTAATCTCTCTCGGGATCATCTCGATTACCATGGCACGATGGAGAGATATTTCAAAGCAAAGTCACTGCTCTTCTCAAAATATCTTGCGGATGACGGCGTGGCTGTGATCCCGACGACTTCGCTTGAGGGGCATAAACTTGCTGCCCTTGCAGGAAGCCGTCCGGGCGTGCGAATTATTCGCTGGGGAGAGGCTGAGGAAAGTGATTTACGATTGATTAACTGTACGCTGCACCTGGACCGCACCGAAGTCGAATGCCGTGCTTTCGGTAAAACCTGTTTCTTCAACACGCTGTTGATTGGCAGTTACAACGTGGAAAACCTGTTGACCGCCTGGGGGGCAGCAGCCGCACTTGGCATGGAGAATCAGCACATTGCTGCAGCTGTCTCCTTCCTTACAGGTGCCCCCGGCCGGGTAGAGCGGGTAAATGTGGAGGCAGCATGGGCTTCGCAGGGGCCGATGGTGCTGGTGGACTACTCCCATACCCCCGATGCGCTGGAGAAGGTCTTGGAGACTGTTGCTGTGCTGCCCCACCGCAATCTTTGTGCGGTGTTTGGCTGTGGAGGGGACCGTGATACTGGCAAAAGACCTTTGATGGGGGCAGTGGCGGGACGGGTGGCCGATGTTGTTGTCGTTACCGATGATAATCCCCGTTCGGAACTTTCTTCTGAGATTATCAAAGAGATCCTGCCGGGGGTTGAGTCTGTTGGTTGCCCTGTTTTTCAAAGGGACTGGCTTTTCACACGTTCAGAACAAGAGAAGGGGTGCGTTGTCGCAGCCAATCGGGGTGAGGCCATTGATCATGCCATCCGTTCAATGGGGGTGGGGGATGTGGTGGTGATTGCTGGCAAGGGCCACGAGCCCTATCAGATCAGCCGGAGAGGACGATGCTATTTTGATGACCGGCGTCGTGCTGAAAATGCGCTTTTTTCCTGGACTCCACAACTTCTGGCAGAAGCCACCGGCGGACGGGTGGTCGGAAATACCGGCATGCTTGGTGCTGTAACAACAGACAGCCGCATTGAAAATCCCCGGGGAATATTTGTTGCTCTCACAGGGGAGTACCATGATGCCCACGATTTTGCCCCGGATGCGGTGGAGAAGAACAACCTCTGTCTCGTCGTTGAGCGGGAACTGCAACTTGATGTCTGTCAGGTTGTGGTCACTGATACCACCCGTGCTCTTGGAAACATGGCGGCCTTCCGCCGTCGTGCCCTGGCTCGTTTTCTGACGGCACAGGGACGTGAACAGAAGGTTGTCGGCGTGACTGGCAGTTGCGGCAAGACAACCGTGAAGGAGATGATCTCTGCTATTCTCCGCCGCAAATGGCCGGTGGGGGAATATTATCCAGAGACCTCCATCCTGAAAACAGCGGGAAATTTCAATAACATCATCGGCCTGCCTCTGTCGCTGTTACCAATTGGTGTGGATCAGCGGGCAGTTATTCTCGAAATGGGGATGAATGCACCGGGAGAGATTGCCCGGCTCGCAGAAATCGCTGACCCGGACATCAGCGTAATTACCAATGTATTCGGGGCGCATCTCGCAGGTCTTGGAGATCTTAACGGTGTTGCCGCAGCCAAAGGGGAACTCTTCGCGGGAACCCGTGCTGATGGTCTCCTTGTCGTCAATATTGATGATGAAAAGATTCGCGCACAGGCGGAAAAGTCTCTTTGTCGCAAAATTACGTTCAGTGCGGCTGGGGACAGGGCCGATCTGTATGCCACCGATATTCGTGAGGCAGGGCAGGGACGCTATAATTTCACCCTCAACTGCGGGGGGACAAAGAAAGAGATTCTCCTCGGCGCAGCCGGTGAACATAACATTGGGAATGCCCTTGCCGCCGCCACCGTCTGCACTGCCCTCGGGGCCGACCTTGATGAAATTGCTCAGGGCCTGGCCGACTTTCGCAATGTCGACAGGCGTATGGAGCTGCTCATCGCTCCCGGTGGCTTTACTGTGATTAACGACTGTTATAATGCCAACCCGGGATCCATGGCGGCGGGCTTGAAGGTCCTCGCTTCTTTCCCTGGTAAAAAGGTTGCCGTGATTGGAGACATGCTTGAACTCGGCAGCTCCGCCGAGGAGGCCCATGAAAAAATTGGCCGACTTGCTGCAGAACTGGATATCGACCGGCTGGCTGTTATTGGAGAGTTTGCTTCGGCAGTGAAGAAAGGTGCTCTGGCTGGAGGGATGGCAGAGAGCTGCGTGGCGATTTTTGCGGACAAAGCGCAGTTTTCTTCGACCACTGGCTGCTGCTGTGAACATTTGAAGGCGGATAAAGATGCCGTACTTGTGAAGGCCTCACGGGGGCTCGCCCTCGAAACCATTGTTGCAAAATTGATGCGGGAGTAAACATGTTTTATCATCTTCTCTATCCTCTCCACACCGATTTCAGTGGTTTCAATGTCTTTCGCTACATCACCTTCCGCTCGATGGGCGCGGCAATGACCGCTTTCCTCATTTTACTGCTGCTTGGTCCCTGGTTTATCCGGTTGATGAAATACTATCAGATTGGTCAGGTCGTGCGCGATGACGGACCGGCGACTCACCTTGTCAAGAAGGGTGTGCCGACCATGGGCGGGCTGTTGATTCTTTTCTCAATCACAGCAACCACACTGCTCTGGGCACGGCTGAACGATTCCCTCGTCTGGCTGGTTCTTTTTGTCACCCTCTTTTATGGCGGGATTGGCAGTCTGGATGATATTAAAAAGATTACAAAGGGGAACTCTATAGGACTGAGCGCACGCGGAAAGATGATTTTGCAGATCGCCGGAGCGGCAGTCGTCGGCCTCTTCATTCTCATTCATCCGGGGTTTGACGGGCATCTGAGTCTGCCTTTTCTGAAAAATCTTCATCCAGATCTCGGGGTGTTTTATGTCGTATTTGCGGCACTGGTGATTGTTGGCGCTTCCAATGCGGTTAACCTCACTGATGGCCTCGACGGTCTCGCCGCCGGGCCTTCCATTGTTACGGCGGGTGTTTATCTTATCTTCTCCTATCTTGCCGGGAATGTTGTGCTGGCGGGATATCTGCACCTGCCATATGTAGCGGGGAGCGGGGAACTGGCCGTCTTCTGCGGGGCGATCTTTGGTGCCTGCCTTGGTTTCCTCTGGTTTAATGCCTTTCCCGCTCAGATGTTTATGGGCGATGTGGGCAGTCTGGCTCTCGGTGGAGCCTTTGGTACGGTGGCGATTATAATCAAGCAGGAGTTCCTGCTGGTAATTGTTGGCGGCATTTTTGTTATGGAGGCGCTGTCGGTCATGATACAGGTGGGGTATTTCAAGATGACCGGTGGCAAACGAATATTTTTAATGGCACCTTTCCATCATCATTTTGAGAAAAAAGGATGGCATGAGACCAAGGTGGTGGTTCGTTTCTGGATCGTCGCCATCATCCTCGGCCTGCTTGCAATGGCAACACTGAAACTACGATGAAAAATAATAATCCATATATTTCTCCGGAGACCACCGTTGTGGTCATGGGATGCGGGGTGACTGGCAGCGCCGCAGTAGATTACGCACTGAGCTGCGGGGCGAAGGTGCTTGTTTCGGATTCACGGGACGAGACTGCCTTTGCGGAGACCGCCGCCATGCTCAAAGAGAAGGGGGTGGAGTGGGAGTGTGGGCACACCCTCAACTTCCTCCTGCGTGGCGGGATTGTGCTGCTCAGTCCAGGGATTGCTCCGGATAACCCGCTGGTGCTTCTGCTGCGGGAGCGGGGCGTAAAGGTGATGGGAGAACTCGCCGTGCTCGCGCCGGTACTCAGCGGGGTGAAGGTGGTTGCGGTAACAGGCAGTAACGGCAAGACCACTGTGACCAGTCTTATTGGTGAGGTCCTGGAAAAGCTCGGTCGTTCTGTATTCGTTGGTGGCAATATCGGCGTTTCGCTTTATGAATACTGCGCGGGCAGTGTGGATCCCTGTGAGGTTGTTGTGGTCGAGGTGTCGAGTTTTCAGCTGGAGGTTGCTGGAGAGTTTGCCCCGGACGTTGCGGTGCTTCTCAACATAACACCGGATCATCTTGACCGTCACCATGGGTTGCAGGGCTATATTGCCGCCAAGCTCAATATCCTTCGGGCCCAGAGCGCAGAGCAGGTGGCAGTGATAAACGGAGAGGATGCCAGCTGTCAGAATCTGTCGAAGGACTTTCGTGCTGAGATCCAATCCTTCGGGTACGGCCCGGACAATCAAGCCATCGTGGAGGAAGGCCAGCTTCTACTGGTGGAAGAAGAAGAACGAAAAGTTCTGTGGCTGCCTGCTGGAAGTACCGGGTTTTCCTCTGAAAATTTTGCTGCGGCGGCGCTGGCACTGCGTGCTCTCGGCGTTGAAGTTGAAACTTTGGAAAAATATTTTGCAGAATTCAAACGTCCACCACACCGCATGGAACTGGTAGCCGAGGTGGACGGTGTCGCCTGGGTGAATGACTCAAAGGCAACCAATACCGGTGCGGTTATCGGGGCATTGAGGCAGTTTGACCATCCCGTTGTCCTCATCGCGGGGGGACGGGATAAAGGTGAGGATTATCATCAACTCTGCGAGGTGGTGAAGCAGCGGGTAAAGGCTGCTATCCTTATTGGGGAGTCGGCCGATGACATCGAACAGGCTCTTGTATCGTGTACTGAGGTGCACCGGGCAGCAAGCCTTGAGGAGGCAGTGTCGATTGGACGTGAACTGGCAATTACCGGCGAAACGGTTCTGCTCTCGCCGGCCTGTTCCAGTTTCGATATGTACAAGAGTTACGGCCATCGAGGTGAGGTCTTTCGCGCTGCTGTGCATGCACTGGAGGCGAAGTAATGGCAATACGTCTTCTGCTTGCCGGAGGTGGCACGGGGGGACATCTTTTTCCGGCGCTGGCCATGGGTCGAGAATTCCAGCGGCAGTATCCTGATACAAAAACGATGTTCATCGGCACAAAGCGGCGGATGGATGCCGAGAGCCTTCGCTCCTCGGGTTTTGAGAGCCGGTCGATTACCAGTTTCGGTATCAAAGGGAAAAGTCCCCTGCAGCTTCTAAAGGCTTTCGTAAGCCTGCCGCAGGGATATTGGGAGGCGCTGCAGATTCTCCGGGAATTTCGTCCCGATGTGGTGTTTGCAGTTGGTGGTTATGTTACCGGGCCGGTGGGTGCTGCCGCGAAGAGCCTGGGAATTCCGATTGTCCTGCACGAACAGAATTCAGTTCCCGGTATGGCCAATCGCTATCTGAGTCATATTGCTGACCGGATCTGCCTGTCACTGACTGTCGCGGCGGGATATTTCAACGCGAAGAAAACGGTATTTACCGGTAATCCGGTGCGGGAGAATATCCTTAACCTTGCTGCTGAAGGGCGAACGACGGATGAGAAAATAATCCTCGTGCTGGGTGGCAGTCAGGGTGCACATCGGCTCAATGTTCTGGTGCCCGAGGCTCTCAGAACCCTGAAAGGGAAAGTTGATTTCAAGGTGATCCACCAGACCGGGGAAAAAGATGCGAAAGAGGTGCGTGCCTTCTGGCAGGCTGCGGGAATAGACGCAACTGTGGAACCCTTTTTTCGGGATATGGCGGAGGTATATCGCCAGGCATCTCTCGTTATTTCGCGGGCGGGAGCGACAACCCTGGCTGAACTGGCGGTGATTGGCATGCCGGCAATATTGATTCCCTATCCCACAGCAGCGGACAATCACCAGCTGAAAAACGCTGAGTACTATGTGGATGGAGGCGGGGCGATGGTTTTTGAAGAGGCTGGTCTGAGTGCGGAGATCCTCGGTTCAACAGTGCAGACACTGTTTGCGGGTGACAGACTTGGAAAGATGGGAGCGATGATGAAGAAACTTGCTGTCCCGGATGCGGCGGATCGGATTGTCAAAGAGTGTCTTAACCTTATTGGAGGACGGCAATAGTGTATCGCAAGACTCATCACGTGCACTTCGTCGGTATCGGCGGGATCGGCATGAGCGGTATCGCTGAGCTGTTGCTTAACCTCGGATATACGGTCTCCGGCAGTGACCTTGTCAGTTCGCAGATTACCCGTCGTCTCGCTGATTTGGGTGCAAAAATAACTCAGGGGCATGTAGCAGAGGCGATGGAAGGGGCCGAGGTGGTTGTTACCTCCTCCGCTATTTCTCCGGATAATCCAGAGGTGTTGCAGGCCCGGGCGGAGAAGGTGCCGGTGATTCAGCGGGCGGAGATGCTCGCCGAGTTAATGCGGATGAAAAAGTATGGGATTGCCATTGCCGGCAGTCATGGTAAGACCTCGACTACCTCCATGACCAGCTGGCTGCTTGCCCATGCGGGGCTTGATCCGACCATTGTCATTGGCGGCAAGGTTGATGCTCTCGGCGGCAATGCGAAGCTCGGTGCCGGTGAATTTCTCGTCGCGGAGGCGGATGAGAGCGATGGCTCTTTCCTCAAGCTGTCGCCGGTGATAGAAGTGGTGACCAATATTGACCTGGAACACCTTGATTACTACCGGGACATTGATCATATCAAGCAGACTTTCTTACGTTTTATCAACAAGGTGCCGTTTTACGGCACGGCAATTGTGTGTCTTGATAATAAGAATATTGCCGATATTCTGCCGAAGATCCGCAAGCGGGTGACAACCTACGGTCTTACACCTCAGGCAGACATTTACAGCGACCGGCAGGAGTGGCAGAACGGACGGGTAAATTTCAACGTCAAGACTGCGGCCGGAGAACTGGGAGAGATCTCCATTGCACCTCCTGGTCTTCACAATGTCTACAATGCCCTGGCTGCGGTGGGGGTTGGTCTCGAACTGGAGATTGATTTCGAACGCATCCGCCAGGGGCTTAACAGCTACAGTGGTGTTCAGCGGCGCATGCAGGAAAAGGGCGTGGTTGCCGGAATCACCGTGCTGGACGACTACGGGCACCATCCCACGGAGATTATTGCTACCCTCACGGCTATTCACAAGGCCTGGCCGGAGAAACGGCTGGTGGTCCTCTTTCAGCCTCATCGCTACAGTCGGACGAAGGCGTTGATGAAGGAGTTTCAGGTCTGTTTTCACCTTGCTGAACTGTTGGTCCTCACTGATATCTACGCCGCCTCAGAGAAGCCGATAGAGGGCGTAACCAGTGAAGCTTTCGTCGACGCACTGCGTAGTCACGGTCAGCGTAACGTCTTTTATCTGGGTGGAGTTGATACCCTTGCCGAGCGCCTGCGTCCTGAACTGAGGGCGGGGGATCTGGTCCTTACTCTTGGTGCGGGAAATATTGTTCGCGCAGGGGAGCAGCTGCTGGAAATGCTGAAGGGGGAAGAGTGAGATTTGATGACGCCATGAAAGAACGCCTGCAGCTGGGGCTCAAGGCCGAGGTGTATTATGATATCCCTCTGCGGGAGTGGACCAGTTTCCGTATCGGTGGGCCTGCTGCAGCGATTGCCACGGTGGAAGATCGTGCTGATGTGATCTGGCTGCTTAATTTCTGTGCGGAGGAAAATCTGCCGTGGTGCTGGATCGGCAGAGGTTCCAATATGCTGGTAGCCGACGAGGGATTTCCCGGGATCATATTTTCGTCTGGCAAGGTTTTTGAAAAGGCTGCTTTTCTGACAAATTCCACAGGCCACGGGGGGAGTAAAAAGTTGCTTTCCGCAGGAGCCGGGATTTCTTTGGCAAGACTCTCTCTCTTTTGCTCGGAGAACGGAGCTTCTGGTCTGGAATTTGTTTCGGGCATCCCCGGAAGCCTGGGTGGAGCAGTCGTGATGAATGCCGGTGCCTTTGGCGGTGAGATGGCCGGAGTTGTGAGCCGGGTGGAGTTGATCTCTCGCAAAGGGATATTCTTTGCAGAGGGCAGCCAGCTCGATTTTGACTACCGGACATGGCCCTGGTATCAAGGTTTCGCTAATGAAGCGGTGGTCGTTGGGGTAGAGATGACGCTGACGGCAAAGGATCCTGAGACAGTACGGGAGCGTTGCCGGGAGTTAGTCGCCCTGCGCAGGGGAGCACAAAAAGTTTCTGATCCCGGTGCCGGTTCTTTCTTTAAGAATCCGCCGCAGAAGAGTGCGGGACGGCTGATTGATTCCTGTGGGCTCAAAGGTCTGCGTATCGGAGATGCGATGGTGGCGAAGGAGCATGCCAATTTCCTGGTTAATGTTGGCAATGCAAGTGCTGCCGATATGATCAAGCTGATGAAAATTGTACAGGAAAAGGTCTTTGCGGAACTGGGAGTTCGACTTGAGCCGGAAGTGCGTATCATTGGAGGAGGGTGTGAACTATGATCCGCCGAAAAAAAATATCACTGCTGAAATCGATTCTGCTCCGCAGGAAGGGAAAAGGATTGCTGCGTTACGGGGATGTGAAGGTTCGTCGACCGGTGGCCTCAACGCAGACAGGTGTTGCCCGACAGAGTCGGGGGCGAAAGACCTGTGATCTTCTGCTCAGGGCTTTTTCCGGGCGTCAACGGAGTAAGAAAGAGATCAATCACGGCTTCAGGTCTGGGCGGATGGCGGTTACCCGGCATTCGAATTATCGTCTGCGTCTTGCTGGAATGGCGCTGGTTGGTGTGTGTGCGATATCCCTGGGAGGCTGGGGGGCGACGGCGCTTTATGACAAGGGACGGGGGGTAATATCCCGGCTGCTGGTGATTGAGGATGTGGATATAAAAGGGGCATATGTTGTGCCGCGCAGCAGGGTTCTGGAAGCACTGCAGGTGATTCGTCACAGAACCGGCATGTTTGATGTCGATATTGCTCAGCTCGAAACGAGACTCGAGGCGCTGCCCTGGGTGCGTCGGGCAGAGGTCTCGCGGGACTATCCCTCTACTTTGTCGGTAAAACTGCAGGAGGAGAGTGCTGTGGCTCTGCTCCTTAAAAAGAATGGTGGAGAAAAAGGGCTGTTCTATATAAATCATTACGGGAAGGATTTTCAGCCGGTGGCTGTGGGCGGCAGGATTGATTACCCCGTGATTACCGGGTTGAATTTGGTACATGATAAGAAGGTCCGCCAGAAAAGCTGGGGGGATGTAATGGCTTTTCTCGAAAAGCTGGGGCAGAATAATCCGCACCTGCCGGCTCATTCTCTCTCTGAAATTCATATCACTGAAGATGGCAGGATTGTACTCTACCTGGTAGAATATCCGTTTCCCATTTATTTCGGTCACGGCGATGTAAACCGCAAGTACGCCCGCCTGATCAAGGTGCTCAAGCCTTTGTATGAGTTGGAGAATGGACAGAAGCAGATAGAAGAAATAGAATATATTCAGATGGAATATCTGGAAGATAAAATTCTTGTGACAACACTCGACTCAAAACAGGCTGGAAGATAATGTCTAACGATCTGGAAATCAGTATTAACGGAGACTCGCCCAGCAACCCGGGCAAAGGGAATCAACCTGAGAAAGACGATAACGTGAAGAGCGTTCCGATTGAGGTGGAACACTCCGACGATGATGCACAGGAGTATGGTGACCTTGTGGTTGGCCTCGATATCGGCAGCACCAAAATTTGCTGCGTTGTCGGAGAGTTTCATGGCGAAGAAATTGAAGTTCTTGGCGTTGGAATTGCCCCCTCTCACGGTTTGCGCAAGGGTATTGTCGTCAATATCGAATCGACTGTCGAGTCTATCCGCGAGGCGGTTCGTATTGCCGAGGAAGATTCCGGGTATGAACTGAACGGAATTGAGGTTTATGTCGGTATCGCCGGCAACCATATTCGCGGCTTCAACAGTCCGGGGATAATTGGGGTTAACCGCGAGATTCGTCCTTCAGATATGATTGCGGTTATTGATGCAGCCAAAATGGTGAAAATTCCGGAAAATCAACAGATTCTCCACGTCCTTCCCCAGGAATTCATGGTGGATGAGCAGGTGGGCATTCAGAATCCCGTGGGAATGACGGGGGTGCGCCTTGCCACGAACGTTCATATCGTTACGGCGGATGTCGCGGCTGTGCACAATCTTGTTACCTGCTGTCGACAGGCAGGACTGGAGGTTGCGGAACTGGTGCTGGAGTCCATAGCCTCCTCAAGTGCGGTGGTGAGCAGCGATGAGATGGAGATGGGGGTTGCACTGATTGATATCGGTGGGGGGACCACCGATCTCGCTGTGCTTAAAGGTGGCAGCATTCGTCACACCGCTCAGGTGAGCCTGGGTGGCTGCAATCTGACCAGCGACATAGCTGTTTGTCTGCACACTCCCATTCAGGATGCGGAAAATCTTAAAGAATTGTATGGCGGTGCTATTTCCTCAGTGGTGAAACCTTCCCATGTGGTTCCGGTGCCGATGGTTGGTGAGCAGGACCCGAAACAGGTTACGCAGAAGATGCTGGTAGAAATTCTTGAGGCAAGAGCCAAAGAGATCCTTGATATTATGAAAAATGAGCTTGAGGAATCAGGTTACCAGCAGAAAATCAACGGCGGCATTATCCTGACGGGAGGTACGGCGTTGTTGCATAATATTGACAGGCTGGCAGAGCAGATTTACTCGCTGCCGGTGCGTATCGGCGTACCTGTCGGCCTGACGGGAAGGAGCGAAATGCTCAACGATCCGCGATGTACCACGGCAGCAGGACTGCTGATCTATGCAAAAAAAAGACGGAATGAGGTTGCGCGGCCGGAAGGAGGGCTGTTTGAACGAATTAAAGAGTGGTTCCGTAGTATTCTTTGACAGTGTTTCTTCTTTCAGCAACTGTACGCAAATGATATAATTAGAAAAAAAGATAGTAAAAAATGTCCGATGAAGCATTCTTCGCCTCCGGCATGGGGGTGGCGTGCGGGGGAATAATACCAGGGGGAAATATATGTCATTTTCAAATATTCAGATCAGAAATATAACGCCGGCGACACGGTTGAAGGGTGATGATGTGGGGGGAAACGCTTTTCGGGCAGTTGAGCCTAAAGAGGTGGCTGTGGCTACTGTGAAGGTTATCGGCGTCGGTGGTGGTGGTGGAAATGCCATTAATACAATGGTCAGGGACAAGATCGCAGGCGTCTCCTTCATCGCGGCCAATACTGACAAGCAGGCGCTGGATCGCTCTTGTGCTGATATCCTGCTGGCCATAGGCGGAAAAGAGACGAGAGGCCTTGGTGCTGGCGCGGATCCAGAAAAGGGTCGCAATGCGGCTTTGGAGTCCGAGGATGATATTAGAGCGGTTCTGGAAGGCAGTGAGATGGTATTTATCACTGCGGGACTCGGTGGTGGCACGGGAACGGGAGCAGCCCCTGTCGTCGCAAGAATAAGTAAAGAACTTGGCGCATTGACGGTGGCGGTTGTTACCAAACCGTTCGGTTTTGAAGGTCAGAAACGGATGAGAAATGCCGAAAAGGGCTGGGCGGAACTGAAGGAGAACGCCGATACCATCATTACTGTACCGAATGATCGTCTGCTTGCTGATATGGAATCCAACGCCAAACTCGGTGACATGCTGGCCAAGGCGGATCATGTTCTCTATCAGGCAGTGAAAGGGATTAGTGACCTTATAAACTCTCCCGGACTTATCAATGCCGACTTTGCCGATCTGCGGACTGTCATGCGGGAGAAAGGCCCTGCTGTCATGGGTACTGGTGAGGCGAGTGGTGAAGATCGGGCTGTCAAGGCGGCAAGTATGGCCATCGATAATCAGCTTCTTGAAGATGCTGGTATTGATGGTGCCAAGGGTGTTCTGATAAACGTTTCTGCAGCGGAAGAGACCTTCGGCATGCGTGAGTTGAACCTCGCCGCTTCTTTGGTGGCGGCCAAGGTTGATGAGGATGCCACCATTATTACCGGTGCGCTGTATGATAACTCTCTTGGAGATGTCATGCGGGTGACTGTTGTAGCCACCGGTATTGGTGACAGAATGGAGCCGATGGAGCCTGTGACGATTACACAGGCCCGGCCTAATGTCAGTGGTGGTATTAACCTGGTGGAACATCCGGTTCCTGCAAAACCCACCCTGGCACCTGCCAATCCGCGCAACCGGAAGGGACTTTTCGCTACGGGCGGGGCAGGAAGGAAAAAGAATCTCGGGTCCTCGAATCCTCCTTCCAAATCTGCAAGAGATGACAACTGGAACAACAGTGAGGAGCTTGAAACCCCCCCTTTTCTCCGGCGGAGAGCAAACTGACGGGTCCCTTGAAACACCTTGTATTTCGTTTATATTCGAGCCTCAGAAGGAAATTTACCGCCGACAGATGATTGATATCGGAGTCTCTCCCTTACCTCGACGTCTCGTTCCTCGCTTTGTCGGAGGATAAATTTTTGACTGTAACGAAGAAGATGGGCGAAAGACTGGTTATTCGATGTTCCCTGATGCAGGAGGCTCTTCCGCCGGACGTATCCCTGAAGGTCCGCAATTTTTTTGAATTGCGGACCTTCTCTGTTTTCTAAAGGGTACCTTGAGACCGCTGGTATTTCGTTCATATTCGAGGCACATGAGGACGGGGAAAGAGAACCTCTCTTCCTTGTTTCGTGAAATACGCGAACCATGCGAAAGAAAAAGTACATTCTATATAAAAGAGGGAAGACAGGAATGTTTGCCTGGAATTTATTTTTTATGTGCATAACATGCTGAAATTACTTCTATATCTTTAAATTTCGCGGTAAAATTCTTTGTCTTTTCCCATAACTTTTTGTGAAGTGAGATTTATCGCAGGTATAACTTTGCTCTCGGAGTCCAGCGCTTACCTCCAGGGATAAATTTTTGACTGTAACAAAGAAGATGGGCGATTATTCAAGGTCCCCTGAAAGGTGTTCTATGAAAGAGACGTCTCCCAATCCTCAACTTCCTGTTTTTCCTCCGAAAAAAGAGCCCGAGGAATCTGAGCTTGGCTCTTTTAAACTGGTCAAATATTTTTCCTTTACCAGTCTGGGCGTTATTCTTGCGTGTGCTGTCCTGCTCTCCTGGCTTATCTCAGACAATGCCCGCACCGTGATGCTGCAGCAGAATGAGGAAAACTCCCGCCTGCTTGCTGAGAACATCAATCAGCAGGTCTTTCGTCGCTTTGTACTTCCTGCTCTCATTCGTTTCGGCGACATTTCCCTGCGCAATCCGGAACAGGCGGAGATGCTCGATTCTGTTATTCAAAGTACCATTCAGGGATTGAAAATTGAATCCGTCAGTATTTATGACTCCGGCATGAATATCATCTCCTATTCCACGGAAAAGGTGAGGGTGGGAAAAAAGGATGCGGGCGGAGAAGAGTACTACTCCGCGCTCTCAGGGGAACCAGCCTCAACGCTTATCTATACAGGCTCTATTCTCAGTCTGTTGCATATCACGGGAGAGGTCAGCTGTGTGCTCAACACCTTTATCCCATTCCACCAGCTCGTTCGTGATGGGGTCGAAGGGACGAATATCATGGGGGTTATTGAGATTCAAAAAGATCTTACCTCAAGCTATGCCCATATTATCCGTTTCCAGGGTCGCATTATCAGTGTCTCACTGTTCCTTATGGGGGGGCTTTTTCTGGTGCTGCGCAGTATTGTCTCCCGTGCCGGGGATAAACTGGAAAAACGTGCTGAAGAACGCCAGAAACTCAAAGAAAAATTGGATCAGGCCGAGCGGCTTGCTCACCTTGGTACCATGATTGCTATTGTCAGCCATGAATTGAAAAGCCCCCTTGGCATTGTTCACAGTACGGCGGAAATTCTTGAAAAAAGGATGAAAAAAATTGCTCCTGGAAGTGAGGACCTGGCCGCGATTGTCGTCAAGGAGACGGAGCGCCTGAATAATATCGTTCTCGAATTCCTCGACTTTGCCCGGCCTCAAGATATGCGTATTGAAAACGGGGATCTCAACATTACCCTGCGCAAGGTGTTGGAGTTTCTTCAGCCAGAATTGAAGAAAAAAGGCATCTCATTGATTACCAACCTTGATCCGGCACTGCCTTTGTTGAGGTTTGATACGGATATGATGTATCGGGCGGTACTCAATATCATGGTGAACGCGGTGCAGTCAATGCCTGGCAGGGGAGACCTGATGGTTACCACCTGGAGGGAAGGGGACAAGGTGGAACTCTCGGTGGCTGATACGGGAGAGGGGATGTCGGAGGAGGTTCGGAATAAAATTTTTCAACCTTTTTACACAAAAAAGAGGAAGGGTACCGGTCTCGGTCTAGCCATTGTCGGTGGAATTTTAGAGAGACATGGCGCTGAATTTCGCGTGGAAAGCACGGAAGGGAAGGGGACAACCTTTGTTATTTCTCTGCCGATAAATTTGGCGTTGGTTGAATCTTCCATTGCATAGTTTCGTTCATATGTGTAATAATTAAAAATTAATTTTTCCATACGCTACGATGAGAAGGCCACTATGAGCAAAAACAGTTTGTGGTATGAAATGGCGGATGACAGAAGAACCGTTTTTTGTTTAATAATGAATTAAAAAAGTGATGCAGATTATAGTGATTGCTATCGGTATTGGTAGTGCTAGTATAGTGTTACTGCCTTTTTTGGCTGATTTTTTTCCCCCGTCAGAACAGGGGAACTTCGACTGTGGCAAATTGTGTGTGTTGCTGTCCGGTTGAGAAAGAGGTACAGCGTTTTCGTGAACGAAGAATGTATTCCTTACTTATTAACTAACAAAAAGAAGGAGTTTCACTATGGGTTTGAAAGTGGTTATTGTCGGTGCAGTTGCTGCGGGGCCGAAAGCGGCTTGTCACATTATGCGTCTCCTGCCCGATGCAGAAATAACTATGGTAGATGAGGATTCTTTGATCTCTTACGGTGGTTGCGGTATCCCCTATTTTGTAGCGGGAGATGTTGCAGATGAAAAAGAACTTCGTTCCACCAGCTTCCACATGGTAAGAGATATTGATTTCTTTGAGAAGGCCAAAGGAATCAAAACGATGACTGAGACCAGTGCTTTGTCTATTGATCGGAAAAACAAGACCGTTCGTGTCAAAAGCCTCAAGACTGGTGAAGAATCTGATCTTGCTTACGACAAGTTGCTGCTCGCTACCGGAAGCAGACCGTTCAAGCTTCCTATTCCGGGTATTGATGCTGAAAACGTTTTCGCTATCAGCACCCTGACTTCCGGGATTAAGGTTAAAGATCTGCTGATTGCCAATAAAGTTGGAACCGCCGTTGTTATCGGTGGTGGCGCAATTGGTGTTGAAATGGCTGAGGCTTTCAGCGATCTGTGGGGAGTAGAGACCACCCTTATTGAGTTTGCTCCACACCTCTTCCCCGGTGCAGTTGATGAGCCCTGTGGAAACATCATGGCAGACTGTCTGCGCAGAAATGGCGTTGATGTCTATGTCAATGAAGGTGCTCAAGAAATTATCTGTAAAGATGGCAAAGCAGTTGCTGTTAAAACCAACAACAGAGAGATTCCCTGTGACCTGGTCATCGCCGCAACAGGTGTTCGCGTAAGAAACGAACTGGCAGTTGCTGCCGGGCTTCAGGTTGGTCTGCGTGGTGGTATCACTGTCAACAGCCGGATGCAGACTTCTGATCCGAATATCTACGCTGCAGGTGACTGTTCAGAAATCGTCCACATGGTTTCCGGGGAGCGTATGACCATACCTCTTGGTTCTCTTGCCAACCGTGAAGGTCGTGTTGCCGGTACCAATATCGCAGGTAAAAATGCTCATTTTAAAGGCGCTGTCGGAAGCTTTATTGTCAAGGCTTATGACACCGCAATGGGTTCTGCGGGCTTGACCATGCGGGCAGCCCGTATGGCAGGATTCGATCCGGCGTGTGTATGGATTTCAACTGGTGACCGCGCTCACTTCTTCCCCACTCATGCGGCTCTTTATCTGTGTCTTGTCTATGATAAGAGAACCAGAAAAGTTCTGGGTATCCAGGGAACAGGTCCTGGCGACAGCGACTCTCTGAGTGTAAGACTTGATACCGCCATGGCCTTTATGACTCAAGGCGGGGTTGGTGATGGTGCAAGGGTCGAAGACCTCTGCAACGCTGAAACTGCTTATGCACCTCCATTCAGCTCCGCAATTGATGCTATAAACAACCTGGCTTTTACTGCAGAGAATCAAATGAATGGCTATCTGACGATGATGGATCCCATGGAATTCATCAAAATGGCAGAAGCAGGATTCCCGGACCCGGACACTGTTATTGTCGATGTTCGGACATGGGTAGAGGTTGAACCTTTTGTCGAAAAATATGGTAAAGACAAATGGATCTACTTCCCTTATGCAACTTCACGTGAGAATAGTCTGGATGTTTTGCCGAAAGACAAAAATATCCTGCTGTTCTGCAGTAGTGGTGGCCGTGCTTATGAAGTTATTCGGGTTCTTGCTCCTGCGGGATTCAACAATATCCGCTTCGTTCCCGGTGGTCATGCATTCATGAGTAAACTCTCTAGAAAATGGCTGCCTGAATCTCAGCAGTAATCTAAGAGATACAGGCTGCTTGCAGACTGAGAAGGGGCAAAACAGAGTAATCTGTTTTGCCCCTTCTTCTATTTGTGTAGATCATTTAATGACCACTCAACAGCTTTTGCTGCCGGGGCCACCTTTATTCTCTCACAACAAAGCCCTTTACCTGTAAAAAAGCGTGGTGCAGCACTTGGTCTGGCATGAAAAAAATACAGGAAAACGGACGGATACTCTGTCCGTAAAAGAAGAAAAACTGTTTATTTGAAGAGGGCAGGGATTTGCTGGAATTCCTGCCCGACGTCTCTGGGGCGGTGGGCATCTGAGCCCATAACGAATTCCAGTCCAAGTGCCCTGGCTTTGAGAAGGATGGGGAGGGCTGGGAATTGTTCACCGCGCAGCGGAAAGCCCGAGGTGTTGATCTCCAGCTTCATTCCTTTTTCTTTCATGAGACGCAGTAATAAATCAATTTGTTTCAGGTGCCGGCTGGTGAGGCTCCACCCTTTGATATGGCGCATGGCACCGTCGAGATGGCAGAGTTTTGTAGCGGGAAGGTACTCCACCGCCTCCTCAAGGGCATTGAGGTAACGAGAGAAAATATCCTCCGTACCGAGATCGATGATCAGTTGCTGGTCCTCTTCACTGCGGCTGAAGAGGTTAAGATGATTATTGCGTCCAGGAATTTTTAAAAAATGGCAGGAGATTCCAATTTCCGCCCAGTTACGAGCCATAATTTTTTCACGTAACTGCTGACGCTGCTCAAAATTCCAGCCGCATTCTACGCCCAGACCAATCTTAAGCCTGTTGGCATAAAGGTTCTGCAGCCGGAGACCTTCAGCAAAATAAGTGTCAAAGAGTTCATCGGTGAGCCATGTCCTCTTTGTCCAGTGGATATCTGCTTCGAGATGTTCAAGGAAGGTGATGCTGGTAATCCCGGAGGAGAGGGCGGACTGGATATACTCTTCCATGCTCCCCTCAGCGTGATTGCAGAACGGAGTATGGACGTGCCCGTCAGAGGTGAAGTTAATATCTGGAGGGGTTAGATCAGGCATTACCCCTTGGAAAAAAGTGGAGGGTTCCGTCTATGCCAGACATGTCACAGTAATGACCCTGGTCCAGTTCAAAGTCGAGAAAATCCTGCATGCCGTCAACATCAAGGGCAAGGTCGGGGCCATCTGCCAGGTGGTAGACTACGGTTTCTACTTCAGTTAAATCTATGGGGTGGGTGAACATTTTTGTGTCAATCCTCTCTTTGTGCTGTGAAGAAGAGTATTTCAATACTCTGCTGAACAAAATATACCTCGCTGTATACGGTTATTTTACATAAACTTCAATCTTATTCCGTTTGATAGAGCGGAAAAAGCAGTAAATATATGGTTCCTGTTTTCGTTTCTGCGGGAACCTGAATCTGCTTTCATGCAGGGGAAAATCTGTGAATTTAGTTTACTATTAGAGCTCTCCCCATTAAAATAAACCTCTCGTGTGAAAAAATGGCTCAATATTTATTGAGCCTCAGCATATTAATTTTGACTAAGGTGATGTATGAGTGATGAAAAAAGCGGGAAAGAAAAGAGCATTTTTGGATCGGTGAAGAACCCTTCTGCAGTGGAGCCCAGAAAACTGACCCTCGACAGCATGATAAAATTTCGTTGTCACCCCGGCGTAAGCTGTTTCACCGCCTGTTGCGGGGGAATCAAGATAGTCCTTACTCCCTATGATATTCTCTGCCTCAGTCGGCGTCTGGAACTTGAGCCTGCCGAGTTTGTTCAGCTTTATACGGAACCCACCTGGCTGGAGAAGACGGATATGCCGGGGGTAATTATTAAAATGGGGAAGGAGGATGACAGGTGCCCCTTTGTAACCCCCGAAGGGTGTACTGTCTATACGGATCGCCCTACCGCCTGCCGTTACTATCCTGTGGGAATGGCGGATTTTCACGAGGGGGGCAGCAGGGACGCGGAAGGAAATGAGAACGTGGCGGTGGAGGATAAGTTCTTTTTCCTTGTGAAAGAATCACACTGCAAGGGCTTCGAAGAAGATAAAGAATGGACCGTAAGGGAGTGGCGCGCTGATCAGGGAGTGGATGTTCGCGACGAAATGAATAAAGGCTGGTTGAGACTTGTCATGCGGCGTAAATCTTTCGGCCATCAGGCGAGCCTTTCAGAGCAGGCCAAACGTATGTTTTTCATGGCCTCTACAGACCTGCATGCCTTCCGCCGTTTTATCTTTGAGAGTTCCTTTCTGGAGACCTACGAGCTTGACCCGCAGCGGATAGAACAGATCAAAACCGATGACGTGGCTTTGATGCTTTTCTCCTTCGAATATCTTGCTGCGACACTCTTTGGTGCCACAAAAATGGATATCCGTCCTGAGAAGCTCAAGGAAAAGGTGGAACAGTTGAAAAAACGTCAGGATGATCAGGTCCTGAAGTCGGTGTTAGACTATGAGGAGATGAAGGCTGATCGTGATAAGAAAAAGGTGGAATGAGTGCAATAAGGGTACCTTGAATAATCGCCCATCTTCTTCGTTACAGTCAAAAATCTATCCTCCGACAAAGCGAGGAACGAGACGTCGAGGTAAGCGTTAGACTTCGATATTAATCCTGGCTGTAATCAATTTTCTTCTGTGTCTCGAAGATGAGCGAAATACAGGATTATTCAAGGTCTCCATAAGTAGAAAGAAGAAGCACATAAAGGAAAAAGGGGGGCACCGGAATCGGTGCCCCCCTTTTTCCTTTATGAAAGAAGTTTTTAGGAAATTTTTAATAATTGATCTCTGCCCGGCTCTAAAAATTATTCCCGGGACCTTTTTTAAATTAGTTGGACGGCACCTGTGGAGAGATTGTAAAAGGTGGGGATAACTTTCACGGTTCCTTCCTCGACGAGGTCATGGATAATGGGTTCTGACTGGGCTATTTTTTCAGAGATCGCGCGGGCCAGTGCCTTTGAAGCGTTGTCCAGAAAATTTCCTGTCTCTACCTTCCTGGCAACTTTCAAGGCAGCGTCAATGGGTGGGATAAGAGTTGCAATGTGTCCGCCGAGGCGAGAGCCGCTGGCTACTGCCGTGATCGCTCCACAGGAGCTGTGTCCCATGACCATTACCAGTCTGGACTGCAGATGGGTAACGGCATATTCAATGCTGCCGAGCATCTGATCGTTGATCAGGCCCCCGGCGACTCTCAAAACGAAAAGATCTCCAAGTCCGAGGTCAAAGATGTCCAGCGGGGGAACCCTTGAATCGGCACAGGTGAGAATGATTGCAAGTGGCTGCTGGCGTTCCGCATGCAGTTCGCGAGCTTCGCCGCAGTGGTCTTTGTGGTTGAGTTCGCAATGCATGAACCGCTGGTTTCCTTCAAGCAGAATTTCCAACGCTTCATCCGCAGTATAAATTTCTTCTCGTACCATCGTTACCTCTCTTAGATCAATATGAAAAAGGAAGGTTGCAATATTGCAATGTCAGGAGATACAAAAAAAGGAATTGGTGAACATGTTCACCAATTCCTTTTATATAATGCCTTGACCTGATTAAAGCAAGTTTGGAACAAACCTGGTACCGACAGACCGCACGCAGCCTGTCGGTACTTTCCTTTTATTTAGGTTCCAGAGCGCTCGCAAGACTGGTAAGGAATGCCCAGCGGTTCACAACGTCCTGTTGTGCTTCAGCCATCAGCTTATTGGCATTATCCGGATTCATCCGTTTGAGTGAGCGGTAGCGGTTTTCTGCCATGGCATACTCTTCGAATGGAATGGATGGAGCTTTAGAGTCGATAAGAAGCGGGTTTTTGCCCTCTGCAGCAAGCTGAGGATTGTAGCGATAGAGCGGCCAGTGACCGCAGGCAACTGCCTTTTGCTGCTGATGCAGACCGTGGGCCATGTTGATCCCGTGGTTGATGCAGTGTGCGTAGGCAATGACCAGTGACGGACCATCGTATGCTTCTGCCTCTTTGATGGTTTTCACAGCGTGTGCCGGGTTGGCTCCAATGCTGATCTGGCCAACATAGATGTTGCCATAGGTTGCGAAGATCATACCCATGTTTTTCTTCGGCATTTTCTTCCCGCCGGCAGCAAACTGCGCCGTGGCGGCACGCGGGGTCGATTTAGACATCTGACCACCGGTGTTGGAGTATACCTCGGTGTCCAGTACGAGGATGTTCATGTCTTCTCCTGAGGCGAGAACATGGTCAACTCCGCCGTAACCGATATCGTAGGCCCAGCCGTCACCACCGAAGCTCCATACAGACTTGCGAACGAGGTAGTCAGCAACATAGAAAAGTCGTTTGGCGAGAACATCGCTGCTCTTTTCAAGGATCGCTTTCAGTTCAGCAACACGACCACGTTGAGCCTCAATCCCAGTCTGTTCTTTCTGATCAGCGTTGAGAAGGGATTCTGCGAGAGCCTTGTCAATAATACCTGCATCGGCAGTCTTGTTAATAAGTTCAACTGCTTGTGCACCAAGTTTTTTCACGGTGGTGCGCATCCCGGAACCAAATTCGGCGGCATCCTCAAAGAGGGAGTTAGACCATGCCGGTCCGCGTCCGTCGGCGCGCTTGGTGTAGGGAGTGGTCGGCAGGTTGCCGCCGTAGATAGAAGAGCAACCGGTTGCATTGCCGATCAGCAGGTGGTCTCCGAAGAGCTGGGTAATCAGCTTGATGTAGGGAGTCTCGCCACAGCCGGCACAGGCACCGGAGAATTCAAAGAGCGGCCGCATGAGCATGGCGCCTTTGACAGTGCTGAGGTTGACGTCTGCAGGATCAACTTCCGGTTTGCTGAGGAAATATTTTACGTTGGGAATCTGTTGCTCTTTCAATTCTTCCGTGTTGGGAATCATTTCAAGGGCTTTTGTTTTCGCCGGGCAGGCGTCAAAACAGAGAGTACATCCACAGCAGTCCTGAGTGAAGATCTGAATAGCAAACTTCTTGCCCTTGAACTGTTTGCCAATGGCATCTTTGGTTTTAAAAGATGCCGGTGCATCAGAGGTGTCATCCATGATTTTGAGACGTATTGCAGCATGGGGACAGACCAGTGCACATTGACCACACTGGATGCAGTTGTCCTCAATCCAGTTCGGAACGGTGACTGCGATGTTACGTTTTTCATACTGAGTGGTGCCTGTTGGCCAGGTACCATCGTCCGGCATTTCAGAAACCTTGATGGTATCGCCTTTGCCTTCGATCATTTTTGCAGTGACGTTTTTAACAAACTCAGGGGCATCCTCAGGCACGGTGGGAGGCAGTGGCTCGCCATCGGTGGCGGTGCCGAGAGCTACTTCAACAATAGCGTTGATGGCACCATCAACAGCACCGTAGTTCATCTGCACAACTTCATCACCTTTCTTGCTGTAGGTTTTCTTGATAGCATTTTTGATAGAGGTGATGGCTTCTTCTTTCGTGAGGATTCCCGAAATCATGAAGAAAGCGGTTTGCATGATCATGTTGATGCGCGCACCAAGGCCAAGTGCTATACCGAGTTTGAGTGCATCAATGATGTAGAATTTGGCTTTCTTGTCGATCAATTGTTTCTGCACGGGACCGGGCATCTGTGCCCAGACGCTGTCTTTATCGAAGCTGGAGGTCAGCAGGAAGGTTCCGCCATCAACAAGATGGCTGAGCATATCCACGTTCTTGAGGAACGTAAAGTTATGGCAGGCAACGAACTGTGCGTTCTGGATAAGGTACGGTGCAACAATGGGGTTCTTTCCGAAACGCAGATGACTGGTGGTAACCGAACCAGACTTTTTGGAGTCGTAGACAAAATAGCCCTGAGCTGAGTTGTCAGTTTCTGTACCAATAATTTTAATGGTGTTCTTATTGGCGCCGACAGTTCCGTCGGAACCGAGACCGAAGAACATCGCACCGTAAACACCTTTAGAATCGATGTTGAATTTCACATCATAATCAAGGCTGTTATGGGTGACATCATCATTTACACCAACCGCATATTTGTTCATCGGTTTGGCTGCATTCATGTTGTCATATACAGCTTTAACCATGGCGGGAGTAAATTCTGCTGAACCAAGGCCATAGCGACCGGAGAGAACAACCGGCGTTTCCATTTCACCGTCTGCTACAGCTTCGGCAATGGCGGCGCGAACATCAAGATAAAGCGGCTCACCAGCACCACCTGGTTCTTTGGTGCGGTCGAGAACGGTAATTTTCTTCACGCTCTTTGGCAGTGCGGCAACCATCGCTTTACAGTCAAAGGGGCGGAAAAGGCGGACAATAACCAGACCAATCTTCTCACCCTGGGTGGCCAGATAATCAAGGGTGGTGGCGATGGTTTCGCAGCCGGAAGCCATGGCGACGATGACGCGATCAGCATCGGGAGATCCATGGTAGTCAAAGAGGTGATACTGGCGGCCGGCGACTGTGGCAAATTTGTCCATGATATCCTGAACAATTTTCGGTGTCGCATTATAATATTTATTTACAGTCTCACGGCCAATGAAGTTGACATCGGGGTTCTGAGCGGTCCCGCGGATGAACGGGCGATCTGGAGTGAGTCCGCGTTTACGGTGTTCAAAGACCAGTTCCTCATTGATCATCTCTGCGATCTGATCCATGGAGAGTTGCTCGATCTTCTGAATCTCATGGGAGGTCCGGAAGCCGTCATAGAAATGAATGAATGGAATACGGGTTTCGAGAGTTGCCTCAGTTGCAACGAGAGCAAGGTCCTGTGCTTCCTGGACGTTTGTAGAGCCAAGCATTGCAAAGCCGGTTTGGCGTGCGGCATAGATATCACCATGGTCCCCAAAAATGGAAAGACCCTGGCAGGCAATAGCGCGGGCTGTAACGTGGAAAACCGTTGAGACGAGCTCTCCGGCGAGTTTGTACATATTAGGGATCATAAGAAGCAGACCCTGGGAAGCGGTAAATGTGGTGCAGATTGCCCCGGTGGTCAGTGAGCCATGGATGGCACCGGCAACCCCCGCTTCAGATTGCATCTGAGTAACAACGGGAACTGAACCCCATATATTCTCCACGCCAGCAGTAGACTTAATATCTGCTTCAGCAGCGAGGGGCGTAGAGGGGGTGATCGGATAGAGGGTGATGATCTCACTCGTGGCGTAAGCCACGTGGGTACAGGCCTGATTGCCGTCAATTGTTACCATCTTACGCGACATAATGTTCTCCTTTGTTCGCGAGATTAAAAGTCTTACCGGTGGATCCGGTAAGACTATACTACAGAACTGAAGACGAAAAAGAGCGCAAAGAAGCTGTCGTCGTCAGTCAAAACGATGAAAGTTTCCAAGATGGCAGAGCAGGACGTGAAATTTCCAGAAGCCTCTACATATAAAAAAGGCCACGGGCCTGAAAAGCGCTGTTAGAACCCATAACGAACCGGGCTCTGCGATCTTCACATCCGGATGATCCTGAATCCTCCCTTCGCAGAAAGCGAATCGGTCGATTCCAGGTCATCTGATTGCTCATTCTGCCAGCCACATGGTTAAACGCAATATTTGGAGAGTGTCGGGAATCAAAAAAAAGGTCTGGCCATTCCAGCCACTCGGTACGAGTCAGTCCATGAAAAAAGCCCCTTCAAACAGCAGGAAAATCCTATCAAAAGAGGATGCTCCACCAAGGTTGCGAGATTCATTATGACTGCTCGACAATTTCTTTGAGAAACGAGTATATGACATTTACTGTATGCTTGCAATGAATGAAATTGATACCAGGCAGTAATAAAACTGACAAAGAAATACGGTGATCGGGGAGCGGGGTTGTGAGAGGATGGAAAAATCAGTGAAGAACGTCCCTTCCTGCAGAATTGTGACTCTGTTTGAGATTGCAAAGATGAGGATAAAGAGAACATCGAATAATCGCCCATTTTCTTTGTTACAGTAAAAAAATTATCCTCCGACAAAGCGAGGACCGAGACGTCGAAATAAACGCTATACTCCGATATCAAGGTACCCTTATGCCTGATGAACGAAATACAAGCTGTTTCAAGATCCCCTGAAGCCAATGAATTCAATCAGTTGACAAATCTTTTTTCATCCTCTGCGCTGATGGCGACCGGTGGAATGACGAGGTTGAAAACCGCCCCCAGCTCGCGGATAGAAATCATGAAACTTGAAGGGAGAGGTGTTTCCCGTTCTTCTCTCAGGTAGCCGTTGCTCTTTGCCTTGAGCAGCAGGGCGGTGGAATTATTGCCCTCCTGGTGGTCACAGAGGGCCTGGACCCGCAGGGCATCAGTAATGTGTTGACAGAGCTCTGGCAGGTTACTGCTCAAAGAGAGTAATTCCTGCTCAATCTCGGGCCAGTGCTGCTGGCGGAAAAGAACAAATTTTTCACCCGGATTCAAGGCCCCGAATACTTCTCCGGTAATTGCTCCTGCAAGCAGGGCTGCTTCTGCAGAATCGCGCTCTTTATCCCGTGAGACGAGGAACTCTTTTGTCTCGCGGTAAAAAATCATCTGTACCAGTCCGATGCCTTCGCGGAGGATATTCAGCAACCGTGTTCCGTCGCTGTTCTGTGCTTCATCAATTCTTGCGGTCATTGTTCTGCCTGTTTCAGAGAATAAATTTCACAGCGGATGCCTGTTTCAACTGCTCAAATATAGTTACACGGACCTCTTCACTCGGAACTTCAACCACAGCCTTCATACTGTGATATTTTCCTGAACTGCTGCTTCGGGAGTGGTTGATCTCAGTCTTGTGGGGATGGCACGCTTCTTTGAGACAGTCTACCAGCAGAGCACAGTCCTCGCCAAACACCTTGTATTCCCAGATGCAGGGGTATTCAATCTCTGGTTGACCCTCAAGCGGGCAGCGATTTGTCAATATCATAGGTAATCCTCCTGTAGTTGAATCCCTCAAAAAATAAGATGCAGGAGAGGCTGCGTCAAGAACTGTTCACTGTCTTAATCCCTTTGCGTCTTGTCTGCTTTGACAGAAAACAGACTGCAGAACATTATTATAAGGGGACCTTAACTCACCAGTCTTTCGCCCATCTTCTTCGTTACAGTCAAAAATTTATCCTCAGAGGCAAGCGCTATACTTTGATATCAATCATGGTTGTAATAAATTTTCTTCTGTGCCTCGAATATGAAGGAAATACAAGCTGTTTCCCAGTCACCTCGGATTACGAGGAGGGCTGTGATCGGGGAAGGCTTTCTTTCAGGTGCATTACCCGTGACCACGCCTCCTCAATTCTACTGCGAAGGGCAGTATCGCTGCCTGCTCTCTTTGTCATCTCTTCCTCTATTTCATACAGTATATCAGGCTGGTAATTCAAGTTGTTGCCAATAATCAGCAGGTCCATCCCGGCCGCGATGCTGCGGCAGCACGCATCAACCAGGCCCCACTTCTTTGTAATACTCTTCATTTGCATATCATCACTGACTGCTGCTCCGGTCCAGCCGCATCTCTCCCGCAACAGGCGGTGAAGGATTTCAGGGCTGAGAGTTGCTGGCAGGGTGGCATCATACTGCCGGAGGCAGAGGTGTCCCACCATGATCATGTCAACCTTGTCTGCCTGCACGAGCCGATGAAAGGGGCTCAGCTCATCCTCGCTCCATGTCTCAGTGATGTCAACGAAACCCAGATGTGAATCAAGACGGGAGCTGCCATGGCCCGGGAAGTGCTTCAGGCTGGTGAGGACACCCTCCTTTCGGTGTTCTTCGATCCATGCCGAGCAGCACTTCGTCACCGCTTGAGAATCTGCAGAAAAGCTGCGTTCAATCAGTCCAATAATTGGATTTTCTTTGAAGACGTTTACATCTGTAACGGGGGCAAAATTTAGATTTATGCCAAGGTCCTTTAAGAGCCGGGCGGTCTGCCCCGCAGCAATGTGGATCGCAGCCGTGCCAGCTTCTCCCAGATGGGCTGCTGAGGGCGTTTCCTTGAAACCGCGTTCTTTACGAAAACGGCTCACCCGCCCGCCTTCCTGATCAACAGCAATAAAAAGAGGACCTGTGCCTGCCGCCGCTGCCGCTGTCTGCAGGGCGCCGGAGAGCCTGCGGACCTGTTCGGCGGAGCGAATGTTGTTATCGGGCTCTCGAGCTGCCAGGTTTTTGTCAAAAAGAATAACTCCGCCGAGTTTCAGTTCACGGATATCCCGCAGTATTGAGGGAGTGGGGACGGCGCCGGGGAAGCCGAGGAGAAAGAGCTGGCCAATTTTTTCTTTAAGGTTTGTCATTGTGTTTCTGTGTCACGGTATCACGTGTGATTTTTCAAAAAGTTATGGAAAAAGACAAAGAATTTTACCGTGAAGGACGCGGAGGAACAAACAGGATGATAAATTAATTCTATTGCAGAGACGCCTGTTGTGCTGGAGACATATGTTGTGGTAAAGACGCCAAATTGGTCGTCTTTACCCGGACCTTTTGCTTCCCTTCGTGTTCTTCGCGGTGAAAAAAAAATGTCTTGCCGCCTTTTGTTTTTCATGGGTTTTTGAGAAATTACATTTACCGCAGGCATTCCTTTGATATCGGAGTTTAGCGCTGATCTCGACGTCTCGTTCCTCGCTTTGTCGGAGGACAAATTTTTGACTGTAGACTGTAACAAAGAAGATGGTCGATTATTCAAGGTCCCCTTATGCCAGCATGATATGCAGGGGGATGATATGCAGAGCCTCATTCAGTTGTTCTGTCACGCCGAGAGACCACGAGATACTTTTTCTGGTATTGCCGGGCAGCGCATCAATTGCCTTCACGAGGCCCCCAATGTTGATGATCGGGTGCCGGGTGAAAACCGGTGGCAGACCCGAAGTCAGATTGCAGGCCAGACAACAGCCTGGGCGCCGATTGAGGCGAAGTTCCATGGTCAGTTCGGTTTCTGTTGCGGCCCGCCATGCAAGCTCAATATCGTAGGCACCTTCTGAGGCATCCCCGAAGAGGGCATCAAAAAACTCATTGCTTCGTTCGGCTGAAAAGAGACGGGCGAGTGTCTCCCTGTCAAACAGCTCTTTGAACATCTCCGCTGTATTTCCCATAATTTTCTGTTTCCTCGTCATTTGTGAATTCTTTTTGTCCCGCAAAAGGGGACAGCAGTGAAAGAAAATTGGCATTATAAAGGGCGGTCGTGTTTTGTCAACGCCGTTGCGTGGGGTCCCTCTGCTGTGGTAGAGTGGCGGCCATGAATAACGATCCCTTTGCTCCCATGCCTCCGCCCGTTTCCAGTCTCAATCTCGCAGATCTCAATGAGCCTCAGCGCGAGGCGGTCACCACCACCGAAGGACCTGTACTGGTCATTGCCGGTGCTGGAAGTGGTAAGACTCGAACCCTTGTCTATCGCGTTGCTCACCTGGTCAATCAGGGTGTCCCCCCGGAATCCCTTCTTCTGCTCACCTTCACCCGTAAGGCCAGTGAAGAGATGCTCTGGCGTGCAGGGCACCTCCTCGGCGGTGATTGCAGGCGGGTGGTTGGCGGAACCTTCCACAGTGTCGCCAATATGTTGCTGCGGCGATTTGGCCCGTCTCTCAGTTTCAGCTCCTCCTTTACCATTATTGACCGCGCTGATGCCGAGGGGATTGTCAATCTGCTGAAGTCCTCACTTGGTATCGGCAAGAAGGAAAAGCGTTTCCCAACAAAGCGGGCTGTTATCAATATGATAAGCGGATCCGTGAACAAGTCCGTTGACCTTGAGAGTCTGGTGGAGGAACAGTATGCTCACCTGCTTGATCATCTCGATGATCTTCTCTCCCTGGCGAAACATTACAAAGAGTTCAAGTTTGATCATGGCCTCATGGATTATGATGACCTGCTGGTCAACTGGAAGCGGTTGCTGGAGGAGTCTGAAGAAGTCCGGCAAAGGGTTTCAGAGCGTTTTTCCCATATTATGGTGGATGAGTATCAGGATACCAACCTGATTCAGGCCGATATCGTCCGGGGCATGGCGCTGAGCCACGACAATGTCATGGTGGTGGGAGATGACTCCCAGTCCATTTATTCCTTCCGTGGTGCCGATTTCTACAACATCATGCGCTTTCCCAAAATCTTTTCCGGGACGAAAATGATTAAGCTGGAGGAGAATTATCGCTCAACACAGCCTATTCTCTCCCTTACCAACAACATTATTGAGAAGGCGACAGAGAAATATACCAAATCGCTTTTCTCCCGTATCGAAGGTGACATAAAGCCAAAGGTTTATGCGGGGCGCGATGAGCGGGAAGAGGCTGGCTGGATTGTGAAGACAATACAGCAATTAGTGGGCGAAGGGGTGCCATGCCATGATATTGCCGTGCTCTTTCGTTCCGGATTTCATTCCTACAAACTGGAAATTGAACTGACCTCGGCGCAGTTTGAATATGAGAAAAGAGGCGGGTTGAAACTGACGGAGTCCGCCCATATCAAGGATATTATCGCTTTCCTGCGAGTGTTGGTAAACCGTGACGATACCCTCTCCTGGAACCGTATCCTGCTACAGCTCGAAGGGGTGGGGCCGACTACCGCACAGAAAATCACCGGCGCGGTTTCAACCTCAGAGGAGTGGTTGAAGACATTGCAGTCGTTGAAGCCGGGCAGCAAATGGGCTGCGAGCTGGAAGGAGCTGGTTAAACTTTTTGAGGATCTTACCTCGGGCGAACAACAGCCTGGTCGGCTGTATGAGATTGCAAGAGCATACTATCAGCCTGTTTTTGAGCGTCTTTATGCAGATGATTATCCCAAAAGGCAGAAAGATCTTGACCAGGTGAAAGCTCTGCTGGATGGCTACAGTGATCTGCAGAGTTTCATTGATGATACCACCCTCGACCCCCCGGAAGAGGGGAAGGGAGAGCAGGAGAGTGACCGGATTGTTCTCTCCACCATCCACTCTTCCAAGGGACTTGAGTTTGAGGCAGTGTTTGTTCTCGGCCTTGCCGAGGGGCGTTTCCCCCATGCCTCTGCCGGGTACGGTGAGCAACTTGAGGAGGAGCGTCGTCTGCTCTATGTGGCAGCAACCCGGGCAAAGAAGTATCTCTACCTCACCTATCCACGTCAGTTGATGACCCAGGATCGCCAGTGGCATCGTTCCGGCATGTCACCCTTTCTGGTGGAGATTTCTCCCGGTCTGTATGAGCGGGCAGACGGCATGGCTGTGCCGGAGGGGTTTCAGGCCGGGACGCCTCTCCGAGAGCGGGCCATGCCCCTGCGTACAAAGGGGGCGAAGCTGAAAAAGAGTGACCTTTCTATAGGGCAGCGGGTCAGCCATCCTTTCTTTGGTGAGGGGAGTGTGAAGATGCTCGGTGAGGGGAAATCAATTGAGGTCTCTTTTGATCGCCACGGACTGAAGACACTCCATCTTGATTACGCCCGTCTTACTCTGGTCTGATTGCCCATATAAGGTACCCATAAGAAACACATCAGAGTACCCATTAATTTATTCAGCTACCTACTATCAATTCTATGAATTATTCAGACGTTTGTGCATATCTTGATGCGCTGCAGATGCATAAGATTAAACTGGGTCTCGAGGCAATGCAGGCTTTCCTCGGGCGGGTCGGAAATCCGGAGGCGAAACTGCAGATTGTGCACCTTGCCGGGACCAACGGTAAGGGCACCGTCTGTGCCGCACTGCATGAGATTCTCACTCAGGCGCACTATAAGGTGGGCGTCTACACCTCTCCTCATCTGAGTTCCCCCCGGGAGCGTTTTCGTGTGGGACGCGATTTTATCAATGAAGAAGATTTCGCGCGTCTCGGCAGTCGCATTATTGCGGTGCTGGATGGAGAACAGATTACCTGGTTTGAATTTACCACTGCTCTCGCCTTCCTCTGGTTTGAGGAACAGGGGACAGATATCGTGATAATGGAGACCGGTATGGGGGGACGGCTGGATGCCACCAATGTCGCGAGACCGCTGGTTTCGGTAATTACCTCCATCAGTATGGATCACGAAGCCTGGCTCGGTGATACTCTGGCCGCTATTGCGGGAGAGAAAGCTGGTATCATCAAAGAGCGGGTGCCGGTAATCAGTGGCGCTGGGGGGGATGCTGCGGAGGTGATTGCCTCTGCAGCACAGGGGAAAAATGCACCGCTCTATCAGCTGCACCGGGATTTCGATTTTGTTTTTGTTGACAATGGCAGCTGGAGCTGGCAGGGGGCAGGGTTACCCGGGGAGCGGAGATACTTCGGTCTGCACTCGCAGAGTCCCAGCCTTGTTCAGCAGGAGAACGAATCTCTTGCTATCGCGGTGGTGCAGGTGCTGGAGTTGTACGGCTTTCGTGTCGCCGACAGGGATATTATCTCCGGCATTGCGGCGCTGAAGTGGCCGGGAAGGATGGAATTTTTTACTGTGGTTCGCAACGGACGTACACAGTCTTTTCTGCTTGATGGTGCCCACAATCCGGCAGGGGTGGAAAACCTTGCCGCAACTCTAACAGCGCATTTTCCGGGGAGACGACTTGCCCTGTGGGGAAGCATGGCGGACAAGGATATCGGCACGATGCTGCATTGCATTGCGCCGCTCTTTGACGAGATGGTGTTTACCCGCCCCCACGGGGAGCGGTCTGCAGAGCCGGAGGCGATCGTTGAATTCCTGTTGCCGGAAGATAAACTGCGGGCCCACTGCGAACGTGAACCTGCAGAGGCCCTTGAACGGGTCTGTGCTTCTGCCGGCAAAGATGATTTGATCGTTGTGGGGGGGTCGCTCTATCTGGTCGGGGCAGTCAGGCCACTGCTTGTGGGGGAACTTGTGTGAGTCGAAAACGGCGCAGGGAGAAACAGGTGGATTTCGGCTGGATGGATTTTGATGCCCCGGAGGAGCGGATAATCCGTGCCGAACGGGATAAAGCGCGCGCCCTGCGCAAGACGCGCTGGTGGCAGCAGAAGACGGCTGATGGGCGTTGTTCTTACTGTCATCGGGAGGTCGGGTTCGTCAACCTGACCATGGACCACGTTCTCCCCCTGTCGCGCGGTGGCCGTTCCACGAAGGAAAACATCGTTGCCTGCTGTGCGGAGTGCAATAAGCTGAAGCAGTCAATGATGCCCATTGAGTGGGATGAATATTGCGAACAGTTTCAAGATAAATAAAGGGTACCTGAAGTGTGAAGCTGCAGGTACCTCTTTGCGGTTTACCCCGTATGAGAGGATTATTTCTTTGGTGCTTTGACCAGACGGGGTGTCCAGAAAATTTGTCCCTGCTCGGCAAGTTCATCGCGGATCTCTCGCCCGCTGTATTCACGAACCTGGTCGAGATAGCCTGTGCGCATGGTCTTGATGCTTACGGTATCTTCGTCCTCAAGCTCTTCCTTCTGAATGACCTCAATGACATTCAGCGGGGTGACCCCGAGATAGAGCCAGTGTGACTGCCCCTGACGATAGATAACATGGGCTCCTTCAGGGTCTGTATGAATATTGAGTTTCACCGAGTATTGGGAGGCACAGCCGCTCGTCAGCATCGTCGCACAGAGGCCGGATGCGAGCAGCAGATTACGGATAAATGATTGTTTCATTGAGTCTCTCCTTACTCCTGTTCAAGTTCGACTTTTACATCAATGGGCTGGGCCAGTGCCTCTGCTCTGCTGTCGTGGCGGCGGTTGATCCAGAAAGAGGTGATGCGGTCAAGATAGCCAGGTTTCTGTAATTGAATGGTTACCTGTTCAGCTGTATCGGGTTTGCCGGGAAAAGAAATCTTTGCCGGAGTGACACCGAGGTGGCTGTTGTCCTTGAGATTGACGATTTCAGCCCCTTCGGGGGTGCTGTAAATATTGGCTGCACCATATTGTGTTCCGCCACATCCGGCAAGAAACAGCGCGGCCGTTGCAGGGATCAGCAGTTTTGCGATTTTGTTCATAATTTTCTCCTGAATAAATAAGAAAGTGTCCTTGAAAAATCAGCGCAGATGTTAGCCCGTTCTTGCTGAGAACGCAATATAATTAGGCTGTTTTTACGGGGGGTAAACGGCGTTCTTCTGCATCATTGTCCTCCAGTTTCCCCCTGGCTTGTTGTCCTTCATAAGGAAAAATATCAACGGGGACAAAATTAGCAACAGATATCAGGGTCCCTTGAAGAACCTTGTATTTTGTTCATATTCGAAGCAGAGAAGGGAATTTACCCCCCCAGGCATCACTTTAATATCGGAGTCTATGAGTCTGTCGGATTTAGACCTGTCTCCCCCATAGTGGCGTTATTTTTAAATAACAAATACTCCAGATATCAACTACATGCGTGTTCTCGCTTTTCTGAAAACGCCTCAATATAAAAAAGGAACTTATCATCCGACAGGTTCCTGGCGCTTACCTCGACGTCTCGTTCCTCGCTTTGTCGGAGGATAAATTTTTGACTGTAACGAAGAAAATGGGCAAAAGACTGGTTATTCGCTGTTCCCGGCAGTGGCATGCATCGCCTGTTCGACGAGGCGAGAACAGGCGAGCTGTGGTCCTCTGGTAATCCTGCAGGAGAGAACGCCATGCTGGTTGCGTTTCCTTTGCAAAAGGTGATTAACGGGGGGCGCGTAACGGCGAAACGTGCAGTGTCGGTGGTAAAGGAATACACGGTGATTGTGATGCCTTCGGAGAGAACAACTTTATGGCGGGTGTGAAGAGTTCCCTGAAATAAACAGCCCGGCGGAGGTGGAGTGCCGGGCTCAGACTGTACTGGAGGGCATTATCTGCTAATACAAAGACTCAGCATGTTTGCCATATTTAAATAAGTTGTAATTAAGAATAAGTTTAAACCACTTAATGGTCCACAGATCCCATCCCGCGCGTTCTTTCTTTTCCGCAGGGCGTTTTTCGTTCTCTTTATTTGTATCCAGTTCCATCATCTTTCTCCAGTTCCATGTGAGTGATTAAAATCCTCTGGAAAGTATAGCAGGATCAGTCAGAATTGCACAGAAAAACCATTTATGTCCCCTTCTCTGTTTCCCGATAAAAAATTGTGTCGCAGGCAGTTTTTGGCAACAGCTGGATAAAGGGTCTCTTGAATAATCGCCCATCTTCTTTGTTACAGTCAAAAATTTATCCCTGGAGGTAAGCGTTAGACTCCGATATCAAAGTGATACCCGCAGTGATTTCCCTCCTGGGCCTCGACTATGAACAAAATACAAGCTGTTTCAAGGTGTTCTGAATGCGTGGAAATCCCCGTCTTTTCAGGTCGGGGAGGATGTCAACTCAGCGTAAGCCAGATGCCAACCACTGCCAGCAATACTCCGGAGATGCGGTTGAGCAGGGTGCCACCTCCTTTTTTGCCGAGGAAGGAGCGCAGCTTGCGGCCCCCCGTTGCATAGAGGCAGAGACTGCAGAATTCAATAAAAAGAATAATGGAGACCAGTGACACTGTCTGTGACACAACGGGTCGGCTGCTGTCGATGAAGGGAGGCAGAAGAGAAACGAAGAAGGCCCATCCTTTGGGGTTGGAGATGGCGGTGACAAATCCCTGTGAGGCAAGGGAGAAACGGTCAACATTCTGTATCCCCTCAAGGTGTTCCGGCAGGGCCATGCGCCCGCGCTGACGGCAGAGCTGCAGTCCGAGGTAGATCAGCCATGCACCGCCTGCCAGTTTGAGAATGGAGAATATTGCCGGATAGCGCAACATGACCGTTGCCGCCCCGGCCAGTGAACAGACCGCGACGATCATTACCCCGGTCAATTCACCCCAGAACATCCAGAATGTACGGCGCAGGCCGACGGTCATGCCCAGGGTCAGGGCAAGGGTCATGCACATTCCCGGTGTCAGGGAAACAGCAATAAAGGTGGGGATGAAGAGGGTAAGCAGGGGGAGGCTTGGCATATCTCGGCTCAATCAAGAATCTGGTCCAGAAAGTCCCTCGTCCGTTTGTGGCGGGGATGATCAAAAAATTCCTGCGGGGGGGCCACTTCAAGAATTTCTCCCGCATCCATGAAGATCACCCGATGCGCCACATTACGGGCGAACCCCATCTCATGGCTGACCACCAGCATGGTCATACCGCTTTCCGCCAGTCTTATCATGACATCCAGAACCTCTTTTACCATCTCCGGATCAAGCGCTGAGGTTGGCTCGTCGAAAAGTATCATCTTTGGTTCCATGCAGAGACTGCGGGCAATGGCGACCCGCTGTTGTTGCCCACCGGAGAGCTGGCCTGGAAACTTGTGAGCCTGTTCCGCGATGTGCACTTTCTCAAGGTAGTGCATGGCCGTTGCCTCTGCTTCTTTCTTCGGTGTCTTACGGGTGTAGATGGGACCGAGAGTGAGATTGTCAAGAATTGAGAGGTGGGGGAAGAGATTGAAGTTCTGGAAGACCATGCCTACTTCCGTGCGCACCTGTTCAATATCTTTCATATTGTCGGTAAGCTCAATGCCATCAACCACGATGCGGCCGCTCTGGTGCTCCTCAAGGTGGTTGATGCAGCGGATCAGAGTGGATTTCCCCGAGCCGGACGGGCCGCAGATGACGAGCCGTTCGCCGGGACAGACGGAGAGATTAATCTCCTTGAGAACGTGAAACTCTCCATACCACTTGTTCAGGTCCTCAATCTTGATGATCGGTGTGTCGTTGTTGCAGGGAGGAAGGTTGATCATGGAGTGGCCTGAGCTGTAAGACCGAAGTTGCCGGTACAGGGCTGGAGATGATTGAAAAGATCCTCCGGTGGAAAATCAATGTGGGCAAAGAGTCTCCTCTCCAGGATGAAGCCGGTATCGAAATTGGCCCTGATGCGTTTGATGCGGTATGGGTCATCCATGCTGTAGCGCTCAAGAATATAGGCAAGGCGCTGATCAAGGGTGACCACTTCATGGTGATTGACCCGTTTATCGGAGTAGAAGACCAGTTCTTTTGCTCCGAAGACCCCGCGTCGATATCCCTCGTCGTCAAAATGCTTCAGCAGAACGTGCTCCTCAACAATTTCGGCCAGCTCCGGCCAGCTGTGCTGTCGACAGATCTCCATTCCCACAACGGCGTGCGATTTGTTGTTGTTGAGGCAGAGACTCTTGGCTATGTCGTGCATCAGTGCGCCGATTATCACAACCCTCTTCTCCGGCAGGTTCTCCGGGGGCAGGGCAGAGATAAGATTGTTGTAGAGTGTCTCCGCCACCCGGGTCACCATTATGGAGTGTTCCCGGATATTGGCGAGCATGGCGTATTGATCAAAGCACTGGAAACACTCTTTCAGTTCTGGCAGTTTCATCTCTGACTCAGTTCATGGACGGTATCAATCATTACCTTTGCCTGTTGTGGCGGAGTGAACTGATTGATACCGTGGCCGAGGTTGAAGATATGTCCCTTCGCCATTGCCGCATCCTGCAACAGCTTTGCTACCCGGGCGCGCAGTTTATCTTTTGGCAGCAGCAGGGCGAAGGGATCAAGATTGCCCTGGATGGCACAGTCACCGATACGGGCGATGGCGTCAGCGATGTTGATTCGCCAGTCGATGCCGATGACGTCTGCACCCGAACTGACAGAAAGTTCAAGCAGGGTGGAGCCGTTGTTGGCGAAATAGATTACCGGCACCTCTTTTCCCTCGGGGAAGTCGTCTGCTTTCAGGGCGGTAATGATTTGAGTTACATAGGGCAGAGCATATTCAGCAAAATCCACCGGGCCGAGGACTCCGGCCCAGGAATCAAACAGCTGCACGGCTTGAGCTCCTGCGCGTATCTGCTCTTTAAGGTAGAGAATGGTTGCTTCGGTGATCTTTTTCATCAAAGCATGATATACCTCGGGCCTGGTGAAGATGAGTTTCTTGGTCGCCCAGAAGCTTTTGGAGCTGCCACCCTCAATGAGATAGGTTGCGCAGGTGAAGGGTGCTCCGGCAAAGCCAATCAGCGGCACCTGCAGTTCCCGGCGCAGCAGACGGATGGTCTCCATGACAAAATCCATCTGTGTTGCCGGATCAGGAATCCGCAGTCTCTCCACGGCTTTACGGTCGCGGATGGTGTGCAGGAACACCGGTCCCTGGTTCTCATGAAATTCCAGCGGCACGCCCATCTGCTCCATGAGAATGAGGATGTCGGAGAAGAGAATGGCCGCATCTACACCGAGAATATCTACGGGTTGCAGGGTGGCCTCTACGCAGAGCTCGGAATTCTTGCAGAGTTCAAGGAAGGAAATATTTTTTCGAATTGCCTGATATTCCGGGAGATATCGTCCGGCCTGGCGCATCATCCAGACAGGGGTAAAACTGGTTGATTCACCCCGACAGGCGCGAAGGAAGGTATCATTCATGGCAGACCCTTGTGGTTGTTGTTTCATTTATTGCGCATTTTAAGCGGGACATAATTGCAGAATGGCTCCCCCGCAAGGAAGTCTCCGGTCATGGACCAGGCCCGCGCGCGACACCCGCCGCAGACATTGATATATTCACATTTACCGCAATTATCTTTGTAGCTCTTGAAATCGCGGAGCTGATTGAAGAGTTCCGAATCTTCCCAGATCTGTTTAAAGGGTATCTTAAAAATGTTGCCGGCAGACAGAGGAAAGTAGCTGCAGGGCTGCACCTCGCCGTCTACATCAATCAGGCAGATAAGCTGTCCGGCAAGGCATCCCTTGGAGCCGCCGGTGGAGAATTTAAGGTTGCGCCGCTGGACCTTCTCGCCTGCCTCCTTCGCCTTCTCACGGATGATACGGTAGTAGTGTGGGGCGCAGGTCGGACGCATCAGCAGCTCGTCTTCCTTCTTCTCAGTTTCGTAATGCCATTCAAGAATCTCGTCGTATACCTCGGTTGGGATGAGCTCATCCATCACCTCCTCACCGCGCCCTGTGGGGACGATCATGAACATATACCATGCGGTGGCACCGAGCTTTTTTACCATACGGTAGATATCCGGGATCTCCTCCCGATTGCGCATCGTAAAAGAAGAGTTGATGAGGAAGGGGATCTTCTGCTCATTAAAGAGCCGAACGGCGTTCATTGTCCCCTCAAAAGCTCCCTCCTGATTTCGAAAATTATCATGGGTGGCGGCGTTGGAGCCGTCAATGCTCATAGAGACCATCTTGATGCCGCTCTCTTTTATGCCGCGGCAGGTTTCTGGAGTTACCAGTGTCCCGTTGGTGGCGAGACACATTCGCAAGCCCTTTTGGGTTCCGTAACTGGCAATGTCAAAGACATCGGGACGGAGTAGAGGTTCACCTCCAGAGAGAACAAGCACCGGCGAGGCGTAGGAGGCAATGTCATCCATAACGGCTTTTGCCTGGTCGAGAGAAAAGTCGGGATGTCCTTCCACGGCCAGTTCCGAAGAGGAGCGGCAGTGGACACATTTCAGGTTACATCGGCGGGTGATTTCCCAGGCGATCCATTTTGGTTCAAATTTCATAATATTCCTTATATAAGATCCTGCCCGGCTTCTGTTGCTTTTCCGTTTGTGGACCCTGTCTGGCTTTTTTAATTTTTGGAAAGTTCGTAGTGTTTTTCTTAATATTTGTATCAAATACTTCGATAACAATACCCCATCATTGCAAATTCTTAAATGCACAAAGTGCAGCGGATTGACGGAAGAGTCAACATTCAGGGGTAAACTATTGGTGAATCGTATGGAAATGACAGGGATTTTCTACAATAAGGGAAGGGAAGGTGTTCTTTCTCCCGGGAGCTTGCTTCTGGCTGAAAAGAACAAAGAAAAAGAGCAGCTAAAAGAGGACGCAGCACAGCTGTCGGCAGCAGAGTGTTTTCAGCGCCTCGCAACCCTGCAACCAGGAGGCAGACCGGTTTTTCCCATAATCTTCGGTCTGATTCCGGCTGGAAAATTTTTGTCTGCTTCCTGCTGGCTTTGCCGCTTCCCGGGGTCTCTTTCTAAATTAAAGGAAATATCGTATAGTGGCGGCTGTATTATACTTGACGTAGAGTTTGGAACTGAAAAGGAGACGTTTTATCATGCTGATTACACCCGTAAAACTGGGAACAGATGAGGGCTGTGCCGTCCTCAAAAGAATTTTGGATCGCTTCCAGCTCGCCAATGCCGACTGTGCTGGTGCGGTGGCGCAAATTATAAAAGATGTTGCCGGGCAGGGCGATGAGGCGCTGGTGGATTATGGTCGCAGATTTGACTGCCCCGGGCTCACCGTAGAAAATTTGCAGGTGACCGGCGAGGAGCTGCGTGCCGCCTACAATGAAGTGGATGAGAAGACTCTCGGTTCAATCAAGGCTGCGGTGGAGCGCATCTGGAATTTTCACGAACGTGAAATGGAGGACTCCTGGCTGCAGACCCGCGATGACGGCACAGTGGTTGGACGTCTGGTCCGTCCGGTGGACTCCGCAGGGCTCTATGTTCCTGGCGGTACCGGCGGTTCGACACCGCTGGTCTCCTCGGTGTTGATGAACGGAATTCCCGCGTCTATTGCCGGCGTGCGCAGACGGGTTATGGTTACCCCTCCGGGAAAAGATGGCAAAGTCAGTCCCTTCCTGCTCGTGGCGGCCCAGGAGATTGGCATCATCGATATCTATCGTGCCGGTTCCGCCTGGGGGATCGCTGCACTTGCCTATGGTACAGAGAGCATTCCGAAGGTGGATGTCATCGTCGGACCGGGCAACCAGTTTGTTGCCGAGGCGAAGAAGCAGGTTTCCGGCATGGTGCGTATTGATATGATCGCCGGTCCGTCGGAAGTCCTGATTGTGGCAGATGCCAATGCTGTTCCCGCCCATGTTGCGGCCGATATGCTTGCCCAGGCGGAACATGATCCCCAGGCGCTGGCTCTCCTGTTGACCACCGATGAAACGCTGCCGGAGAAGGTGCTCGCCGAGCTGGAGAAACAGCTCCCTGTGCTTTCCCGGGAAAAAATTGCCCGAACCTCTCTCGTCGAGCGGGGTGCGATGATGATTGTCAAAGATCTTGACGAGGCCATCCGGGTGGCTAACGATATCGCCAGTGAACATCTTGAGCTCGATATCGCCAGTCCCTGGGAACAGATTCCCTTTATACGGCATGCTGGAGCCATCTTTCTCGGTGCCAATACTCCGGAGGCGGCGGGAGACTATATCGCTGGTCCCAACCATGTGCTGCCGACCATGGGCACAGCTCGTTTTGCCTCGTCCCTCGGGGTGGAAACCTTCTTGAAAAAGTGCTCCATTATCAGCTACTCGCGGCAGGCGATTGAGGGTGACGCTGAAGATATCATGCGTCTCGCCCATCTTGAAGGGCTTGACGCACACGCCAATTCCGTCAAAGTTCGTCTGCACCATGACTGAGAGCAGACTCCTGCTGGAGAAAGGGCTCAGCCGCCTCGGCAGTGAGTACGCCCCCGCACCGGAGCGGCTGGCTCTGCTTGAAATCTACTGTGCCGAGCTGCTGAAGTGGCGCGGCCGGGTCAATCTCGTTGCCAAAACGGCCAGCGTTGAGGAGATTGTGGAGAAGCACTTTCTCGATTCTCTTACGCTGCTGCCGGAACTGACGGGTAGCTGTCACCTGCTCGACATCGGTACCGGGGCGGGTTTTCCCGGCCTCGTTTGCCGGACGGCGATGCCGACGCTGGGCCTGACTCTGGTTGAGCCCCGCCAGAAACGGGTCAACTTCCTGCGCCACGTTGTCCGCACCCTGGGCCTCACGAAAGAGGTCGCACCACTGGCTGTCCGCGAGGAACGGCTGGAGGTTGATTCTCCGCTTACCGCAGAGGCGTTCAGCCATATTACATGCCGGGCAGTTAGCGATATCGGCGCCTTTCTTGAGCTGGTTGTCGCCTTTCAAGGTGCAACCCTGCTGCTGATGAAGGGGCCAAAATGGGAAGAGGAGTTGAAGGCGGCTGCTGTTATTATGGAAAAGAATTCTTATAGTCTTGGAGACGTCCGGGAAATTATACTGCCATTTTCGAAGGCAGAGCGTTTTATACTCACAATTTTACATACTTGAAAAAGGAGTTGCGGTTATGAAGAAGGTAGCAGTGCTGGCCGGAGATGGAATCGGGCCCGAAGTTATGGCAGAAGCAATTAAGGTGCTCGATACTGCGCAGAAGAAGTTTGGTTTTGAACTCAGTTATGAGTATGCCGATGTCGGCGGCTGTGCCATTGACAACCACGGTGAGGCCCTGCCGCAGTCCACGCTGGATGTCTGTGAGAAGAGCGATGCCATCCTCTTTGGCTCTGTCGGCGGACCGAAGTGGGAGAAACTGCCGCCCGCACAGCAGCCGGAACGTGCCGCGCTGCTGCCTCTGCGTAAACATTTTGACCTCTTCTGCAATTTCCGCCCGGCGAAGGTTTTCAAATCCCTTGCTGCTGCCTGCCCCCTGCGTCCCGACATCATTGCTGACGGTTTTGATCTCCTCTGCGTGCGCGAACTTACCTCCGGCATCTATTTTGGGACTCCCAAAGGCCGTGAAGGCTCTGGTGCCGATGAATACGCGTACGATACAATGGGTTACAAACGCAGCGAAATTGAACGCATTACCCGTATGGCCTTTGAAGCCGCGATGGTGCGCCGCAAAAAGGTTACCTCTGTTGATAAAGCCAACGTTCTCACCTGCATGGTCATGTGGCGGGAGATTGTTTGCGAGATCGCGAAAGAGTACCCCGAAGTGGAACTCAACCATCTTTATGTGGACAATACCACCATGCAGCTGGTGAAAAATCCCGGCCAGTTTGACGTGCTGCTCTGCGGAAATATGTTCGGCGATATTATCAGCGACGAGGCTGCAATGATTACCGGTTCCATGGGCCTGCTCGCATCAGCCTCACTCAATAAAGAAAAATTCGGTCTCTATGAGCCAGCGGGTGGTTCCGCGCCGGATATCGCCGGGCAGGGCATTGCCAACCCCATTGCCCAGATTCTCTCTGCAGCGATGATGCTGCGCTACAGCTTTGCAATGAATGATGTTGCCGAGGCAATTGAGGGTGCTGTCGCCCGGACTCTTGATAGTGGAATTCGTACTGCTGACCTCTTCGGCAGCGGGACACCGGTAAATACTGTCGAGATGGGAGATGCCATCGCTGGCGAATTGCTCAAGTAGGAAAAGGGCGGTGACAGGCTGGCAGGAATGGCGTGGCATCGCACAATTCTGCAAACAACGTGAAGAGCCATGAGAAAAAAAGAAGATGTTGTCCTTATCGCGGGAACCGCCTCCACCGCCCTTGGTCAGTGTATCGCCGAGCGCCTGTGGATACCTTTCACTGAGATGGAACACAAACAGTTCGCTGATGGCGAATTCTGGCACGCGTTCCCTTTCTCCATTGAGGAGAAAGATCTTGTCATTATTGCTGCCACCCACAACGACAACTCCTTCCAGGAGTTGATGGATCTCATCTCTGGCGGTCGTTTCTGTAATGCACGCTCTATCAGCGTCATTATTCCCTTTCTTGGCTATTCGACCATGGAGCGGGCCAAACCGGGTACCTTTGAGATTCCCAAGGGAATTACCCGAACCCGGCAGATCTTCCATGCCCGGCCGGATTATGTTGGTTTTGTCGATCTGCACAACGAGGCTGTACTGCACGCTCACAGTGGGTCTGTGAGCACGTATCACATCTGGACTGACGAAACTGCGGCGAAGGCTATTGCCGGTCTCGGACTTGAGAATTATGCTCTCGTCTCACCGGACTATGGTTTCTCCAAACGGGTGGCCCGGCTGGCGAGTCTGCTCGGTTGTTCCCATACTGCTGCCGACAAGGATCGCTTCGACACCGACAAAACTATTGTCGGTCAGGTCTCCAGCGTGGTAAGGGGCAAGACAGCCATTATCTGTGATGACATGATCCGCACCGGCGGCTCCATCATCCAGACTGCTGAACGCTGTCTGCAGGCGGGGGCGAAAGATGTCTATGCCCACGCCACCCATCTGGTGATGGCGGGGGGGGCGATCGAAAAATTTAACCGCAGTCCCATTATCAAGGTCATTGGTTCCGATACCTACCCCGGCCGCAGGAGCGGCGGGATCCTTGAGGTGTATTCCATTGCTCCACTGCTGGCAGAGGTGATTGAATCCCATCTGCAGATTTGAGAGCTTTTAACAAAAAAAACTGTTGAAACACAAAATTATTATGATACAGAAACGACTGCTGGCTGTATTTTTTCTGGCAATGTTCAGTCTTGCTTCTCCCACAGTCTCTTTTGCTGCCGCTACAGATATTCCTGATCTGCTCAGCGATGAAGATCAGGGCAGTGAAGGGCACTGGAATGATGCGCCCCCCTGGGATGAAGATGCCGATATTAATGTGGCCACGGGTTCTATCGCGGATCCACTTGAGCCGATGAACCGGGCCTTCTATACGTTTAATGACAAGATGTATGTCTGGGTGCTGAACCCGGTTGCCAGAGGGTATGGGAAGGTTGTTCCCGTCGGGCTGCGCACCGGCATTAACGCCTTCTTTGAGAACCTTTATTCCCCGGTGCGCATGCTCAATGCTCTGCTGCAGGGGGATATAGACAAGTCCGGCATTGTTCTGGAGCGTTTTGCCATCAACACGACGGTGGGGGTTCTCGGTCTGGCGGATGTGGCGGATCAGGAGTTTGGGCTGAAGAAACAGCGGGCGGATTTCGGGCAGACCCTCGGTATCTGGGGAGTGGGTGATGGATTCTACCTCTACTGGCCGTTGATAGGTCCCTCTTCGGCGCGGGATACGGTGGGGTTTAGCGTGGATGGGCTTTCCCGGCCCACTTTCTGGCTGATTGAGAACTGGTTGATCAGTGGCGAACTGGTTACCGTGGATAATCTCAACTTCCTTTCGCTCAATCCCGATTTCTATGATGAGTTTCGCAAGATGGCGTTTGACCCCTATATTGCGACCCGTCAGGCCTATTTTGACTACCGCAACGCGCTTATTCGCCAGGGGAAAGCGGGTATCAACGATTAAGGGGAACAGCGAATAATCGCTCATTTCCTTCGTTACAGTAAAAGATTTATCCTCCGACAAAGCGAGGAACGAGACGTCGAGGTAAGCGTTAGACTCCGATATCAAAGTTATGTCTGTGGTAAATTTTCTCCTTTGCCTCGAATATGAACGAAATACGAGCTGTTTCAAGGTACCCTGAGGTCCCTCTGGAACAACAAGAAGTGTCACCCCTTTTGCATCGGCGGTGCGGGCAGTCAGCCGCACCGCCGTTTCTTTTCCCGCGACGAGTGGAGCATACAGGTCTCCCTTGCCCATTCTCCCCAGATTTGCACGGTGTCCACGAATCTGCGATGAAATTCGGTTGAGTGCCCTCCTCTGGTGTGGTCTGTGATGGGGATTGTTTCCGGATACTCCATGGGCAACTGTTTTACCCGTGAGGCAGATTGGCGTTTGCTGCCGAAGTTTCCCGCGCTCACCGTGCCGCTGTTGAGGATGGAGCCCCACCCGTAAGGGCATTGCCGATATTCTGGTTCACCGCGCCCGCTGATGCTTGATGGATATCCGGGGACCTTGAATATGAACGAAATACAAGATTATTCAAGGTCCCCACCTGTGAAAAAGTTGAAACAGGTGTTGAGGGTGCGGTTCAATTCCGCCGGAAAAAAACTTTGGCAATGGTCGAGAAACGGAGGTATCCAGAGATGAAAAAAACAGCAGAACCTGCCGTGAGGTGGGGTAAACAAGGTAAGGGTGAGAAGACACCCGGTCAGAAGGATGGAAGGATCCGGGAACGTTTTGCTCCAGTTCTCTGTTGCGGCGGTGCAGGGGGCTGCTCATTGTCACCAGCCTCGGCCTCGTGTCCCGCAGCCAGGGTCCCTGACCATACGGGTTCAGACTGCCTTCATCAATATCAACGATTACCACCGAGCCGGAAGAGTCGATCGCACCACGGAACTGAAATATCAGGTCAGTGACTTTTACGTCCAACAGCTGGAAAAAATGGGGAGATTCCCCGTTGAGGGCGAATCACAGCAGACAGCAGGGAAGGGCGGCGACCAGCCCGGTGAGAAGGGGGAAAACGGTTGTGGAGAGGCTGTTGTTCTGTCGGAACATTATGGGAACATCGAATAATCGCTCATCTTCTTCATTACAGGCAAAAAATTATCCTCCGACAAAGCGAGGAACGAGACGTCGAGGTAAGCGTTAGACTCCGATATCAAAGTTATGCCTGCGGTAAATTCTCTCCTGATCCTCGAATATGAGCGAAATACAAGGTCCTTCACGGTCCCCATGGGCGGGTGTGGTCAGGCCAGCTTCCCTTCTTTTAGCGTGAGGCAGTGGTCCATGCGTTTCGCCAGCTCCCGGTTATGGGTGACCATCACCGTGGTGAGTTTCTGCTCACGGCAGAGACGGGCGAGCAGGTCGAAGACCAGCTGGCCCGCACGTTCGTCAAGGTTGCCGGTTGGTTCATCGGCCAGCAATACTGCGGGTTCCATAATCAGGGCGCGGGCCAGTGCCGCGCGCTGCTGTTCTCCCCCGGAGAGTTCGGCCACCTTGTGATCAAGGCGCTCGGAGAGTTCCACCCGGTCGAGCAGTGCCTCAGCCCGCTCACGCAGTTTGCGTTGGTTTCCGCCTATAAGTCCGGGCATCATCACATTTTCAAGGGCGGTAAAATCTGGCAGCAGATGGTGAAACTGGAAGATAAAGCCAACCTCTTTGTTGCGAAAAGCGGCCAGCCTGTCTGCCGAACGTCTGGTGAGTGGTTCATCTCGGAAGTAGAGTTCACCGCTGTCCGCTGTATCAAGGGTCCCGAGAATCTGCAACAGGGTGGTTTTACCGGAACCTGAAGCGCCGATGATGGCGGTCATCTCCCCCGCCTCTACGCTCAAACTCACCTCCCTCAGGACCTCGATGCGGCGCTCTTTTTCGCCATATCCCCGGCAGATTTTTTCCGCACGTAAAAGTGTCATGAGAGGACCTCTGCCGGCTGTATTTGCGCTGCCTTCCACGAGGGGTAGAGTGTAGCGAGCAGAGTAATGAGAATAGAGGCACAGGCGATAATGGTGACATCCATTGGTAACACCTTGATGGGCAGGGTGGTCATGGGATAAACGTTGGAGGGCAGCTCAATGAAGTGGTATTTCGACAGCAGTTTGCAGATGCCGAGACCGCCAAGCACCCCGAGCACCGTACCGGTCAGCCCGATGACCAGTCCCTGAAAGAAAAAAATCTTCATAATGGAGTGCGAGGTCGCCCCCATTGATTTGAGGATGGCGATGTCGCGGCTCTTTTCCATCACCACCATCACGAGGGCGCTGACGATATTCAGCGCGGCGACGAGGATGATCAATGCCACGGCGATGAACATGCCGATTTTCTCCAGCTTGAAGGCGGCGAAGAGGTTGTAGTTCATCTTCATCCAGTCTTTGGCGGCCCAGCCCGGGCCAAGTTTATTGACAATATCTTCGGCAATACTGCCAGCGTTGTCGAGATCCCGGTGCGCAACCTTTACCTCGATACCGTGGGCGACGTCCCCGAGGCCAAGGAAATTCTGAACCTGGCCCATCGCCATGTAGGCGATGGTGGAGTCATATTCATACATGCCACTTTCAAAGATCCCCGAGACCTGACAGGTCTTGATGCGGGGAATAACACCCATCGGTGTCAGCGGGCCGGAGGGGGAGACCAGCCGCAGCTTCGAGCCGACCTTTACCCGCAGTTCAGCGGCCAGTGCTTTGCCAAGAATGATGTTGGGCACCGCCACATCAGTCGGCTGGTTGAGATCGGCGATGCTGCCTTCTTTCATCTGCGCTGGCAGGCCGATTACCTCCACGGCGGTCTGCGGATCAAGTCCACGCAACACCACACCGCTGCCGCTCGAGGAGGAGCTGAGGAGGGTCTGTGTGTAGAGGTAGGGGGTGGCACCGATCACCCTGTTGGTGGAGAGAACCTGTTCCCGCACCGTTTCATAATTGTCAAAAGGGCCGCGGTAACTCTGCACGATGATATGCGAATTGAGGCCGAGAATCTGGTCCCGCAGTCCCTCGGTGAAACCGGCATAGACTGCGAGAACGATGATGAGAGCGATCACTCCCACGGTAATCCCCGCCACCGAGATGAGGGAAATCAGGGAGATGAAGCCATTTTTATGCTTGGCGCGCAGATAGCGGCGGCTGATAAACCATTCATACATAGCAGTTTGAGTGGGAAAGCTGGGGGAATGCCCGTGGGGGCATGGTGCTGCGAAGAGAGGGCGTGTCGGGTTGCTGCAATCCCGTCTCCGCAGTGCGGGATCATTCCTGAATTTTGCTTTCCCTGCTCTCCGGCTTCAGATGTGGAAAGAGAATGACGTCGCGGATGGAGGGGGCGTCGGTGAGCAGCATGACCAGACGGTCAATACCTATTCCCTCTCCCGCAGCCGACGGCATGCCGTATTCAAGGGCGCGAATGTAATCGTGGTCGAGTTCAGGATGAATCTCTTCGTCGTCCCCGCGGTTGTCGATCTGGGCCTGGAAGCGTTGCTCCTGATCTGCCGGATCGTTTAACTCGGAGAAGGCGTTGGCAATCTCACGCCCGGTAATAAAGAGCTCAAAGCGGTCGGTGATGTCAGGATTCTTCTCATTGCGGCGGGCCAGAGGGGAGACCTCCGCCGGATAGGAGGTGATGAAGGTCGGTTCGATCAGCTTTTCTTCCACGAGGAGTTCAAACAGTTCGGTGCGTGCCTTGCCGGCACCGGCATTTTCGGCCAGCTGAACGCCATGTTCAATTGCCAGAGCCCTCACCTTCTCATCGTCCTCAATGACAGCACGATCCAGTTTGGCGATCTCCACCAGCGAGTCGAGCATGGTCATCCGCCGCCAGGGCGGAGTGAGGTTAACCGGTGTCCCCTGATATTCAATCTGCATGGTGCCATTGACCTCGTTGCAGACCTCGGAGAGCATCTTCTCGGTCAATGCGCTCATATCTTCATAGGTGGCATAGGCCTGGTAAAATTCCAGCATGGTAAACTCGGGGTTGTGGCGGGTGGAGAGTCCCTCGTTGCGAAAGTTACGGTTGATCTCAAATACCCGTTCAAAGCCGCCGACCAGCAGACGTTTGAGGTAGAGTTCCGGCGCGACACGCAGATAGAGAGGCATGTCCAGTGCGTTGTGATATGTCTTGAAGGGTTTGGCTGTGGCACCGCCGGGAACGGCGTGCATCATCGGCGTCTCCACCTCCATGAAGCCTTCCCGCGTGAGATAATCGCGAACGAAACGAATAATCTGAATTCGCTTGCGGAAGGTCTCCCGGCTTTTTTCGGTGACGATGAGATCCACATAGCGCTGGCGGTAGCGGGTCTCCACATCGGAGAGGCCGTGCCATTTGTCGGGCAGGGGGCGCAGCGACTTGGAGATCATGACAATCTTATTCGCCTGCAGGGACAGCTGCCCTACTCTGGTGCTGAAGAGAATGCCCTCCACGCCGACAATATCGCCGAGGTCCCACTTTTTGAAGGTCTCGTAGACTTCTTCGCCGATGATATCCCGCTTGATGTAGCACTGAAACTGACCTGTGCGGTCGGCGACGGTGATAAAGGCAGCCTTGCCGAACTTGCGCATTGCCATGACGCGTCCGGCAATGGAGTAGATTATACCGTTCTCGTCTTTCTGCTCCGGTTCAAGATGTTCACCTCTGGGGGGAAGATCGCTGATCTTGTTTGCGGGCGTAAAGCCGTTGGAATAGAGTTTCACGCCGAGACTGGCGAGCGCTTCTGCCTTTTCCCGCCGTTGGGCGAGAGCTTGATTTTCTTCACTCATGGGAAAGATATAAGGAATATTTCACAGGGGGCAGTGGACGCTCCCCAAAAAAGCGGCGGTGATCCGTCGCGCGGATGGTATGACCAGCCCCACAGGAATACTAGAAAACGGGGGAAAAGTCAACGGAAGCGGGATTTCACCGCATGCTTTCAAGAGCCCGGTCAGCCCAGGCGGCCGGTGTGTAGAAACCAGCGCATCAGGGCGACCTGGGTGAAGGCGTGGCGCAGAGTTCCATCTTTGATCATTGCGAAAACCTCATCCAGCCCGGCAAGCCGTGTCTCAATGTCCTCCATGGGGTCCATCTTTGTCTCGGCCAGCTTCTCGGCGTCTTTAACCAGGATTGTGAACAGATCGTTGTCCTGAATGGCAGAATTAGGGGAGGTGCGGCCAATAACCTCCGCATTTTTACCCACGAATCCGGTCTCCTCCTGCAGTTCACGGAGTGCCGCGGGCAGCGGATCTTCGCCGTCCTCCACAATTCCGCCAGGCAGTTCCCACTCCATGGCTTCAGTGCCAAAACGGAACTGACGCACCAGTACGATTTCCTGCCGGGGGGTAAAGGCGAGTATATTAACCCACGGGGAAAGTTCAGAACGATAGTATGACTGAGTAATTCCTGTGCGCGGGCAGATTACTTTTGCAGTTGCTATTCGGAAAAAGGGAGATTCAAAGACCCGCGTTGTCTCTCCGATCTTCCAGCCGAATTTCTCTCGATATTTTTCGCTCATGTCTGTTCACTTCCTGTGGAGTGTCGTAGAATTAATAAAAATAATATTTGTAACGGGTACTCCCCCGCAAAGTTACATTATACCTTATGGGTTCCTTGAATAATCTTGTATTTCGTTCATATTCGAGGCACAGGAAGAAATTTACCGCAGGTATATGATTGATATCTCGACGTCTCGTTCCTCGCTTTGTCGGAGGATAAATTTTTTACTGTAACGAAGAAGATGGGCGAAAGACTGATTATTCAAGGTACCCTTATACCAAAAGGAAACTATTCTATGTCTAATCGTAAAAAATTACAGGCAATATTTTTTGATTTTGATGGCGTGATTGTTGATTCAACTTCAGTGAAAACCGCCGCCTTTCGTTCTCTCTTTACTGCGTATCCCGAGATTCTCGACCGGGTGGTCGAACACCATCTGCGCTATGGCGGTATCAGTCGTGTGGAGAAAATCCGCTGGGCTCACGCCGAACTGCTGGGCAGGCCCCTCAGTGAAGAGGCTCTGGCGGTGGAGGCGAAACGCTACTCCGAAATGGTGCTTGATGCGGTGGTGGCAGTGCCGTATGTTCCCGGAGCACTCGAATTCCTGCAGAGATCTCGACGTGAATATCCTGAAATCCTGCTCTTCGTTGTTTCCGGGACTCCCCAGCCTGAACTGCGCGAGGTTACCCGCCGCCGCAATCTCGACCACTATTTTGTTGAAGTTCTCGGTTCTCCCACCCATAAACCCGAGATTGTGCGGCAACAACTCAAAAAACACAACCTGCAGAAGGAAAACTGCGTCTTTATCGGTGATGCCCTTACAGACTATGAAACTGCCCGCGATACAGGTCTTGGCTTTGTTGGTATTCAGCAGGTGAACAGGTTTCCGGAAGGCACCGTTATCCTGCCAGACTGCACCGGGCTGGCAGGGGTGCTGCTGTGAGGGGAAGACGTTGAATTCTGTAAAAAAGGATACTGCGGCTGCCGCTTTCCTTGAGCCAGCGGCAGATTCTCTGCCGGTAGTGGCCGAGCTGACCGAAAAAAAGAGCCGATTCCTCGCCCGTCTCTACCGTATTGAAAGCAGAGAAGAGGCCGTGGCGCGTCTCAAAGACGAGGTCGTGGCA
>Ga0172378_10000145_pt1 | contig 54756 bp, 38 predicted proteins | sample GrowelOW332metaG_FD_119755 | JGI IMG/M metagenome (GOLD analysis project Ga0172378, IMG submission 119755) | Groundwater microbial communities from an aquifer near a municipal landfill in Southern Ontario, Canada - Pumphouse #3_1 metaG | ecosystem: Environmental > Aquatic > Deep subsurface >...
CGGCCTTTGGGTTGACTGTGTAAAGCGAAGGCAGGTTATAAATATACTGTATAGGTAAAAGCTCGTCTTGGTATAAAGAAAACCGGTTTTAAGTCACAGAATCGGTCAGATCGGTATGAGACAGCTTGTCTTGCTGTAACTCAAAACCGGCCTTTGGGCTGACTGTGTAAAGCGAAGGCAGGTAAAAATTATACTGCAAGTGTAAAAATCCTGACCTGGCTATTGAAAACCGGTTTTAAGTCACAGAAGACATTCCTCTCGACATCTCGACTTCTCGACCTTTCTACTCTTTCCCAATAGCTTTTAAAAGCCGTTCTGCTTCTTCAGCAGTAATTTTTCCTGCTTCCAGCATTTCTAAAATTTTTATTCTACTACGGTCAGCAATATCTTCTTTTTCTTTTTTCTTGTATTCACCCCCCAGATAAGGTTTAATTTGGGGTGAATCCAGAATTTTTTTAATATAGGCAGATACCGATTCCGTATGGAAATGATGCTTTTTGAAGTCATCCACGCTTTCTTTGATGTTTTTGATGCCTTCTTTTAAAGCATCCTGAATTTGAGAACCGATATCTTCTAAATTATTAATCACTTTGTCGTTAGTCTCGCGAAAATTAAAGTTAGTTACCAAGTCCTTTAATTTGGCTGTAGCAGAGGTTATTTTATCTTTTATCGATTCTTCTTTGATCGAGCTGGCCAGGCGGTTAATATAGGCAGTAATTTTATTTACCATATCTACAACTTTTTGTTTTTCTTCCTCTGAATTTACTTTTAGCAAGGCGATTTTTATCTGTTCCAATTTGTTTATCACAAAGTCCAAATTAAAGCGATTTTCGGAATTGATCTTGATGGTTCCATTATCAGAACTTACCTTAATGTTCGTTGTTCCTTCCCCGTTAATCATCGTATAGATATCTTCATTAAATGTTATCGGTAAATCGAAAGTGGTTTTTACTCTACCCCATTGAGTAGTTGCTTCTAATGTGAAATCGAAATCATTGGGAAGAATCAAATTAATAGAGCCATTTTCGGTTTTAAATTGGAAATTGCCATTTTCTACGGGTATGGTTTCATAGAAGATAGGTCCATTTTCTGAATATAATTCAACTTCGGTAAAAGAAGCCATCTGCACTTTCAAAGGTCCGTTTTCATTTTCCAGATGTAGAACTTTGCCTCTAATTTTGGATGCTGATAATGGGCCATTTTCTAGTTTGGCATAAATATTACCTTCACATTCAGTCAATCTAATTAAGCCATTTTCATTTTCCAGGTGCATATCGCCTTGACAGTTTTGTAGATAGATGGGGCCATTTTCATTTAGAACTTTAATCTTGTTTATTAGGTTATCTAAATTGACAGGATTGTTATCTGTTTTTACATTCAGATAAACACCCTCAGGAATGGTAACAGTAAAAATGGCATCTCTAAAGTCATCAGAATCAATATCTTCCAGGATGATCTTTAATACTCCATCCTGATAATCGGATTGAATATAATCCTCTGCAGGAAAGGAATCCTGTGCATGGCTAAAGCTGATTGTTCCTTCCATATAAACTTCTTGCTCTTCGCTCGCCTGTAAGAATAATCTGGCTAAGCGATTTTCAATAACTACTTTGTTCAAGGGTTCAAAAACCCACCTTTTTTCTAAATTAATCTTGTTCATTTTTCTCTCCTTTGTGTAATCATATTTATTGCCTCGTCTACATTGATAAAACCCTCTTCCAAATCGGATAGAACATCAATAACCTTATCGGTTTCCGGCCGCTTTTTAGTTATGATCCCAATAATTTCTGCTAACCGGTTTTTTACTGTAGGATACGAAATTCCCAATTTATCCTGCAGCTCCTTCAAATTACCTTGAACTAATAAAAACAAACGGACAAACTCTAATTGGCTTGCATTTAATTCTGCCAGCCAACTATTCTCAAAATTACCCTTAAAACTAACCTCGCAATTAGGACAGTGTAATTCCTTGATTATTAATTCCTTTTTACAAATAGGGCAGGTTGCTAAAATCATACTCATCTCCTTTAACATTCTATAGAACAATCTAAATAATATATAAGTAATGTCAAGCATAAAATGAGATATATTAAGATATAGATGAATAATATGTAGATTTATTGCAACATCTACAGTGAATATTAAGTGCTGATTTAAAGTAAAGATAAACAAACAAATGCCCTGAAATGGGTAGCTATTTGTTTAGTTTTATATAAAAATGATTTACCTATTAGCAGATATAAAAGCAGTTATAAACGATTTTGCGTGAAAGTTCTTGCTTGACAGAAACTCTATCCATCAAAAATAGTTTAAAAAAAAACGGGATGTAGCGCAGACCGGTTAGCGCGCTCGGTTCGGGACCGAGAAGTCGGAGGTTCAAATCCTCTCATCCCGACCATTTTTTTTAATATCACTAATATCATAAATCAAGAAAAAAGGTGCAAAAAGTGTCCGAAAAGAAAGAGTCATTCACATACTATCTTAAGCTACTTTATCCTTTCATAAAGAAGGATATAGGTTTGCTACTATTTGGGCTTTTTGCAATGTTAATCACCTCTGGTTTAAGGTTGTTGCATCCTCTAATATTAGCTCAGATTATAGACCACAGCATTCCTGATAGAAATATGGCGCAGATGTTTCAATATGGGGGTTATTTTGTTATTGTAGTTTTGCTATCAGGACTTTTATCCTATTTGCAGATATTGTTATTATCTCGTTTAGGCATAAAGATTATCACAAAATTTAAGGGCAATGTATTTAGCCATTTGTTAAAGCTGCCGGTTTCTTGGTTTAATAAACAGCCGGTTGGTGAACTTATTGCCCGGGTGGAAAGTGACAGTGAAAGAGTTAAAGTTCTTTTTTCAGACTTGTCTATCACTATTATTGGCAATGTGTTGTTTTTCATTGGTGGTTTTATAGTTCTGTTCATTCTGCAATGGCAGATAACGATTTATATTTTACCTGCGATTATTATTTGTGCAGTTGGCTACTGGTTTTTATTTAAGTATTTGAACGGGTTTTTCCGTTTAATTCGGGAACGCTATGCTGTAATTAGTGCTAAAATAACTGATTATGTTCAGGGAATCCAGATGCTGCAGGCATTAAATCAGGAAAAAAAGGCCTTAAAAGATGTGGAGCAAGCATCTTTAAGCAAAAAGAAAGTTGAAGTCCATACTCAGATGATTGAATATGGTTCGCAGAGTGTTTTCAGTTTTATGGTAAATGTGGTATTTATAATTATTGTAATACTTGTATCTGCACCTAAAATTATTGCTGGAACTTTGACTGTAGGAATTCTAATTGTTTTTATTCAATACATTTATCAACTTGTTTGGCCTCTAATGCAAATCTCAGAAAATGTAATGCAGATTCAGCGTTCTTTTGCATCTTTGAAAAGGATTCTGGAATTAACAAAATTGCCTACTGAGGACGAACTATATACTGGAACTTTGCATCCTGTTTTTGAACAGGAAATCCGTTTTGAGAATGTATGGTTTGGCTATCAAGAAGATGAATGGGTGTTAAAAGATGTATCGTTAACCATTCCTAAAGGCAAAAAGATTGCATTAGTAGGTCCTTCTGGCAGTGGTAAAACAACAACTGTAAGTTTGCTATGCGGATTTTATCCAGTTCAGAAAGGGAGAATTTTGATTGATGGCATCCCTTTAAGTGAAATAAATTTCAGAGAATGGCGTAGAAAAATAGGGCTCATATTACAGGATGTTTATTTGTTCCCGGGCAGTATTTTAGAAAATGTGCGCGTATATAATGATCAGATTGAAGAAGCTAAGGTTCAAGAAGCTATTTCCATTGTTCAGCTAAATGAATTTATCAAAAAGTTACCTGAAGGCATAAACTCGGAACTTGCAGAACGCGGACAAAATATATCCCAAGGGGAAAAACAGTTAATCAGTTTTGCTCGGGCTCTGGCTTTTGAATCGGAAATAATTATTATGGATGAAGCAACTGCTTCAATTGACCCTCAAACTGAGGCAAAAATCCAACATTCAATGCAAAATCTACTGGCTGGTAAAACAGCGCTGGTGGTGGCTCACCGTCTTACTTCTGTTTTGGATGCAGATGAAATTCTATATTTCAATGAAGGAAGAATTACTGCCAGGGGTAAGCATAGTGAATTATTAAATAACTCTCCAGAATATAGAAAACTGGTGGAATTGCAAATGCTACAGGTGCAAGATGAATAAGCATATAAAATGGATTTTGGAACAGTATAAAGCACAGAAATGGTTTGTGCTAATAATGGTAGTGCTTACTCTGCTATCTTCAATTGTTTCAATTGCTTTTCCTTATGTTTTTAAAGAGATGCTGGACCTATTGAAAGATATATTGCAGTTTCCCGATAAATATCCTGAACCGATGCGAGAAGTTTATAAAATTATCAAACTTCTAATTGCTATCGGTATGGCTGAGCTTATAACTGGGATCTATCCTGGAATAAGAGGTTGGGTTAATATGCGGTTTGAACATAGTTTAAGGGTTATGTACTTTAAGCATATTTTAGCTAAGGACTTCAGCTTTTTCCAGAAGTTTAAAACTGGAGACATAGTAACGCGTTTAACAGATGATCTTTCTGATTATCCAAGGGTTAGCTGGTTCCTATGTTCAGGTATTTTTCGCGCTTTCAATTCTTTCAGTATGATCTTGTTTGCGCTGGTTGTTATGTTCAGTATCAATATTAAACTAACCTTGCTATCGATTGCTCCTTTACCAATAATGATGCTGGTTTTCTATTTTACAGCGGATAAAGTATATACGAATTACAATCGTAATCAGCAAGCGATTTCTGCTATCAATACTCAGCTGGAAATGAGCTTTTCCGGAATCAGGATAGTGAAAAGTTTCGTTAGCGAAGAAAAGTACAATCGCTTTTTTGATGTAGCGCTTGCCAAGAGATTTAAAACCGAAATGAGTATGGTTAAGCTTAATGCCATTCTTTCTTTGATCTGGCAATATATTGATTACATTGCTCAGGTTGCAGTTATTCTATTTGGCGGTTATTTGGCTGTGAAAGGAGAAATAACAGTTGGAACTTTCTTCCTGTTTTACACATATCTTTCAATGATGATTTATCCGCTGATCGATCTACCTCAACTTTTTGTTACGGGAAAACAGGCCTTTGTGAATATAGACCGCTTGGAAGAGATGAAGAATTATCCATCGTTAAATGATAAATTTAAGGGTGAGCATAAGGTAAAAGATTTCTGTGCGTTATCCTTTGAAAATGTCTCTTTTCAATATCCCGATAAGCCATTTCCTGTGCTGAAAAATGCCAGCTTTAATCTTGATCGAGGAGAAAGGATGCTTATTTTAGGTCCTACTGGAAGTGGTAAAACTACTATTGCCAATCTCTTACTTGGTCTTTTAAAAAGCGATAGCGGGACAATTAAAATAAATGGAAAACCTATTGATGAGATAGATATAAAATCCTTGCGTAATATAGTAGCCTATGTTCCTCAGGAACCATTGATATTTGGTGGATCTATAAAAGATAATATTCTTTTTGCGGTGGAAAAAGCCTCTGAAAAAGATTACCATATTGCAGTACAAACATCCCAATTGGAAAATGAAATTGCCTCATTTCCGGAAAGAGACGAAACTTTTGTGGGAAATAGAGGACTTAGTGTTTCTGGTGGTCAGAAACAAAGATTAACCATTGCCAGAGCATTAGTAAAAAAACCGCAGTTGCTTATTTTGGATGATATTACGGCTTCCCTGGATGCTGAAAACGAAGAAAAACTGTGGCAAGCGCTGGATGAAAATTATCCTGGTATAGCTGCTATTGTAATATCTCATCGGCTTTCTACTTTACGCTATGTAGATACTGTTCTCTTTATCGATTCACAGGGCAATACTCATAAAGGCACTCACGATTATCTTGTTTTTAATAACAAGGAATATCACGATTTTCTGCGTGAACATTTGAAACAAGAAAACAAAAAATAGCATTGACACAACCGCATAATTTAAAAAATTGTGATAAATAGATTTAAAAGGGAGATGAAGATGCGTCGCAGTTTTCTGATTATTTTGCTATGTGCCATATTAACATTTAATTACGCTGATGAATTGGATGATAAAATGCGCCAGCTGAGAGAAATGCAAAAGCAACTGGAAAGCACTCAGCAAAAAGTTAAACAAACACAAAGCAAAAAACAACAAACAGAAAATGAAATAAAAAGAACTTCATCATTAAAAAAACGCACAGAGGCTAATCTTAACAAGCTTAGATTAGACGAAAAAATCGCTCAGGATTCCCTTAAATCTGTTAGTGAAAGAATTGTAGCTACTGAAATGCGGATAGCGGATATGCATAAAGAGCAAAATACAGAGCTGGATATCCTTTTAAGAGTAGATAGATCTTATAAGAAGCAAAATATAAATCATCGCGATCAGCGATTGCTAAAAACACTTATTCAAGGTACCAGGCAAAAGATTAATATACTTTCCGGCTTTAAAATCTCTCTTATTCAGGTTCAGGAATTACATCGAAAACAAGCAAGTAAACTTTCCCGCGGAGTTAAAGAAGAAAGTTATAAAAAAACAACATACGAAAAAAAGATACGCAATTTATCCACTCAGAGCCAGAAACTTACTATAGAACAAAAAAAGCTGCAAGCACAGGTGGAACAATTGAAAAAAGACAGTGCAGAATTGGAAAGTTTGATTGCTCAACTTATGAAACAACAAGGTAAAGAACCTGCCAGTTACCAATTTACGGGTAAAAAAATTGCCTGGCCACTAAGAGGAAAGATTATTAGAAATTATGGAGAAGAAACCAGAAGTTACGGAACCAGCGTTGTAAGTAATGGAATTGATATTGCTGCCAAAGAAGGGACAAAAGTTGTGGCTGCAGATGATGGAGAAGTTATTTTTTCAGATCGCTATGGTGGGCAGGGAAAGCTGATCATTATAGATCACAAAAACGGCTTTTTCACTCTTTATGCTTATAATAGCGAATTATTAGTGAGCCGCGGAGCAAAGGTTAAAAAAGGACAAACCATTGCTAAAAGCGGAATGACAGGTTCGGCAAGTGAGCCATCTTTGCACTTTGAATTACGCAAGGATGGAAGAGCCATAAATCCATTACCATATTTGGAGTAAGGAGGTATTGTGCTTATTTTGAAGGATCCTGGCTTACGGAAGCTGGAGAAATTTTTAGATTCAAATTCTTTGGAACATTCTACAATTTTACATTGGACTGGTTCAATGTGGGGAATTGGATGTCGGCTTTCCTCTTTGGAAACAATTGCTCGCATTGAAACATTAAAACAGAGAGCTGAAAAACAAGGTTTTATTGCTCTGATTCCTGATATTAATTATTTAGACCAGAAACAAATACCAGCAGCGCTGAGACCTTTAATGCATCAATATTGGCCTGGGAATTTAACCTTTATTTTCCCCTATCAGGATTCTAAGTTCGAAACTATTACTAATAAGGGAAAGGTTGCTTTTAGGGTTCCTTCCGATCCTGCTCTGAGAGCTTTTATATCATTATTGGGTGAACCTTTAATCAGTACCAGTGTGAATGTGTCTGGTCTGATGCCGGAAGAAAACTATGATCGAATTATCTCTAAATATGGTTCTTGGTTCGATTTTGCTTTATTGCCCGCTAACAAGGAAATAAAAAGCACAACAGAACCTTCTACAATTATAGAATATATCAGTGCTGCAGATAGTGGTAATAACGATGAGATTAAGTGTCTGAGAGAAGGCTCGATACCGTTTTATGAAATTAAGCAGGCATTTAAGCTGCCAGTTGTTATGTTTGTTTGTACAGCTAATATATGCCGTTCACCGATGGCTGAATATCTCTTTCGGAAAATGGCCAGAGAAAATAATATCTCCCTTGCTACTGATTCCTGTGGCTTGCTTCCAGGAGGACAGATGATTTCTGTAAATGCTTTACAGCTGCTTTTGGAACGGGGAATATTGGATGCACAACAACATATTTCTCAACAAATTACTCCTCAACTGGTTTCCTCCAGCTGGCTGATTTTAACTATGGAAGAAAGACAGCGTGATTTATTACGCACAACCTATCCGAATAGTGAAAGCAGAATTAAGACTCTTAATGAAATTGTCGGTGAAAAAGGAGATATTGAGGATCCTTTTGGCCGAAATTTGGAAAGCTATAGAAAGACCTGTGAGATTATTGAAAACCGTTTGCAACTGCTAACCGAATATTTGAAAAGTAACGAATTAAATATACAGAAGAAAATTATATGAAAGATTATGAAATAACCCCTAAAGTAATCGCTGAGCATAATCTCAGCGATGAAGAATATGAACGAATTACAAATATCCTGAACCGTGAACCGACTATTGTGGAACTGGGTATTTTCAGTGTGATGTGGAGTGAACATGCCAGCTATAAAAACTCCGTTTTATTGCTTAAAACCCTTCCCAAGGAAGGTTCTTCTTTGCTGGCAAAAGCAGGAGAAGAAAATGCCGGATTGATTGATATCGGACACGGATTGGCAATTTCTTTCAAGATTGAAAGTCATAATCATCCTTCAGCTTTAGAACCCTATCATGGGGCTGCAACTGGAGTTGGAGGTATTTTAAGAGATATTTTTACAATGGGAGCGCGTCCAATTGCTGCCCTAAATTCTCTGCGTTTTGGCAATCCGGGAAATCCTAAGGTTCAGCATTTGCTAAAGGAAGTTGTTCGTGGTATAGCGGATTACGGAAATTGTTTTGGAGTTCCAACTGTGGGAGGAGAAGTCTATTTTGATGATAGTTATGAAGGCAATCCTTTAGTTAATGCAATGGCCGTAGGAATAGTAAAACATAATAAAATTGCCCGTTCAGCAGCCTCCGGAGTAGGAAATGCAGTTCTTATTGTGGGTGCCAAAACAGGACGCGATGGAATCCATGGAGCTACTTTTGCCTCTGTAGTTTTAAGTGAAAAATCAGAAGAAAAAAGAACTGCTGTCCAGGTGGGTGACCCATTTCTGGAAAAACTATTACTGGAAGCAACTTTAGAAGCTATCGATGAGGAGCTTGTAGTTGCCATTCAAGATATGGGTGCTGCAGGCATCACTTGTTCTACTTCTGAAATGGCTGGTAAGGGTAATGTAGGTATTGAAATTGATGTTGCTCTCGTTCCACAAAGAGAAACGGATATGACTCCCTATGAAATTATGCTTTCTGAATCACAGGAAAGGATGCTGGTAATTGTAAAACCGGAAAATTTGGAACAAATCAAGTCTATTTTTACGAAATGGGAACTTGATGCTGTTCAGATCGGAAAAGTTACTGATGATAAAATGCTAAGAGTTTTCTATGGGGAAGAAAAAGTAGCGGAAATTCCGGCTGAAACACTTATTTTAGGTGGTTCAGCACCAGTTTATAAAAGAGAAAGTAAATATCCTGAATACCTTGATGCACTGCACAATTATGATATAGAGAACCTTCCTGAACCTGATACTTATCAGGAAGTTCTATTAAAACTTATTGCCAGCTCCAATATTTCCAGTCGACATCAGATTTATCAGCAATATGATCATATGGTTCAGATTGGAACCGTTGTCGAGCCTGGTTCAGATGCAGCTGTTGTTAGAATTCCAGATACAGATTTAGCAATTGGACTTAGCACCGATTGTAATGGTCGATATTGTTATTTAGATCCTTATCTGGGAGCTTTATTAGCTGTAGCAGAATCAGCAAGAAATGTCGCTTGCAGTGGAGCAAAACCAATAGCTATTACCAATTGCCTCAATTTCGGCAATCCATATAAACCAGAAGTATACTATTGTTTTAAAGAATCCATTCGGGGAATGAGTGATGCCTGCAAAGCTTTAGGAACTCCAGTTACTGGAGGTAATGTATCTTTTTACAATGAGAATCCGGAAGGGGCAATTTATCCTACTCCTGTTATTGGAATGTTAGGGTTAATGACAGATTATAGGAAAGCAACAACGCAGTACTTTAAACACGAAAACGACATAATTGTTCTTTTGGGCTCTTTAAAAGCTAGCTTCGGAGGTAGTGAATACCTAAAAATACAGCATAATATAATTGCTGGAAAGCCGCCTATTGTAGATTTGGAAGAAGAATTACATTTACAGGATTTAATTTTGGAACTAATTGATAAAGGATTAGTTAATAGTGCTCATGATATATCCGAAGGGGGCTTGCTTATTGCTGTTTTAGAATCTTGTTTTAATCCTGAGCAGTTGTTTGGAGCTAAGCTATCTTTTGATCTTGAGCTGAATCCTGCTAAAATATATTTTGGAGAAGCAGCTGGCAGAATTCTTATTAGTGCAGCGAAAGATAAGTACAATTCTATTAAAGAAGCAGCTATGAAACACGGAATTGAATATCACAAAATAGGAATTGTTTCTGCTAATTCAAGTTTTATCGTTAATAATCATATTAACGAGGATATGGCGATCCTACACTCTGCCTGGAAGCAGGGAATAATATAAAAAAAGGGAAAGGAAATGAAAATGAATTTTGTGTTTAGCAATTTCTTTTGGGGATTATTCTTTATTCTCTTAGGACTATCTGTATTTTTAAAGGCGTTCAATATCCATCTACCTTTAGTGAGAGTTTTTATTGCCATTATCATTATTATGATTGGTATCAAACTGCTTTTTGGCTTAAAATCGCATCATTATCATAAGCCAAAATCTTATTCTAAAGAAAATTCCATTTACTATAGCAGTTCCAGAGACGAATATAATATAATCTTTTCTTCCGGGATTATAGACTTAAGCGATCTACCGGAAAATGCCAAAGATTTCGAGATTACTGTAGTATTTGGTTCCGGAACAGTAATTCTACCTGATAACATTGCCGTTAATATCAATCCTACTTCAGTTTTTGGATCAACAATTTTACCTCCCAAAAATCCTGTAACGCAGGATAAACCTGTTGAGATTGAATCCACGGTAGTTTTTGGACGCTTGGAATATAAATATGCCAAAGCTGAACAAACAACAGAACAAACAACTGAGCCCCAATAAGGAACATACAAATATAAAACTGACTTTATGGAAAAAACCAATTATCCTGCTGTTGCTATTTTTCATTTTTAATATTTTAACAGCAGAGAAACTTGGCTATGCCTTAAGTGGTGGTGGGGCAAGAGGTTTTGCACATATTGGTGTTTTAAAAGTTTTAGAAGAGGAAGGAATCTATCCAGATTATATAGCTGGAACCAGTATTGGAGCTGTTATTGGAGCTCTTTATGCAATGGGCTATTCCGCTAATGATCTGGAAGATATGTGTTTAACACTGAATTGGAATGAATTAATCAGCGATACTCAAAAACGCAAAGACCTATATATTGGGCAGAAAAGATGGACACCTTATGGGAATGTAATCTTTGAACTGAATGAATCCTGGATACCTCAAATTCCGTCTTCTGTTTTTGTAGCTAATAATCTTAATTTAGAGCTTTTTAAATTGACAGCAGCATCCTCTCAAATAAACAATTTTAGCGATTTACCTGTGCCTTTTATTTGTAATGCTACCGATCTTATAACGGGTGAAGGTGTTACTTTTACAAAAGGATCTTTGATGCAGGCTTTGCGCGCTTCCATATCAATTCCAAGTTTGTTTGAACCCTTTGAACTAAATGGTCACCTATATATTGATGGAGGTATTTCTCAAAATATGCCAATTAACCTCCTCCACGAAATGGGAGCGGATAAAGTTTTGGGAATTAAAGTTAATTCTACTTTGCGCAAGGAAGAAAACCTGAATAACTTTGTGGATATTTTGGATCAAACTATCAACATCGGCATTACCCGTAATTTGAACGAACACTTAGATGTATGTGATCTTCTTATTGAACCAGATTTAACTAATTTTGCTTCCACTGATTATCAACATATACAGAGTATCATAGCTGCCGGAGAAGAATCAGCAAGGCAAATGATTGATCAAATACGGGCTTTCAAAAAAGAGCTATCTCTTTCTCCTGAGCGGATAATTAATTTTGATAAACATCTGGATAATTTTCCAGTTGCCAATATATTTGTGTATGGAAATAATACAATTAGCGCTGCTAAAGTGAGAGAATATTTGGGCTTGGAAACAGGGCATACCTATACAAGCGAACAAATAAAAAAAGCTTGCATCAATGCCTGGAATTCCCAAAGTTTTAAAACAATTTACCCAGTGCTGGAAAAAAGAAACGATGATAAATACAATCTTCTTGTTTATGTAAAAGAACGCGAACATAAACACCTGGCTGTGAATCTTGTATACAATAATGATGAACAACTAATGGCTGGTTTGGTGCTTTCTTTAGATAACTATTTGCTAAAGAACTCCCGACTTTTAGGAGAATTGAAACTGGGTGGCAGGAATGAATTTAATCTGGATTATGTTAAAAATTTTGGAGAACAATGGGGGGCATATTATCGACTTTTCCCATATGTAACAGAAAAAACAATATATAATTACCGTGATCATTATAAAACCGATAGCGTAAAATCTACTGAATGGGGTATAAATTCGGGAGTGGGTGTTTTTGCTAAAGACCTCGCCATTGCTGAATTATTCATTTATAGTAGTCAAACTAATCTCCATAGTGATATCTCTCAAACACCCTTTCTTCCTAAAAGATCCGTAATAAGTGGATTTGGCGTGAAGGGTTATCACGAAAGTTTGGATGATTATAGTTTCCCAACTTCCGGTGCCAGAGTTTTCGGCAAATTCAATTTCTCTCGATATGGAGAAGTTAGTGATTATCTGTATAGTTGTTTTCAAGGAAGGGCAGAATTTTATGTTCCTATTATGAATCTATTCTCTGTTTATTCAGAATTCAATTATGGCAGCTATCTAAATTCTTCTCAACAAACTAATCTCGATCCTTTTGTGATAAGTGGAATAGATGGTTTTATGGGATATTCACGCTATGAAGTAAGTGCTCCTCATTACCAAATTATATCTGCTGGTATTTCCTCTCTTATCTCAAAACGCTTCTTTCTGGATATAGGAATCCAGAGTTTACGATATTCTGATCAGAATATTTTTGAGAACCCTGAAGATTGGGAATACTGCGGATATTTAGGATTTGGTTACAAAAATTCCATATTACCAGTAAAATTATATGTCTCGCTAAATGAAGATAAGGATTTGCATAGTTTTCTAAGCGTGGGATACGATTTTGATATTTTCTTCTTCTCCAGAAGATAAAACAAGATAACTTTTTACAGATTTCTCAGATTCGGTACACCCGAAATGAATAGAATGAAAGGATTGGCTGGTTTTATGAATTGTAGATTGTCTGGAGAACTATACAGTTAAAGCAAATCGCATTATATACTTTCCTGAATGACGATAAAACAGCTGGTTATACTATACTTTAATTATTTCGTTCTCTTTATATAGAAGCTCTTTCGATTATTTTTTTGGTTTCCTCGCAGAGGGCTCGGGATTTCTCTATTGATTCACTTTCCACATAAATACGGATAATTGGTTCAGTTCCCGATTTGCGAATATGGATAAAATGTTTATTTCCAATAGCTTTAATCCCATCCTGAGTATCCAATTGATAGTCCTCAAAAAAGGACGGTATATTCTGCATCACATTTTCCATACGGGAGGCATCCAAAATTAGTTTATCCTTGGCAAAATAATATTTGGGTAAGCTATCAACTATAGCAGAAAGCGGTTTATCCTGTTCGGCAAGCAAACCTAAAATCAATGCCATACCAGCAATAGCATCACGCGTATAATGAACATCAGGACAAATAATTCCACCATTTCCTTCTCCGCCAATGGGTGATTTTATTGCCTGCATCTTTTTTCCCACATTTATTTCACCAACTTTTGTTCGATGAACCTGCACGCCAAAAAGCTCAGCTATATCATCCGATATCATTGAACTGCTAAGATTAACTACAATATCTCCCCGTTTTTTGGGTAGTACAAAAAGCTCTGCCAAAGCTACGCTTAATTCTTCTCCGATACATTTTCCTTGTTCAGAAACAAGGGAAAGGCGATCTACATCAGGATCTGTAGCAAAACCGATATCCGCTTTGTAAAAAGTAACTGCTTCTTCCAATTGGTGTAAATTTTCATTCAAAGGTTCGGCTGTATGGGCAAAAATCCCGGTTGCTTCACTATTTATTTCATATACAGTGCATCCCAAACCTTCTAATAGATATGGAGAAATTAAACCTCCGGCACCATTTACGGAATCTAACACAACTTTAAATTTACGGGAGCGAATCTGTTCTAAATTAAGATATGGGATAGCCAAAATTCTATCTATATGCTCTTGAATAGCACTGTTATCCTTTGTTATTTTTCCCATAGAATCCCAGGCAGCCCAGATAATTTCATTTTCAACGGAATTCAAAAAATACTCGGCTTTTTCAGGGCTCAAAAACATTCCATCGGCATCTACAAATTTCATAGCATTCCACTGAGGAGGATTATGAGATGCAGTAATAGCAATGCCTCCAATAGCATCTGATTCCTGAACTTTTAATAGCAAAGTAGGTGTAGATACTATTCCTAAATCAGTTACATCACAACCCACACTTATGATGGCAGAAATTATGCTATGCAACATAGCTTGTCCGGTTGTGCGACTATCTCTTCCAACGATAATATGAGGTTTTTCTTCAGGATAATGCCGTTTTTGAATTAAAGCAAAATGTGCTGCATATTTTATGGCTATAATAGGATTAAGGGTGTCCGCAAAGACACCCCTAACCCCACTAACACTGGTCATCAATTTATTCATTAATCACATTCCGTATTTGGCACGGTTATCGATTATTTTAGCTTCTTTTCGCATTTGGTCATACCAACGGTTCCAAGCAGCATCTTCCAGACGCTTACGAATTTCTTCCTGTTTATCTTTATCTTTAGCGAAAGCATTAAAATCGGGCTTAATTCGCTCGGAACAACTGATAATAAAGCTTCCTTCTTTAGTATGAATCAAACCGCTGGTTTTTCCAGCTTCCAATGCTAAAGCAGCATTGGTAAATTCTTCGCAAAGGCCAACATTGGGAACATATTGTCCTTTCTTGTGGTTGTTCAAATCTATTATCTGCCAGCCCTCTTTAGCTGCAGCAGAGAAATACTCGCCAGAAGGATACTTGGCAACGAATTCTTCTGCTTTTTTCTTAATATTAGTTACTTTCTTTTCCTTTTCCAGCTGGTATTTAATACGAAGCTTAACCGATTCAAAATCTTCGTAATAGACCTTTTTGTTATCAGTGAGCTGAGCGATAATTTTACGGTTTTGCTGGTCTGTAATAATGTCCGATACAGCTTTCTCTTTACCTTTACGCATAAACTGTAAAAGAGCTCCATTATTTCCAATTCCAGGAATATATTCCTGATCGTGAGGCACCCAATCAGTTTTTTGAACTTCAACTTTCAGTTCTTTTGCAGCGGCATCTATTCCTTTTTTCTTTATTAAAGCTCTAGCCGATTCAACTTTATCCAGCAGCGCATTTTTGGTCTCATCTGAGGGATCAACTTTTAGCAAAATATGGCTGGCTTTAATTCTGTAATTTTCAGGATCTTGGGAGGCAATGCTATCACAACGGATAATATGCCAACCAAAATTGGTTTTAACGGGCTTACTGATTTCTTTTACTTTCAGAGAAAAAGCTACCTTTTCAAATTCAGGAACCATTTGCCCCTTTCCAAATTCGCCTAAAGAACCACCATTATCTTTAGAACCGGGATCATCGGAATATTCCTTGGCTAAAGTAGCAAAATCCTCTCCTTTAATAACACGGTTATAAACTTCATCGGCCAATAATTTTATAGAGGCATAGTCCTTATCTGAGGGCTTTTCTTCGAAAGCAATATATTTCATTCTCGAAGCTGGTCCTTTTTTAAATTCTGTTTCTTTGTTCTTATCATAATAGGCTTTAATTTCAGCATCGGTAACGGTTACTGGATCTGATTTATTGGGATCAAACCAAATAAATTTTCCGGAAACAATATCAGAATCCTTCGCATATTCTGCTTTTAGACTATCAATAGTAATTCCAGCTTGAGCTTTTATCTTATTCTGCAATTTTTGACGAGGAAGATAACTACGCACATATTCTTCCATAGCAGCAAAAAACTGAGGATTATTCTTCAAAGCAGAAAGATATTTGGATCTATCAAATCTGCCATTGGTTTGTAAGGCTTCATTTTGCATCAGTTCCTGAGGTGGATTATTCTGCATTTCGGTTAAAATCTCATCATCAGTAATTTTAATTTTATGCTTCTTTATCTGCTGTTGCCACAAAATATCGTTTACCAAAGATTCCCAAGCTTGATTTTCTATTGCTTTACGGGTATTTTCGTCTATAGGTTGGTCCTTATACATTTGGGCATAGCGATCATACATTTCCTGTGTTTTCTGTTGGAACATATCAAATGTTATTTTGGTACCGTTCACTTTTCCCAGGTAAGGTTTTGGCGATAGTAATTCCCCTAACCCAATTGCACCCATACCTACAATAAACACGAAAGCAACAATGTAGATAATCACTTTCTGTTTCTTTCTCAACTGATCCAGCATTTCCATTCTCCTTTTGTAGAGGATAAATTTCTTATTTTGAAAGCCATTATTTTAATAGTGCAGTTTTTAACAAGGTTTTTTTTGCACTTCTGCCGATACTGTGTTTTCTATTCCCCGTTAAGAAATTTATTAGTAGCGCAATTATATAATCTATAATATTGTTATCTTTATTATCCTACGGGGATGAGAGCATAATTACGATTGGTTTAGAACACTGTGTATGAGGTTAATAAAGAAGCTCATTTAGAAATATCAGAATGAAGCTTATAAAAAAATATTCAGGTTTCCTGATAAAACAGTTATACCATAATAGTTTTGTATGTTCTGTTTATATCTTGAAAATTTCTCCCCAGGCCAGTTATTCGGTTCAATAATTCTATTTTAGTTAAAGTAGAATTATTGACCCAACACAAATTCAAAATTTGCAGATAAATAATGATAGAAGATCATTCTCTAGCTCCAAGATAAGGCAAAATATTTTATCCTTTAAGATCGATTATTCGAAGCTATTAAGATTTAATTAGACCAAGAATATCAGCAAAATACAAAGATTGTTTCTATCTAAACCTTACTTTCTCTTGCAATTTAACAATATACAACTTGTCATCCACCCAAGCTTTTCTCATCCTTAACCATGGGTTGAAGAGGAGAGGAGGATGAGAGGAGGATGGGTTGAAGTGTCCTAAAAAGAACGAAACTGGAGTTCAATGAAGATAAGACCAGGCTGGTCAAAGTTGAGAGTGATCCCTTTGATTTTTCGGGCTTCACTTTCAGGTACAATAAAGATCTGTTCGTCAAGAACAAGAAATATCCGAATATCATACCACGAAAGAAGAGCGCCCAAACAATCCGAGATAAGATCAGGGAGTATTTGAGAAAGAATAGACACACGAATCCAACTGAGCTTGCCAAGGGGTTAAATCCAATTTTGAAAGGATGGTTGAACTACTATGGTATTCTCACAGTGAGCTATCCACAGCTGGAAAAAAGAAAGCTCAGATAGTATATGATGGAATTTCTCCATCGATATTATCGAGGGAAAAGCCAGCGTAAAAGTAAGCTCTATCGCGAGAATGCTTTTGAGTTATTGACAATGACATCAAACTTCCGGAATTTCCGTTGCCAGGTTTTTAACCTAGCGCAAACATACAAAAAAAATCGTTGCACATAGCAGAGGACAAACCTGAGGGTTTTGGGTAAGCTCAAAAGAAAAAAGATTAAAAAATACCTATATTCTTGATAATTTCTCCAAATCAGACAAAAATCATCGAGATAATGATCTTGCTCCTAATTGTTCAATGGCCTTACAACGATCATAATCGGAAAAAGGTTTTCCTAAAATAATATCTCTAGCTGAACCTCCCACTAAATAAGTGCATTGCTCAAACAGCGTTCCTAAGATTGTAGAAGCAAATTAGCATGTATTTTGTTGTGCTTGAGACTAATATTTAAATAAGTTATGATTTATGCTAAGAATTTACTAACTGGCAGGGTTTCTGTAAAATTCGTCGCAGTTTATATTCATTTTCTTTTACTCCATTAGGAGTTAAATGTTCAATTTCCAGATATCTGGTTTTCTCAGATGAAGGTTTATGGTCGAAATCTAACATACATTTCAGTTGCTTTAATCTTTCTATATCTGTCCATGGATCATTGATTTGTATATTAAGATTATCATTTAATAATTGATAATACGCCTGTAAATATGGACTAAAATCCTCTATTTCCTTTATTCCTTCATCTTTAAGGTTAGTATAACGCTTTTGTCTATCAATTAAATTTAATTTGGCATCAATCCTTATGCTTCCTAATCCTAATGGTTTGGCCATTCCAATTTTATGAGCACAACCTTCAGGCAAATTCAAAATGAAAAGTAAAGCCCCCAATTCTGTGTCACTTAAATTAGTAAATCTTATCCGTCCTTTAAAATGAGAATTTTTGTCCAAGGGCTGAATTTTAGTATACTGAGTTTTGTTCTTTCTAACATCATCAGGATTAGCTGTCCAGTCATTAGAATCGCGATGCCAATAGAATTTAAATCCTGCTAAGCATGCATTGGGGGAATCATAGTTCTTTAATCTATTTATTTTATTTTTCTCCAAATTGCCTATCTTAGGATATTGCTGAATATAATACTGGAAAGAAGTAGGTTTGGGACTGGAAAGAATTTTAGGATTTTGTTCCTTTAGTATTTTATCAGGTGTGTCACATATCGCATCTTCAAAATATACTCGTCCAGGTAATATATCATTATCTTTTATATAACCGAAAACAGCTTCTGCCATATCTAATTCCTTGCTTTTGTGCTTTTCCGGTCTAAGTTCACCTATAGAATGTTGATATAGCTTTTTCTCTTTTACACCTCTATACATCAATTTTTCATTCTCATCTATAAATGTCATCTTGGAATAGGTTACAACTTCATAGAGGGTTCTAATCATACCTCTTAATGAAGAACCGGGAATTCTAAATTCAGCATCAGCAGGTTTATAAAAGCCACTTAAGGATAATTTAAAATCTGCTAATTCAGCTAAATTGTTACTATTTTCCAATTCAACCAATTTTTTTTCTTCTTCCTCAGTAAGCGTTTTACGAATGTAAATTGGGCTTAGAGCTGTAATATCTAAATCAATATAACCATTATTATTTTTATATTGATTGAAGGGAGGAATACATTTAGGTTCAGTAGTAAAAATAACATCATTTAATGGAATAAAGTTATAGGGCGCAGTTGCAGTATCAACTGAATTTTCATTATCAGGATTAGAATGAGCTTGATGATAATTAGGATTTTTGTTGGGTTGTTGGGTTTGAGTTAAATCAATTAATGTTGATCCTATTTTGATTTTGACTGGTTTACCGTTCATCAATTCATACTCAACATCATACACACCGTCGGCGAGTGTTTTCCATACTTCATGGTTTCGAATATATCTTTCCGAGATAGTGACTATCTTTCCATCGTTTTTTTCTAATTCTAAGCAGATAATGTTCTTTTTAGTTGTCCTTTTATTGATTTTCCCTTTTTCCATTATTCCTCCCTATCTGTTTCACCAATTCTTACAAAGCGGTGATCAAAATAACTAAGTTGTCCATTATCCCAGTGTTCCAAATAGTTACGAGTTAGCAAAGTAACACGAGAATTGTCTGGGTAATTCTTAATCCAGCTATAAGGCAAAGTAAGTTGGAAGCCGCGAGCTTCTCGGATAATAGAATATCCGCTAACTTGTTGTCCATTGGTTTTACCCATTAAAATTTGGCTAACATCTTTATAATAAGTATGTTCGCCTTTACTATCGGTTCGAACTCTGCCTCTTAAAAAAGTGCTTGGGGGAGTACTGTTAATATCGTTAGTTCTGTAGCAATATAATTCAGTATCCTGATTAAAAATGCGAATGGCTTCTATATTATTATATTCCAAATTGTTATTTAGCAGTTGAAAACCATTATAATAGTCACCAAAAGCTATTTCTGAAAGGAGATAAACAACTACTTGATACTTAGTATCTTTCTTCAGATTATTAAAGATATCTTCCAAACTGGTTATTTTATTTAGTAGAGTTATTTCGGAGTTGATTGATTGAACCTCATTCATTTACTTTTCCTCCTTTATCTTTATAAATAGCAAGGTTATTTTGAATTTGGTCTTTATCACTATTCTTGATTAAAGCTTCCAGATAAGGAGTAAAATTATCAGGTAATTCTGTTATTTGAGAGATAGAGTTTTTTTTATTTTGGTCAAAAATAGTTGCTTTAAGACCTTGTAAAGTTCCTCTACCGATGTTTTTTTCTCCTCCAATAGCTAAATCTCCTGTATACAGGTCTTTTAATAGTAATATAAGTAATCCTTTTTGCGAAGGGAGAGGGTGTTCCAACCGTAATGTTAAGTGCGTAATATTCTCTGTCTTACTGTCTTGAGGGAAAACAGGCATAGAATCAAATAAAGCACCTTCTATAGTCCCGCCGGTAAAACGGTCTATACATATTCTGTTTTGAAGTTCAGTGGTTACATTGCTAATAGGGACTTCGTTTACATATAAAGCAGAAGGTATTGTATATTTCTTATTCTTAGTAACAGCAGTTCCAAACATTGAGGAAACAAAATCCTCAATAAAATCCACATCCTGCCATATAGTGTATAGAATTCTTTCTGCCTGGGCTCTTAATACTCCGCGAACTGATGTTGCAGGAAGAATAGGTTTTCCTTGGGATGATATATGAACTGCATCGGGGCCATAAACATCTTCGGGATAAGTTCGCACGATAAGCGAATTTTTTAAATGAAAATCAGCTTTAATGACGAAAGTATCGTAAGTTGAGAATTTGGGCTTATAATTTTCGATGTTGTTACTACTCTGAAGTTCTAATAAATACTGAGTCAGTCCTGATGCCGTATCAAAATCATATTCATTAACATATAAGTTACCAGCTTTCAGTTTACCGAAGCCAGAACTTCTTTTTCCACCCAGGAAAAATGAATGTTCAAATACTCCGAGACACTCCTCCAGAATATGTTGTGCTTGTATATATCTATTTTCATTGTTAATAACAAACTCCAAGCGGAAAGTAAAATTTAAACCTGGCTCCACTACTTGATAATCAAATTTGGCTTTATCTTCTACTATGCCTTTACTATTATCAATGCGAATTCCATCCCGAATCCTACAATTTCCTTTAGAAGAGCAAGGATATAAATCATCACAAATTAAAAAAGATTGATTTACAGGTTCGGATAAGTACAAACCGAGATAATCCTTATCAATGTCTACATTGAAATAAGTTTTTAATACTCCCAGGAAGGAAGTAGCTGGAATGAAAACTATACCTTCACTATCAACTAACACATCTCTATCAGAAATATCATCTCTTCCACTACCTATCATTAAAGGACTCAATAAATTAAGAGTTCCACCCAGAATAATTCTACCTGTTTTCATTGGTCCTCCTTGATCTTTGATTTTCTCGCCTAAGACATAAAAACAATGCTTTGAGGAAGATCTTTTTTGCCTTATCTAAAGAAAATTTATCAAGCTCAATTTCAGCATATACATCATTAATTATCTTTTTATCACTAACATATAGCTGTTTGGTATTTTCGAGAAATGTGGATACTATTGTATCAATACTCATTAAGTAATCGTAAAAGTTCTTTTTATCTTCTGTTAAGTAGACCTGTTTTAGTTTATCTTGTGCTAACTTTTTGAGTTGAATGATACTTTCATTAAAATTACCATGTTCAGCAAAAGATTCTAATCTTCCTAATAAGCTATTGTTGATTTTATAATGTTTAATAGTCCCTGCTTTGTCATTGGCTACTTGGGTTAAATAAGCAGTAATTATTTGTTCAATGCTTTTACTAAGAATGCCTTTAATAATATCAGGTGGATTTGTTGCTGGTTTTTGAACAGAATTCATAGTTGTAGAGATAATTTTTAATCTGTTTGTTGGGTTCTTCATAAATTTGATTTGGCCAAAACCCTCGTTACATCTTTCGCCTAAACCATATAAAAGAAGATTAGAGAAATTCTCAGGCATTTTTTCTAGCAGGAAACAAGAACCTGCTTTGTAAACCAATTCCGAAGATTTTTTAGCTTTGTAAGCATTAACGACTGTTTCAATTCTACCACTAATAATACTGGAATGGAGGATTTTAACCCCTAGGATTTTTTCTAATTGATTAGTTTCTATAGTGCTGCAACCATAATCATTTTTAATGATAGTATCAGATATTAATACAAGCAGAGGATTATCAGAAGAAGCAAAGTTTTGGATATTATGTTCTTGTATTTCACATTCCTTTAATAAACAATTACCGTATTGAGCAGTTTTAGATTTACCCAGGCGAAAACTAAGATTATTTTCTAATAAACCTTTAATCAATTGTAAATCTATTTCATCACCATATATGGTTCCAACAAAAACTTGTTCAGGAGAAAGGGCTTCATAACAAAATACAATACTTTGTTTGGGAATTCCTGTAGCATAATCTCTTTCGTGATGGAAGAAGATTTCCTTGTGAGGTTGATATAACATAATATCATCATCATCATTAACATAGGCGAAAGATTCTATTGGTCTATAATCCAGATCCATTGCTTCGTTATTAAAAATGTTAAGAACTTTTTTATTATTATTTTTGTTTTGCCAGATATTATGTGGGCAAGGTAAGTATATATGTGATTGGTATTCTGGGTAGAGATTATGAAAACATAAACCTCCTCTTATAAACAAGCGGTAGAATTCTGGCATATCACCATTTTTTTTAAGGTAGTTGCTTGCCAAAACTCCTAATATCGAGGTTCCCGGAATGTAAGATAGAGTTTTGGTAAGGGTACTATCTCCGGATTGGTGAGCAATAATTAGAGGTGATTTTAATTCAATCTTGAGTTTTAGTGCTTTATACATTTCTCCCTCCAACTTTCAGCAAATTTAGCAGTTAGATTGACATTATTATCCAAACTTATTAAATCGATTTTAACTTTACCGAATCCACGATTACGCATAGTTCCTATTCTCTTTATATAAAAACAGATAGCAGCTAAATATGTTTCAACTTCTTGAGAGGGGGCATTGAGGATAAGTGCTCCTTCAAATGTAAACCCTCTTTTTAGTACTCTACTCGTCCGGAGAGAATGTTCTTTAGCAATATGAGTATCTTTATCAATTGCAGTTTGAGCGCGCAATTCTGTAAAATACTCCTTAATGATGAGAGTATTAGCTAAATAAGGAAATTGTTCGGTTAAATAATTCAACCATATAGCAATATTATCCTTATCCTGCAATTCCAGATTCTCAAATATAATTTTAGGATTGGGATCATTTTCTCCAATATTGCCAAATTTAAGATCGGGGATTCTTGTTAGCTCAGTTAATTCTTTAAAACCTTTAAAATTAGCTAAATCCTGAGCTGCATTACGGAAAAGTCCTTTAATTCTTTTTGCAGGGATATAAGGTAAGCAATGGCTGTCAAATACGATATCGCTATCAATAATTGTTCCTGAAGATTTACCAGAACCAATCAGCGTATCGGAGAGGGTTTTTAAAATTATCTTGTAAATCATTATTTTCCTCCAGAGGAATCATTTCCATCAGTTCTATCATATCTAAGTAAATAGTTTGATTATTAAAAAACAATGTATCGCTATAATCTTCAAACCCTGTAAATTTTATAGGCAAATCCTCGCGAGAAGTTATTTGCTTTAATAAAGCAATTAATTGATGTTCGGATTTATATAAGGCAGAGCGAAGTTCTTTTATTTTGGAGTTTGGCCATTTTGAATACATATCATATGTTGCGTTTAAAAGTTGTTCTAATTCAGATAAAGAATATGGCCTGCGAGTTAAACTTTTTTCTTGTGGTAGAATATAATTTTTACTTCGGATTTCATCCAAGGGATCATATACAGAAGCATTGATCAAATGAAAATCTAAATAACTATCATTATTATTGTTAGTTAAACGCTTATTTTTAGCAGACCTGCATAAGCTGGAAGCCATCTGATATACTTGATAGAAAGGATATTTGTAATTAGCAACGGCAATACCTGCACAAAAAGATAGTAGAAGGTCATCGCTATCCTCTTTGATTTGTTTAATAAATTCAATAGCCAAAGGAATTCCTAAACGACCTTTGCAAACAAAAGTAATATCATCACCTCCAATAAAGAGAGGACGCAAAGGTAAATACTTGCCTCCAATTGAGGATGTATCATTTAAGGCATTCTCTTTCTTTTTAGATTTATTACATTTTTCAACGGTTTTGCTGACAATAGCTTTAAAAGCTTTAAGGCAAAGCTCATCAATTTTATTGGATAGCTTTATAGTAGAATCCAGATCTTTTTGTTCAGCGAATAATTTACCTATACCATTGCCATCAATATGGACTACAGCTAGGTAGGATTCATTGCCTTTATCAATACCTAAATCATCAAATTTTTCAGGAAAGATATAGGAATCACTCAATTCAGCAGCGTAAAGTTGTTTAGTTTCTTCTTCAGCCTTTTTCGAAGCTATCCTTTTTGCGTATACAATTTCGGAGAGCAATTCATCCTCTCTGGAGTGATCAATTTCTACTGCTGCATATCCTGAATAATTACATTGAGCATTAATTCCAAAAGATGGTACTGTAGTTTGTTGGATACGATGTTCTTTTTCCTTGCGCAACTTTTCTTGCAGTAAACTGAAAGCAGCCGGGAAATCATCTAGATTAAAATTCTCTTCATAAACTGCGCTAAAACTTAAACCAGGGCATTCATTTAAGATTTTTCGTGAGAGTGAATAGATAGTTTCCTTTGCTTCTTTTTCATCTTTACAGAGCAGAAAAAGATTACCACCTCCACAATAACCCTGGTCAGTTAGGAACTCCTCCAGAAGATGCTTAATTAAATACGAAGCACCAATATTATCCTTAAGGCGGTTAGAGGCAAAAATATAATCCTGAATTGCTCTAAGATCAATAAATAAACCATAAGCCATAATTACTCCTTAATATAATTTATAATAGCTGGGAAAATAGATTTATCTTTTAATTGTGTTTCTCCAAAAGCCCTAAAATTGGGCACTAAAGTTCCGATATATTTTTCTACATCTCTCTGGAGATTATCTGGTTCATCCGTACGCGAAATAAGTATTGTTTTTGCTTCTTCTCCTCCTAACTGCGTAGCTCTTGTAATGGCTTCAAAGGCCTTTAACTTGCACAATGGTTTTGTTTTATCTGTAGTAACAGATATTAGGGTAAGTTGGTAGCCATAAATTGCAACTATATCTACCTGATATTGATTATTGTGAACATCAAAATAAAATTGAATATTTCCAGTGAGTTTAATAAGTTCATTGTAGACATAATATTCCAGCCATCTACCATTAATGAAATCTTCCAAATCTTCTCTTTGGTTTCTATTTAATTCCTCGTACTTTATATTTACACTTTCTAACAAACGATTTTTTTCTGGTGTTATGTTCAATTGATTGGCCATATGTTCCAGGTCATTATTCCTTTTCCCATAGATTTCTTCTAAATTGCCATTATCTAACAAGTCAATTAGTTTTTCCAATAATTCAGGGTATTTTTCTTTATATTCCTCTGGCTTAATGTCTGTTTGATTTTGTAAAACTGCCATAGTTTCTAAATTTATCGCCAACATAGGGTCTTGGCGTAAATCAATTTGCGAATCTGCTACATTACCATCAATAATCATAATTTTGCGTCTGCTATCTAAGTATGAAGAACTAAAAGATTTGTAGTGGCTTTTTAGATAATAGTAACAAAATGCTGCCATAGTTTTAGTTCCGCCAGTAAAATTTAAATGAATTGCTTTTTTATCTTCTTCGTTTATATATTTATTTAACTTGCATTCAATTGAGTTGAAAGAAGTTACATCATCAATAGAAATTATCTGATTAAAATCCTCTTCTTTAAATTTGCCTTCCTTTATAAGTTGAGTTTTGATTCTTTGCCCGATATCTTCTGTACCTGTTTGGCCTAAGGTCTTATTTTCTTTTGAACATATTAAGCTAATCCTGGAATTATTGTAGTGGTTCTTTAAATAAATTGCACTTACATAACATGGAACCGGATTGGTACCTACCAGTATTAAAACTTCAACCATAATTAGCTTCCTTTCATATTAGCATATATAGCTTATTTTGAAGAAAAGATAAATTCTGTACAATAGTGTTTAGATAGAATTGCACTTATCTGCCACTATCCTAACAAAACATAGTATATTAATAGAAACGGACTCTCTAACTATATTATATATCATAGAACTATATAAAACAATTATAAGTATTATGTCAAGTGATAAAAAGAAAAAATCATAATTTATTGTAACAGTATAGGAATGTTAATATTCAACCGCTTAAAAAAACCTATGCTACTCATACTGTGAGACGATCATAATTATCTATGTGGCCTGTAGGCAAATGTATACAAGTTGTTAAAGATTTTCAGTTTTTTTTAATTGGTTTATAGTACAATATGCTAAAGAAATATATGCAAAAGCAGTGATTATACAGATTCATATATTTATGAGAGTGCTTATTTTGACATATTTGCTAATATTACTTGGAATGGAGAATCATAATAAATGAAGAGTCAGGCAGCTGAATTAGCATATTGTGCAAAAACATTTCCCTTGACGAATGGAGGGTTATCAGAGTTTTGGCTTAATAATGTAAAATCTTTAATATGATAAAAAATGTATAAGGGAGCATAAAGCTAATGAAGAAGTTTTCCTGGCGTGGCCTTTCTATAGTCATATTTATATGCGTGACAGCATTTTTTTTGGCTCCTTTGGCAATTCCTAATCTACCAAGCTGGTGGTCAAAACACCATTTGAAACTCGGTTTGGATTTAAGAGGTGGGATGCAGATACTTCTGGAAGTTGATACTTCAGAGCTTTCTGCAACTGATGCCAGAAATGCTGTTGAGCAGAATATTAAGATCATTCGTGAACGTATTGATCAGTTTGGAGTAGCCGAACCTACTATCCAAAAATTAGGCGAGAAAAGAATTATGGTTCAACTGCCTGGTGTTTCCGATTATAAGGCAGCTGAGAATTTAATTAAACAAACTGCTATGTTGGAGTTTAAACTTGTAGCTCCGTCAGAAGAAGCTAAGCGTGTAATAGATGCTATCGATAAAAATATCAGTGGTAATCTGGATAAGTTTCCAGCTTTGGCAGAATTAGCCAAGAAGGATAAAAGCATTATTGCTGATACAACTTCCACTGATAGCTTACAAGTAGGAACCGGTATTTTCAGTTCGTTGATTCGTCCTGGTGAAATGGATTTTGAGGTTCAATATAGCGATGTGCGTTTAATTCAAGAACTGATTTCTGATACTTTATTTGCTCAATTTGTGCCAATAGGTTATCAGCTTGCTTTAGATAAAGCAGATACCGAAAATCCCCGAGCAGATAGAGCTTTATATGTTCTGAATTCAGCTCCTCAGCTTACGGGAGCAGATCTTGCGAAAGCTAAAGTAGAATATGGTTCAGCCACATCTACCGATCCGCGAGTTGCCAATAAACCCTATATTTCTATAGAAATGAAAAGAGAAGGGGCTCGTAAATTTGAACGCGTTACTGCTGATAATGTTGGTAAGCGTTTAGCGATTGTTTTGGATGGTGTAGTTTATTCTGCTCCGAATATTCAGGAAAGAATTGCTGGTGGTAGAGCTCAAATTACAGGAAGGTTCACAGCTACTGAGGCAAACGAACTGGCTATTGTACTCAGCACTGGTAACTTGATCGCTCCCATCAAACCAGTATCTACTTCTATTATTGGTGCTACTTTAGGTAGTGATAGCATTCGTAAAGGGACTTTTGCTGGTTTAATTGGTTTGATAATTGTAGCCTTGTTTATGGTTATCTATTATAAAGGATGCGGTTTTATTGCTGATATTGCCTTGGTTTTAAATGTGGGCTTTATTTTAGCTATGTTAACTGCGTTTGGTGCAACTTTAACCCTTCCTGGTATTGCAGGTATAATTCTTACTATTGGTATGGCAGTGGATTCCAATGTTCTTATTTATGAACGAATAAGAGAAGAATTGGATATAGGGAAAGCTCCTCGTACAGCAGTAGATGCAGGTTTTAAGAGAGCTATTATTACAGTTTGGGATTCAAACTTAACTACTCTTATTGCGGCAATTGTGCTTTATTATCTTGGAACTGGTCCAATCCGTGGTTTTGCTGTAACCTTAGCTATCGGTATTATGAGTTCAATGTTTACTGCCATAGTGATGGTTAGAGCCATACTGGATAATTTTGTTCTTACGGGAACAAAAACAAAACTGAGCGTGTAAGGAGTTATTATAATGCGAATCCTCAAGAATCCTAATATCCAATTTGTGAAATATCGTTACTGGGCTTACGCTTTCTCAATCGTTGTGCTCTTGATCGGCTTGGGAGGTATTATATTCAATGGCTTGAATTGGAGTATAGATTTCACCAGCGGTATAGCCGCAACATTGAACTTGAAAGCTAAAGATCCAAATGTAGCTCCTCTTCCTATTGATGAATTACGCTCCGTTCTTGCCAAAAATGGCTTCCCGGATGCGGAAATTATGTATGTTGGCGATGAAGCCAATTCTGTTTTCCAAATCAAAATAAAAACAACAGGTAAAGGCAGTAATATTTCAGCGGAAGCTCGATCGAAATTGATTGATATCATCCAAAGTGAATTTCCTGAATATGTGAAAGGTCGAGATATCAATAAAGAAGTTATAGAAGAAATATATGAAGTTGGTCCCAAAGTTGGTAGCGAACTTCGAACTCAAGCATTTTGGGCAGTTCTGCTTGCCTTGATTGCAATGATCATTTATATTTGGTTCCGTTTTGAATTAACTTTTGGGCTAATGGGAATTTTGGCTTTATTCCACGATGTGTTTATTATTGTGGGTATTTTTGCTCTTACCGGCAAAGAAATCACAATGCAAATTATTGCCGCGCTTTTAACAATTGTGGGTTACAGCATCAACGATACGATTGTGATCTTTGACCGTATTCGCGAAGATCTGAAAAAGAATCGTAAAGACCCTATGCCGGTTATATTCAATAGATCTATCAATGAAACCCTTTCCAGAACAATAATTACAGGTGGAACTACTTTTATGACTTCTGCTTGTTTATTTTTCTTTGGGGGTAGTGTGATTCACGATTTTGCTTTTGCCATTTGCTTAGGTATTCTTTTTGGAACCTATTCTTCAATCTTTGTAGCCAGCAACCTGGTGATAGATTTACATCAAATCACAGGGAAAGAAAAGAAAACTTTGCAACACTTAACTAAGAAGAAAAAATAACCCCATACAATCTACCTCCTCTCGAACCGCTCATCTTTTGAGCGGTTCTTTCTTTGATCTTCTACACCGAGAACACTGAACAAAGATAACGACACGCAAATAGAATTTTGAGAGCTATCGAAAGTACCGAAAGAAACAGGAGCACAGAAAAAAAATAGGAAGGAAAGAAAAGGTAGAAAAGTAATTTAGATTCTTGTTACTTGCTTTCAACTCTTAGCTTTTTGCCTTCAACTTGCTCTATGGCTTCTACTTATAGCTTCCAGCCCATTCTTGTTTCACTTTTCCACTTTTTTGCGGAGGAACGGCGTCCTCCGACTACACAAAAAACAGAGGAATAGCGTCCTCAAACTACCTGTAAGATTTGCACCTAAAACTATCTCCGGGTTTCACTTTTCCACTTTCTACCTTCCTCTTCTAACTATGAACTTCAAAAAAGCTCTCCAGTCGCAGCAGTGTTCTGGCATCGATATCTTCAGGTTGATCACCTTCCAGAGTTAAAAAAGGCAGGTCTATATATTTTCTTAGAAGCAGGTTATCCAACTGTAGATGGCAAAAACTTTGCGTATAGCTAATAACAGCTTCTATATTGCGTTTTTCAAGTTCGGGCTTTATATCTTTCAACCGGTCAAAAACACTATAGGGATAAGTATAAGCAATGTATTGTTGAACGATATCCGGTAGTAAATAAGGCATCGCAAATTGACGCTGCACTTCGTTGAAAATAACATCGCCTCCCAGATCAATAATCGTATCGTATATGTTTTTATAGATAGGAGGCACTCCCAAATATGCCAGACGCAGTTTTGTTGGCAGGGGGTCTCTTTTTTCTGCTTCTTTCAAAAACATATCCAATTCACTTTCGTAGCGATCTGGATTTCCCCCAAAATCGGAAGAATTAACCTGCCAAAGGTGATTTTCAAGCCCACTAACTAAGCGTTCTTTCCAAGTCCATTCATCCAGGACTAATAGTTTTTTCCGAATCTCGTCTAATCGCTTTTTTGCCTTCAAAGTATCGCTTCGAGACACACCAAAATAATTTTCCAGCTTGGTTATTTCTTTATCTAAATCCTCAGGGTTTCTATTAGCAGGAAAGGAAAAACGGTATATCGGTATATTAACTTCAGTAAACATATCCAGTAGAGAATTACTATTGGAACAATCACCTACTACAATTCCGATTATCATATCCAGACTAGAAGATAGCGCAGCTATATAATTACCTTTAATCCAGCTGCAAAGAGTGCGGGGGAAACCTTTCAATTCAGCATTCTGAACATAATTGGAAGAATCCTGTGATATAAATACATTGTTCAAATCTACAGGAATATGGCCTGCAGCAAATAAAACTTCCACAGGAAAGGAAGTAGTAAATCCAATGCGTTTAGGAATCATAGCTAAGCTCCAGATATTTATTTTCCAATTCGGCAATGCGTTGTTTGCTTTTATTTATGTTGCTAAGCAGCAGTTCAATTTGCTGGCATAGTTCTTTTGCTCGTAATTCATTGCTATAGGTGGAAGAAAGTGCCAATTCAGAATTTATGTTTTCAATTTTTATATTACTTTCTTCTATGGTTGCCTGTTCTTGTTCAATTTGTTTATGAATCTGTTCTAGATGCCAAGGGTTAATTTTCTTTTTTCTTTCGCGTAGCACAGGAGCTTTTTTAGGCAGCTCTGGAATGGAAAAAGCAAGCTCCAAAGCTTGTTCCAGACCCATATCCACTTCGCTAATAGTAGGGTATAACAAGTCGTTTTCCAATGCCTTATGAAACACCCAATATTTAGTGGCCAGTTGCTTCATAAAATAGCGATCGTGACTAACAAACACAATTGTGCCCCGATATTCTTGTAAAGCAGATAGTAAACTATTATTCATCGCTATATCCAAATGATTTGTTGGTTCATCCAAAATTAGCAAATTGGGTGTTTGATGAATTAATGTGCAAAGCATCAATCGCGATTTTTCACCTCCGCTTAGAACACAAACTTTTTTATCAACATCATCTCCCCGAAAACCAAAGCGAGCTAAAAAGCTCAATACATAACCGCGGGTTTCATTGGGAACCAATTGCCAGAGAGTGTCCATAACGGTTAATTCTTCATCCAATAAAACCTGGTGCTGATCATAATACCCGATTTCTAAAGAAGCGCCAATTTTTAGCGAACCAGAAAAAATATCTTTTTCTTCCATAAGAATTTTAAGCAGCGTTGTTTTCCCGCAGCCGTTAGGACCTACTATACAAATCCTATCGCGATAATGAACTTCCAGATTAACATTTTTTGCTAAAGGTGCATTCTCAAAAATGCCTAATTCTACATCTTTTAAAGTATAAACATCATTACCACTGCGTCCTGTTGATTGGATATTTAGTTTTATCTTCTTTTGCTGTTGAGGGTTTTGAATAACTTCCATTCGTGAAAGCAACTTTAAACGAGATTTTGCCTGAGTAGTTTTCTGGCCGGCTATGTTTCTACTTATAAAATCCTCGGTTTCGGCAATGAATTTTTGCTGTCTTGCATATTGCCTTTCCTGGGTTTTCAGTTCAATTGCTTTTGCTTGTTCAAAAGAGCTGTAATTACCTTTTGTTATGCTTAAGTGTTTATTTTCTAGATGAAAGATCACGGAAACAGTATTATCTAAAAAAGTACGGTCGTGCGAAACCACTAAAAAAGGGATGTTACTGGCATTTAGATATTTCTCTAACCAGGAAATCATTGCTACATCCAGATGGTTAGTTGGCTCATCCAAAATCAGTAAATCGTTAGACATCATCAATATCCTAGCTAAACAAATACGGGATTGTTCTCCTCCACTGAAGAGATTTAAGGATTTAGGATAATCGTCTTCGGTAAAGCCAAGAGAAGTTATTATGAATTTTAAGTCGTTTTCAAATTCATCACCACCAATTGCCTGGTACTTTTCTAAGGCATCATTAAGCTCCGTCTCATTTGCTTCAGAATGATTATCTTGAAGCAATTCTGATAGCTCATTTATTTTCTTCTGTAATTTCAGAATATCTGGTCGAGAACTATGAACATAGTTTATAAAAGAAATATTGCCATCAAGAACTGGATTTTGTGGTAGGTAAGCAATCCGGCATTTTTTGGAATGTAACACCTTTCCTTCGCTGGGCAGTAAAACACCTAACATCAATTTGATAAGTGTGGTTTTACCGCTTCCGTTCGAACCGATAAGCCCTATTTTACTATTATGCTCCAAAGTGCAATTGATATCACTCAATATATAGTTGCCGCCAAATTCAATGCTGGCATTGATAACTTGTATTAAGCTCACTTTGTAATATTCCTGTATATTTTATTTAAAACTCGGAAAAACATATCCCAAGCTGAATTAAATCTACTTTAGGAAAACACTTTAGCTGTCAACCTCATTTTTTGCTTGTCAAAAAACCCCATCTAATTTTTAAGGTTAATAAATGGTTCGGGATGTAGCGCAGTCCGGCTAGCGTACTTGAATGGGGTTCAAGTGGTCGCAGGTTCAAATCCTGTCATCCCGACCAGTTTTTTTTATACCACAGAAGATACTGAAAACTCTGAGCGTACTGAGAACTAATCCACCTACTTTTCACTTTTTCCTTGACTTAAAGATAGCAAATATTTTCCTATTGTTTTAAGAGGAAAATATGAAATATTTAGAGTTAAAGGCTTTTTATATTATTGATCAGCCTATAGGTATGATAGCAGATTTATCTTCTGCCCTTAGAGGGTTGTGGGGAAGGAGTTTACGCAAAATATACTGTTATCAGAAGCAGTTGGAATGTAGTGAATGTCCCCTAGAGAATTGTACTTATTATGTCCTATTTGAAAAGAAACTTTCATCTTCTGATCAATACCATCCCTATATCATTCAATCCAGAGTTGTAAATCCTTATCTGATTGAAGCAAAATTTAAGTTCTTTGGCTGGGTCTGTGATCATCTGGAGAAACTTCTCTATTCCATTATTAATACCAATAACACACTTCTGAAAAGGGAAGGAAGAAATCATTGTTTAACTCTGCAGAAAATTGAGGATATGAATTCCAACAGGATTTATAGTGCAGAAAGTGAAATAATCACCCGACCCAAACTAAAAAAGCTATCATTTAGTCCGCAAGAAGTGCCTTTATTGGAGCTTATCTTCAAAACTCCTTTACGCCAGAAATATCAGGGTAAACTTATGAATGAATTTATTTGGGAGCCCTTTGCCAAAAGTTTAATCAATAGAATTCGCTTTATCAATGAACACTTCAACAGCAATGAACTGAATATCCCAGAACAGATTAACATAGAGGGAACAACCAAAAAAAAGGAAAATACCTATTGGAGCGAAAAAATCAGGGTTTCCTTTCGTCAGGAAAGTAAAATGAGTATTGGCGGTTTGCTGGGCAGTGTTGTTTTAGCCAATGTTTCTCCCGAAATGATAGGTATGCTAAAATTGGGTAGATATTTGCATACTGGCAAGCAATGCACTTTTGGTAACGGCGAATATGTATTGCGTAACTTATCAGAAAATCAATCTGTTACAGAAGATACTGCAGAATTAAAACAAAATAAGATAAATAATTTGTCAGATAAATCCCCTCCCTAAACATATAACTAAATAGGAATCCAAGATTTCAAAAATAAAATACTTCTATTGGAGGTAACAAATGAAAAACGGACCTATCAGAATCATCATTATTGTTGCAACCGCTATTGCAGCTATTGGAAAATCAATCCTTGAAACAGCACCAAAAGCTAAAAAATAAGGAGTGATTATGAGTTTATCTATTCATCATATCGTCTTCGCTGCTCTGATGCATGATGTAGGGAAAGTAATTCAAAGATCAGGAGCTTCCGATGTCCCCAAATACATAACTAAGTGTAAAGAAGATCCAAAGTATGGTTACTATACCTATAAGCATGCAATGTGGACTGCGGATTTTCTGGATAGGCATCCACTCAATTTACCAGACAAGAACTGGGAATCAATCGTAGAATTAGCTGGATCTCATCACTGCAAGGACTCCTGGAAATTGCATAACTATGAAAAATATTTGGATATGATTATGCAAGCGGATAATATTTCTTCCAGTTGGGATAGAGAAGAGCCGGAAGATCCATCTTCCGATAAACATCACTATCTGAAAGTCCCTCTCTATTCAGTTTTCAGCAAGATAAGTACCGGAGAAAATAAGATTGAGAAAAATGCTAAGAAATGGATATATCCTTTACGAAAATTGAATCCGGAGAATGCCTACCCTGCAGAAAGTAAAGATTTAGTTGATCAAAGTGCTGCATATAAAGCTCTTCTGACAGGTTTTGAAGAGGATTATGGCAAGCTGTGTAAATACTATAATGAATTAGCTGACAAAAATAAAGTTAATTTTGAAACGGAGCATTTTCCTCAATTTATTGATGCTGTAGATAGTTTGCTGAGAACTTATTTTTGGTGCGTTCCGGCAAATACTATGGAGCCAACCCCTATTGGTTCTCTTTATCATCATCTACATAATAGTGCTGCTATTTCTGCTGCTTTATATGCTCAAGATGAAAGTGAACATAGTGAACCTCCCTTTATGATTATTGCGGCTGACTTGAATGGAATTCAGAATTATCTTTACGACCTCAATCCGGAAAATTCTTCCAAAGCCAGTAAGCTCTTGCGTTCCCGTTCTTTTCAAATTCAGATGATTATGGAAATGTTGGCTGATAAAGTTATCAGTGAGCTTGGTTTAAGCCATTTGAGTGTTATTTCCAGTCAGGGTGGTAAGTGGTTTATTCTTGCCAATAACTCTAAGAATAATGAACAAAAAATGGAAGAACTGAAACAGATTGTAAACGAAGAAATGTTTACCAGATTTCTGGGACAGATTAGTATTAATCTTAGCTGGGAAACTAAACTGGGCTTGTTTGACCTGAAAAAAGAACATTTTATAGGGACAATGAATCGCGTTTATGATTCATTGGAAAAAGAAAAGACCCATCGTTTTTCTACTTATCTGCAAAAGGATAATCTCTGGCAAACCGAAAACTTCGTTATCAATCACGATAACATTTATTCCGACCAGATTTGTGATTTTTGTAAACGGCGTAATTGCGATGAAGATTCAAATAAGATATATAAGGAAAAAGAAAATCCTGAAGAAGAAAATCCCCGTGTTTGCCACCATTGCTTACAGGAAATACGCTTAGGCAGAAATCTTACCAAATATAAATACTATAAGATCTGGAAGGGAGAGAAAGATAAAGATGCTTACATTAATTTTGCTGGTATGAGTTTCTCAAAAGTAAAGAACAATGAACTCAATTCTCTAATAGCTGGTCATCATTATCTTGCTTTAAGTGAAGAAAACGAGTTCTTACAAATTCCTAAACGCTATCTTGCAACCCAGGTTCCTATAAAGGATGGCAAGGTAACTACCTTCGATGAAATACCTAAACACAATGAAGGTTTGCAAGCCAATGCCGTTATGAAAGGAGATGTAGATAATCTTGGCTATATTATGAGCCGCGGTTGGCAAAAAGATGATTCTGGAAATCCCATTTGCTCCATCACCGAATATTCTACCTTGTCCTTTATGCTGGATTATTTCTTCAGCGCCTGTCTTCCCGCTCAGATAAAAGAGAAATATGAGGATTCCATTTATACCGTCTATTCCGGTGGAGATGATTTCTGCATAATTGGGGCTTATGAAAAAGTTATAGCTTTTGCTGAAAACCTAAATAAAAAGTTTAATGAGTTCTGTGCCAAGAATCCGGATATGCATTTCTCTGCTGCAATTACCTTGGCTCACCCCAAAGAACCAGTAAAGTTCTCAATTAACTCTACAGAATTAAGATTGAAAGACGCAAAGGCTGAACCGGATAAGAATTCACTTCATCTGTATGAGACAATTGTCCAATATGATAAATTATCCGATTTATTGGAATTTGCTGATAAATTAAAGAATTGGTTAGATCAAGAGGAGCTAACTCTTCAATTCCTATATCGCTTGCTAACCTATCATCAGATGTATCTGGAAACCCTAAATAAGGATAATGTAAATTATCGCAACTATTTATATGAATCCCTTCTTAACTACGACATTAAGCGGAATATAGAAAAAATGAAGGATAATAAACTTACAAATTTGGAAATTGTAAATGAACTTAGAAGTTTAACCGGCTTGGAAGAGGGCAGTATGATGAAATATCTAAGAATCCCTCTTTGCCATACAATTTATAAAAAACGCAACAAACATAAGAACAATAAACAAAAGGAGAATAAAAATGTATAATAACCAACAAAATCGGAATACCACACCTGATAGAGGTGGTGCAAAATATGGACCCTTTTTTAAAGAGGATGGTTCTTTAAATTTGGCCTGGGTTGGTGAAAAAGCACAGAGAATCTCACAAGAGATATCTGATGCAAGATATGGTCTTACAGCAACGGGATTAAGGAATTTCTACAATGAATTTCTTAGAATACGCAATTTACCTGCAAGTCATAGTGAAGAAAAGAAGATATTGATCAAATTACTAATTGCTAAGGTTAATTACAAAAAGTTAAATAACAAAGCACCGGATATTTTCGCGAAATTTATTACTGAACTAATTACCGAAGTCGGGGACGACTTGGATAAATTTGAAAAGTCCTGTTTAATTATGGAAGCCGTAGTAGGTTTCAATCCCAGAAAATAAATTTATAAGGAGAACGAAAATGTTAACAACTAAAATAATAACCGGAAAAATACTGCTGAAAAGTGGTTTACACATTGGTGGAAATAAGGACACAATGCAAATTGGTGGAATTGATAATCCTGTAATGAAAAATCCTTTAACCAATATGCCCTATATTCCAGGTTCCTCTTTAAAGGGAAAGATGAGATTCTTGCTGGAACATTATTTGAATTATGTAAAAGGTGATGGTAAAATACCTGGTTTAACAGTAGATGGGAAAGTAAATAAAATTGCAATAATCTTTGGACATCTTGAGCATACCGAAAATAGTAGTGATACAAAACCTACCCGTATTATTTTTTCCGATTGTAATATAATTGGTGCAAGAGATGAAACTGGTAATTTAATTGAGGATCTTGAATATCTGAAGGAAAAAATGCTCTCCAATTTTGTAGAAGCAAAAACAGAAGTAGCGATTAATAGAATAACTGGCACAGCTCAGGGAGGAGCATTAAGAACTATAGAACGAGTTCCTGCAGGAGTTGTTTTTGATTTACATATTGTTCTAAAAAATTATGAAGAAAGCGATGAAAGTAATCTGGAAATAATCAAGAAGGGCTTGAAGCTTTTAGAAAATGATGCTTTAGGGGGATCAGGTTCCAGGGGCAGTGGTAGAATAGAATTTCTCGATCTTAAAGTTGATGGAGCTTCTATAGATTTGAATTCAGTTCAGTTATAGGAGGTCGTAATGACTACCTGGAAAATATCCTGGAAACCCTTATCTTCTCTTTCCACGCCTTTGCAGAGCGATACAATCTTTGGCCATCTTTGCTGGGCTATAAATTACCTGTGGGAAGAGAAAGATAAGAATAAACTTACAGATTTCCTATCTGCTCTACAAGAAACTCCTTGTCTTGTTTTATCTTCTGCCTTTCAGGAAGGACATTTACCTAAACCTTCTATTCCCATAGGAAATAAACACTTGGATGAGGTTAAAAAGAATCTAAAAAAATGTAAGGAATTGAAAGAAATAACGGATTTGGAAATTTCCATAGTGCTGAAGAGAATAAAAAAAGATAACTGGATAGATAGAAAAGCTCTCACAGACAACGAATATGTATATAATGTGAGCGAAGAGCTTATCTCGAAAGCACAAGACACAGCACTGAAAATTCTGGAAAGCAGAGGAACCCGTATTCATTCACCTAAAAAGGAAGAAGGAATGATAGAGTTTCACAATATGATTGATCGGATAACAGGAACTACTTCTGGAAGCGGAGAACTTTTTGCCAGTCCAACTGTGTTTTATAAGGATATCTGCTTTGAATCCTGGCTGGATACTGATTATTTTAATGAATCCGAAATCAAAGATATATTCCATTTTATTGAGCAGAATGGTTTCGGTAAGGATAAAAACACTGGCAAAGGTAAATTTGAAATAACAGTAGAAGAATTCCATTGGCAGGATTGTCCTAAAAATAATGCTTATCTTAATCTTTCCAATATGGTCCCTTGTGCTTCAGATAGCCCTATTGCTTCTTATAATTCCAAAACTAAGTTTGGCAAAGTGGGTGGAGATTATGCTACTTCTAAGACCCCCTTCAAATATCCAATATACATTATTGAACCAGGAGCTGTATTTTTTGCTGAAGTAAGAGATAAGAAACCTATAGGTTCATTATTAAGGAATATTCATCCTACTGAGGATATCGTTCAAAATCTATATTCATATAATATTCCGATTATGATTAAAGGGAGCTAAAAATGAAACCGCTAAAATATCCCTTTCGTATTAGCCCTATAACTCCTTTTCATATTGGCAATGGGACCCAATACGATCCTTTGAACCTCATTATTAAAAATGGAACAGCTTACTTCATAAACCAAATTGAGTATATCCGCTATCTTATGGAAAAAGATAAAAAAAAATTAGATAGAAATCTTGAGGTATCTAATATCAAACAACTTCATAAATTTTTCGCTGAATCGTTTGATCCTAATGCCAAAGATACTTTCTACTTTTCTTATCCAGTGAAAAAAGACATTTGTGATACTTACGCTAAAAATATGGAGAATCTCCAAAATCAAGGATTTATTCAAGCTTTTATTCGTTCTACCTTAAATATGCAACCCTACATTCCGGGAAGTTCTATTAAAGGAGCTATTCGAACAGCTGTTCTCTCTAATATATGTTCTGATAAAAATAAAATTATCCAAGATAGAAATACAGATAAAGCTGACCAAAAAACTCAAGCAGTGTTACTTGAATATTGGAATAGAGAAAAGAATTCTGTTGATGTTCCATCCGACCCCTTCAAATTTATTAAATTTGAAGACATCCCCTGGAAGAATGATTGGATTAGGATTTTTGGAGTGGAAATTACAACTCCGCCTGTATCTGCAAGTGTTCGCCAAAATCCTTTTCATAGCGGAAACCAATCTGAAAAAGAAAAAAAAGAACCACCTATTCCCGTGCTAATGGAAGTAGCTCTCTCCAGAATTGAATGGGTAGTGGATTCAGAATTAACTGTTTTAGTTACAGATAAAAATAACCGCGGGTTCAATAAAATAATGCCATCTGGTCCTAATGATATTAAACCCTTAATAAAAATGGTTAATAACTATTACCAACAGCAGATAGATAGAGAATCAGAATACTACAAAAGTATGAATCCCAATGCGCAGAAAAACTATAAAGCCATCAAGGGTTTATTTGATAATTTAAAAGATAATGAGTGTATCATCAAGCTTGGTATGGGAACAGGTCAAAATTATTGTTCCTATGCCGTAATGAATTATCAACCTAAAAGTAGGAGAATGATCAATTCTTTGCCGATGGGTTGGATGAGATTAACTTTTAGCATATAGGAGAAAAAATGAATTCTATTATCCTATCGCCGGTCGGAACCAGTATTTTTACTAAAGGGAAATTCCCTTCTGAAATCAATCAATTTTCTAACTACAAAAATTTAGAAGATATCCCTTCCGACCGGCGAGGGATAATTTCTTCTTACATTCAAGAGGTACACGATTTGATGCTGTCTTCCTCATTGGAAGATGTAAAAAAAAGGTCTGCCGAGCTTAATGGCATTATTCATTATTATAATGATAATCTGCATAATGCTCAAAAGGACATTCATTATTTATTACCGAGTGATACTTATATTGGCAAAAGTGCCTGTGAGATTATAAAATGCTTTTTGGATAAGTATATTGGCAGTGTTTGTGTGTTAGAGATAAAGGATTTACAGACTTACGATTGTGATAGATTTCAATATGCGTTAAGTGATGTAGTTAGCCAAATAATGATTATCAAAAGAGGTTTACTTCCTGAGCAAAAATTTATCTTTAATTTAACGGGTGGTTTTAAATCTATTCTTTGTTTTCTGCAATCATTAGGGATGTTTTATGCGGATGAGACAGTTTATGTATTTGAGTATTCAAAGGATTTAATGCGTATTCCAGCTTTGCCTGTAAAGCTGGTCCCTTATGATTATCTGAAAGAATACATAGTTGTTTTTCGCCGTTTATATAATAATTTGTCTGTAGCGGAAGAGGAATATGATAAAATACCGGAAAGTTTAATTCTAAAGCTATATGGTGAGCCAACTCTTTCAGCTTATGGAAAAATCGTTTGGGATAATTTCCGCAAAGACCTCTATTCGGAAAAGCTACTGGATTCTATCAGTCCGAAAGTAAAATATTCTGAGATTTTTTTGAAGAGTACCAAGGACTTAGGGAAAGACCGTTATTATAATTTAAATATGCGTATTGATGAAGTCAGTTGTTTTATGGAGTTAAAATCAAAGCCCAATCCTGCTTCTTTGGACCTAAAAAAATTAGCAACCCCAAAAGGTATTAGCACTCACGAATTTGACGCCTGGGCAGATAAAGATGCTAAAAGGGTTTTTTGTCATTATGACCAGGATATCCTTGTATTAGATACTCTTTTAGAGGGTTTACACTAATTTCATTATGTCCTTTTCGGCTTCGCTGATTAATTTCTGCTTATTTTCTCTGGTTTGGAAAGAGCTCACAAAACCGTTGCGGATTATTGTTAAAATATTCCATTTGCTCAATCCGCCTTTAGTCATTTTAGCTGCTTTTAAATATTCTTTGCTTATATCGGTTCGCGAAATTCCCGGATCGTCAGAACATATACAGGCCTTTATCCCTTTTTGCAAATATTGTTTCAAAGGATAAATACGCATTTTGGAGGTAGAATTAATACTATAGTCTCGATAGCTGTTTATTTGAAAATTGCTGCTGGGGCAAAGTTCAATAGCGGTTTTATTTTCTTTAAGTTTTAGCATCAGGTTTTCATCGTCTTGCAAATAAAGTCCGTGACCAATTCTATCTGCATTCAGGTTATAAACTGCTTCCCAGATATTTTTCACGGAAGTTGTTTCTCCAGAATGAATAGTAATTCTAATGCAGTCCTCCAGTAAAGGTAATATCTTTTCTCTTAGGGAAAGGGTTGTTTTCTCTTCGGGTCCTGCCAAATCAAAACCGCAAATAAAATCGCTGATTTTCCCATTTTCTCTTTTTATATTTTTACAAAGATCTATATGTTCTTTTAGTATTCTCTGGGTTTTATGTCTGCTGCCGATTATTATTAAGCGGAAAACGCATTCTTCATCTATCAATTCGTCATATAAAATTTCTACCACTTCAGTTGCTTTTAACTTATTTGTATAGTTACAGGGTGAGCACCTTAATTCTTTATAGCGTAAGTTATTCTTTTTTGCATCATCTTTCAATTGGTGGCAGATTTCTCGTAATGCTTCTTCTGTTTGCAATAGGGAAGAACCCTGAAAATCACCTATTTCTTCATAATTTTCTAGTCCAATATCTACAAAGTTGTCTTCCTGCAAAAGGTTGTTCCAGATAACCTGTTCTAGTAATTTCTCTTTGCCCTCAAAACAGCGTAAATACAAACTGACGAGTAACCAGCGGACTTTATTTTCCCTTGTACTTATCGTTTTCCAGATTGCTTTAAGCTTATTAAGGTCATTCTTTTGGATAGCATTAATGGTACTTCTTTCCAGTTTTTTTTCTTCCAGGGTATTGCCTGAGTATTTTAAATTTGCTATAGCTATTTTAATTAAACCCTCAGTATCGGCAAAACCGCCTAAATGACAGTGTAAATCAGTTTTGGGTAATTTATATAGCCAGTTCAAATCTTGTTTGATATTATCAATCCCGTTTATATAGTTATTTTTCAACTCTTGAATCTTTTTCGGATTAAGAAGATGCAAAATCTGAAAATTAGAACTCGGCTCTGAATAGCGTAATTTAGTATAATAATTGATTGTCAGATTATCCTGTTTTGTCTGAAGTTCTTCCACCTGGTTCAGAAACTTTGTCTCGCTATCTGAATAGATATACTCATTTCCTTTAATTTTAGGTTCAGGGAAATAAACCTTTTCTTCCTCAATAAGTTCTGCCAATTTACTTGCAGGGATATCCTTTTGATAAAGGACAGGATTAATCTTATTGATTACAGCCGGTTCTATATCTTCAGGTGCAGCTGATAAATTAAAGCTTACATCGCCTTCTGCTAAAATATGAATCATTGCTTTACAGCCGAATAAATAAGCTGCCTGTTGAATATCACTACTCATCGTTTTTCTACCTCCGCTAAGGCAAAGATAGAGTTTATTGGAATTGCCTTGTTTATAGCAGTTGTAAACTAGGCTGTATATCAAATTTCTCATTATCCTGGCATCTTCTGCACTGGATATATCTTTCAATTGGTTTAAAATGTGAAATTGAAGATCTATATTTAAATGTTGTGCTTTAAGCCAATCTTCTACTGCCTGTTTATTGGATGTGAAACTATCATTTGTGCAAATCATACTAATGGTATTTATTGGCTCTAACTGATTTTTCTCTCTTGTTTCTTTCAGCGTCTCAAATGACTTATGATTATAATAAAGAGGATATTGCTCATAATTGAAAAAGCCAACCACTTCTGCAATTAAATAGCTGGTTTTTCCCATTGAGATGATTAACTGACTCATTTACTTATGCTTACCTATAAGCTTAATATTTTATCCATTGAAAACATACACCTATATTTGGGTTCGGAAGCATTAAACTGATAGTGGTAAACATCAATTGGAACAAAATGACCGATAGCAATTCCTAAAGCCATACAAAGAGCAATGGGAGCTGTCTGAAACAAATGAATTCGTTGCCAATGATTTTTTTCTCTTGCTGCATTTAAGGCAGAATTTATTTCTTGCACAAAGGGCAGCCAGTTTTGGCTTGTTTCCATCACTCCCTGATCTTGTTTGGCTTTAATTATTAAGAAGTTATTTACCTGTAAGTTCTTTTGGCAAAATGCTTTTGCTTCTCCAATCGGATTATGGCTTCCCAGATAAATAATGAATCCTAATTCGTTTTTTTGAGGATCATTTATTTGCAGTTCGCTTTGGATGTACTGAAAATCCTCTTTTTTAAAGGATACATTTTTCAGTTGTCTGGCATTTTCTTTCCCGTATAAAGTAAAGACTTCTTTGTAAGTAGTATTGGAAAATTCCATTTGCAATATACTTACTGCTCTTTTAAACCCAAAGAGGGCACCAATCCCTATTTGTAAAGTGCTTATTTGTCCAGAATAAAACCACAAGACCTTCTTGGGCATTATCTTATCTTCCAAAGCATTGAATTTATCTTTTACCTGTTCTTTCAGTAATGTTTGCCAGGCATTTTTTTCAAAAGGAAGGATGCCATTACCAAAAATAGCTAAGTTATTAGTTGTTATTCCGTAAAAATCTTCCAAGAGCTCATAGCTGAACCAGCTGAAGTTTTCTTGAACTTTTTGTTCCAGTGCTTTTTGCCAGCGTATAAGTTCATTTTCTTCACCCTGATATTGAATAATGGGTATAGGGATAGTTTCTATATTTAACCAGGCATCAAGCTGGTCACAATTTTTCACCCTATAGACCAGATGTGGGCAACAGCGTTTTTTAGCTTCAATTTCATCTGCTTTTATTATTTCTCCATTAGGTAAAACGATTCCACTGAAAGCCAGATTGGCAAATAGCGTATCTTTTTTAGACAGTAGAGTTGCCAGAACTGCCAGTTGCCAGGAATTTCCTGTAATATTTTTATCAAAGCCGATTATACAGTTTTGTTTTCCTAATTTTGCCAGATAGCTGTAGTTTTCAAATTTATCTCCCAGAATAGCTATAGCTTTTGGTTCTGAACTTTCCAGTTGATAAATAAATGCTCTGGCTAATAAGGCATTTCCTGAATTATCAACTACAGGGAAAATACCTATTTTCGGTTGTTGCTGACTAAGGGAGTTAATTTCAGTTTCAGAGGTTTCCAAAAGCTTACTTACCTGCTCTAAATATTTTCCCTTAGCAGAAAGCCACATCAAAGAGTTTAACTTCATATTGGGGTTTTTCGCTTTTTCCAGTAAGGTATAAACCCACTGTTCATCTTCTTGGGGAACTCTATCCTGTTGTATATATTGCAGGATTATATTTTCTGCTTCAGAAGAACTGTTCTTTAAATAGTTATCTACTCTATCCCTAAATCTGGGCATTAATCTTTTATCCTTAATCCTTAATCACTTTAAGCGTTATATCTAAAAAATCCTGGGCTTGTTTTGGTAAAAGAGGGATAAAATTAGCCAGGACAATTTGTTTGGGCAATTTTCCTTTAAATACCACTATGTCTCCACAGCGAATTTCCGCTTTTTGGTCAATCAAATTATCATCTGGGGCTAAAATTAGATTATGGCAATCATCTTTATACAAAGTATAATAATCGGCAAAATAGGCATATTTATGTACCTTAAATAAATCGGTTGAGACAAGCCTAAACGCAAATTTAGCGATTTCCATATCTGCTGCAGCCATTTTTACATTGTTTGCCGGGTTGCTTCTATATTGAATTTCTATCTGAGGTACCCAAATTTTCGGATCGCTATGTCGGCATCGCAATCCCAGAGTAATGTTATATTCCATAAGGAGAAATTTGTTTTCAGGGCTTTCCAGGTCTGTATTTCTGTTTTCATCTACAAGATGTTCTTTTCTTAGTTCCTGTTTCAAACTCTCTAAATTACTCGGCTGAAGATAATCCAGTTCTATTGCTTCTTTAATTTCTTCTTCTGTAAGATAAAAGTAATTGCCTGTTTCTAAAAGGTACTTACCCATATCGGTTTTAAACACAATATCAAATTCGCTGGCAAAAACAGTGAAGGGGCTTGTTTTATAAGCCAAATACTCATTATCAATAGTTTTATTCACTACGATACAGTCAATTAGGTATTCATCTGTTTCCAGCACAATCATTTTTCCAAGTAATTGTTCAGTGTGTGGTTGGAATTCGGGAAAAGTAAACTCCACATCTTCAGGTAGAACAAAATCAATATCCTCCAGTTCTATAATAGGAACTTGTGTCTCTTTTGTAATACCCTCCAGATATGTCTGGTATAAAAGTTCTTTATCTTTTTCATTCATTATAAACTCCTTAGGTTTAATAGCCCTTCTCTTCTTTATATGTTGGTAAGGGAGGACAGTTCTGACATATTTTTTTCAAGAATTCCTTAATAAAAAGTCGCCCTACATTTTCATCAAAATTGTTGTTTTCTAAGGTCAGTTTAAGCTTCGTTCTAATTCTCTCATGCAATTTATAGATGTTATCTCTGCTTTCATTTTTTAAACGATTACTGCCGCTTTCACAATTGTTTTCTAGGTCATGGCATAAAACATTAATTTCTCTTATTTTCCATTCTTCTTTTATTATTTCCGCTAATAGAATAGCTTGATGTCTGGTAACTATTTCATATTGAATATAACTAAGATCTTGATATTTACTGATGTTATAGTTACCATAGTATTGTTCTATCATTATGCTTTCAATTTTATTACTTACTATATCATTGATGAATTCTTCCACGCAGTGCATTGTAACTATTTCGCCTGTCTTAAATAGATATTTACCAAAGTCCTCTTCACTCTTTAATTGGTTTTTTTTCTCTTCCAGTTTTTTAAGATTAGGAGTTAGTTTCATAATTAATCTTCCTATCAAGCAAATATGTGTGTCTTCAGTATTATAACCTTCCTTATAAGCCAAGTTCTTAAGCATAGAATGTTGGCTTGGTCTTTTGTGTAGGAACATCTGGATTAGTGCATAGACCTGATAGAAAACTATCTTATTACTACTTAATAGATTTGGCTCACATAGCACAGACCATAACGCCATTTCCAAAGAAAGTATATCTTTACCGTCCTCCGAATTGTTATACCAATTTTTATAACCTTGAATTAAAGAAGTATCCTTATTCATAATAACTTCCTTATTTTCTTTTTTTTTACATTATGAAAAAGATGGGATTTTTTGTCAATCAAAACAGTTTGCTATAATATTACAAACTCACCAAAAAAACCAACACTACAAATTATCCACTAATGCACTTTCCCCTGCTTAATATCTATGGTGGAGATGTGGCTGTGCTTCTTGGGTATTTTCCCACTATTGCCACGGTAGCTCTACTACAGCTAATCAGGCAAGATCAATTCCTATTTCCGAAATGGCAAAGAGAAAAGACAATAGGAAAGGGATGAACAGGATTATTTTAGCTAAGGGCTTAGGGCTGAGGGCTGAGGGCTGAGGGCAGGGATGAACAGGATTATTTTAGCTAAGGGCAGAGGGCTGAGGGCTGAGGGCTGAGGGCTGAGGGCAGGGATGAACAGGATTTATGGTATTATTAGGATTTCGAATAGAAGTTCCAAGGGGACGATAGATTCTAACGACGGGATTTAACCCGGCGCAAGAATGTCGGAAGGTTGATGACCCCATCAACTCACAACAAACAAACTATCAAGCTATTACAGAATATAGCAGAAACTACACACTTATCAACTTCCCCTCTTTTATATCCTGCTTAACTTTAGGTTCAAACGCATCTCTATTCGAAAAGTGCATCCTTTTAATAGGCTTTTTTGTTGATTTCTTTCTCCATATTTTTAGTCCACCTTTTTCAGGATGATTCATACTATGCCCTCAGTTCTTTGCTTCTGAGCCTCCAATAAATTTGTCCAATTTTCTACAGTTCCCTCCATATATCTATAATAGATTTAATTATATGCTATGAATAAATATAAGCGGAAAACCGCAAAAAACAAAGGAGAAAAAATGATGCAAGAAAAAGTAACTGAACTCGGTTCTCAAGCTATCCTACTGCCGGAAAATGAATTTCATTCTTTTCGTCTGCAGTTTAATAGTTTATTTATCAAAGAAGAGCTAAATACTGCTCATAATCTCGCTTTAAAAACGCTTTCGTCAGAAAATCTGAATAGTGATGAGCTGGTAGAATTAGCTCGTTGTTTTCAGCTCCTAGGAGATAAAGATAATACTCTTACCTGTTTGGAAAAAGCCATTCAAATTGATGATCAAAACAAAAAAGCCAAAGTATTAAAACTGGAATTGCTTGACTCCTTGGAGCAAAAAGGACAATACTTGGATTTTTTACAGCATTGTTTACACAACGATCCTCAAGAAAAGCAGTATTATTTGCTTTTGCATACTTTTTATACTGAAAATGGTCAGAATGAACTTGCTGAAAATGTCTCTGCTCTTGCTTTAAGCAATGGAATAAATCTGGTTTTACCTAATGTGGAAATTGAAATTACGGGGGATGATTTTCCTCCTGATCCAGTTGCAATTGAAGATCCGATTTTGTTGAGCAATTATCTCACTCTCTTTGCTGGTAGGGAAAACTGTTATGCCCGACAATGGGTTTCCGATAAAGGTAAAACAGGTTACACTCCAGTTATAGAACCCTTAAATCCTGTCTTGATCCGTAATCATTTACAAGGTATTCAAACCTTGGGAGTATATCAATTAACTTTGAAAAATCAGGTAAAATGGATTGTTTTTGACATAGATATTATTAATGATTATCTTGATGATATACATGATCCGCATTTTCGCGAATGGGTAGATAACGGTTTTCTGCAAGTTCTAAATAATTTTGATAATATCTTGCAAACCTTTCAGCTGCGAGCTGTTTATGAATACAGTGGTTATAAGGGCTATCATATCTGGCTATTCTTACAGGAATATACAAGTGCTGCTATTGCTAGAACATTTGCTTTGAAACTTGCTACCCAAATTGATATTAGTTCCTTTCCTTTCCAAATTGAAGTCTTTCCAAAGCAGACCCGCACTTCAACTAATAATTTTGGTAATCTTATAAAGCTCCCGGGTGGAGTTCATCGTTTTTCTGGTTTGAAAAGTACTTTTTTTACTTTGACAGATGGTGCTTTAGAACCGCTTCCTCTGTCTTCTTTGTTAAAAAAACCTCCGTTAATTTCTCCGAGTGATTTTTTGTCTGCCCTCTGTTCTCTTCAGCCAGATTTTTCGTGTAATACTTTGGATTCTAGCCGGGAAAATTATCAAACTGAAAATGTAAATATATCCATTATCCCTGCTGAACCATCTCCGGAACTTGATCCTCAATGGCTTTGGCTAAAACAGCGTTGTTCTGCTTTGGCTTTTATTTGTCAGAAAATTGAAGCCCATCATCAATTGAATGATGCTCAAAAAAAAGTCCTCATTCATTGTGTGGGTCATCTGGATAGAGGACCTGAAATTGTTAATTTTTATTTAAGACAATGCAACCCTTGTGATCCTTCCGATTTCTTAAAATCTACTCTAAAAGGGAATGTTATTAGTTGCAATAAAATACGCAGTTATTTAGCTTCTGAAAATGATAGCTTTGATTGTGATTGCGATTTCAGCGGAAAAATCTTCAGCTATGAACATCCTCTTATTCATCTGGAGGATTATGTTCTGTCTTCTTCCCCTTTTTCTGGAAACAACGAACTCCTCCTGAAAGATACTATTTCTCGTTATTTGGATATAAAACGCAGAAATAATGAACTTTCCGAAACTCTGCAACACTTGGAAAAACATATTTTAGAACTTTTTGAACAAATTGGAGTGAGTGAATTCAAAACTCCCTACGGTGTTCTTAAAAAAGATAATACCGATAATAATGTAAAACTAATTCTGGAATTGGTATAGGAGCTATTAATGAATGAAAATAGAGATGCTGTTAATAATGCCTGGAATCTTATTAAACAAGGCAATTATAGAGATGCTTTAGCTGTATTGGAAGCATATTCTCCTAATGATTTATCTTCCCATTATTTTCTTGCCTCCCTGTTGTTGGAATGTTATAATAAGCTGGAAATGTATAATAAAGCTATTAACTGCGGGGAAAACCTATGCACTCAAAAAAATTGCAGTCCATCAATTAAACAAAACTATGCCTGGAGTTTGTATTTTGCTTATTTTAAAAAAAACGAGGTTCTTCCTTTAGAAGAGGCAATACCACTTATAGAAAGAATCGCCTCTTTAACAGATTGTACTAAAAAAGTAAATCCTCTGGTGCTAACTATATTTTCCTATCTTACAAAAAATAAACAACTTAGTCCTGAAATTATTATTCAGCTTTTGGATATGCTGAAGTTTGATCTCTTAGATGATAAAGCAGTTAATGGAAAAAACAAATACCAAACCTTTCCTTCGCAGAAAGAGAAATATATTTGTTACTATACCAAAGCTCTTTTTCTGGAAAAGAACTACTCTCGTTGTATTGCCTGTTGCAAAAGAGCTTTGGAATTAAGCACTAACTATGATAATTTTAAGAATAAAGGAAATCCTTCGGAAGATGCTTCTCTTTGCCTACCCGATGTTAAAAATGCTCTTTTTATTTCTCCTGCAAACCTTATTTGGATTAAAAGATATTTGGCTTTGTCTCTTTTTTATCTGGGAGAATATGAACAAGCATATCTTCTTATGCAGGAAATAATTAAACAAAAAAAGGACTGGTTCCTCTATTATGAATTAAGCCAAATAACTCAAAAGCTAAATAAAATTGAGGATGCTCTTCGTTATGCTGCCATTGCTGCTTATTCGCTTGGAGATATAGAAATGAAAATCCATCTCTGGGAATACCTATATCAGCTTTTACTGCAAACCAAAAACTTTCCTCAGGCAGTTAAGATTCTTTCTCTTTCTGCTGCAGTCCGTGCCCAAAAAGGTTGGAAAATTTCTCCTTCTCTAAAACAAGAAATAGATAAACATAATCTCCAGCCAGAAAATCTTCCCTCCTATAAAAATATCTTTACTGAGCTAAAACCCTGGTTTATAGAAATGTCCTATTCAGGTTCAGAAGTTCTTACAGGTTATATATCTAATATATTGGCTAGTAACAAAGCAGGTTTTATAACTACCGGAAAGAAATATTATTATTTCAAAACCAGTTCCTGCCTGTTTGAACCGGAATATATTGTGCCCAATACTAAGGTCTCTTTTAATACTGAAAAAAGCTTTGATCCTAAAAAACAGAAAGATTCCATTATAGCCGTTAATATCAAAAGGATATAATTATGCCCGTTGTCTATATTGCCGATCAGGGTTCTCATCTGTGCAAAAGAGGTGATCGCCTCTATGTTTATAGAGGAACTCAGTTATTGCGCTGGTTTCATACTAAGGATATTATCCAATTGATTCTGGTGGGGAATATTGGTCTAACTTCCCAGGTAGTTACTTATTTGCTAAAATATCGCATTGATACTGTTTTCCTTTCCTATTACGGAAAATTTAAGGGACGCCTCGTTGGTGAATTCGGTAAAAATGTTCTGCTTCGGGTCAATCAGTTTCAATATCTTAGTGATCTGGAAAACAGAACTCTTCTGGCAAATTTAATAATTCGCGGAAAAATTGCCAATTCCCTTTTTCATCTAGCCAAAAGAAAAAAACGGAATAAGGAGGAATCTATTACTGTAGCTTATATTAAAAATAAAGCACTATTAGCCCAATTAAATTCCCAAATTTATCCAAAAGATATCTTGCTTGGCTATGAAGGTATTGCTGCCAAAAATTATTTTGCTGCCTTTCCTGCTCTTATTGCCAATAACGATTTCCCTTTTTCAGGTAGGAATAAAAGACCACCAAAGGATGAGGTTAATGCTATGCTTAGTTTGTCCTATACTTTTCTGATGAATCAGGTTATGTGCTCTGCTTATATCTGTGGCTTAGATCCCTATTATGGTGCTCTTCACGATTTGGATTATGGTAGGCAGTCATTAGTTTTGGATGTTATGGAAGAATTCAGACCCCTAATTGATAATATGGTTATTTCACTTATCAACAGAAAAGAAATTCGCCTCGAACATTTTCTCTATAATACTCTACCTAATGATGAAGATCCTGAGGAAGAAAACTCCGTTTTACCTGTTTCCCTTACTAAAGATGGAATGAAAATTATTATCACTGCCTTCAGTAAACTTATAAACAGCAAATTCCCTTTGCAGGATTTACCTGGTGAATGGTCTATGAAAGATATTATTACTCTTCAAATCCGAAAACTTGCTGCTCATTTCGAAAATAAAAAGGAGTATTTACCTTTCTTATGGATGTAATTTATGTATCCGAGAGACATCTTTACTCAGCCCTCAACCCTCTACCTTTTGCATTAAACAAGGAGTACTTTGTATGTCCCTAAACAAACACTTATACATCGTTGCCTTTGATATCGTCTCCGATAAAATCCGTTACCGTTGTGTAAAAATCCTTCTAAGTTACGGGCAACGAGTCCAAAAAAGCGTTTTTGAATGCATTCTGAATGATAAGCAATTTTTAGAAATGAAATCTAAACTTGATAACACAATTAACCTTGAAGTCGATAGCGTTCGTTATTATTTACTCTGTGCAAATTGTGAAAAAAATATATCCGTTTCCGGAACAGGTCTTTACTCTTACGATGAAGAACTCATAATCATTTGATGAAAAACAGCAAGATGATCTACTGTTCTATACCCTTTTTTAACACTCCTTCTTTCTCAATCTTTCAGATAAATTATATCCACATCGTAAAAAAAACAATATCTCATTTTATCCTTGACTTTTTGTACATCAGAAATATAAATACAGTACTGAGAATTAAGAGTTTATTATTTCAAAATAAATTGCACCGTTCAGTATGCCAAAAGGAGCTAATATTATGAGGTTTTACCGAATTTTATTCAAACCCTTAAACCAAATTAATAGGACAGTGATCTGGGATTTTTGTCAGTATCTCTCTAACCTATACTGTAATAATATAATTACACTTTTTCCCACCATTTTCGCTGTACCTTTTGCAACTCCTTGTTATTTATATGATTATATAAATATAAAATTTATACCCCCTACCCTCTATACCCTAAATGGCATCCATAGCTTTTTTACCTGTTCTAAATCTTTTACTATTCAAACCTCTTTTACTGTGCTATAGAAATTGAATTGACCCGTTAGAGGGGATTGAGACATACGATACGATACTCGAAGATAAGCTTCGAGTTCATTGAATAGAAATTGAATTGACCCGTTAGAGGGGATTGAGACCAGCATCATCGGTTGTGTTCATGTTTTCGGTGAACCAGTAACATAGAAATTGAATTGACCCGTTAGAGGGGATTGAGACTCTGAGTCAATGCTATATCCAAGAGCTTCAAGCTCTTGATAGAAATTGAATTGACCCGTTAGAGGGGATTGAGACCTGGTCTAAGCTCATGCTATCCACATAATCTAAGAACCCAATAGAAATTGAATTGACCCGTTAGAGGGGATTGAGACTTATTGGCAAGTTTGGAGGTTATCTCCGCCTCTCTTCATAGAAATTGAATTGACCCGTTAGAGGGGATTGAGACATAGTTATTGTTGTGAATGTAAATATATAGGGGAGTAGAATAGAAATTGAATTGACCCGTTAGAGGGGATTGAGACTTCTTACTTGATTGACCAATTGACCAGCAATTCTCTAATCATAGAAATTGAATTGACCCGTTAGAGGGGATTGAGACTGTGATCCAGTAACCATGTCCGCAGGTAAGCGGTGACATAGAAATTGAATTGACCCGTTAGAGGGGATTGAGACATAAGACCACACAGTTTTCTAAGAGGACAGTCCCACTTTATAGAAATTGAATTGACCCGTTAGAGGGGATTGAGACTACAGGTTGGTGCGCAGAGATTACCATTTCTCTCATTATAGAAATTGAATTGACCCGTTAGAGGGGATTGAGACTTTAATTTGATGGCATGTGGGGTGAGGTTCACAAATTTCATGATAGAAATTGAATTGACCCGTTAGAGGGGATTGAGACGATTCTCAATAGTACTAATTACTTTTTCCATGTCATTCTCATAGAAATTGAATTGACCCGTTAGAGGGGATTGAGACAGAAGCCCGTCTTCTTGATACAATACTGCAGACGGGATTATAGAAATTGAATTGACCCGTTAGAGGGGATTGAGACAACTAAGTCCTCCGAATCTTATGAATCTGTAAGTCTTCATTATCATAGAAATTGAATTGACCCGTTAGAGGGGATTGAGACCCATCGAACATGTTAATATGAAGTTCACCAAAGTTTATAGAAATTGAATTGACCCGTTAGAGGGGATTGAGACACACCCTGAACTCCAGTTCTTTTGTTTTTTCGGCCTTCAACATAGAAATTGAATTGACCCGTTAGAGGGGATTGAGACCTTTCTCTCGTATTTGTGCTGGTTTGCCACATAATATAATAGAAATTGAATTGACCCGTTAGAGGGGATTGAGACTAATACATGGCATATCCTTGCAGCTTGCCAAATTTCTGCTATAGAAATTGAATTGACCCGTTAGAGGGGATTGAGACCTTACAGTCTGGGCATCTTACCAGATGGGAATCATCTGCAAGATAGAAATTGAATTGACCCGTTAGAGGGGATTGAGACTGATAACCAGAAAGTATCGTAAATCATTTTACCTTCTTGGATAGAAATTGAATTGACCCGTTAGAGGGGATTGAGACATTATTGATAGGTGTATTTCAGTAAAACGCTGAAAGAGTATAGAAATTGAATTGACCCGTTAGAGGGGATTGAGACTTATCGATTTCTTCTTGCTCTTCGGCATTAACGGATTCAATAGAAATTGAATTGACCCGTTAGAGGGGATTGAGACTATTCTCTTTCGCTGTTTTTTCCGAAGAGAGCTACTCTATAGAAATTGAATTGACCCGTTAGAGGGGATTGAGACCTTCCTTAATCCAACTATATGATGGGTTCTCAGGCAATAGAAATTGAATTGACCCGTTAGAGGGGATTGAGACATTAGCAAGACCTGATACTAAAACAGGGACAAGTGTTTCCATAGAAATTGAATTGACCCGTTAGAGGGGATTGAGACGTTTCATTCGTTCCCCAGCTTGCCGACATACTCTATTCATAATAGAAATTGAATTGACCCGTTAGAGGGGATTGAGACATTACGTTGATTTTTACCCTTTTGCCGATCAACATATCCGGCATAGAAATTGAATTGACCCGTTAGAGGGGATTGAGACAGCACATCGTAGGTCAGCACATCGAAGGTCAGCCCCTCGCATAGAAATTGAATTGACCCGTTAGAGGGGATTGAGACGGATGAAATGCAGACACTATCTTGACTTGACCCTGTTCGGATAGAAATTGAATTGACCCGTTAGAGGGGATTGAGACGGGTTAGACGTAACTTGTGTCATCAGTTCGCACGATATAGAAATTGAATTGACCCGTTAGAGGGGATTGAGACAGAAGAAATCATCGTCTTCCTCTACCACTATTTGTATAGAAATTGAATTGACCCGTTAGAGGGGATTGAGACACCTGCGACGACGATAAAGCCATTTCTGGCTTTATCGTCATAGAAATTGAATTGACCCGTTAGAGGGGATTGAGACTACCCAAAAG
>Ga0172378_10000147_pt1 | contig 54706 bp, 51 predicted proteins | sample GrowelOW332metaG_FD_119755 | JGI IMG/M metagenome (GOLD analysis project Ga0172378, IMG submission 119755) | Groundwater microbial communities from an aquifer near a municipal landfill in Southern Ontario, Canada - Pumphouse #3_1 metaG | ecosystem: Environmental > Aquatic > Deep subsurface >...
GCGCCGGTCGAGAAGGCGCAGGGGATCCTCGACGCGGTGCGGAGCGAGACGAGCCTGAAGGAACCGGGAAGCGGCATCGCCTATTGCATCGACGTCCAGCAGTTCCATTATCTGGGAAAATAACGATCCATACGCTTTCTCGGCCTTTCCTGTCGGAGAAACCGGTCGTCGCCCCTTGCCTCAGTTTTGGAATATGATATACTGGTCTACCATTGACGGATTGAACAAGGGTAAGGATACGTATTGCGATGATTGACCTGAGAAAACATTCAAGTCGGCATCTTGAAACGAAGCTCATTCTACCGATCCCCGAGAGCAGAGGCTACACAAGGGATATCCATTATTATATCTTTTCACCTGCTCAATTGCATCTTGCCGTCATCCCCGAGCATGACATGTTGCGCAAGTTTCAATCCCATGGGCGGTATTCCTCCCCTGAGATCACGCTGGACGAACTGTTCGAGCCTTCCAATGCGCTCAGTCCGCTGGTTACGCTGCGCAGGTATGTCGAGCGTCGGTTGCAGTCGGGGAGTTTCGATGTCTCCGAAATGATCGTCATCCATGAACTACAGGCGCTGGCCAATTCCGTCCGGCACGATTGCCGGGTCGAAGTCCAGGATTGCAAGGAACTGGTGGAAGATTCCAGAAAGACGGGACGCTACGAAGACCTGATCCAGTCGATTGATGAATGGTGCGTCCTCATCAGGAAACTGCTCGACGAGCTACGCGACATGATGGACCGCCTGAAAGACAAGCTACCAGCCGACAATCGTGTGCTCAGCGCGTTCAGCTGGGCGGACGAGACAATCAGCATCCTCATTGAGCACGATTCTCTCGACATGTACTTGGCCGCCGAGCCGCTGTTCGGAAAACTCGGAAGCTCTCCGTCTCGGCTGCTGAAGATTTCCCGAAGCGAGGCGAACTACCGCATGGAGAAGGGCTACCTGTCCAGTGCCGCAGGGAACGTCCGCAATACATCGGAGACCGTCGCCTATCGGCAAGGTGTCTTGAAAAAGTGGTCCCAATCGGTGCTCTACCTCACGCCCCAGTACTCCCGATGGCCGAAACGGATCGGCGGCATCCTCGCCGGCGCCGCCGCCGCAATCGCCATGACCTTCGCGACGATCGCTTCCATTTTCGCAGAGACATGGTTCTTGAAAAACAGCCTGCAGTGGGCGCTGATCGTCATCATCGCCTATGTGTTCAAGGACAGAATCAAGGAAGGTCTCCGAGCGTTCTTCAATAAAGTGCTGCCTAAGATGATGGCCGACGAAATCTTCTCGTTCGTTTCCCCCCGTACAGGAAGGAAGATATGTACGAACAAGGTGATGATCGACATGACCGATGCGAAGAACGTTCCGTCGAAGATCGCCGAACTGAGGCGGGACAGGGAGAATCTGTTCCAGGATATGCTCCCTACCGAAGACGTATTGCACTACACGCGGTACATCTTCATGCATAAGCCGAAGAAGAATAAGAACGATTTCGCCTTGTTGCCGTGGATCAATAATCTGACGTTGATCACAAGAATCAGGATCGACGACTGGCTCAAGGAGATGGATGATCCGAAGGACATCGTGTACCGGATCGACCCGAACGCCGATGAATTCGACCAGATGGACAGCGAGCGGGTATACCATCTGCATATGGTCATCGAAGAGTATTCGAAAGAAGAAGGGATAGACGATCTTTCCCATTATCGGATCATACTGAACAAGACCGGTATCATCAGAATCGAGAAGCTGTATTCCAGTGATGACTGACGGAATCTGGAGTCGGCGCGACGCATAAGGAATCTGCCGATGGAAGTGAAAACCCCAAAGATTGACACTACGAACGATTGGTATGACCAAGAACATGACTGGCGCCGCAGGACGTTGCTGTTTTTCGGAATGTTGTCACTGATGATCGTCGTTATCGTAATTCTCAGCGCATTGTTCGTCGGCCGGCTGAGGAAAATCGCCGATACGGAGACGGAACGCTATCTTTCCGAACTGACGAAGAGTTCCGTATTTCTCGTCGATGCCAGAGTCCAGGCCAGCATGGCTACGATCAGCCATGCCGCGCGAGAGTATGTAGCCGACATCGAAGCGTCGAAAGATCCTATGCCCCATCTTCGCGAAGTCGTGGAGCTGGAGGCCCTGTCGATGATCTTTCTCATGGATACTCAGGGCCATGCCGTATCCACGACAGGTTTGGAACAGGACTTTTCTTCGCATCGTGCGGTGATGGACACCCTCAAGGGGGCGACGGTTCTGGCTGGAGTTGCGTTGGCCGACGGGCAGACTTGCATCGTGGTGGGGGTTCCCGTGTATTCGGACGGAAACGTGATCGGCGCATTGCTTGCATGCGGCATCGTCAGCCGGATCCTTGACTATATGGATGGTAATTTCTTCACCGGCGACGGATACTTCTTTGTCGTCGATACTGCTGGTTCATTCTTTCGTAGGGCGGAAGGTGCCGCGAATCCTGATATCGACACGGTTTTCCAGCTCCTTGCCATGGATGTCGAGAATGCTGATGGAATCGAAGCGATGCGCGAGGACTTGGCCGCCGGTCGGGATGGATATTTGCGCATCTCGTCCGCGCTCGATGGAAAGAACAAGATACTGAACTACATGCCGCTGAAAAATTCCGATCTCTACCTGCTGTTCGTCGTATCGCAGGATGCCACGACATGGCATGTCAGCGGATTATTCCGCGAAGCCCTGGTAATGATCGTAGTCGTCGTCCTGCTGCTCCCGCTTATGACAATCGCCCTATTTCTGAGCTATCGAGGCAAGAATAAAGCCCTTTCCTGCATCGCGTTCTCCGATCCGGTGACGGGAGGCCTGAGCGAGACCAAGTTTCACTTCGACGCGGAGAAGCTGATCCGTTCCGCCCCTTCGAAAACCTATACGCTTGCGATGGTGGATGTCAAGAATTTCAAGCTGATCAACGAGACGTTCGGTAGCGACAACGGGGACCGGTTGCTTCGATACATCCATGACGCATTGTCGCGGTTGATCGGCGAGGGCGAGCTTGTGTGCCGTACATTCGCCGACGATTATGCCTTGTTGCTCAAGAATCGCGACCAGCAGGCGATCATGGCTCTCGCCGAGCAGATTTCGACGGAGATCAATCGCTTCAATAGCCAGCGATCCCATAAATATTATCTTGCCATTACTATGGGCGCCTATGAAATCGACGACCGAAAACTGCCGATTCTGTTCATCCAAGATCGCGCGAACCTTGCCCGCAAGGAATCGGAAGTTCATCTGAGCAACACAAACCACCTGTATTCCTGTGCGTTCTATTCTGAGGAGGACCGCAAGCGTCTGTACCGCGAGAAGGAAATGGAGAACCAGATGGACAGCGCGCTGGCGTCGAATGAGTTTGAAGCGTATCTGCAACCGAAGCTTGACATCTCTTCCGGTCGCATAGTCGGCGCTGAGGCTTTGGTACGCTGGAACAATCCAGCCCGAGGGCTTGTGCCGCCGAACGACTTCATCCCGTTCTTTGAACGAAACGGTTTCATCATCCAGATCGACTTGTTTGTTTTCGAGCAGGTATGCGACCGCCTTCGCCGATGGATCGATGCCGGGATCACTCCCATCTGTATCTCGGTGAATCTGTCCCGCGTGCATTTGAACGATCCCGATTTCCTTGCTCCGTTCATTACGATCAAGGATAGATATGCCATCCCGACTGAATATCTTGAGTTCGAATTGACCGAGTCGCTGCTGACAGAGAACATCGCATTGGTCATAAGCTCCATCAATCGGATACACGATGCGGGGTTCAGCTGTTCGCTGGATGATTTCGGAAGTGGGTATTCGTCGCTGAATCTTCTCGCCGATGTACCGGTGGATACGGTGAAACTCGACGGGAATTTCTTCCGGACGCTGAAAATGACAGATTACCGCAAGCGGACGATCATCGAATCGATCATTGATGTCGCCAAGAAATTGAAAATGACTACGGTTGCGGAAGGTATCGAGACGAAAGAACAGCTCGCCTATCTTCGATGGATCCATTGCGACCAAGCTCAAGGCTATGTCATCTCCAAGCCTCTTCCAGTCGACATGTTCGAAAAACAATTCATCACGAAAGCCTGATGGGGTTTCTTGCAGGGTGGTTTTTTACCCTGCAAGATGATCATCCTGCAGCCAGTCGTCGTTTCGCGATGACCCCGCGATGCCCCATACCCCAGCGATACCCCAGCCCCGCAATGACCCTGCAATGACCCTGCAATGACCCTGCAATGACCCTGCAATGACCCTTATAGGGAGAGTTGACTTGCGATCTTTGCCATACCGTCGATCGTGTGTTGGATTACCTGCGTAAGATCCATGCCGATCATTTCCGCTCCTTTGGCGATGACCTCCCGGTTGACGCCAGCGGCGAAAGACGGTGAATTCCATTTCTTTTTGACCGATTTTACCGAGATACCGTTCATTCTTTCCGGACGCATCAGCGCCGTGGCCGTGACCAGCCCCGTCAGTTCGTCTACGGTGTACAGCACCTTTTCCATATATAGTTCCGGTTCCACATCGACGCATATTCCCCATCCATGACTGACGACCGCATGGATGAACGCATCGTCTGCACCAATTTCTTTCAGCAGTTCAGGTGCCTTCTTGCAATGCTGGTCGGGATAGGTCCCATAATCCACGTCATGAAGCAGGCCGACCAGTCCCCAGTATTCGACATCTTCCCCTTTGAGCGCCGCGAATTCCCTCATGACCGCCTCGACGCTGAGCGCATGATGAACTAAGCTCTCGGATTCATTGTATTTCTTCAACAGTGCAAGGGCATCTTCCCTGGTAAAATCCATCTTCTTCCTCCTGTGGTTGATATCGGTTGCCCCAGTTGTACTCCGATGCAGGATATTGTGCAAGAGCCGGTAGTCCATCAAAGGCTTCCCTCCATGACGACATTCTGCTCTTCGGGCTCTTTTGTTTTCCGTACAAACATGCTACACTCGACTGCGGTTGGACCCGTTCGAACGCGACGGGATATTCTTGTCTTGCAAGGAGGATTCTCCATGTCTGCTTCAGACGATGGAGGCAATCGTAGGCCTCTACCTGCTGTTGATGAACAAATGCATGCTATCCTCCTGGATTTCTGTCGCTAGCAAACTCCGTGCTCAAGGAGCTTGTCCGTCGAAGTTCTTGGGATAGTTTTGAAACCTCATGCCAAGGAGCTTTCGATGATTACGATTCGAAATAATGTTGTTTCACGAGTTCCAGGTGATATTCCCGCTGTCGCCGACTATACATGGATCGATGCCCGCGACATCAATCGCGACGATATCTCCCGTCTTGAAGAAGAATACTCCATCTCCAGCGAGTTGCTTGCCGATATCATGGATCAGGACGAGCAGGCGCGGATTGAAAAGGAAGACGACTATGTCGCCTTGATCGTACGTCTTCCCGCGTTCTCGGACGATAGCCATGGAATCAACCAGTACGCGATCCCCCTTGGCATCGTGCTGTTCCCCGACAAAGTCATCACCATCTGCCAAAGCGACAGCGTCGTGCTGGAGGACTTCGCCCGCAATCGATTCCGACAATACCCGATCGAGACCAAGGAAGGCTTCGTCATCAGCATCATGGGACGGGCCGCCATGGTCTATATCCGCCTGCTCAAGTACATGAACCGCCAGAAATCGCTTGTCGAGGAACAACTGCACCGATCGATTATGAACTATGAACTGATCCAGTTGCTACAGATCCAGAAGACACTTGTCTATTTCACGACATCGCTGACCACGAATGAAGTGTTGCTGGAAAAACTCCAGAAAACTCCGTACTTTCAGTTGCATAGCGAGGACGAGCGGGATTTTCTGGAAGACGTCATTACGGACAACAAGCAGGCCATCGCGATGGCGAACATCTATTCGGACATCCTCACCGGTACGATGGATGCCTTCGCTTCCGTCATCTCCAACAATATGAATGTAATCATGAAACGACTGACGATCATATCGATCTCATTGATGTTCCCCACATTCATTACAAGTTTCTATGGGATGAACGTCGAACTTCCATTCTCCACGCTGCCGTTCGCATGGCTGGGATTGGCAGGCCTTTGCGGCCTGAGTGCGTTGATCGGCACATGGCTGTTGAGCGACAGACGGAACAAGCGGCTGATCCAGCGCGCATCGCTGGGCGAGGCTCCCGTTCACAAAGCCCGGGGAAGAAGACCCCGACATACCAAGAACCGCAGGAAGATCGCCGATTCCTGATTGTACAATATACGGCTTCAATGCTATCATCTCGCCGTTTCCCAATGGAGCCGACATGAAAGACCTGGAAGAACTCTACGCTGCGATGCCCGATACGTTCGTTGTCGAGACATTGACGCAACTGCGCGATATCTATCAAGAATTGGAAAGCTCGACCGAACGGTTCAAAACGACCTATCGGATTTCCTGTCCATCCGGATGCGGCTCCTGCTGTGAACGTTTCGTTCCCGATATCACGGCCGTGGAAGCTCGGATGGTGGCCGCGTACCTGCTGTTCGTCAAGCAAGCGCCGCAGACAGTTGCCATGCTCGCCGATCACCCGGATGGAATCGACTTCCAGCTCCGAAGTTCCCCAGACGCGACGAAGCCGGCAAGCAGCGGTTGCCCGCTGTATGATCCCGACAACCCGTATCATTGCACCGTCTATCCGGCGCGTCCGCTCATATGCAGGCTGTTCGCCGCGAGCGCGAGCGAAGGAAAGGACGGACGACCGGTCTTCCGCAGATGCAAGCTTGATCCGGAAGACTCCATGCCCGTCCTTCTGGAACTTGGCGCGGCGCAGGACGATGTTCCCACGATGCGCGACTATGGATTTCGAGTGCGGGCGATCGGAGGAGGGAATGATGCCGTGCAGCTACTCCCTCAAGCGGTTTTCGAGGCCGCCTCGCAACTACAGTTCATCGCCCGTGTCCTGGGAATCGGCATATCGCCGGATAGTAACCCGGATGATACTCCGACGCCAACACCGATCGCCTCGTAGGCGATCCTGATGTAACGTGCATCATTTCATTACCCGAACGATATACCCTTTCAGATACTCCGATTCCGGGAACGACATTCTGATCGGATGATCCTCGCCTTGGCTGAGTTGCCTGAGTATCTGCAGTTCCACCCCGGCATCCTTCGCCGCCCAGGCAAGAATCGTCCTGAACTGGTCTCGAGAAAGCGCTCCGGAGCAGGAGAATGTCGCAAGGATTCCCCCGTCCTTGATCTTTTCCATCGCCACCCGGTTCATGTCCTTGTATGCTTTCGACGCTTGATCGATCTGTTTCTTCGTCTGCGCGAGCTTCGGAGGATCAAGTATCATGACATCATACAGATTCGCGGGAAGTTGCCGGAGCGACTCGAAGATGTTCCCTTGGGAAGTCGTGACACGGTCCCTGGCGTCAAGGGGGAGAGACCCTGCATCCTGGTTGATATGGATGTTCGTCAACAGCTGCTTGAGCGCGTCGTCGGACGAGTCGATGCAATCGACATGCGCGGCTCCGGCCTTGAGCGCTTGGAGTGTGAACGCTCCGGTATAGCAACAGCCGTCGAGCACGGTTGCCCCAGCGACATACTGCGCGACGGCCAGCCGGTTGTCCCGTTGGTCGCAGAAGAATCCGCTTTTCTGCCCTTTGCCGGGGATGATTTCAAAGAGAATTCCGTTTTCCCGGAATCGTGCAGGTGCGATTTTCTCTTCAGGCGTGAACCGGCTTCCTTTCTTGTACCATTGCACTGTCTCCGGCAACCGTTCGATGCCGCAGAACGCCGGATCGGTGGTCATGACGATCATGGACGGATGCAGCAGGCTCTCGATCGTTTCGATGCAGATAGGGAGGTGGTCCCACGCCACTCGGGCGCTCACGATGACCCTTACTACTGTTCCGTACACGTCCACAGCGAATCCTGGAAGGAAGTCCGCTTCTCCATGGATGAGCCGGAAGCAGGTTGTCGATGACCCTTTGTCGGTGAAGAAACTCTTTCGCCGGAGAATCGCGTCACGGAACATCTTGCGCCACCACTGGTCGTTGATCGTACAGGCTTCCCGCCAGGAAAGGAGATGGAGCTGGATATGGCTGTCCTTATCGTACCATCCCCAGGCGATGAACCGTCCTTCGGTCGTTTCGACGCGGACGACACCCGCCGGCTGCGTATCCGAAGGGCTCTGTTCCATCGCCCCGGAAAAGACCCACGGGTGGTGGCGCAGCAGCAGCTTCTCCTTGCCTTGCTTGATGACGACGTTGTCCATATCTGTCCTCCAGTGCTTCGGGTAGCCCGATGCATCTCCTGACTATATAGCAAAAGCGGCTGTTGTGCACTATGCCAGGAGCCGATTCCCATGCTTGACACGCCGTTGCCACGTTTTCAGCGGCGCCTTGCCGCGACTTGCTTTCGCAGTTGTCGCGTTTTGTTGACTAGAATCATGGTATCAACCATAATCGTGGTATGGAGAACGCAATTCGAGGGGTATTGTTCGATCTCGACGGTACATTGGTCGATACGATTCCGGATATCACCTCCGCGGTCAATTCCGCATTGGAAGAAGCGGGGCTTGCCCCGTTGACATATGGGCAAGTGAAGACTGTGGTCGGTAAAGGACTGCGCAATGCGTTGCAAGGTGCGCTGGCGCTTCGCGGGCGAACAGTCTCCGACGCTCGGCTTGACATGCTGTTGCATACGTTGATGGAACACTATCAGGCTCATCCGGCCGACCATTCGAAGCCGTATCATGGAATCGAGGCGCTGTTGCATCGCCTCGCCGCCGACAATATCCCTATGGGAGTGCTGTCCAACAAAGCCGATTCCTTGACGGAGACGATCGTCGGGATGCTGTTTCCCGACATTCCGTTCGTTTCGGTGGAAGGGATGCGGACGGATCGTCCGAGAAAACCGGATCCGCAAGGGATATTCCGTTTTTCGTCATCGGCAGGAGTTCCCGTGCGGAATATCCTGTATGTCGGCGACAGCGAGGTGGACTGGCAGACCACGCTGAAAGCTCCGGAAGTCCAGGCGGCGATCGTGACATGGGGCTTCCGAAGCCGGGAAGCTCTGCAGGCCGGAGGAGCGCGGCCCCTACTGGATACGATAGATGAACTGGAGGCGAAGATCTATGGCATTGACTGAGACCCAACGGAAGGAGATCGAGGCGAAAGCCAGACTCTATGTAGCGGCGGAACGACATCCTGTTTTTCGGAAAGAGGTCGAGGACGCAATGTCCGCCGATGCCTGGGACGACCTATTCGATCGTTTCTATACCCAGCTTGCGTTCGGTACGGCGGGAATGAGAGGCGTGATCGGTGGCGGTACGAATCGGATCAATCCGTATATGGTTCGTAAAGTCTCCCAGGGGCTTGCGGAGTATCTGCTTGCCAACGAAGGATCCCCATCCGTGGCGATAGCGTTCGACAGCAGGCATTATAGCGAGGAATTCGCGAAGCAAGCGGCTTTGGTGCTCTGCGCCAACGGCATCCATGTCTTTCTCTACGATACCCTTCGCCCGGTTCCTATGCTTTCGTTCGCGGTGCGGCATCTGCATGCCACCGCCGGTATCGTTGTGACAGCGAGCCATAATCCTTCGAAATACAACGGATACAAAGTATACTGGAGCGACGGAGGGCAGGTGACACCGCCCCACGATATCGAAATCGCAAAGCTGGCGAATGCGGTAGCGCCTTCGGATATCGCATCGATCGAGGAAGGTGATGCCCGGAGGGCCGATTTGCTGAAGTTCATTCCGAAAGAAGTCGACGAGGCCTATTATCGGATGGTTCTCGGCAGTCTCAGACGACCGGCTCTGGTCGAAGGTAGCCCGATCACCGTAGCATACACACCCTTGCACGGATCGGGGAATGTCCCGGTACGACACATGCTGGAGCAGGTCGGAATCCGCTGTTGCGTCGTCCATGAACAGGAACAGCCCGATGGCGCATTCCCGACCGTACAGCTTCCAAACCCGGAAAGCCCGGAAGCGATGCGGATGGTCATTGCGCTGGCGAAGGAAGTGAAGGCCGATATCGTCCTAGGGACTGATCCCGATGCGGACCGGCTCGGCATCGCCATTCCTTGCAATGCGGGGAAAACCGACTATCAGTTGCTGACGGGGAACCAGATCGCCGCTCTGCTGTGCGACTATGTTCTGGAAACATGGAAGGAACTCGCCCGGGGAAAAGAACCTGTGCCTTCCTGCTATGTTCAGGGAGCAGGAAGCAAGACGCCACTATGCGTCAAGAGTCTGGTCACCACCGATCTCGTCAAGCGGATCGCGCAGGCGGGCGGTGCCGTCTGCAGGGATGTCCTGACAGGATTCAAGTATATCGCGGAACAGATAGCGCTGTCCCAGAACCCTGATTCCGATACGTTCTTTCTGTTCGGTTGCGAGGAGAGCTACGGATATCTGACCGTGCCTGCCGTCAGAGATAAGGATGCGGTGAGTTCCGCGATGTGCGCGGTCGAGATGATGTGCTGGTATGCGTCGCGAGGAATGACGTTGAGCGATCGGTTGAACCAGATTTACGATACCTACGGGTATAGCACGGAGGTCGTTTTCTCCCGCGACTACGAAGGTGCGGAGGGGAAGGCGAAGATGGAATCGATCATGGCGGATTTCCGGCGTAAACGTCCCGGCGACTTGCTGGTGGACCGCGAGATCAAGGATATCTACGACCTCAAGAGCGGGAAATGTACGGAGTTTCCCGTGGCGGATGTAGTCATCATCCATTTTTCTTCCGGAGAGAAACTTATAGTGCGTCCCAGCGGAACCGAGCCGAAGATCAAGTATTATCTGTTCTTGACTGCGGATCCCGGGGGGCGTGCGGCGCTTGAAGCCTCTCTGGATGGCATCGTCACGACATTCAAGTCGGCGTTCTGATTATGATGCGCCGTCATTGAGGAGCTTTATGCAGAACTGTTATATCATTCGTCGACAGAAACGGGGAACGCTGTACCTTTCTCCGTTTCAGGACATTACCGCCGCAGGAAAATGGAATCCGGAAGAGCTCGTGCAGTGGTATAGCGCGGGTACTCCTACGATGCAGGAGAAAAACGAAGCTGCTTCGTCTCTGTATTATGCGATCGATCGTGGGGTGGACCGCTGGATCCAGGACATGCGCTATGTTCCGAGGCTGCTGCTCGTCGCCTGTGTGTTCCTTGTCACATACTTTGTCTTTTCCTTGGCGGTCCGTGATCCTATCCCGATCATCGATGAACTGCTGATCGCCGGCGTCGTGTCCGTCCTGTTGTGGACCGTCCTTGCCCGAAAGGACAAGCAGTCCGCCGTCGCGATGAAAAAGCGACTGGAGCTCAAGCGTGTCGCAGGAGATGCTTCGATCGAAATACTTTCCCAGCTGGATGTCCTGGAAGCGTATCTGTCGGACATGGTTTCCCGAGATCCGATGGAAGTCTGCGATCTGCTTGCCGGCTGTTCGGAGGAGCCGCTCCCCTCGCTGGTCGTGCAACCGGAAGCACGTGGACCATGGATGGACGAAGTCTTCGCGTTGCTCGTTTCGTGGGTCAAGGTGAACGACAAGGCTACGTATCGCAGGTTGCGGCAACTTCAGGTCGCCCGCAAATCCGGCAAGCCGGACGAGGTTCTTGCCGCCAGAATGCTCCACCAGTCGCTGTCCGGACAATTGGATCTACCGATACTTGCGCTCTGCGTCGCGTTTGGTGAACTTGTCTGACAGTTCCTTCCGATGCCGCCGTTTCGGCTTTCGTGGACAGATCGCATTGAATCGCCGTGATTCTGTTTCCCTATCTACCGGACATGGGTGCTTTTGTGTTTCAATCCGGAAGAAAAGGAGCTTTTCGGAAAATCCTGGCGGCAGGCCGTGCGGCAATCATATTCGTCGGCATACCGGTACTGTTGCTTTGGACCAACTGCAGGCAGCGACTGCTGACCTACAGGGTGTCGGCGCTTGTGTTGTGTCTGGCGGGTTGCGCGTTATCATTTCCGCTTGCCCAAATATCAATGGTCCGAAAATCGGCGCTGTCTTGCTGTCTTATGTTCGCAGGTTGCTTTTTTGTCTATTGCCAATGCGGGGAGGTCGCATGGCGCGCTCAGGTACGGTACGGAATGCCTCGCGATCGAGTGCAGTCCGTCGCTGGCACCTTGAGTTCTGATTCTTCGATCAGCGCGAACGGCAATCAGGTCTATCGGCTGGTCGCAGGAACGTGCTACGGAAAAGACGGTTCCGTAGCATCGATGCGTGGGGAACTGACTGTCGTAGGCAAGAGCCTTCCTATTCTGCTGGCGGGGACGCGAGTGATCTGTTTCGGTTCATGTCCGGCTGACGATGATACGGCTTCCGAAGCTTTCTTTTTTGCCGATACGGTCGAACAGGTTCCGGAAAATGGCTGGTTCGGTCCTGCTGTCAGGGCCTGTCGGATGAGGAGCCTCGCTTGGATCGCACAGCGTTTCGATGTCGCCATCCGATGGTCGGCGACTCCGGATGAAACCCCTGACACGCAGGCAGCGCCGGAAACGCTTCGGCACAGAGCTTGCGCTTCACGTCTTGCGATGATGCTTGTGACAGGGAGATGCGATGACCCTTCGTTCCCGTTGCGGGAATTGAGTCTTGCCTGCGGCTGTGCGCATATCCTGGCCTTGTCCGGGACGCATCTCCGATTCTTTGAGAGCTTGTTTTCCTTGTTGTTCGAACGATTGTTCGGCCGACGGAGGGGGAGGGCGTTCGCTATGGTTCCCGTTCTCATGTTCCTGTTCGTCGCTGGTCCGCTGCCCTCGTTGATCAGGAGCGCATTCATGTATGCCTTGGGGTTCGTTCCTGTCCTTTCGGGTACCGGGCATCTTTCATCTTCCGTGATCTACGCCGTTTCGTTTGTCTTGCAGCTTGTCCTCTTCCCACATTCCATTTCCACCGCCGGGTGCCTGTTCTCCTACGCGGCGCTTGGCGGGTTGCTGGCGGTATCCGCCGATGTTGCGGTTTTGCTTTCCCGCTTCCTTCCCCGGAGGATCGCCGGCGAATTGGCTTCAGCGACACTTGCGGTGGGGTGGTCGATTCCTTGCTCCCTGTTGGTTTTCGGCTCTTGGACTCCTGTCGGAATTCTGATTTCTCCGTTGGTGACTCGGGCCGTCATGGGATATCTGGCTTTGAGCGTCGTCGCCTTGTGCGTCGGCGAAATTCCGATCCTGGAGCATGTCGTCATGGAGCTCATGGAACGCGGATACCGCGCGATAGAAGATCTGATGCGGTGGGGAGGGAACTTTGCCGGCAGATGGTGCGAAGAGGTCGGCGACGCTACCGGCGCCATTGTCTTCTGTGCGGCGCTGTTGACTGTATCGCTTGCAATTCTGTATGCTGGCAAGGTATTGCACATAAGGAGCTTGCGACGTCATGAGTTGGAACTTTGCGTACGATTCCCCATCTGCGATCACGGCGTTGCTGGAGGGAGAGGGCCTTTCGATGTCGAAGAAGTTCGGCCAGAACTTCCTCTTGTCGCAGCAGGTACGGGAACGGATCGTACAGGAGCTACGGATTCCCGACGGAGGGACCGTGTGGGAAATCGGGCCGGGCCTCGGTGCTTTGACGACGTTGCTGGTCGCCCGAAACGCACAAGTCACCGCATTTGAGATCGACCATGGTTTCTGCAGGATCCTGCGAGAACAGGCGTTCGTCGGCGATACGAATTTTCGTCTTGTGGAAGGCGACGTTCTCAAAACATGGGAGCAGGTGTCGGCTGCCGATGGAATTCCGGATCGCATCTGCGGCAATCTTCCGTACAATGTCGGATCCGTGTGCATCGCCAGGTTTCTCGAAAAACAGTGCCTGCCCGAGAGGATGGTCTATACGCTCCAGAAAGAGGTCGCCGACAGGTTATGCGCTGATTTCGGCGACAAGGACTGGTCGTCCTTCACCATCCTTGCCAAAATCGACTATGAAGTCGAGCTGTCGTTCACAATCAAGAGCGGGGCGTTCTATCCTTCTCCCAATGTCACCAGCGCGGTGATCGGAATGCAGCGGCGGAAAACTCCGCTCGTGTCCCCGGAGCTCCGACCGATTTTTCTCCCGATGGTGAAGGAGCTGTTCGCCCAACGGAGGAAGACGGTCAAGAACAATCTACAGCACGGCAAGGCGGGAAGTCTCCTTGGAAAAGCCGGGGTGGAGCGATTGCTGGCCGATTGCGAAGTTCCTCCGAACGAGCGGGCGGAGCGGCTGGACATTCCTGTTCTGATCAGGATGGCGCAACATATCGCCTCTCGGGTGTAGCACGATTCTCCTTCTCGGTTCTGGTACGGACGCGTTCATTTCCAGGTGGTAAGCCAGGAGCCTCCTCGGAATCTCCAGAGGCTGCAGATGCCTCGGACGATCAGGTCGCCCATCATGGCGATCCAGGCCCCTGCCAGGCCGAGATTCGTAAAGGTGATCAGGGCCCATGCCAGAGGAAGACGAACGATCCACATGCCGAACAGAGAAATCAAGAACGGACCTTTTGTGTCGCCTGCGCCTCGCAAGACGCCGAAGACCAGCAGGGAAAGTCCGAAGAATGGTTCCGCGAACGCTTCGATGCGAAGGACTTTCGTTCCCAACGCTATGACCGCCGCATCGTTGGTGAACACACCCATCAGCTGAGGGGCGAGCAAATACATCAGCACCCCCATTGCCGTCATCAGCGCAGTCCCGTACATCGTGCAGAGCTTTCCATACCGTTTCGCAAGCGTTCTGTCGCCGCTGCCCAGCGATTGGGCTACAAGGGTGGTCGCCGCCGTGGCGAAACCGGACGGAGGAAGGTAGGTGATCGATTCCGCGGTGTTCGCAAGATGATGTGATGCAAGGGCGACGGTCCCCAGTCCGGTGACGAGTTTCGTCAGGGCGATCTGGCCGAAAGAAAGCGTCGCTCTTTCCAACGCCACCGGGGTTCCTAATCGTACGACGGTCTTCAGCAACTGTGTATCGAACTTCCAGTCTCCTTTCCATGAGATTCCTGCGGGATGGTCCTTCCGGAACAGAGCGGCGAATAGGCACAATCCGCTGAAGCTAGTCGAGAAAGCGGAGGACAAAGCCGCTCCGCCCACTCCCATGCCGGCTCCCCAGATCGTGAAGGCGGAGTTTCCGATCAGAATGGTCCGTGAAGGAAATATCAAGAGAAAGTTGCCGATAATATTGATGATGTTCGTCAATATATTGAACATCAGCGGCGTACGCGTATCCCCCGAGCTTCTGATAATGGCGGAGAATACGATCATGCCCATCGTGAACGGAAAAACCGCCGCGATATATCGCATATAGATGATCGCATCGGGAACCACATCGTCCGCCGCACCCATCCAGATCGGCAGTTTTCCTGCGATCATCTGCACGATCACCGCAAGCACGACCCCCGAGCACGACGAAGCCAGAATGGATTGGCGTACGACGTTTCGCGCCTGTCGGGGGCGACCTGCTCCGATTTCCCGCGCCACAAGAACTGAGAATCCGATGGCGACGGAGTTCATCAGGCCGTTGAGCAGCCAGATCGTCGATGTGTTGACCGCGACAGCGGCCGTAGCCGCCGCACCGAGGACCCCGACCATCGCGGAATCGACATACTGGACCATCGACTGGAGTACCTGCTCGATGATCGTCGGCCATGCAAGATACCAGATGATGTTCTGTGGAGGTATGTTTTTGTCGAGAAGGTCGAGTTTCCTTGTTCGAGAACCGGTACGCACTTCGGGCTCCTTGGGTAACCGATATGGTACGGATCGGTGATTTCCTGTGCAAGAGTCCTGCGGGGGAATTCGATTGGTATTATGTTTTTTTCGTCTTATCCGCAGAACTGACCTGCCGCCGCCGCAATTCCGGAAGTACGGTCAGGAGCATGGTGGAAAAGCATGCCGCGCCGCCGACGAAGTTCGAAATAGGTTCCGCAAGAAAGACTCCGTCAACTCCGAGATTCGATAGACGGGGGAGGAGGATCGTCAGAGGAACCACGATGACGATCTTCCTGAACAAGGAAAAGAAGATCGCTTGCCTGGCCTTTCCGAGGGATTGGAATACCGTCTGTCCGGAGAACTGGAGCGCCATCATGAAAAAGCCGAAGAAATAGAGTTCGATCGCAGGAATGCCTGCCTCTATGAGTGTGGGGGAGTCGTTGAATATCCGGATGAATACCTGCGGGAAACTGATCAGTATGATCCATGCGACGAACGTATAGGCGATGCAGCAGATCGACGTGAACCGTATCGCTTGTCTGACACGTCCATATGCTTTTGCGCCATAGTTGAATCCAAGGACCGGCATTGCGCCGTTGGTGAGTCCTTGGACCGGCATCGTGAGGATTTCTCGGATGGAACTGAGAATCGTCATGACTCCGACGTAGAGATCCCCTCCATAGAGCTGGAGATTCGCGTTGCACACGATCTGGACCACGCTGTTGGTCGCCGACATCACGAATCCTGAGAATCCCAGCGCGACGATCTTATGCAGGCGGGATCGCTGGATGCCGAAATTCTTGGTTTTCAGTCGTATGGTCGCCTTCCGTCCAGTGAGAAACTTCAGGACCCACAGCGCCGACAGGGCCTGGGAAATGACCGTCGCCAAGGCCGCCCCGCGAACCCCCATCCCAAGGGCGAAGATGAAGATAGGATCAAGGATGATATTTGTGACGGCTCCCAGCAGCACCGTCATCATCCCGGTTCTTCCGAATCCCTGGCAATTGATGAATCCGTTCATTCCAAAACCGATCATCACGAAGATATTGCCCGAGAGATAGATGACGGCATACTGCCTGGCGAACGGATAGGTTGCGTCGCTCGCACCGAATATTCGTAGCAATGGCTGGATGCAGGCGATGCCGAGCACGGTCAGCGCTAGTCCGCAGATCAGCAGCATCGTGAACGAAGTGCCGACTATCCGTTCCGCTTCCTCCCGATTGCCGCGTCCCGACTCTATGGAACAAAGCGGAGCCCCGCCCGTGCCGAACAAGTTCGCGAATGCGCTGACGACCATGATGATCGGGAAGCAAAGCCCCAGGCTGGTCAAAGCGATGGATCCTGTTTCCGGTATGCGCCCGATGTACATCCTGTCCACCATGTTGTACAGCAGATTGATCAGCTGGGCCATGGTCATGGGAACCGCGAGTTCGAGAATATTGCGCCGGACGCTTGCGGCGGTAAAGTCGGTCTGATGCGAAGTCATATATTCTCCGACGAGGAAAAAAGAAGGACGTCCTCGTCGACGTCCTTCCATGAGGCTCCCGATGCCGATCGCAACTACAGTGTCGCGGCCTGCGCGAGGGTGATCGATGCCGTCACGACGATATCGTCTACGCTGCATCCGCGGGACAGATCGCTGACCGGCTTTGCGAAGCCTTGGAGGATCGGGCCATATGCCTGAGCCCCGGCCAGCCTCTGGACCAGTTTATATCCGATGTTGCCTGCCTGCAGGTCCGGGAAGACCAGTACGTTGGCCTTGCCCGCGACAGGAGAGCCGGGAGCTTTCGATTTGCCGACGCTCTCGATGATCGCGGCATCCAGCTGCAACTCGCCGTCGACATGCAAGTCCGGCCGCTTGTCCTGGATCAACTTGGTGGCCGCGGTGACTTTATCGACCAGCTCGCCTTTTGCCGAACCTTTCGTGGAATAGGAAAGCATGGCCACTACGGGTTCCGTGTTGAGGAATACCCTGCAGGATTCTGCGGAGGCTTCGGCGATCTCCGCCAATTGCTCGGCGGTCGGGTTCGGAATCGTCGCGCAATCGGCGAAAATGAACGAACCGTTCGCCCCCAGTTGATGTTTGTCGGTCGCCATGACGAAACAGGACGATGCGTATTTGATGCCCGGCTTGCACTTGATGATGTTGAACGCCGACAGCAACACGTTGCCCGTCGTATTTTCCGCACCAGCGACCATAGCGTCCGCCTGGCCTTTGCGGACCATCATCGCCCCCCAACGAAGCTCGTCGGCTATCCCCTCGTAAGCTTGCTCGGGGGTCATGCCCTTATGTTTGCGCAGTTCATGGTATTCATCGGCGAAAGCCTGCCTGTCCGGCGAACATGTCGGGTCTACGACATCGATGCCCTGGAGATCGACACCAACCTTGCTTGCCGCGGCCTTGACGGCTTCCACGTTCCCTACGAGGGTCACCTTGCTGGCGATCTTCTGATCAACGATTTTCCTTGCTGCCTGGAGAGTCCTCGGCTCCGTTCCCTCGGGCAGTACCAGCTTCTTGTCGGCGGCGACCGCCTTGGCTTTCATTTCTTCTGCGAATGTCATGTAATGCTCCATCCCAATGGTTTTGGACGGCGGACAAAGAAATCCACCGAAAAAATCATACCACGATTGGATACGATAGGAAATACCTGCAGCGACGTCGGATGTAAAAGTCCGGCGATATTTCCCCGGATGCCGGCGATCCTGACCTGTCCGTACAAGGACCGGAATCGTTGTATCGCCCCGACTTTTCATGATATGCTCTCGCCGAGGTATCCCTGTCGGGATGAAGGTGGCTATGGCTGCATCGATTTCGGATCGCAAACCCGTGCAGAGGATCAGTAAGATCCTCTTTTTGATGCTTGTCATCAACGCTTTGGCAAGCAGTCTGTTCGGACCGTTGACGAACGATATCATGCGGACGTGTTCAATGACTTTGACCGAAGTCGGGGCGCTGGTGTCTGCGAGCCAGGCAGCCGTGTTTCTTTCCTTTCTCGCGCTTCCGGCCCTTACTCGGCGGCTGGGTTCCTATCGATTGCTGCTGGTGGGGATACTGGGTTCCGCGATCGGATTCTTCCTGATGGGAGTTTCGCGGACTCCGTGGATGTTCTCGATCGCGTTTCTCACGCAATCACTGCTTGGCTATTTCTATTCTAGCTGCAACTATGCGGTGATGGCGCAGTGCGACGTGAAGCGCAGAACGACCAATATCCCGCTGATGCATCTTGTCTACAGTGTCGGTTCAATCGGTGCCGGCGCATTCGTTTCTTGGGCCGGAGGGCCGTCCTGGTACAAAGGCTATTATGTCGCCGCCGCCCTATATATCCTGGGGTTGCTTCTGTTCTTGACCAGATGGGGGGAAGCGAAAGGAAATGCCGCGCTGATGCCCTCGATCCGCCGCATCGTCGTTTCCAAGCATCGCCACAATCCGTTCTCCGGCTTTTCGCTGCTCCTGCGCAAGGAGTTTCTCGTGTTCTTCATCTTCCTGATCTGCGTGACATCCATCGAATATTGCGCGACCATCTATCCAGTGTTGTTTCTCGAACTGTCATGGGAAGCGACGGCTTCAATGACGGGACTATCGGTGACCATCTACTGGGTCGGTAGTACCGTCAGCAGGGTGTTCGTGATGCCTTCGTTGAAGAAAGGTCTCAACGCCACCGTGCTGCTGGCCACGCTGACCGGGTTGTGTTCAGTGGCTTTGGCTGTGATCCCGCTGATGCCGACGGCATCGTTGGCGTTATGGACGATGCCATTGCTCGGTTTCGCCTTCGGGGCGCTGAATCCTGTGAGTCAGATCGTGGAGATCAGGCGATGGTCGGACGACATGGACCAGGTGGCCAATCTCCACATGATCAGCGGTGTGATCGGACGCTTGGTGCTTCCCGTAATTGTCAGCTCGATCGGCGAGCGTTCCGGACTTGGCCCTGGATTGCTGCTGCTCGCTGTACTGATGGCATTGGCGGTCGTCATGCTCCTGCTCTCCGAGCGGTTGTACAGGAAGAGCGTATTGCAGGACGGCGGGACAATGGTATAGAGTGACGCTGACGGCAAGGAACTGACCGCGGTTTCGGCGGCTCTCGCAATCGAGGCCCGATCGACGGCAGGGTGGTCGTCATGAGGAATTCATGCGTATCGGTGTATATGGTCTGGGGCGATTTGGATATTTCTGGGCGGGACTGCTTGCGAAAGCCGGTCACGATGTGTGCGGGTTCGGCCGTCATGCGACCAGCGTCCCGTGCGGCGTTCGGCTTGTCGGGGAGGACGAAGCGCTTGAACAGGACGCAGTGTTCTTTTGCGTAACGATCAGCGCGTTCGCCGACGTGATTCGTCGCGTCGCTTCGAAGCTGTCCCCTGGAGTGACGGTTCTCGACACCTGTTCCGTCAAGCTCCATCCTGCGCATGTCATGGAGGAGTATCTTCCTGACGGAGTGTTCAGCATCGCCACCCATCCGATGTTCGGTCCGGATTCAGGACGGAACGGGGTGACAGGTCTGCCGCTTGTCATCAGTGGTGTGCATTGTCCCGACGTAGTCGTACGGCGGTGGAGCGATGAATTCGCCTCATGGGGGCTGAAGGTACTGCACATGAGCTGCGACCAGCATGACAAGGAAGCGGCATGGTCGCAAGGTGTCACGCACTTCGTCGGACGTACGCTCGACGAGCTGCACCTGCAGCCCACCCAGTTAGCCACCCTAGGATATACCCGGCTCATGTCGATCGTCGAACAGACCTGCAATGACCCGATCCAGCTGTTCTATGATCTACAGCGCTACAATCCGTATGCGCCGCAGATGCGGCTCGAGTTGAAACAGGCGCTGGAAAAGGTCATGTCCTCCCTGGCCGCGCAAGACGCAGAAACGGAGACTCAAGCATGAAGATATGCGTCTATACGCTCGGATGTCGGCTGAACCAGTGTGAAAGCGAAGCGATCGCGGACGCGTTCTCGAAACGCGGCTACGCCATCGTGCCCGACGGGCAGCCTGCCGACTTGTATATCGTCAACACGTGCACGGTGACCAGCAAGGCGGAACAGAAGGCCCGCCGGATGATCCGAAAATATGCCGCCGAGCCTCAGGCGCAGGCTGTCGTGGTGACGGGATGCTATGCGCAGCTCGACGCCGACCAGATTTCGATACTGGCCGATCGTGTCGTCGTCCTTCCGCTGGATAAGAAAGCCAATCTGCTTGATTTCCCTGAATTCCTGTCCGTTCGTCTGTCCGAAGGGTTTTCCCCATTGGAAGCATGCCGCGCATTCGCGGGGCTTGACGGCGATGCGCTTTCCGCATTGCATGTAGGAAGTGGCGGAAACTTGACGGGGCAGGGAGAGCCGTCTCCGTTCGACTACGATGCCGCATCTTTCAGTTACCATTGCAGGGCGTATCTGAAAATCCAGGACGGGTGCGACAACGCCTGTGCATTCTGCCGGGTCCATGTGGCCCGCGGCGCTGCGATCAGTCTCGATGGAGACGAGGTAGTCGGTAGGGCCCTTGCGCTGGAACGGGAAGGGTTCCACGAAATCGTGCTCACCGGCGTGAACTTGACGATGTACGACCATCGGGCCGATGGGCTCGGCGGTCTGCTTCGCAAGTTGCTCGCGGCATTGGGCTCCGATGTCAGGATCAGACTTTCGTCCCTTGAACCCGACCATGTGGACGATCGGTTGCTCGACCAATTGACCGACCCCCGGATGCAACCGCATTTCCATGTGCCCGTGCAGTCCGCCAGCGATGTCGTGCTTGCCAGAGTGAACCGCCGCTACGACGTCGAGCATCTGTCCCATGTGATCGAACGGATGCGCCAGGTCAAGGTCGATCCGTTCATCGCGGCGGATGTAATCGCCGGGCTGCCCGCGGAAGGTGATGCGGAGTTTCGAGAGACGTGCGAATTTTTTGTCCGCAATCAATTCGCCCAAATGCATGTGTTCCCGTTCTCTCCGCGACCAGACACCCCGCTGTTCCATGCGACGGACCGGGTTCCCGAGAGTGTGCGCGACCAGCGTGCGACAGTGCTTCGAGATCTATCCGCGCGCCTGCATTCCGAATATGTCGGACGACAGGGCGGGCGACAGCTGGAAGCGATTCTCGAACAGAGGAAGAAAGGTTCCTGGTACGCTCTGACAGGCAACTACCTGAAAGTCCGTCTGCTTGATGTCCCTCCGCTTTCCAGCCCGGGAGAATTGGTCCGCGTAGTCATGGATCCCGTCGGAGCGGGGCAGGTCCTTCCGATCGCACGCTTCATAGGTTGATACGTCAGCTTTTTTTTCGTTTGAGATCCCGATACACGGTCTTCGGATCTTCCATCAGCACCATCGTGTCGGCAGGAACATCCTGCTTGAGCCAGACATTGGAACCGATGACCGCATTCTTTCCAACCGTAATATCGCCGAGAATCGTCGCATGGGCATAGATAGTGACATTGTCTTGGATCGTCGGATGGCGTTTCGCCCCCCGTATCAACGATCCGCAGGCGTCTTTTGGAAAGCTCAACGCCCCCAGCGTGACTCCTTGGTAGAGCTTCACGTTGTCGCCGATTACCGAAGTTTCGCCGATGACGACTCCGGTTCCATGGTCGATGAAGAACGATTCGCCGATCTGTGCTCCTGGATGGATGTCGATGCCGGTTTCCCGATGTACCCGTTCGTTCATCATCCGGGGAATCAGCGGAATATTCTGCGTGAACAGGAAATGAGCGACTCTGTGTACGGTCAGCGTCTTCATGCATGGGTACGAAAGAATCACTTCATGCACGTTCCTGGCGGCAGGATCTCCGGCAAACCCTGCCGCGGCATCGAGCTTCAGCATTCGGCGGATCGAAGGGAGTTCCTCGAGCAATGCCGACACAGCCCGCTGCGCCTGCCGCTCGTAATAGACGGAGGCTTGCGCATCCTCCAGATGTTCTACGTTCTCATATCGTAGGGCGAGGCATATCTGACGATTCAGCGATATGGACACATTCGATAGATGTTCCTCGACGACTTGCTCCAGGGAACGACTCTTGTCGTCATCGCCGCATCTGCCGGGGAACATCAGTTCCATCAGCTCATCGGCGATCTCTCCGATCACAGCCATGGAGGGAAGCGGATTCAAACCGTGGAAGTTCGCTTTGTTATCACCGGTTCTGTCGTAGCTTGCGAGAAACTTCCGCAGAAACGGACCGCTGTCGAAGTCGCGGATGTCGTTGCAATCGCTCATGGTATTTTCCCCTCACTCTCGTATGAATAATACTATCTGTACGTATGGAGAGGGAAGCCACCCGTGCGGATTATCAGGCGAATCGTTCTCGGAATTTACCGGCAAGCAGGACCGCGACGATGATCTTGATGGTATCACCGATGAGAAACGGATACATTCCTCCCGCAAGGGCAGCGCTCCATGACAGTTGCCTGTTGACCTTGAGCCAGGGAACTCCCGCTCCATATATTCCAATGAACGTAGCCAGCACCGCTCCAAGCGCACACCACAGGAGGAACCGCTTTCCATTGGGCTGTTCGCCCTCCTTGTGCCGATATCCGATGTCGGAACATACGCCGGCGATCAGTACAGCCGGAATGAGTCCGAACAGGAATCCTCCTGTCGGTCCGATCATTGCGGCGATCCCGCCCCCGCTGGTGAACACCGGCATCCCGATCGCCCCGATGAACAGATACACCGCCACCGACGCAAGTCCGATCTTCCATCCGCACATCAATCCCGCAGTCAATACGAACAACGTCTGAAGCGTCACCGGGACAGGGGGGATGGGTACCTTGATATACGCTCCCACGGCCATCAAGGCTGCGAAAAGCGCCGTGACCAGAACATTGCGGGTCTGCAACGTTCGCTTCTGCTGTTCATCGACTGTATCTGTCTCTTCCATGATTTCCTCCTGTCTCCCGTAGACATATATCAGAAACGATGCTTATTGTAAACCTATTTTTTAGAAAATGGTTTACAATTGAATCGTGCATATCATGCATGTCATGCTTCGGGCTGTGCGTCGATTTTTGCATCTGCCGCGGGTGCATGGCGGCGGTGTCCGGGGAAAATACTTCCCGTACCGCTTCTTGCGTCTGATCGTCCCCGCTGGTACAATGGCGGTATCATGCGAGTGAAGGATCGGCTGCTCGTCTATTTCGAGCGACATGCGGAAGAACACGTCTCAGGAGAGCGCCTGGCTTCGTTGCTAGGGGTTTCCCGGGCGGCTGTCTGGAAAGCGATCCAGGAATTGAAACGCGACGGGTATCGTTTTTCAGCCGTCACCAACAAAGGGTATCGGCTTGAGGGCGATCCCGATGTCCTGTCGCGGTCGGCCATCATGTCGTATCTTTCCGTCCCCGGCGAGGCGGACATACGGTTCTACGACGAAGTCGAGTCGACCAACAAGACCGCGAAGTTGCTTGCGATGGACGGCGCTGCCCATGGTACCGTGGTCGTGGCTGCCAGGCAGACCGGCGGGCGTGGACGCCGCGGACGCTCGTTCGCGTCTCCGGAGGGCGGCATATACATCAGCGTGATTCTCAAGCCGTCGGTGATGCATCTGGATATGGACGGAGCGCTTCTGATCACTTCCGCCGTCGCCGTGGCGGTTTCTCGCGCGATTTCGACCGTCTGCGGCATCGAAGTATCCATCAAATGGGTCAACGACCTGTTCTACAACGGTCGGAAGGTCTGCGGTATTCTTTCCGAGGGGGTGTCCGACTTTGAAAGCGGAGGGCTGGACTGCATCGTAGTCGGCGTGGGCGTCAACTTCTCCACTCCGCTTCAGGCTTTTCCCGATGAACTGCGCGAGATCGCCGGCTCCCTGTTCCCGTCGGACGACGCACGACCGCGGGGTGTTTCACGTAGCCGTCTGGCGGGGGCGATCATTTCCGCCATCCTCGCCGAGAGCGCGAGTGTCTCTTCCAGAAAATTCCTCGAGGAATATCGACGACGATCGTTTCTCATCGGGCAGTCGGTACAGGTCCTTTCCCCGACCGGCGGTCAGGTACCTGCACAGGTTCTTGCCATAGACGACGACTGTCGTCTCGTCGTACGGCATACTGATGGCTCAGTGGAGCATATCGGCACAGGAGAAGTTTCGATCCGGTTTTCTCCGGCCGTCAAGGCTCTGACGTAGCGGATGCCAGTACAACGGACGGAGGCGTTTTCCGTGAACTTCTTTGCGGGAATCGGTTGCCTCCACTTGCCATCGGTATCGGTTCCTACTATAGTTTACAACTACGCAAACCAATCGATTACTCTGAGGGAAAAAGGTACTGATCATGTTGCAGAAGGTACGTCAGCAGTGGAAGGATCTGGTGGAAGCTCAGCTTGCCGGATACGCGAAAGAACTTGTCGGTGACGACGATGCGGTCTCCTCGTTGCCTCCGCTTGCCGTCCAGACCCCTCCGAAACCGGAGCTGGGTGACATCGCGTTCCCGCTGTTCTCCTATGCCAAGGCGCTGAAAGCCGCCCCTCCGAAGATCGCCGCGGATATCAAGGCCCGCATCGAGGCGTTGTCCGATCGGCCGGCAGGACAGTTGTTGCTCGCCGGACCGTATCTCAATGTGAAGATCGATGTCGCCGCCTTGGCCGCCGACTTGTCCCGTGAGATCAGAAGCGAAGGGCCGTCGTACGGATGCAACGAGGCAAAGCGCGGAATGAAGGTGATGGTGGAGTTCAGCTGTCCCAATACCAACAAGCCCCTCCACCTCGGACATATGCGCAACGACAGTCTCGGCGAAAGCGTCAGCGCGATCCTCAGGGCCAACGGAGCCGAGGTGCGAAAGGTCAATCTCGTCAACAACCGTGGCGTCCATATCTGCAAGTCGATGCTCGCCTACGAAAAGTTCGGTAACGGCGAGACTCCCGAGAGTTCCGGCCTGAAGGGGGACCATCTTGTCGGCAAGTATTATGTTCGGTTCGCTCAGTGGGAGAAGGAAGATTCGACGGCGGTCGAGCAGGCCCAGGAGATGCTCAAGAAGTGGGAGGAAGGAGAGCCTGCCGTCATCGCGCTCTGGAAGAAGATGAACCAGTGGACCCTCGACGGTCTTGCGGAGAGCTACCGGAAGATGGGGGTCAGCTTCGACAAGTACTACTATGAAAGCGACACGTACAAACTGGGTAAGGACGAAGTGCTCAAGGGGCTGGAGAAAGGTGTGTTCTATCGCGAGGCGGACGGATCCGTGTGGATCGATCTCGCCGACATTAAGCTCGACAAGAAGGTCCTGCTCCGCAAGGACGGGACGAGTCTGTATATGACGCAGGATCTTGGCACCGCGGTCGCCAGGCATGAGGACTGGCCGTTCGATTCGCTGATCTATGTGGTGGCGAGCGAACAGAATTACCATTTCAAGGTGCTGTTCCATGTTCTTGGAAAGCTCGGCTACGAGTGGGCGAAGAATCTGCATCATCTCTCATACGGGATGGTCAATCTTCCCGAGGGCAAGATGAAGAGCAGGGAAGGAACCGTCGTGGACGCGGACGATCTGGTCGACCAGCTGACAAGTCTGGCGGCCGACGAGATCCGTGCCAAGGAACGGGAGGGCGAGGTCGGAGACGTCGATGCCACGGCTCATGCGATCGCCCTCGGCGCATTGAACTACTACTTGCTGCAAGTCAGCCCGACGAAGGACATGATCTTCAATCCCGCCGAGTCGATTTCATTCAACGGCAATACCGGTCCGTACCTCCAGTACATGGGGGCGCGCATATCCAGCATGCTCCGCAAGTTCGCCGAAGTGGAAACCGACTATGTTTCCGTGCCGTTCGATCCTGCGCTGCTGGCCCTGGAGGATGAACGGGAATTGATCAAGGTGCTCGCTTCCTATCCCGAAGCGGTCGCTAAAGCTGGTTCGGACTATGACCCGTCGGTCATTACGGCATACCTGTACGATGTGTCCCGCCGTTTCAGCAAATGGTACCACGACAACCAGATACTCAAGGCCGGCGAACCTGCGCTTGTCAAGGCGCGGGTGGAGCTTTCTTCGATGGTGCTTCAGGTACTGCGGAACGCTTTCTCTCTGGTCGGCATCCCGTATCTCTCCACCATGTAAGGGTGCCGGCAGGGTGATTTCGTAGCGTGAATGGGCGGGCGGTATGGATGTATGGATGTGCGCCGGCGGACGTTCTGCAATGTCGGTGAAAGTATCTTGAAATCGTCTTGCCGGCTTCTCGCGATCACCTTGCAGTGACTTTGTGATCCCCCGTATAAAGGGAGCAGAAGCGGCGGATGAAACGCTCTTCCTCCCATTCGATGTCTTCGTCGTCTTTCCTGACCATCGAGCGAGTCAGGAAGGCTTGGACCGTGTTCGTGAACATCGTCACAGCCAGATCCAGTTCCTCGATATCGAGACGCCCGGTTTCGTTGAGCGTTTCCAGCAGTACCTCCGACTGTCCTCGCAGCATGTGTGCGAACATTTCGCTGGTCGTCGCGGCTATGGGGAGGATCAGCTTCTGCTCTTCGACGATCCGGTAGAAATAGGAAAGGGGCGCGGTGGTGTAGAGTCTATGCCAATGTTCCATTGCGCGGGACAGCACTTCCTGTGCGGTTCCTTTGAACGAGATCGTCGCCTCTTGGATAGAGGCGAGGCCGGTGCAATAGGCGAACATGCGCTCGATCAACTTTTCCCGCGACGGGAAGTGGTAGTAGAGACTGGCTTTCCTGATACCCGCCCTTGCGGCGATATCGGATAGCGATGTATTGTCCAGCCCTTGTTTCGAAGCAAGTTCAAGGGTAATGAGAAGCAGGCGTTCACCGGCATCCTGGGGGCCGCCATTATCCGAAATCTCATTCATGAAGCATAGTATAGCCTACCGAACGATAGGTAGGCAAGCGCAATATTTCCTGATTTCCAGCAAAGTTTCCGAACGAATGATTGAAAGGTTCTCCGGAGGATGGTATAAAGCAGATCGAATAATTCAAATTCAAACGAATGAAGGAAGTGATCGTCATGTACGCACTGGTAGAAATTCTCGGAAAACAGTACAAGGCACTCGTCGGTGCCACGCTGCAGGTGGACAAGCTTTCCATGGAGGAAGGGGCCGCTCTGGAGCTGGATAAGGTACTCGCACTCGTCGATGAAAACAGCGCCAAGTTCGGCACACCGTATGTGTCCGGAGCAAAGGTTCTCGCGACGGTCGAAGGCGAGATGAAGGGTGACAAGATCAAGGTCTACAAATTCCATCGCCGCAAGGGCTATCGTCGGACCCAGGGTCATCGTCAGCAGTATTCTCTCATCAAGATCAATGAGATCATCGGTTAAGGAGTTCAGAAATGGCACATAAGAAAGGCGGCGGTAGTTCCCGCAACGGACGCGATTCCAATTCCCAGCGCCTTGGCGTCAAGCGCTTCGGCGGCCAGGTCGTGAAGGGGGGCGAGGTCATCGTCCGCCAGCACGGCACACAGTTCCACCCCGGCGAGAATGCCGGTCTTGGCTCTGACTATACCCTCTATGCCAAAGTTGGCGGTACCGTAAAATTCCATACCAGGAAGAACCGGAAGTACGTCAGCATTGTCACTGAGTAATATTCAGTGTATCGTGGCTATACGAGGCCAGAGTAACACATGTTTGGATTTTCAGACGAAACGTATATAGATGTTGCCTCCGGAAACGGGGGCAACGGTTGCGTTTCCTTCCGAAGGGAAAAGTTCATTCCGAAAGGGGGGCCGGACGGAGGCGACGGAGGGCGCGGTGGAGACGTCGTGTTCGTCGTCAAGCAGAATCTTCGGACCCTCGGACATCTCAAGATGGTCCGGACCTACCGTGCCGAGAACGGCAAGCAAGGGGCGGGGCAGCGTTGCTATGGCCGGGACGGAAAGGATGTCGAGATTCCGGTTCCTCCCGGGACGGTGATCAAGAACGCCCAGACCGGAGAGATCATCAAGGATCTGACCGGCGAGGAGCGATGGGTGTTTCTCAAGGGCGGGCGCGGAGGCCAGGGGAACTGGCATTTCCGTACCGCTACCAGACAGACTCCCCGTTTTGCCCAGCCGGGGGAACCCGGACAGGAAATGCGCATCGGCGTCGAGTTGCTGGTCATCGCCGATATCGGATTCGTCGGATTCCCGAACGCCGGCAAGTCTTCGTTGCTGAATCTGCTGACCAACGCCAGATCCAAGGTCGCAGGATATCCTTTTACGACGAAAATCCCACAGCTGGGGATGTTCCGTTACGGCGACCACGACATCGTGCTGGCAGATATTCCGGGAATCATCGAAGGCGCCAGCCAGGGAGCCGGGATGGGATTCAAATTCCTGCGGCATATCAGCAGGACCACCGGCCTTGCGTTCCTGATCGATCTGTCCGAGGACAACTACCTCGACGCCTACGACATCCTCTGTGATGAACTGCGCGCCTACGCTCCTGAACTGCTGGAGAAGGAACAAGTGATCATCGGGACAAAGCTCGATGAACCCGAGGCTCCCGAGCATCTTGAAAAATTGCGGGAAACATATCCCGACAGAGATGTGATCGGCATGTCGATTTATATGGACGAAGGGCTGGAAGCCGTCAAGCAGGCATTCATCAGGATGGTCGGCGACGCGGAGAACCCTGCGCTGGCTTCCCAATATGCCAACCGCGGAGGTTTTTCGTCGGTGCCGGATACCGATGCGTATTATTCGGAAGTTCCGCACGATTCGACTCCGTCTGTCGGCGATTCATGACGAGCTGCCTATGAACGATGCATCCGATCGAAAGCCGCCGCTTTCAACCGCACTGATCGGCGGGAGCTTCGATCCCGTCCATCTGGGGCATCTGCACCTGGTGCATTGTGTCGCGACATATACAGGATATGAACGAATTCTTCTGGTGCCGGTGGCTATGAACAATTTTAAACAGAATGGTCACCGTCCCGCACCGCCAGACGACCGGCTGGCGATGTTGCGTCTGGCTGTCGATGGATACCGGGAGCTCTATCCTGCGGATCCCCGGTTCGATCTGATAATCGATTCTTGCGAGCTGGACCGAGGTGGAGTTTCCTATACGTATGACACCGTCAGATACATCTATGACGCGTATGCCGTCGAAGGGCGGGTAGCCGTCGTGATGGGCGACGATCTGCTGGAAGGATTGCCGAGGTGGCATCGGTTCGACGAATTGAAGCGGATCGCCGATTTCGTCGTCTGCAAACGGACGGAAGCTTGTGGACATGTTCCGTCGGAATTACTTCGCGGGGCACGGATCCGCTATATCGACAATGCGGTTTTCGAAGATTCCGCGACGTTGATTCGCGATCGTCTGGGGGCGTTCCCCGTTCCGGAGGCGCTGCCGGGGGATGTCGCATCCTTGATGCCAAAGAAGGTCGCCGACTATGTACAGAGCCGACATCTATACAGGACTTGAATCGTACGTGGCATCCCAGGTGAATGGACACCGGTATGCTCATTGCCGCAGTTGCGCCGTAACGATGAAAGCGTTGCTGGACAGATTCCCGAAGTCCTATCGGGACGATCCTGCCGGAAGCGATGCCGGCATGTATGTCGGGCTCTGGCACGATGTGGCGCGAGGCTGGTCGGATCGGGCTCTGCTGGAGTTCTGTCTGGATCGGAGTCTCCCCATGGAACCGGAGGAACGAAATTGTCCGATGCTGCTTCACGGCACGGTGGCCGCCGCGCTGATGCCGGAGCACATACCGGACTGTCCTGAAACATGGATGCGGGCCGTCCGCTGGCATACGCTGGGGGATATCTCGATGGGGGCGCTGGGACTGGCGATGTATATCACCGACTACCTTGAACCGCTGAGAACGCATATCGATCCTGCTCGAAGACGATATCTGCTTTCTCTTTCGACCATGGAGGAGATGGGGCTGCGCATCATCGAGGATCAGAATGAATATTTCCGGCGGACTGGCTTGGTCCAGGCAGAAGCGACGCGTCGTCTGTATCTACATCTGCTGCGGGGAGGTCGCCTATGAAGCGACGCTTCTGCCCCTGTCTACCTATGTCGCTGGCGATCTTGCTCATTTCCGTTCCGTTGCTAGTTTCCTGCTTCCGACAGTCCTCGCCGGTATGCCGCTACGGGTGGTTCGCGGGCGAAGCGGTGCTGTTGGTCTCAAGCTCCGATGGAAAATCGCTCGTAACGGTCTCGCTTCCAGCGGATGTCGTTGCTGGATATTGGAACTATCTTACGGAAAGCGGTCGAGAGGCGACACTGCAGCAGGCAATGGTGGAACTGTGCGGGATTCCCGCCGCTGGATATTTCGGCGGAACCGAAACGGATCTTGCACGTATTCGCGATCTATTGGACAGCCTCGCCATCGAGACCGGGATCAGCTTGACGGCTTCTCCGACGGCGACGCAGCGAATCCAGGCGCTGGTTTCATACGCCAAGCCCTTGAGAAAAACCGCGATGGTGGATACACTGGGAACGCTTTCGGGTATCTCTGCCGCTGACGGGCTGTTCGAAGAATTGGAACGGGTGACATCCTGCGCAGGATATTCTGTAAACGAATTTATTTCGATCGATGATACGACGGACTGGCAGGTCATCGGTCCATGGCTGTCGCTGTGGATTCGACAGGCGCTCGCGGCCGTACAGAGGAGTAGGTAATACATGACAGAAGAGAGACGTTTGGTCGCGGACCAGATCGCCGCTTTCATTGAAGATCACAAAGGGTCGGATGTCACCGTCATCGATGTTTCCGGCGACTGCAGCTGGGCGGATTGCTTCATCATCGCTACGGTAAACAGCGTCGGGCATCTGAAAGGCATCGCCCACGAGCTATGGGGAGAGCTCAATCGGCTTGGCGTGGAGGTAAACAACCGACATAAGAATCCGTCTTCCGACGGTTGGGAGCTGATCGACTGCGGCGATATCGTCATCCATCTGATGAGCGCCGAGTTCAGGGAGTTCTATGCGCTTGAGAAGCTGTGGCAGAAACCGAACCGGTGATTGTCCATTAGTATGTCACCGGTCGGCTGTTCTCATCCGATGTCGGTGCGCTCATGTTCTCGGATCATCGAACAGATGCGGTTCGAAGAACAGGCGCCATGCAACCTCCGCGGCGAGGACCCGTGCCTTGCACCAGAGCACAGGGGAGTCTCCAAAGAATCCCCGATGAACAATCCCTTTTCCGATACAGTCCGATAGAATCAGATCGAAATGTTCCGACGGATGGCCGATATGGCGCCGTGACGGCACCTCCGTCCGACTTCCATCCGGCGTCACGCTGTAGTATGTCGTATGGCTGTCGGTAAGTCGACCGGGGATGTCCAAGTACTCTTCTATCCCATGGATGAATGTGTTGCGGGTGAACGTGACTCCCAGCAGAAGGATCGTCGCATCCCGATCCAGAAGTTTTCCCCATGAAGAGTTCCTGGCGCACGGAGTATCGCAATGGATGTCGTCGGCCACATATGCGGCGGCGTCGGCACCGTACGCCGCTACGGAATGGGTGGGATGCCCGCTGCGAAACACATCCGGCCGCTTACGGAACAATTCAGGGAGGATGCCCGTACAACATGCGGTTTTTGCGACGAAGAACACGGGATTCTCCGGATTGATTCTGTCCCAAGTATGGGTAGGCAAGACGAGGAGCCCTTGCTTGAAATAGGCCTGCAGGACATCAAGCACTGTATCGGCGCCTCCCTCGACCGGCCCGATGCTCCGGCATGAGGAATGGATCAGGATCGTTTCGTCGTTCGGGATGCCCAATGATGCCAGATCCTTCTGCAATTCTTCCTTCGTATGGGGTGCTTCAGTAGTCGCAGATCGCGGCATCTGCCGACAAGGCGTCGACTGTGGCGATGGAATCCCGACGGCGGGAACGTCGACGTCGCTCTGCGGCATATCTCCCAGAACATATCCTGCGACAGTCGGGAGAAGTGTCTTTGTCATCATGAGCCGAGCTGCGGCATGCTCCATGCTCTGGCTGGGAAACAGCGCCTGGACCAGACCTTTGACGACGGAACGATAACAGCAATCCTCCATCAGACGTTCATACGCATCATCTGAAGTCAGCGAGTCTGAGAACAGCACGCTCCATGGTGTTGCATGCAGGGCTGTGGCGCAATAGCCTCGGAGATATGGGAGCAAGCCCCGTTGTTGCAATGTTAGGATCAAGCCGAGATCGGCGCTTTCCGGGAACGCCGCATCCGCTAGGAACAAGGCAACTCCGAAGTGCGCGGCATGCTCCAGCATGGCGACCAGCGATTCGTCGATGAAATGTTCTGGGGTGTAACCGCAATCCTGTCTGAGCGGAAGATTGACTGCTACTACGATGGCTTTCTCCGGGATATCATGCCGGAGCATCCCTTCGTACGTCCAGTTTCTTCTTGTGATATATCGCAGTGCCTGTTCCGCAATTTCGGCGCTTCTTGGTACATCTATCGCCGGATGCTCGTGATAGAGGGCGAACACATGTGTTCCCGCAGGTAGTTCTTGCTCACGTCCGGTTCGCCTTGCGCTTTCCATATCCTCGCCTCCATGGATTGGATTCCGGGGGCGACTCGGATCAGATGACCCGCTTCGTTTTCCATCCTCCGCGGATAAAGCGCAAACAGAAACAGATGGTGCGGAACCCCCAGTCAATATACATGGCGATCCAGACGCCTTGCAACCCCATGCCCATGAATCGCCCGAGCAGATGGCTGCATCCTACGCGGAATATCCACATCGACAGCATCGATACGACCATAGTGTATTTCGCGTCGCCCGCAGCTCTGAGGAAGTTCGGGATGGTGAACGCAGTCGGCCAGATGAAACAGCTGACGATCAGGCACAGACGGGCGATCTCCACCGCCATAGCTGACGCTTCTTCGCTGAGATTGAAAACGCCGACCAGTGGCTCGGTGAAAAAGAACAACGGAGCGCAGATGAGCAATACGACCAGGTAGACGGTGAACAGCAGCCGCTTCGCATAGTAAGTGGCTTGATCGGTATTCTTCGCTCCCACGCACTGACCCACTACGGTAATGGACGCCAAGCCGATCGCATTGCCCGGAACATTCATGAAGCTGGTGATGTTGCCGGTGATTGCGTTGGCTGCGAGCGATGCCGTCCCGAATGTCGCGGTAAGGCTCTGGACCATGAGTTTGCCGATGTGGAACGTGCTGTTCTCCACCCCGCTTGGAATCCCGATGCGAAGGATCCGCTTGATCATTTCCCCTCGCCATTCAAAGTGGAATAGACGCTGTACGTTGATCGGATGCTTCCTGTTGGAGATCATGACAAGCATCACCAGCGCCGCGACGGCCCTGGAGGCAAGCGATGCATATCCGGCGCCGGCCACCCCCATGTCCATGCCATAGATCAGCCAGGCGTTGCCTCCGATGTTGATGATATTCATGAGCAATGACACGAACATCGACGACTTGCTGTTGCCCATCGATCGGAACAGCGCCGTGCAGGCGTTGAACAGTGCGAGAAACGGGAATGAGATCAGGATGATCTCGAAATAGATATCCGCATTCGTCATGACATCGGCCTCGATCGAGCCGAATATGAAACGAAGCAACGGTCCGCGCGTCGGAATCCCGACCATGACCAACGCCACGGATACAATCAATGAAATGTAGACCAGTTGCTTGGCCGCGATGCAAGCCGAGGGTTTGTCCTTTCTGCCAAGGTACTGGGATGCGACGACGGCGCCTCCCGTAGCGAACGATGCGAAAATCTGGATGAACAGTTGACTGATCGCATCCACGAGTGATACCGCACTGACCGCCGCCTCCCCGCAGGTAGCGACCATGACAGTGTCCGCCATTCCGATGGTTACTGCGAGCAACTGCTCTACGACCAGCGGAAAAATGAGTTTCGCCAGGTACGCTTTGGAGAAAATCAGCGGACTGCCGCCGACCAGCACCTCGTTGTGATGACTCACGCTACCTCGTTTCGCCGACTTATGTCGTCAGCAGCCCTTCGTCCGATACGAATTCCTTTTTTCGGATGTCTCTGAACAATTTGACGAGCTTGTCGACTGTCAATTTCTTTTTTTCCGCTCCCGAGATATCCAGGATGATATGCCCTTCGTCCATCATGATCAACCGGTTGCCGAACTCGATGGCGAACTTCATGTTGTGGGTGACGGTGAGGGCCGTCAGCTGGTAGCTCGCTATGAACCGTTCGGTAAGATCCATGACAGTCTGTGCGTTGCGAGGATCGAGTGCCGCGGTGTGTTCGTCAAGCAGAATCATCTTCGGGTGGCTGAGGACCGTCATGAGCAGCGTAAGGGCCTGCCGCTGGCCTCCGGAAAGGAGTCCGACGTTATCTCTCAGTCGGTCCTGCAGTCCGATCAACTCCAGCTGTTCCCGGAAAAATTCCCGTTTCTCGGCGTTGAGGCTGATTTTCAAACCCCGCATGCCTTTCGTCAATGCGGTGATCATGTTGTCCTCGATCGTCATGTTCGCCGCGGTTCCCTTCGTCGGATCCTGGAATATCCGTCCGATGGTCATCGCCCGTTTGTACTCGGGCATATGGGTCACGTCCTTTCCATCAAGAACGATCGTTCCGCTGGTCACCGGATATGTCCCGCTGATCAGATTGAACAGTGTGCTTTTTCCCGATCCGTTGCTTCCGATCACGCAGATGACATCCCCCTTGTCCACATGGAGGTTGATATCGTCCAGCGCCATCTTTTCGTTGACCGTGCCTGGGTAGAAAACCTTCGTCACATTCTGTATGTCAAGCATCTGCTACCTCGCCTCCTCGGATGGTCCGTCTGGCCTTGGTGACCGTATCGTTTCGTTCGTATCGCGCGGTTCATCGGCTTGTCCGTCGACGGCTTGCGAGGCTTTCTGAGCTTCAGCCTCCGCTTCCGCCTGTCTGTTCGCCATGCTCCTCTGGATCGCTTTCTTTCGCGCCCCCGAGGATGACGCCATGCTTCTGGTCTGGGCGATCAGCAACGAGGCGATGACCAGAATGCCCGTCAGCAACTTGAAGTCGTTCGGCGTGATGTGGATGAGGTATCCATATTTTCTTCCGAAGAACATCAGCCCCTTATAGATGATCGCCCCGAAAACCGCCCGTAGCGTGATCAACGAAATCTTGTTCGATGAGAAGAGGAACTCGCCGAGCATGATGGCCGCCAGCCCCTGGACCACCATGCCTTGTCCGAGATTCGCATCGGCGAATCCCTGGTACTGTGCCAGCAGACCGCCCGACAACGCGATCAGTCCGTTCGACAGCCCGATTCCGATCAGCTTGAGCACGCTCGGATTCATTCCTTGGCTGATGATGACCTGTTCGTTCCCTCCTAGAGCTCCGAGCGCGAGCCCCAGATCCGTTCGGAAAAATACGTCGATCAACACTTTGATCACTAGCACGAAAATCAACGTCCCGACCAAAGCCGCCCATGCGGAGGGGAGGAATGAAAACGTCTCGGGCATGGACGTATAGATGGTCACTTTGCGCAAAAGCGGTACGTTCGCCTTGTTGCCGAGTATCCTCAGATTGATGGAATAGAGCATCGTCATGGTCAGGATGCCTGCCAGAAGCCCGGGTACTTTCAGTCTATTGTGGATGGCCGCAGTGACCATACCCGCCAGCACGCCTGAAAGGAACGCCAGGATCAGCCCTACCGCCACTCCGGCTCCATTGACGATGCACATGGTCGCTACGGCAGCCCCGGTCGCTACGGAACCGTCGCAAGTCAGATCTGCGAAATCCAGGATTCTGAATGAAATCAAGATACCGAGGACCATGATTGAGAATATCAGGCCATCGACGAAAATACCTTCTATCATGTAAACCACCCTTTGCGAGTCGATATGCTATCTCTGGTAGCGGAGCATCATATACCATATACACGAAGACCGCCGGCGCTTGCAACAGCCCGGCGGTCGAATTGTAGCCTGAAAGCCTAGTTCTTCTTGATTTGCTTGCCGTCCTGAATGATCACCGCCGCGGAATCTATGAGGGACTGCGGAATGGTGATTCCCAGTTTCTTCGCCGTATCGAGGTTGAACCAGAGTTCGAAATCGGCGGGATCGGTGAGGAATACGGTTCCGATCTTCCCGGGGGAGGTTCCGTTGATGACCTGCTCCACCACCTTTCCTGTGGCGACACCAAGGCTGTAGTAGTTGAAGCCCCATGCCACGAGGCAGTCGAGCCCCGATACACCGCTTGGGTCCGCGCTCATCAGCGGCTTGCCAGCCTTGCTGCACACTTCGTCGACAGCAGGCAGAGCGCTGATCACCGCGTTGTCCGTCGCGATATAGATGGCGTCCACCCGGTCGATGATCGACTGCGCGGCCATCTTCACTTCGGATGAATTCGCGATCGCCGAGGAGACGAATCCCACGCCGAGTTTTTCGCAGGCGGCTTTCGCCATTTCCATCAGCACGACGCCGTTCGCTTCGCCGCTCGCATAGATGTTGCCGATCGTCTTGGCTCCGGAGAGTTCCACGAGGAGCTTGATCTGCTCTTCGACCGGGTTGTTGTCGGAAACTCCGCAGATGTTCGAGTCTGGATCGCCGGCGTATGAATCGGCGAGACCTGCGGAAATCGGATCGGTGACGGCGCTGAATACTACAGGAGTGTCGGAGAACACTTGGGCGAGCGCCTGGGCGGACGGGGTGGCGATGCCTACGGCGACATCGACATCGTCGTTCTTGAATTTCTGCGCGATGGAGACTGCGGTCGATACATCGCCGTTGGCGTTCTGGAAATCATATGAGACTGACAGGTCTGTGGTCGCAAGATAGTCCTGCATGCCTACTTCGACTGCGTCAAGCGCCGGATGCGCAAGGAGTTTCGATACGCCGATCTTCATGACTTTCGGACCGGATGCCGGGGCGCTTTCCGATGCGCCGCCTGCAAAAAGGGGAAGGGAGATCGCGACCGACAGGAGCAACACCGTCGAAACGCTCAGGATTTTTTTCATGACACTACCTCCAAGGATTTTTCAAAGACTGAAGTTTCCTCCAGATTGGGCAAACTATACAACGGACGATGTGTTTTGTAAATCATACTATGCGTTAATATGAATAAAGATTCAAAAAATATGCATTGATACTCGGAGCAGAAGAATCTGGTCTCTGACCTGTCCCCCCTTTCCCCCATGCAGAACCCATAGGAGGAGGACGCGGTACATGATATTTCTTATCGAATCCGTGTTATTTGCGTTTTGTTTCTTTTTACGTCTATTTTTCAATAAAAAGTAACCAAACGGCATGAAATTGTCAAAAATAGCATAAAAATCTCAGTTCTGTTCTATTTTGTCGGAAAGAAAACGATGATACACTTTCCGTAAGCTGTCGTCCGATGCCTGAGGTCGCACCGGATATTGAGCAAGGAGAGAGTGAAGATGAAAAAAATGTTCTCTGTTATGATGATGCTGCTGATTGCAACAGCCTTCGTATTCGCTTCCGGGGGGAAGGAAGCTCCAAGTCCTGCTGACGCGGCTCCCGTCGTAGAGCCGGAACTGACCCACGAAGAATTGGTCGCCGCCGCCCAGAAAGAAGGAAAGGTCGTCGTCTATGCGACTTCCAGCCGGATCGCGAAAGCCGCCGAAGGCTTCACGAAGCAATACGGCATAGCCGTCGAACATGCCAATCTGAAGGACTTCGAGCTGATCGAGAAGATCACCAAGGAAGGAGAGGCTGGAGTGGTCGGCGCGGACTTCGTTCTTGCGCAGGATTCCGGCCGGCTCGTCGGGGAACTGATGGCTCCCGGATATCTGTACAACTATGTTCCTCCGACGCTCAAGGACGTCATCCCCGCCGACATGCAGAACCCGTTGCAAGTCTTCGCGATCAACAAGGTGTTCATCTATAACGATGAATATGTATCCGAGAGCCCGTACACGAACATCTGGCAGTTCGCCGATCCGAAGTACAAGAGTACGCTTCAGTTCAAGAACCCGTTCCAGGAAAGCGTCAACGCCAACTTCCTGACTATGTGCACATCCCCACAGTGGGCTGAGAAGATCGCTCAGGCCTACGAGGACTACTATGGCAAGCCGATCGAGCTGACCACCCCCAACGCCGGATACGAATGGATCAAGGCGATCTATCAGAACGACCTGATCTCCGGTACCAGCGACACATCCATCGCGGAGAACGTCGGGATCAAGGGCCAGTCGAAGGGCAATACCCCCGTCGGGCTGTTCGTATACTCGAAGGTCCGGTATTCCACGACGAAGAATCTCGCACTGAAGGCTTCGATGGACATGAACCCGTTCAGCGGCTTCTATTACAGCCTGTATGCGCTGATGTGCAAGAACGCCGCGCATCCGAATGCTGCCAAGCTGTTCATCGAGTATCTCTTCTCTGCGGAAGGCTTCGCACCATGGGGAGCCGACTGCGGCACCTATTCCGCGAACCCGGCGAATCCCGTGCAGGAGGACATCGACTTCCCGTTCGATGTCTGGAAGCCTCGGTTGGTCGCCGAAAACGGAGACTACTGTTTCGAGCATCGTGCGGAAGTCGAAGAGTTCCTGAATCAGTACATCTACTAGTAGATGTGTCGCGCACGTATCATGGCCGCCAGGCGGATGTCCGTTCCGCCTTGCGGCGCTTCCGCATTATTGCGAGGTACCACCTGTAAATGAATGCCAAGACACGAATCAATAATCTCAAGTCCTATGTGAAAAAACCGTACAACATCATCCTGCTCGTGCTGTTGGTCGTTCTCGCCTATCTGACGCTGTTGCCGTTGGTCACCATCTTCATGGATACCTTCACGGTGCATGCTTCCGAGGTGCGGATGGTCAAAGGTAGCGTGAAGGGCGATCTGACGCTCTACCACTGGAAGAAAATGTTCGCCAGCGGGGTGACCAGCCAGAAGACATTCTATGAGCCGTTCGCCAACACGATGCTCGTCGCGTTCCTCAGCTGTTTGCTCGCGATCATCATCGGAGGGTTCTTCGCTTGGGTTGTGACTCGGACGAATATCAAATACAAGGGGTTCATCTCCACGGTATTCGTCTTCCCCTATATCATGCCGTCGTGGACGCTCGCCATGGCCTGGCTGAACTTCTTCAGAAATTCACGCATCGGAGGTGCTCCCGGCATCTTCACGGTCCTCACCGGCATTCCGACCCCCGACTGGTTCGCATACGGGATGTTCCCCATCATCATGGTGCAGGGGATGCACTATGCGCCGTTCGCATACATTTTGATCGGCGGCATCCTTCGGAACATGGATGCGAACCTCGAGGAGGCGGCGCAACTGCTCCATGCAAGCAGGTTCCGCATCATGATGAAGATCACGTTGCCGATCGTCAGACCCGCGTTGCTTTCGACGTTCCTGCTGGTGTTCTCCAGTACGATGAGCGCATTCGCCGTTCCTGCGTTTCTCGGCACTCCGGTCAGATTCAACGTGCTGACGACGCAGATGTATCGTACGCTCAATGGAATGAATCCCGGTTACGGATATATCATGGCTCTGGTGATGATCATCATCGGCGTCAGCATCCTGATGCTGAACCAATGGGTGACCGGCAGGAGAAAGGCCTACACCACGATCACCGGAAAAAGCTCAAACATTTCGCTGGTGAATCTCCGGCGCATGAGAAACCCGCTGTCGGTGTTGCTGATCATCATCCTGCTGCTGGTCGCGATCCTTCCGCTGGTGTCCTTCGCCGTCGAATCGTTCATCCTTGCGCCGGGAGACTATTCCCTGAGCAATTTCACCACGGAGTTCTGGATCGGGGAGGGCCGGCCTGATATCGCCAACAGCGAGCCTGGAATCCTGCGCAACAAGTCGATCTATCTGGGGCTCTGGAACAGCCTCCGGCTATCGGTGCTGGTGTCGTTGATCGCCGGAACCGTCGGCATTCTCGCCGGATACTCGATCGCCAAGCGGCGCGGTTCGCATCTGGCGACCGCGGTGAACAACCTGACGTTCTTTCCGTATCTGATGCCGTCGATGGCGTTCGGCGCGATCTATCTGTCGATGTTCGCGGTGCGTCGGGGATTCATTCCCGCGCTGTACGGTTCGTTCGCCCTGCTGGTCATCGTGGGCGCCGTGAAGTATCTGCCGTTCGCCTCCCGCTCCGGGATCAACGCGATGCTCCAGCTTTCCGGCGAGATCGAGGAGGCTGGGACGATTCTCGGAATCAGCTGGTGGAAGCGGATGATACGGATCATCATCCCGATCCAGAAGACGACCTTCATCTCCGGTTACCTGCTTCCGTTCATCTCGTGCATGCGGGAACTGTCCCTGTTCATCTTGCTTGTTTCTCCGTCGACCAGAATCCTGACGACGCTGTTGTTCCAATACAACGAGAAGGGCTGGAATCAGTATGCCAACGCGATCAACCTGCTGATCGTCGTGATCGTCGTCGGATTCAATCTCCTGGTGAACAAGGTTACCGGAGCCTCCATCGACAAGGGAATCGGCGGAAACGCCTGACGGGCGCCGCGCCGCGATGCGGCCGACGCAAAACGCCAATGATAAGGAATGGGATAAGATGCCTGAAATTGTATTGAAACATATCACGAAGCGGTTCGGTAAATTCGTGGCGGTGGACGATCTGAACATGGTGATCGACGACCGCGCGTTCGTGACGTTGCTCGGACCATCCGGGTGCGGAAAAACGACGACGTTGCGGATGATCGCCGGGTTGGAGACTCCGACGGAAGGGGAGATAACCATCAACGGAAAGGTCGTGTATTCGTCGGAAGAGGGGATCGACATTCCTTCCTCCAAGCGTGACGTAGGATTCCTCTTCCAGAACTACGCCCTTTGGCCCCACATGACCGTGTACAAGAACATCTCGTTCGGCTTGGAGAACCTGAAATGGAGCAAGACCGATATAGACGAGAAAGTGAAGGAACTGCTGAGGATGCTGAAGATCGAGGAATTCGCAGGACGTTATCCTGCGGAGTTGTCCGGCGGACAGCAGCAGCGGGTGGCGATCGCCAGGACGCTGGCCACCGGGCCGAAGGTGCTGTTCATGGACGAACCGTTGTCCAACCTCGACGCGAAGCTGCGGATGGAGATGCGCACCGAACTCAAACGCCTGCATCGTGAAACTGATTCGACGTTCGTCTACGTCACCCATGACCAGCTCGAGGCAATGACACTGTCGACAAAAGTCTGTCTGATGAAAAACGGACTGCTTCAGCAGTACGATCCTCCGCTTGAGGTCTATCGTCGGCCTGCGAACACGTTCGTCGCTGATTTCGTCGGTTCTCCGAACATCAATCTCGTTCCGTGCGCCGGTTCTCACACAGATGATGGCTGCGTCGACCTGCGTTGCGAGGGAGGTCTGTCTCTACGGTTCAAGCCCTCATCGGCATTCGATTTCTCCGATGGGGCGAACTTCATCCTTGGATTGCGGCCGGAACATATCGAGATCGGCAGGGCTGATGCCATGGTTGAAGGGCAGATATTGTCCAGCCTGCCTTCGGGCATGGAGACGATCGTCATCGCAGGGTTGTCGGGACTGCATCTGAACTCCGTCATGTTCGGGGATCTTGACTTCCCGGTGGGGTCGGCGATCGGAATCGGGTTCGGATCGGGCATGTTCAATCTGTTCGACGCGACGACGACGGAGAACCTCTGCCAAGGGAAGCTCCTGGCGGCGTCAGGCATCTAGTCGTTCCGGTCTCGGGAACGAGCCTTCGTTCCCGGGACTTCGGTCGCTTCTCAAAAAAGAAACCACCCGGACATCGTCGGCCGATACATACGGACCGTCAGAATATTCCGCGGTGGTTCTTCTTGTACCGGCGCAGATTCCTGTATTCGATGCTTCCCGAAATACTAGAAATCATCCTCGCTGAACGCATCGTCTTCGTCATCGAAGAAATCGTCCTCTTCCTCTTCGATCTCAGCCGTATCCTCTTCATTGTCGATGAAGAAGCTGTCGCTGAGCAGATCGTCGTCGTCCTCTTCGTCGATCACCTCGTCGTCATCGTCGAAGTCGCCCACGTTCGGTGCGTCGTAATCGTCTTCAAAACTGATATCCTCGTCATCGTCCGCATCATCGAAGTAGCGATCCTCTTCTTCATCCAGCTCGTCGTCGTTGAAGTATTTCATAGAACCATCCCCTTTCAGGCGTCGTCGCCGTCAACCTATGATTTTGTTTCAAACATACGGTAAGCCCCTGCGTCTGTCAATCTTGTTTTCGTCCCTTTGTCGCGAAAGCATATGAACTGGACAGTGAAGACGTTCTGTTGCTATGATGAAGAATATGAAAAGTCGATCGTGTCCATTCCGGCTCGCCGTACCGATGGGGGATCCCGCGGGAATCGGTCCCGAGGTCGTTCTCAAGTCGCTGTCTTCCGATTCGCTCGAGGCCGATGTCTGCATCGTATTCATCGCCGACGCGCGCTTGCTTGTCCATACCTCCGTCGATTGCGGTGTTCCGTTGCGTTTCGACCGGACCGCTCGGTCCGAGGAAGAACTGAAGGATGCCTTGCGCGACGGGGCAAAGCGAATCAATTTCGACCTTCCCTGCGTCGATCTGGATCGGTTCTCATACGGGAAGATAGACGCCATGTGCGGCCTTGCCGCCTACCGGTGCGTCGAGAAGGCCACTGAACTTGCCATGTCCGGCATTTGCGACGCGATCGTGACTCCTCCGTTGCACAAAGAGGCGCTCAAGGCGGCGGGGATAGCCCATGTCGGGTATACGGAAATTCTCGGGACATTATCAGGAAGCGAGAATCCTGTCACGATGTTCGATACCTTGGGCATGAAGATTTTCTTCCATACCCGCCATCTGTCGTTGCGCCAGGCGTGCGATGCGGTAACCAAGGAATCGTTGCTGGACTCCATCATCGTGTGCGATGCGATCAGCAGCAATCCCCCGGGCTTCAACGTCGGGCTGCCGCTGGCCGTAGCAGGCTTGAACCCGCACTGCGGCGAACATGGACTGTTCGGCGACGAGGAGCTGACGGCTGTCGAGCCCGCCGTCGGAATGGCTCGGAAACTCGGCATCGATGTGGTCGGGCCCATCGGAGCCGATTCGGTTTTCCATCAGGCGAAGACCGGCAGGTTCCGCGCTGTTCTTTCGCTCTATCATGACCAGGGGCATATCGCCGCCAAGACGCTGGACTTCGAACGGACCGTATCGGTGACATGGAAATTGCCGTTCCTCCGGACATCGGTGGACCATGGTACCGCGTTCGATATCGCAGGAAAAGGTGTGGCATCTCCGATCAGTATGATCGAGGCGATGAACGTCGCAAAAAGGTATCTGTCCGCCGGTGTGCGGCTATAGGAGGAGTTCTGAGATGTCGAATATGAAACGGAAACCGCACGTGGTGCTCATGTCCTTGCTTGTTCTGGCCATTGTCGCCGTCGTCTCACTTTCGTCCTGTGCGTCGTATGTGCGGATCGATAGCCTTGTCCCCGCGGAAATCGACCTCGGGGCGTATCGCAACCTGGCCGTATCATCGACGAAAAGTTTTTCGTTCAATGCGTTCAGCCGTCCCTCTCCATGGGTGAGAAGCATGGGTGCCGGCAATATTTCCGTTGCAAGCGGCATTTCCCGGAACCTCGAGACGCAGGTCGCTTCCTTCTCGACCGATCGGCTGATGGACACGTTGCAGCGGACCGGTTTCTTCAGCTTGATCCCTCCGGCGGTGACCGATGCATATCTCGCCGGCGCGAGCGCCGGCGTGGACGCTTTCGCATTGCTGCGGCAATCCGGCGCCACCGCCTTGCTCAACAGCGCCGTCAACTACATGGATTGCGACGAATACGTCTATAGCAAGGCTCGGACGAAATGGATTCCGGAAGGGCAGAGCACCGACACGGAGGGAAATATCGTGTTCGTGCCCGGGCATGAAGTGATCGAAGGCTACGATTACTATTTGGTTCAGACGGCGACCGTCACGTTCTCCTATTCGATCGTGGATCTGCAAACCGGAATGGTCATCGCCGCAAGGAGTTTTTCCGACAAGCAGACCCACGAGGTCAAGCTAGGAGGTTCCAGCGGATTCGCCCCCACCATCACGCCACTTTTCACGAACATGATATCGGCGTTCCAGGATTCGATCCGTTCTCAGGTCGCCCCCAGCGTCGTATCGAGAAATATTTCGCTGATGGGCAACAAGCCGAAGAATGCGTTCGCCAAGGAAGCGTACAAGGAGGTCGATCGCGGCAACATCCGTTCCGCCTACACGATGTTCCTCTCCCAATGGCAGGAAGTCCGTCATGTTCCGTCGGGATATAACGCTGCGCTGCTCCTGGAATCGTCGGGGGACAACGATGGTGCGATCGCACTGATGGAAGGGGTATATGCTGCCAGCGGGAACTCCCAGGTTTGGAAGGAATTGGAGCGCATGCGGCTGAGCCGTGACGAGCGTCGTCAGGCGGAATCCCAGCTCGGCATGTCGACATCCACGCAGGAAGGGGACGGAAGCGTCACGATTACCCGGACGGTATCGGGCGAGTGAATATACTGCAAATGGAAGAACGGGATGCTCCGGACCTTTTTCGCGGAAAAAACGAGAGGCTGCCGGAGCATTCGTCGTCATTGGATATGACAGTTCGGTCGTTGATGGAGGTCTCGATGAAAGGAACCGGCGAGCCATTGCTTATGGTATATACGGGAAACGGAAAAGGAAAGACAAGTGCGGCGATGGGGCAGATGATGCGGGCCCTCGGTCATGGGGGAAAGTGCGCGGTCGCCCAGTTCATCAAAGGGGATCCTGAAAAACTGGATCTTGGAGAATGGCGTTGCGCTACGCAGACGCTGGGCGTGACATGGAGGAACTTCGGCGTCGGATTCACCTGGGCGCAGGACAGTCTCGAGCCGACCGCCGCGGAATGCAGGAAAGGCTGGGAGCAGGTCAAACGCTGGATTTCGACCGGCGTCTTCGACATGATCATTCTCGATGAATTCACCTATGCCCTGTCGATGGGGCTGGTCGACCCCGATGAAGTACTCATGTGGATCGCCGACCACAAGGGTAAATCCGGGTTCCCACATCTGGTCATTACCGGAAGAAACGCTCCCGAGCGGCTGGTGAAGCTGGCCGACATGGTCAGTGAGGTCGTGGAAGTGAAGCACCATATGACCGTGCAGGGCAAAAAAGCGGCCCCGATGGTCGAATTCTAGCCATCAAATGTAAACGAATGCCTGAAATGCACTTTATCGATGATTTTTCTTTACCTTTTTTGCGTAACTGGGCATAATTAAACTGGAGTTACTTGAAGAATATGGGCTTGATCGATTTCCATTGCCATGTTTTGCCTGGTGTGGACGACGGAGTGAAGGACCTGGAAGCATCGAAGGCGCAGTTCGCGGCGTATCGTGAGGCAGGGTTCGACAGAGTGGTATTCACACCCCACGTCTACAATCCGTATGTGCGGTCCAGGATCGATTTGTTTCGGGAGCGAGCCGCAGTTGCCTCCGCCACAGCGAAGGACTATGGGCTGGAAACTTGGCTCGGCTGCGAGCTGTTCGTCGGATCCCAACCGGAACTCAAGGCGATTCCCATCATGGGAAAGTTCGCCCTGTGCGAGTTCGATCGTTTCCTGCAGCCTCAGATGTTGCTGGAACGGTTGCAACGGCTTTCCGACAAAGGGTTCACCATCGTGCTCGCCCATGTCGAGCGGTTCCTTTGGTTCTCGCCGGACTGCGAACTGGTCGCCCCGTTGCGGGCCATGGGCGCTTTGTTCCAGGTGAACGTGGAAGGGGTCGAATCCGGGGCTGCCGTTCCATGGCTGGAGCGCCGGCTCGCCGACCTGATCGCGACCGACAATCATGGCGACGCGTCGTTGCCTGGCCGGTTGCGGGAGCAGGTAGGCAACTGGCCGTACTTGCTCAAGCGGATGGAGTGTCTGCATCCGTAGCGTTTTGTGTTTGACATCCCTTGGAAAGGGATTTTTTCAGTCGACGGGACGCCGTTCCGTTGTGAGAGGGAGGTAGCGTATGCTGCTGGATATGACCATTGCGAACTTCAGGTCCGTGAAATCACCCCAGACGATTTCGTTCGAAGCGGTGAGGGACAACAGGCTGCCTGAATCAAAAGTGGTGAAGGTCAACGATAAGCTGAAACTGATCAAGACTGCCGCGATCATCGGACCCAACGGGGCCGGTAAGAGCACCTTCGTCAGGGCACTGGAAGCCTTGCGAGCCATCATCGTCGCAGATCCTGAAATGGAAAATCCCTTGCAGTTGCTTACCGGTACGTCTTTCGCCTATGCCGAGACCAAGGGAGGGCCAGCCACCATGGTCATCCAGGTCCTGCTCGATCGAGGGGACGCCGAGCGCGATTCCGTGGTGGGACGATATACGCTCGTCGCGGACCGGGACAAGATCTTCGAAGAATCCCTGTACCATATCGTCGGGCGATCGAAGAAACTGATGTTCGAGCGGAAGTTGGTGGAGGAAGAGGCTTCGGCGGAGGAAATCTCCTACCACTACCGTTGGGGAAAGCTCTACAGGGGCGAGAAGAAACGGCTGGTCAACAAGATCAGCCCGAGGCATACGTTCCTCGCCGCTTCGGCCAGGAAGGGCGGTGAAACGTCTTCTCCGATGTACCGGTGGTTCGATGAATCGCTGATGGTCCTTCCCATCGGTCTGTCGTCGATTTCCGAGAAGTACCTCGTCGATCAGCTCACCCTTCATCCCGATTGGGCAAAACAGCTGATCAACTTTCTGTGGAGTCTCGACATCACCGATATTCGGGACGTCCGTATCCAGAACGACAAGATCATTTTCATCCATACGAACGTGACGCAGCATTATGCGGCGTATTTCGCCACTGAATCGTTGAGCTTGAGACGCCTTTCCTTGATGGGGATCGCGTTCTTCGAAAGTTTCATCGCTCCGAGGACGCTCGTCCTCGACGACTTCGGGCTACTGCTGCATCCTGACGTCCTGCGCCATGTCGTGGAGATTTTCGAGACATGCAATACCGGCTATGGTTCCCAGATGCTTGCCGTCGATTGCAATCCATCGTTGCTCCGCGACGGACTGATGCGTCGTGACGGCATCTGGTTCGCGCAGAAGGACAGCGAATCCGCGACGACCTACTACAGTCTGGCGGACTTCAAGTTCTCCAGGACCAAGGAACGGACGACGCAGTTGTATCTGAGCGGCGCGTACGGGGCATTGCCCATCACTTCTGAATTCTGCTTCGTCAGAGATGAGAACGAGGAGGCCTGACATGCTGCGAAAGAGAATCAATCAAAATCCGTTGAAGACGATGCTGGTGGTCACCGCCAGTGAGGCGGAAGCGCTGTATTTCTCCCAGATGCGCAAGGACTGCCGATATGCGAACTTGCATGTTCAGTGGGCTGGCGACGGAATCAAGAGCCTCGAGGATTTGATCCTGTATGCGGCGAAGCTGAGGACGAAAGGGAAGTTCGATTCGACATGGGTCATGTTCGGCTTCGCCGATCTCGGAGTGAACGCCGCGCAAGTCAAGGCGGCGATGCCGTTGGCAGAAAGCAAGAAGGTCAGGCTCGTCTGGACCAATCCGTCCCTGCCGCTGTGGTTCCTGCTGCACCTGCAGGCTCCGAAAGGACCGATTGTCGATTCCTCGGTGATCGTGCGGGCGTTGGGCGGACCGTTGCCGGGATTCTCCGATGACGCAAGGTACCTGCTGACCGACGGAATGTCCTTGCATCTGAAGCTGTATCCCGCGAAGGCGAAGGCCGCGTTGAACGCAAGCTCGTACAATGAAATCATGGAGCCGCGAACCGGTCTTCCAGCGACCAATATTCCTGCGCTTCTGAATGAGGTCAGCGATATCTGCGGTCTTGCGGACCTGTCGCACAACCAGAAGCTCGTAGGGATGAAGAACTCGTAGACATGGCCGGTCTGACTCTGTTCATGTACATGATCTCGTTTGCCCTGGGGTGCATGACCCTGGGGCTTTCGATCGTATATCACATGCGTTCCCCGTTCGCGTGGACAAAATACTACATCGTCTTCCATTCGTCGTTGCTCGGTTGCATGATGCTGCTGGCGCTACAGGTTTTCTCCAAGGTATTTCTTTCGGGGCTCGCGTCCGTCGTCGTCGGCTATGTGATTCGCGGCGTGTTCCTGATCGACGTGACCTTTCTGGTCGTTTTCATTCCGTATTTCACCACGTGGGTCATCGCCCACCCATGGAGGAACCCGTACAAGGCGCTGTTCCTAATGCTTGCGGGGTGCTATCTTGTGCTGGGAGTCCTGGATCTGTTCGTCCAGTTCAGCTGGATGGATCCCGCGATGGTCCTATTGTTCGCGTTCGATCTGTTCTTCTGCATCGGAGTGATCCTCAAGAACTTGAAGTCGATCGATAACAAGGATGTGCGCGCCGTTTGCATCGCAATCATCATCGTGTCGTTCTCGATGCTTCCCGCCATGGCTGTGACGTTGGTCTGGCCGGTGCTCAAGAGCATCATCTACCCGATCTTCTTTCTGGCGTTCTCCGTGACGATCCTCACATTCCTGTTCATCGCATTCTCACGGATGTCGGCTCCGGGGCGGAGCAGGCCGGAGCTCACGATGGAACAGCTGTCCCAGTATCATATCACGGACCGTGAGTTCTCCGTGATCCAGCTGATATCCGGCGGCATGACCAACAAGGAAATTGCGGCGGAGCTGGGCATCTCCGCCAATACGGTGAACAACCATATCGCCAATATCTTTACCAAGACAAAAGTCCGTAGCAGGATCGACCTGCTGAATCTGCTCAAGGAATCCTGGTAGCGGACGGGAGGAGCGTTCGATGCATATCAGTTACGAAATGCCAGACTATACCCGGGGCCACTATCAGGACAAGGCTCCTGTTCGGCTTTGCGCCCGTCCGTGGAAAATGCTGCATCCTCAGACTCCTTCCTGCGCGGTGCTCTGCCTGCACGGCTATGCAGGGTATCCGGGGGAACTGGTCCGTCCTGGAACGGATCTCTACGACGAGGGATTCGACGTGTTCGCCATCCGTTATCCTGGCAATGGAACCAGCGGCGCCGATTTCGCCGCGACCACCAGGGAGGATTGGATCGGGACCGCATACGATGCATGCAAGGATTTGTCCGGCCGGTATGAAAATCTGTATCTGGTGGGGCATTCCATGGGAGGCGCCATGGCAGTGTTGCTCGCCGATGCGTTCAAGCTCGACCGAATGGTTCTGCTGGCTCCCGGCCTGATCATCCCATCGCTATCGATGGGCAAGCTACGCCTCGCCCGTCTGTTGCGAGGGAACAAGCCGATCCCCACGCCTTGGCAGCCCAATCCGGAATACCGGATGTTCTACGAAGGCGCGCCGGACGACGACGCCTACCTCGGTTCCCAATATTGGTCATGGCTGTATCCGAAGCAGTTGATGGAACTTGAGAAGTTGCGTCGGATGGCCGTGGCCGCGCTGGATGATTTGTCCGCGGATACGCTGGTGGTCGTCGGCGGCAAGGACGGCATCGTTCCTCCTCAGGTCGCCGACCTTGTCCTGAACACAGCGAAGGGGAACAACCGCAAGCTGATGATCGAAGGCTGTACCCATCTGATCCAATACGATAAGGACCCCGAAGCAAGGGACGCCGCGATGAGGGCGACGGTCTCATGGCTCGCCGGTCGTTATTCCGATTGACAGGAGGTGTCCCATGAAGCTGATCCTCGCCATCGTGTATGCCGCTGATGAATCCGATACCGTCGCCGAACTGACGAAGGCCGGATTTTTCGTAACGAAGCTTTCCACTGTCGGCGGGTTTCTCCAGACGAAAAGTACGACGTTGCTGGTCGGAACGGACGATGAAAAAGTGGAGGCTGCGATCGACATCATTAGGAAATTCGCAGGCAGGAGGATGGAACTTCGTCCAGCTTCCCCGTCCAATTCAGGAGCGTCGTTCGTAGTCCCGAACCTTGTTGATTCGCCAGTGGGCGGAAGCACCGTTTTCGTCATGGATATCGAACGGTTCGAGAAACTGTAACCTGCGACCGCTTCGATTGTATGTCTGGACGATACTCGGAGGCGGACATGTCAGGCAGAAAAGTTCGGAATCTCGGTTTTTTCGCAGGGCCTGCCCTGCTGGCGCTTTCCGCGATACTTGCTTCCCTGGCATTCCCGAATCCTGTGTCGGAGAAGGGATGGAGCTATCTTGCTTTCATTTCTTTGGTTCCTATGTTCTTTGTCGTGGACAAGGCCTCGTGGAAGAGCATATGGCTCGACGGCTTTGTCTACGGGTTCGTCTTCTACCTCGTCTACAACTATTGGCTCAAGACTTTCCATCCGCTGGCGATCCTGATCGCTCCGATTCTAGAATCGTTGCAGTATCTGTTGCTGCTTCCGTTGCTCAAGGCGGCGAATTCCCTCTATCGTAGGCGCGGGTATCTCGCCCAGACGGTCTGCTATGTCGGGTATCTTTATCTGACGCAGCAGGGATTCCTCGGCTATCCCTACGGGAACATCTCGGCGGCGCTATGGAATCGTCCGCTGTTGATCCAGACGGCTTCGATCTTCGGCATCTGGGGAATCTGTCTGATGCTGGTACTTCCCCAGACCTTCGTTGCGCAACGGCTGGCGAAGCGGCAGGACGGGCAGTTGCGGACATTCCGTACCGATGGTATCGTCTACGGAACGCTTGCGCTCGCTTGCCTTGCCTTCGGTGCCGTGACCTTGCATTGGTATGATACCGCCGAACCGGAGCGGACGATGCGCATCGCCACGGTACAGCATTCGGCCGACAGCTGGAAAGGCGGCTATGCTACATATGAGCGGAATTTCGAGACCTTGTCTTCGTTGACGCTTGAGGCGATGGAGGAATCGCCCGACATGGTCGTGTGGTCGGAGACGGCGTTCGTTCCATCCGTTGCCTGGCATACGGCATATCCATCCAATGCCATGGCGTCGAAGCTGTGCGACAGGTTCGTCGATTTTGGAAAGGGCCTGTCGGTACCGCTCGTCACAGGAAACCCTGAAGGACTGATCAAGGACGAGACGATTCCTGCGATTCTTCCCGACGGCTCCTGGAACTGGAAGACCTACAATACGGTGATTCTGTTCGGGGAAGGCGACATCCTCGGTACCTATCGCAAGCAACGACTGGTTCCGTTCACCGAACACTTCCCATATGAGAAGCAGTTTCCCTGGTTGTATCGGCTTTTGCTTGCCAACGACTACAAATGGTGGGAGAAGGGGACGGAGGCGACGGTCTTCGGTTGGGACGGACTGGCATTCTCCACGCCGATCTGCTTCGAGGATACTTTCGGATATCTGAACGCCGCATTCGTACGAAACGGAGCCGATCTGTTGATGAATCTTACCAACGACAGCTGGTCTGGGGCTGTCGCCGCCCAGATGCAGCATATGCAGCTATCCGTGTTCCGTGCCGTAGAAAACCGCCGGCCGCTGCTTCGAAGCACCAACAGCGGCATGACCTGTCTTGTACTGCCCTCTGGGCGGGTGATCGATATCCAGGAGCCGTTCACGGAGTCATGGCACATCTACGATGTGCCGATCGGGCAACGGGAGGGGCTGACATTCTATACCGAACATCCCGATTTCCTTGGAAAAGTATGCTTGTTCCTGTCGCCCGTCACGTTGCTGGCAGGAGCCATCGCAACTGTCCGAAGACGAAAGGCGAGCCGAATCGAGGCGCTGTACGTCCGCTACGAAGGGTTGTTCGAGAAGATGGATGAACGGTGCGAGTGCTGAAATGAAGGTGTATGACAAGGCCGTTTCGAATTTTTCAAACCGGCCTTGTCATCATCAGGTTCCGTCGAAGGGCGTCAATGGCAATGGCATTCGTCCTCGGAGCCTTTGTAGTATCGTCCGACCGCGTCGGCTGCCATGATGGCGGCATAGACGGTCTCTGGGGAGACAGGGAACGGCATGTTGTGCAACGTGTCGGTGTCGGCGCAGGCGAGTTTCGCCACTTCCATGATCTGCTCCGGCTTGACGGTCTTGATCCCGAGATCGGCGAGCGTTACCGGCAGACCAACTTCCAGGCAGAATCCGACGACCTCTTCGAGTTCCTCCGTTTCGACATTCTCCAGCATCAGCTGGCAGAGCGTGCCGAAAGCGACCTTTTCGCCATGGTAGAACGCATGGGTTTCTTCGATGGCGGTGAATCCGTTATGGATGGCATGAGCCGCCGCAAGGCCGCCGCTTTCGAATCCGACACCGCTGAGGAATGTGTTCGCCTCTATGATGTTCTCGACGGCTTTCGTGCAGACATGCTGTTCGACGGCGAGTTTCGCCTTGACTCCATTCGCAAGGAGGGTATCGTAGCACAGCCGAGCGAGCGCCATGGCGGAAAGCGAGCAGGTTCCCCCTACGCAGTTCCCGGCATTGGAGCGCTGGCATGCCCGGGCCTCGAAGTAGGTTGCGAGCGCATCCCCCATGCCGGCGACGAGCAGGCGTTCCGGAGCTGCGGCGATGATATCGGAATCCATGATCACCGCATTGGGGTTGGAAGGCAGGAACAGATAGCTTTCGAACACGCCGTCGTCGGTGTAGATGACGGAAAGCGCGCTACATGGTGCGTCTGTCGATGCGATGGTCGGGACGATTACCACGGGAAGCTTCGCATGATACGCCACCGCCTTCGCAGTGTCCAGCGTCTTGCCTCCGCCGACACCGACGATCACGTCCGAACCGTTTTTCTTGACTGATTCCACGATCCTGTTGATTTCATTGGTGCTGCATTCCCTGTTGAATTCCTCCCACACGATCTTCGTCCCGGTTCCTTCGAGCCCTGCTTCGATCATGCCTCCGACCCGTTTCCTTCCTGACGGCGTGATCAACACCAGCAATTGGTTCCCCAGCGGGGCCGTATACTTCGCGAGATGCTTCAGCGCGCCTCGTTCCTGAATGTACCTTCCGGGACTTCCAATAATCGTAGCCATGTTCGTATATCTCCTTGTTCGTGCGCCGGATTCCCCCCATGCCGATGCGAGGGTGCTTTGTCCGGCATTTGAAATCGATATAAATATACTTATTTGTCTTGAAAAGGTACAGTACGTTTCGCAAATTGGGCAAATAAAGATGGGAGAATGCAAGTTTTTTGCAATATGTACGCAAGAAATTTGCTGTATTATTGATATAACTGTACAATTATTATAATTGATTCGTTATATATTGTGAATAATATCACATTATTACTGATGCCTGGTCTCGATTCCGGAGAAGGGGATGCGGTTATTCATTTGTCGAGCAAAGCGGCCGCAACCTGCGTGTCGATTCCCGCGGCAAGATCTTCGAGGTTCGTTTTCGCAATGATGTCCGGCTCCAGGGAGCCTCCTTTCGACGTGCCGTCCATAGTAAAGAATTTCGTCGAATACGTAGCGCGAATTCCGGAATTCGGAAGCACAAGATATTTGACCTCCCCGAAGTGATTCGCGCTGCCGCCGGTAGGCGTCCCGACCAGTCTGCTGTCGGTACGCCGCTTGAGTTGTATGGCGTTCAGCAGCGCCGAGGAGAACGTGCCCTCGCCGATCAGGACGTCGATCGAGAATCCTTGCTGTCTCTGCTGTTCCCTCAATCCGTCGATCATCGGCTCAAAGAGCCGGGAGTCGCCTCCGCCATTGTACCGCAGATCCACGATGATTTTTTTCGGCCTTTGTTCCTTGATAAAGTCCAGAACTCGCGCCGTGAATACTTCGATCGGCATCGCATCCCAGGACCTGCAGGCGTTGTATTGAACGAATAGGACATCGTCCGCGATCGTCAGCGCCCGATACAGGTCGCTGGATTGCCCGGTAGGAGGTAACGTCGAGACCCATGACGCCATGTCCAACTCATGGAACTCCTCTCGTGGAATCGGGGTGAATCTGACTTCTTCCGGCAGTTCGCCATGGTGGCGGACGACAGTCATCCGCAGATCTTCGTCGCCGTTTTCTGCGATCCCGAGATATACATATGTATCGACGATGTTCAGTAGCTGGGCAACCTGAAGACGCATCCATGTTTCGTTGTCATGGCTCACCAATTTGGAAGCCCCGGCTACCACTTCTTCCATCGGAATCCCGTTGACTGTCAATACGGTCGCACCGAGAATATCCGCGTTGGATGCCTCTGCTACCATGATCGTCCATACTCCGTCCATCGACTGCAGTTGCACCGGGATGGCTTTGATTTCAGCCAGTATCCGCGGAGACATTCCCACCATGGTATGGGAATCTCCCGCCAGTGCTGCGAGTTCTCGAAGCGCAAAGAAAGTAGGATGTCTGTAGTTGGAAAGTAGTAGGTGCTATCCTGTCTTCGACGGAGGACGGGAACCGGTGATTGTGTAATGGAGTTTTGGGATGGATTCCGAGCAATCGGATATACCTCAATAA